>Ga0209061_1004223_pt1 | contig 14108 bp, 4 predicted proteins | sample Coa_R1_10_FD_187157 | JGI IMG/M metagenome (GOLD analysis project Ga0209061, IMG submission 187157) | Surface soil microbial communities from Centralia Pennsylvania, which are recovering from an underground coalmine fire - Coalmine... | ecosystem: Environmental > Terrestrial > Soil > Unclassified...
TGTGTGCCTACCGGCAGGCCAAAGCGCTCGGCATCTATCAGCCACTCCGCAGCATTGCCCCAATTCGGAGGCAGATCATAGCCAAGCAGATGCCACATTTCCCAACCCCACCAGACACAATTCCCCCCCGTCGGAAAAGGTCCCGGACAGAGCGGAAACGGATTCCCATCGGAGCTAAATGTAAGCTGCTTACACCCTGTATCGACCGTGTTTCTCGTATGATCAAACGCCGCCGCGTGTGTCGAATTCGAGCTAAAAGCGAGCCAGACGGTCGCCAAAAGCAAGGAAAGAGCAAACACATGAAGCAGGTGCCGGCGGCCAAAGAGCCTTTTCGGCAAAGAGCCTTTCTGGTGCCAGTTCGCGTTTTGCTCATGCCTGTTCCGGGAAAACAGAGTAGCACGCATTGATACAGTTCCTTCTAAACCATGCTCTTCTGTCGAGAAACGCGCCTGTTCCCCTCCCCGATCTGGCAAAAGAAACAGCGACCTCTTCCGGTCCAGGTGAGCGAACAAAAAACGATGAGCCAATCGTTTGCTTGCGCAGCAACGGGGACCTGGCCGTTTGCCCCATCGGCATAAGGATACGTAGTTTCTGCCGCCTTGCAGAACATGGTCCACTTACAAATAGACACACCCCTCTGGGAAGATGTCGGTGGCCTGGGAAATTCTATCTATCTTTCTTTACGCAAAGAGTTTCATAAGGTGCGCGAGCATCCTGGAAAGCTTGAATGTGCTTCACGCGCCAGACAAGGCCCGCGTGATGAGGAGAGCGGAGTATCTTAAATAATGTCGCTCTAACCCGTTCACATGCAACGCGTTTTGCAGCATTCAAAGGACCTCCACGGATTTCAGTATAACATTGGCCCTAGACAAATTGCAATACGCTTATACCAAATTACCAGGGTTATTCAAAAATTCATGCCAGATGAATAGCCCGGTAGCTCTCAGCCAGAGATTCACAAGAATAAACAGGTCTTCTCTGAAAAGAGAGGTATGTTATAATGAACAGGATATTTCTAATCATCGAATCCTTATAATTACCATAGATTGACAGCCTGCTGGCAGACAGTTAGAAAAAACAACCGCACCCACGCCCGGTGTGAGGAGACGCTCAAGATTATGCAACTATTAGGGAAAATGCTGGGTGATCCCAACGCGAAGGAATTGAAAAAGATCCAGCCATTAGTTGATGAGATCAACGAACTGGAAGAAGAGATAGAGCAGCTCAGCGATGAAGAGCTAGCCGCCAAGACCGCCGAATTTCGCGCGCAACTTTCTCTGCATCTCAAGGGCGGGCTGGTGTTGGAAGATGAATTGCTCAAACTCTTCCGCGAGGCTCTGGATGAGGTTGAGCCTCTGGCAAAGAAATGTAGCGACGAACAACTGCGCAAGGCCCTGACCGAACATCGCCAGGAGATTGAGCGCAAGCGCGATCCTGAGTATACCCTGCGCGATCACCTGCGCGATACCCTCTCAGAATGCTTTGAGAAAAGCTACGAAAGCCTGAGTCCGGTCCTTGATACCCTGCGCGTGAACGCGGCTATGGACCTGGGCGAAGAGACCCAGGAATGGCCCGACGAGGCCGAGAATCCCCAACAGGCGACCCTGGATCTGCTGAAAAAAGTTGAGCCGGCGCTTGATGAGATTGACAACGATTTGCAGATCGAGGCTTTTAAGAAAGCCTGGCTGAGATTTGACGAGGCGCGCAAAGCCGCCCCAGATCAAGAAGAAGGTGCAGACGAGCGCCTGGAACAATTGCTGGGCGATATCCTCAAGCGCTTGCGACCGGAGCTGGTCGCAGTGAAAGCCGAAGCGATGGATGAGCTTTTGCCTGAGATGGTGAAACGCTATAAAGATGGGAAAACCCTCGATGATCTTCTGCCAGAAGCCTTTGCCGTAGTGCGCGAAGCCGGTAAACGTACCATCCATATGCGCCACTATGATGTCCAGTTAATCGGCGGCATCGTCCTGCACCAGGGCAAAATCGCTGAGATGAAGACCGGTGAAGGAAAGACACTGGTCGCAACCCTACCGGCCTATCTCAACGCGCTGACCGGCAAAGGGGTTCACATCGTTACCGTCAACGACTACCTGGCTCGCCGCGACGCCGAGTGGATGGGTCAGATTCATCGCTTCCTGGGCCTGACCGTTGGTGTGATTGTCAATGCTGTGGTGCCGCAAACAGAGGAGCGTCGAGCCGCCTATCTGGCCGATATTACGTATGGCACCAATAACGAATTTGGTTTCGATTACCTGCGCGATAATATGGTGGTCTCGTTGGACCAGATGGTGCAACGCGAACTGAATTATGCCATCGTCGATGAGGTTGACAATATCTTGATCGATGAGGCTCGTACTCCGTTAATCATCTCTGGCACAGGCCAGGAATCGACCGAGATGTACTCCAAGTTCGCACGCTGGGCCACGCGCCTCAAGCCCGAAGAGGACTATACCATTGATGAGAAGACCCGCACGGTTCTGCTTACCGATGAGGGCATTACCAAAATCGAGCGCATGGCCGGTGTGAAGAACATTTATGCGGAAGAGAATGCCGACCTGCCGCGCTATATGGAGAACGCGATTAAGGCCCAGGTCATTTTCCATCGCGACAAGGACTATATCGTCAAGGATGGCGAAGTGATTATCGTCGACGAGTTCACGGGCCGCCAGATGCCGGGCCGGCGTTATAGCGAGGGCCTGCATCAGGCCATTGAAGCTAAAGAAGGCGTGACTGTACAGCGCGAAAATCACACTTTAGCCACAATCACTTTCCAGAATTTCTTCCGCCTTTACGAAAAACTGGCCGGCATGACCGGCACCGCATACACCGAGGCCGAAGAACTGCATAAGATCTATAACCTCGATGTTGTGGTAATCCCAACCAATAAGCCGATGATCCGCGTAGACCAGCCCGATTATATCTATCGTACCGCCGAAGGAAAGTACAACGCGGTGGTTGAAGAGATCAAGGAGCGCCACGCTCGCGGGCAACCAGTTCTGGTAGGTACCACCTCGGTAGAGATCTCTGAACTTCTCTCGCGCAAGCTGGCATTAGAGGGAATCGAACATAACGTACTCAATGCCAAGCACCATGAGCGTGAGGCCCAGATCGTGGCCCAGGCCGGGCGCAGCGGCGCGGTGACTATCGCGACAAATATGGCCGGTCGTGGTACCGACATTCTGCTGGGAGGCAACCCCGAAGGCTACTTCGATTCGATTCTGCGCAAGCACGCCGAACAGGTGAGTTTTATTCGCGAAATGCCCGAAACAAATGCAGAGGAGCGAGCCGAAAAAGAAGAGGCTATTCAAGAATATCTCGCGAACATGACCGAGGCAGAGAAAGAAGAACTCTTCGAGGCCAAGAAACGCGAGTGCGAGGAGGATCACAATCGCGTGGTTGAGCTGGGCGGCCTCTATATCATCGGCACCGAGCGCCACGAGTCCAGGCGGATCGATAACCAGCTGCGAGGCCGCGCGGGTCGCCAGGGTGATCCGGGCGAATCGCGTTTCTATCTTTCGCTGGAGGACGAATTGATGCGTCGTTTCGGCGGCGAGCGCGTCTCTAGATTTATGGAAATGGCCGGCATGGGCGATGATATTCCTCTGGAAAATAAGATGGTCTCGCGCTTAATCGAGCAATCGCAGACGCGCGTCGAGGGTTATAACTTCGACATCCGTAAAAATGTGGTCGAGTACGATGACGTGATCGCCAGGCAGCGGGAAGTAATCTACGCCGACCGCCGAGCCGTGCTGGAACACGCCGATATGCACGAGCGCGTGATCGAGATGATCCGCAACGAAATCGCGGCCATTGTCCGTGCGCATATCCCCAACAATATGGTGGACGAGGAGCAACAGCTAGAAGACCTCTTCACAGTGCTGGAGAACTGGATGGTCATTCCTGACGAAGTGCTGCCCGAAAATATTCACGCAGTCAAGCGCAGCGACCTGACGAAGAAGCTGGCAGATGCTTTTGTTGCCCATTACGAGGAGCGTGGGAAGCAGCTAAATCAACTGGCTGCAGACAATCCCGGCCTGGGCGTCCCCACTATCGGTGATATTGAGCGCTCGTTCACCTTACAGGTGCTGGACCGTCTCTGGATGGACCATATCGACGCACTGGATGTCATGCGCGCCAGCATTGGCTTCCGCTCGGTTGGCCAGCGCGACCCTCTGGTAGAATTCAAGAACGAAGCCTATCTCATGTTCGAGAATCTCAAAGCGCAGATACAGCATTATATCGTGGATCAACTTTTGCGGTTTACGAAGAACGAGATCACCATCACGGTGAAAGCGCCTGAGCAGCCCAAACGTAAAACACCGCGCTCAGTGCGCACCAACGCCGAGGCGATTGCCAGGGCCAGTGGTCAGGCCAAGTCGGACGAAAGCGAGGCACTGCGTCCTGCCTCGCGCCGCCAGAATTCATCTAATCGCCAGCGCCAGAATGGCCGCACTGCCGCCAGTTACGCAACTCCTCGCCAGCTAGCCAGAGTCGGACGCAACGACCCCTGCCCGTGTGGAAGCGGGAAAAAATATAAGAAGTGTCATGGAGCATAAAGACATCCATGAAAATGGGGCACGCCCACGGGCGCGCCCCATTTTCATGGATATATAAGCATCAACTTATAGAAAGCTTTAAGAGATTTGAAGCTAATTCCTGGACCCCGGCGCAAACTTCATGGTACGCTTTTTGATAGTTAAGCAATCTCTGGTGCAGAGAACGGCCATCAGGTAGGTAGAAAGCAAACGTTTCCTCCTAAGGAAAGGACATAATTATGAGCGCACAAGAGTTCGTCAACGGTAATGGAAACCACGCTCTGAATGGCAACGGAAGATACTCAGTAGATCATCAGCAGGCACAGACTCTAGCAGCAAGCTGGCGCGATGAACAGCGCTGGCAGGGCATTATCCGGCCCTACAGCGCCGAGGATGTACTACGCTTGCGCGGCTCGCTTCAGATTGAATACACACTGGCACGCCTGGGTGCTGAACGCCTCTGGGAATTGCTGCATACTAAACCCTTTGTGAGTGCTCTAGGCGCGCTGACCGGCAACCAGGCCGTGCAGCAGGTTAAGGCCGGTTTGCAGGCTATTTATCTGAGCGGCTGGCAAGTGGCAGCAGATGCCAACCTTGCCGGGCAGATGTATCCCGACCAGAGCTTGTATCCAGCTAACAGCGTGCCAGAAGTCGTGCGCAGAATCAACCACGCTTTACAGCGTGCCGACCAGATCCAGCACAGTGAGGGCAAAGGTGATACATACTGGTTTGCGCCGATCGTGGCCGATGGCGAGGCGGGCTTCGGCGGTCCGTTGAATGTTTTTGAAATTATGAAGGCTATGATCGAAGCCGGAGCAGCCGGCGTGCATTTTGAAGACCAGCTCTCCTCCGAGAAGAAATGCGGCCATATGGGCGGTAAAGTCCTCATTCCTACGCAGAACGCTGTGAAGAATCTTGTCGCGGCCCGCCTGGCTGCCGATGTAATGGGCGTGCCAACCATCCTTATTGCGCGCACCGATGCCAACGGAGCGCGTCTCTTGACCAGCGATATCGACCCGGCAGACCACGCGTTCATAACTGGTGAGCGTACCATTGAGGGATTCTTCAGGATTCGGGGTGGCCTCGATGTGGCCATTGCTCGTGGCCTTTCCTATGCACCCTATGCCGATTTGATCTGGTGCGAGACCTCCGAGCCAGATCTTGGGGAAGCGCGGCGCTTTGCCGACGCGATCCACGCGCAGTTCCCCGGCAAGCTGCTGGCCTATAACTGCTCGCCTTCCTTCAACTGGCGCAAAAAGCTGGACGAGCAGACCATCGAGAAGTTCCAGCAGGAGTTGAGCAAGATGGGATACAAATTCCAGTTTGTCACGCTGGCTGGCTTTCATGCCCTCAACTACAGCATGTTTGAACTGGCCCTCGGCTATCGCGATCACGGCATGGCTGCCTACTCGAAGTTGCAGCAGGCCGAATTTGCCATGGAGCAGTACGGCTACAGCGCCACGAAGCACCAGCGCGAAGTTGGCACCGGCTACTTCGACGAGGTGGCCCAGGTCATCGCCGGCGGCCTCTCTTCCACGACAGCCCTGGCTGGCTCAACGGAAGCGGAACAGTTCCACTAAGCTGTTCAAGCTGAGGGAAGGGGCTGAGCAGGGTTGCGGCCCTGCTCAGCCCTTCCCTCAGCTTGAACATTTCTATATTTGCATTTAGATGGACGAGGGGATATGCTTGTAAGAAAGATGACAGATCCCCTGCCTGTAGAAGCGAAAGGAACGTTTGCCATGACCCAGACAACATCCCAGGAAAGCATCGAGATTATTGCTCCGGTCAGTGCGGAGTTTGCCGAGATTCTGACCCCGGACGCGTTGAATTTTCTAGCCACGCTGGTGCGAGCTTTCCGTTCCAGACGCGAAGAACTGCTGCTGCGTCGCGCACAGCGCCAGGCCGAGATTGACGCCGGGAAACTGCCAGACTTCTTGCCCGAAACCGCGCATATTCGCCAGGCCAACTGGACCATCGCGCCGCTTCCTACAGATTTGCAGGATCGCCGCGTGGAGATCACCGGCCCGGTCGACCGCAAGATGGTCATCAACGCGCTGAACTCCGGCGCGAAAACCTACATGGCCGACTTTGAGGACGCACACTCCCCTACCTGGGAGAGCACCATTCAGGGCCAGATCAATGTGCGCGATGCTGTAGCAGGTACGATTACCTATAGCAGTCCCGAAGGCAAAGAATACAAACTGAACGAACAGATCGCTACATTGATCGTGCGCCCGCGCGGCTGGCACCTGCTGGAAAAGCACGTCCTGGTCGATGGGCAACCGGTTCCCGGCGGCATCTTCGACTTCGCTCTCTTCTTTTTCCACAATGTGCGTCCCCTGCTCGCCAAAGGCAGCGGCCCTTACTTCTACCTGCCTAAGATCGAGAGTCACCTGGAGGCACGCCTGTGGAACGACATTTTTGTCATGGCCCAGGATCTGCTGCATATCCCACAGGGTACCATCAAGGCTACCGTGCTCATCGAGACTATCCTGGCAACCTTCGAAATGGACGAGATCCTCTACGAGTTGCGCGAGCATTCCGCCGGCCTCAACTGTGGACGCTGGGACTACATCTTCAGTGCGATCAAGAAGTTTCGTAACATCCCCGCATTTATCTTCCCGGATCGCGCCCAGGTGACGATGACCACGCACTTCATGCGCTCATATTCGCTTCTGGCCATCAAAACCTGCCATCGGCGCAACGCTCATGCCATCGGAGGCATGGCGGCGCAGATCCCAATTAAGAACGATCCCCAGGCCAACGAAGAGGCCCTGGCCAAAGTGCGCGCCGACAAGCGCCGCGAAGCCACCGACGGGCACGATGGCACCTGGGTAGCCCATCCCGGCCTGGTTCCTATTGCGATGGCCGAGTTTGACGCGGTGATGCACACGCCCAACCAGATCGATCGTAAACGCGAGGATGTACACGTAACCGCTGCGGATCTGTTGAAAGTGCCTGAGGGTACGATCACCGAAGCCGGGCTGCGCAATAACATCAGCGTTGGCCTGCAATACCTCGAATCCTGGCTGCGCGGCTCTGGCTGCGTGCCGATCAACAATCTTATGGAGGACGCAGCTACCGTCGAAATCGCCCGTTCCCAGGTCTGGCAGTGGATTCACCACCCCAAAGGGATCCTGGACGACGGGCGCAAGGTCACGATCTCGCTTTTCCGCCAGTTGGCACGCGAAGAGCAGGAGAAAGTTGAGGCTGGCCTGGATGAGAAGCAACGCGCCGGGCGCAAATTCTCGCAGGCTGCGCAGATCCTCGACGAGATCATCACCAATGACGAATTCGTTGAATTCCTGACGCTCCCTGCCTATCGCTACCTAGAATAGATTGCGCGACGACACAAGCTACCTGGCGAAAGCCGAGAGTAGACTCTATTGAATCCAACTCCATCGAGATGAGAGCGCGGCCTGCCAGTCCGCGCTCCTTCGATTGTCTGGTTAAGCTTTCTCTATACACCCGGTTAAGCTTTCTTCACGCCTGCCATGATATGTTAGAAAATCGCACCAATAAACGATATATATATTGGCGGCGTTTGACGTGTCTCGCAACTATCTGGCTGAAAAATGCGTCATATATAGTGGAGGTGAGATCGCGCCAACTGTCGTGGGCAAAATGAGATTTTTTACTAAGGATAGAGATGAAAGTAAGGACGTGGCCTTTTCTATCTCCGCAGCTTTTCTCAAGAATGTGAAGTAGTTCACTTGACTTGGTGTTTCTTTTTGTCTTATAAGAGATAGATATGCAAAAATATGATCTGGTTTTGTCCACTGCTTTTAAACGCCAGGGAATGTGGAGAGGGGTTATAGAAATGCATGAAGATTTATTTTCTAATTCACCAGAATAACGGAGGTGAACCTTGCCCAGCACAAAAACTGATCTTTCTCCCAACGAGGATACAGCCGAACGTAAGGCGATTACATCGATATATGTTACTAAATCACCACAAACGCCACTTCCCAGAGTAGACGAGGACGAAAAAGCAGAGGAGCTCTCTGTGGCCGCGAGCGCTATTAAGGTACCCGAAGAGGTTGAAACTACCCAGGAAGAGGTACCCACAACTGAAAGCGACGCTTCAGCAGGCGAAGAAACCAAAGATGTTCAAGAGAACCCGCCTGTCACTAAAGATGCCACCGAAGAGATTAACGAGATTGAGGCAGCCCAGGAAAGCTCTCCAGCGCTGGAAAATGAGCTTGAAGAGGAGGTCGGACCGACTGCAAAACTGGAAGATAGAGTAGAGCAAGAGAACGTGACCGACGAAGGGACAGAACCGACTGCAAAACTGGAAAAGGAGGAAAGGGAAAATAAAAAAGATGTATCTGATAGAGAGACAGAATTTACTACAGAACTGGTAAGCGGCTCAAAGACGGAAGAGGAGACCAATGAGGATGTTGGACCGAACGGGGAGATGGAAAATCAGGAGGCCACAACATCTGAGTTAGAAGAGATCAGTCTCGTCGGGCAAGAACCAGAGCCAATTAGCGAATCACTGGTGGAACCTGATAAGCCCTCCATTGAGGAGGGTACTTCAATGCCAGAGGCAGCAACTGAGGAACCTACCGCCGTCGCGCAAGCAGAGGAAATCAGCCGGTATGACCAAGCGGCAGAAAGAGATAGGATTGATGTTGCTGAAACCGCCAGGGCAGAGTTAGCAGAAAGACAGGAGCGTGTGGCGGCGGTTGATACGGTGATAGTTCCAACCGTGATGTTGGAAGCGTTGGTAGAGGATATACCAACGCAGGAACTAGAAGCCAGAAGACGCGACAGCCGGCAATTGACTGCCCTGGCACCGTGGAAATCGCCCACCCAGACCCTGGGCGGCGAGAGCCGTTACCAGATCACCGGCAGCCAGACAGCGCTTAGACATTCGGTGCTCAGGCGCTGGGAAAAGCAGGGGCGACAGAAAAAACACCAGCGCTTGATAAAGATTATTAGCGCGGCGGTAATTGTGAGCATTCTGGTTGCTCTGGCTATTCCCCTGTGCGTAGGTCTGATAGGTTACAACACCTATACCAATATCAAAGGCGTAGCAGACGATGGAGTGAACAATCTACTGGCCCTTAAAGCTTTGCTTCCTGCGAATAAGAATGATTTGCTCTCGGCCCTCAACACATCGAAACTGGCGCAAGCGCAGACTGAACTGAGTAAAGCCCAGGATGACTTCTTGCAATTACAGGATATGGTCAACCGCCAGGACATTCAATCGCTCCTGCAGCAATTCGCGCCTCAGTATAGCCACGAACTAGGTATGGCACAGCGACTGGTACAGGTCGCGTTAGATGTTTCGCGCATGGGCCAGGAACTGGTGGGCATTGCACAAATGGGTGCGCACATCCTTCACGGAGGCTCGTTGCTCTCTTCAAACTCGAATACTCCTCTATTGACCGCAGACGATGTCAGTACCATCGAGGCCGCGCTGGTACATGCGCAATACTATATTCAAGATATCTCGACGCAGATGAGTCAGGTCAACCTGGCTCAGATCCCCTTTGGCAGCGCCGCCCAAAAGGCGGAGCTTGCCAAATACTTGCAGCTTATTCCCCAGGCCCAGGGCACCATCTCGCAGATACAGAACCTCGTGGGTCCTGTGGCCTGGCTGCTGGGTGTGGGCCAGGCACGTCATTTTTTCGTGCAAACCCTGGACCGGGGCGAGCTGCGCTCTAGCGGAGGTTTCGAGGGACAGTATGGCATCCTGACAATCCAGAATGGGCGTATGGCTCCTTTCTCGCTCAGAGATATCACGCTGCTGGACTATGCAGAGAATGGCGCGGAATTCGGCGCTACGCCTCCTCCACAATATAGCTGGATGAACTTTGGAAACTTTGGAGTACGCGACGCTAACCTGTCGGCGGACTTTCCCACCACCGCGCAGCTTGTTATGCGTTACGCTCAACTGGAAGGCTCTGGACCAGTCGATGGCGTTATCCAGATCACTCCAGTGATAATCTCACAATTTTTGCAGATAACTGGACCGGTTTACATTTCTGAGTATCATGTTACTATCACTGCTCAGAACGTTGAAAACGAGATCCACGCTTTCCAGCAAGATCCTCGTTTAATCGCTTTGCAAGAACAAGTTACCGGTACTTATACACATTCTACGCGCAAAAGCTTTACAAACGAGCTGGGCCAGATTTTGCTGACACGCATCAAAAAGCTATCCCCTGCGCAACTGCTTGAGTTCGGCAAAACCATGCTTAAAGATCTCAAGACAGGAGATTTGCAGATCTACTTCACTAACCCGGCGGCCGAACAATGGCTGACGCAGAACGGCGACAGCGGTTCAATGCCAAACTTTACGAATGGCATGGACGGCTTTATGGTGGTCCAGTCAAATGTGAGCATCAGCAAGGCCAGCCAGTATGTGCATTCAACCTTCCAGGACCAGGTTCAACTGCAGCAGGGTGGAGCGCTACACAACCTGACGATCACGCTGAATTATCAGCAGACCGGCCCGGTCTACGGCTTCAATACCTACGCGGACTACTTGCGAGTTTACGCGCCACCGAACGCTCAGCTTATCAACGCGTATGGCTTTGATACAGGCCAGACGCTCTGCACCTCTAGCAGTAAATCGGTAAAGCCTCCCAAGCCTTCTAAAGGCAGTAGTGGAAGCGGAGGTGGAACTGTAACCGATACGAGCGGCTCGTATGTCGATAACGGTATCACGATCTATGGCTGTGGAAGCTACTATCATACCTCACCCGATAGCAACTATCGCTATTGTTCAGATGGTAACTATGAGCTTGGTTATGATGGCATGGCAGGGAAACCCTGGCCCATCCAGATGTTGGGCGGCCCATCAGCAAATCACAGCGATCTGCCCGGCTACGCCATGTGGGGCGGCATGACACTCACACCGATGAACTGCACCTCAACGATCACGCTTGAGTGGTTTGTTCCGAACGTCATTCACAACACGCCGGGGCAACCCCCCTATCAGATGATCGTAGGTCATCAGGCAGGCTGGCCCGATAGTCTCCAGGTATCAATCAACGCCAGTGCGCTAAAAGGGGTCAAATCCCTGTCATATAACCAGACAATCGACACCGACACCTTGATTGCTCTGGCGAACCGGCCTCTGCCGCCGACACAGAAGCCACCGACGACGCCCACGCCTGCGGCAACGCCGACGGCTACACCGAAAAAGCATTAGCCCGAATAGCTCAATATTGTGGAATTTGTGTTGAAAACATAAACTCTACAGTATTGACCTATTTGAAGCGGGATATCATCTTGACAGCACTGCCCCTACCCGATACACTGTACCCTATAGAAAACTGCATATCAGGCTGTGAACAGGAGGAGTAAACGCTATTCTCCGACAGAGAGGAAAGATCGGCAGGCTGAAAGTCTTTCCCAAAAAGAATGCGTCGAAGGTCGCCTGGGAGCCGTTCGATGAAAAATCACGGGATGCCCGTTAACGCATATGATGAGGATCACCGCGCTTGATTTGGACGCGATGATCGAAACAAGGTGGTACCACGAGTGGTGATTCAGCCCTTTCTCGTCCTTGGCGAGCAAAGGGCTTTTTGTTTATCTCGCAGAAAAAAAGATGTCTTTATCGGATGATTAGAAAATCATCTCACGAGATTACCCAGGAGGGGAAATGATCGAGCAGGAAAAAATTTCGTTGCCCAAAGCGTATGAGCCGCAGGCAGTCGAGGACAAATGGTATCGTTTCTGGGAGGAAAACGGCTACTTTAAGCCTCGCCCCACAGCGGCAGGCAGGCCAACTTTTGTGATCAGTATGCCGCCCCCGAATGTGACCGGGGCTTTGCACCTGGGACATGCCATTACAGCAACCATCGAGGATATCCTCATCCGCTATCACCGTATGCTTGGAGACGATACGCTCTGGGTACCAGGCGAAGATCACGCGGGCATCGCCACGCAGACTGTGGTCGAGCGCCAGTTAGCCAGCGAGGGCACAGACCGTCACAAGCTGGGGCGCGCGGCTTTTCTGGAACGCGTCTGGCAATGGGTTCACCAGTATAAAAGCCGCATTCAGGACCAGCATCGCCGCTTGGGCGCCTCGTGCGACTGGTCACGCGAACGCTTTACGCTGGACGAGGGTCTCTCAAAGGCGGTGCGCGAGGTCTTTGTACGCCTGTACGAGGAAGGTCTGATCTATCGCGGCGAGCGGATTATCAACTGGTGCCCGGTTTGCATGAGCGCGCTTTCGGACCTGGAGGTCAACCACGTCGATACCCAGGGCCAGCTAACTTACGTGCGCTATCCGCTGAAGCCTATCGAGGAGCAAGCAAGCGAAGAAACAGCATATATCAGTGTGGCAACCACGCGGCCAGAAACGATCCTGGGCGATACCGCAGTAGCGGTCAACCCCAAAGATCCACGCTATACGAAACTGGTTGGACGACTGGCTATCCTGCCAGTAATCGGACGCGAGATCCCGATTGTGGCCGACGAAGCTGTAGATCCCGGCTTTGGCACCGGAGCAGTCAAAGTCACACCCGCTCATGACCCAACCGACTTTGAAATTGGCCTGCGCCACAACCTGCCACGTGTGCAGGTGATCGGCTTTGACGGCAAGATGACGACTGAGGCAGGCTCATACGCGGGACAGGACCGCTACGAGGCGCGTAAAAACCTGGTCGCAGAACTCAAGAGCCTGGGCTTGATCGTCAAAATTGAGGAGTATACGGTGCCGCTCGGCCTCTGCCAGCGCAGCGATACGCCGATTGAACCGCTGATTTCCAAACAGTGGTTCGTGAAAATGGCCCCGCTGGCTACGCCGGCTATAGGCGTGGTCAAAGCCGGACTGGTGAAGATCGTGCCGGAGCGCTTCAACAAGATCTATATGGACTGGCTGGAAAATATCCACGACTGGTGCATCTCGCGCCAGCTCTGGTGGGGCCATCGCATTCCGGCCTGGTATTGCGATAACTGCGGCCAGATGACCGTCAGCCGCGAAGATATTACCACTTGCCCGCACTGCGATAGTACGCAACTGCACCAGGATGAGGACGTGCTGGATACCTGGTTTAGTTCCTGGCTCTGGCCTTTCAGCACACTGGGCTGGCCAGAGATCACCTCCGACCTGCAGCGCTACTATCCAACCTCGGTAATGGAGACGGGCTATGATATCATCTTCTTCTGGGTCGCACGTATGGTCATGTCGGGCATTCATTTCCTGGGCGCTGCGCCATTCCACACGATTTACCTGCACGGACTGGTGCGAGATGCAAAAGGTGAGAAGATGAGCAAGTCTAAGGGCAATGTCGTTGACCCCCTGGAAGTTATGGATCAGTACGGCACCGACGCGCTACGCTTCACTCTGGCCACCAGTAGTTCGCCGGGCAATGATATGAAGCTTGTGCCAGAGCGCATCATCGGCAATCGCAACTTTGCTAACAAGATCTGGAATGCCTCGCGCTTCGTCATGATGGCTACTGCCGAAATTGGCGGCGGTGTGCCGAGGATCAACGAGGTTGAGCCTACCACGCTGGCAGACCGCTGGATACTGCATCGCCTGGCCCGTTTGACCGGCGAGGTCACGCGGTTGATCAACGAGTTCCAGCTTGGCGAGGCCGGGCGTCAGAT
>Ga0209061_1004224_pt1 | contig 14107 bp, 14 predicted proteins | sample Coa_R1_10_FD_187157 | JGI IMG/M metagenome (GOLD analysis project Ga0209061, IMG submission 187157) | Surface soil microbial communities from Centralia Pennsylvania, which are recovering from an underground coalmine fire - Coalmine... | ecosystem: Environmental > Terrestrial > Soil >...
GCCAGCGGGCTCCCCGCCGGAAGGCTCCCTGCCGGCGGGGCTCCCTGTCAGTGGCGGATGGCCCGTATGACGCTGCGCTGGATCTCGCGGAGGGTGTCGGCGATGCGCTCGGGGCCGGGCTGCCCGGCATCGAGCCAGGTGATGATGACCTCGGTGGTGATGGTAGGCAGGAGCTGGGCTGCCCACTGCCGCTGGGCCGGGTCGGGTATGAAGGGCCGCAGCTGCTCCTCGGCAGTACCAGTGACAGCGGTCCGGTGCTCATCAATGGTGGCGCGGAACTCGGGCTCGCGGGCCGCGTGACGGAATAGCAGCCGGAATCCGTGCGGGTTGCGCCGTGCCACGCTCAGCATCCTGTCGATGCTGGCCGGGTCGTGTCCGATGAGACTGGCCTCGCGGAGCTGGCTGGTGATCTGGCTGAGCGCGGCCCGGTAGAGGTCGGACTTGGTGTCGAAGTTGCGGTAGATGGTGTCCCGGGCGACTCCAGCCTCGGCGGCGATGTCGTCGAGGCTGGTCGCGGCGAAGCCGCTGCGGGCGAACGCACGGGTCGCGGCGTCGATGAGGGCTTGCCGCCGCTCGGCCCGGCGCATCAGCCGCCGGGGGGGCGCCTCGCCTGCGCTCATGGTCAGCGCTCCTCAGCCAGATCGTCAGCGTGTGAGTGGCACTGCCACAGTACCGGGACTCCGGCAAGAGCAGGGCCGGCCCGGTGCCGGGCGTGGATGCCGGCCATGCCCGCTCCGAGGCGCGGCTCCGGGCCTCCCCAGGGAAGCTCAATATTCGTACTCAATAGTCTAGACTTTAAAGTGTGAACTCTCTGTTCGGGGCAGGCGCGGCCGGCAAGGCGGAAGGAACGGCGACGAAGATGCGCAGACGAGCTACGCACCCATCAGAAAAGGCCGGGTGCGCATCCCGCACCCGGGCGTGCGCCTGGCTTCTCAGCCTGGCAGCACTCGCCGGATGCGGCACCGGGCGGGCGGCAACGCCCGCAGCCGCCCACCCGGCGCCGGCCCGGGCCGGCGCCGGGTGCGACCTGCGGGACGCGCCGTACTCGGTGCGCCGGCTCAGCTTCACGGCCTCCGACGAGAACAACGGCTGGGCGCCAGACAGCCGCCACATCGCTTACGCCGACCCAGCCGACGGGCGGATCAAGGTCTTCGACACCCAGTCAGGCACCACCGTGGCGACCCTCACCCCGCCCATGGGCGCCGAAGGACCGGAATGGAGCGCGGACGGCAGGCACATCTACTTCTCCACCCGCCCGGCCCCGCCCGCCGGGCAGCGCGCCAACCTCAGCTACCACACGCCACCCCGCATGTACGTCATGAACGCCGACGGCACCGGCCTGCGGCAGATCATCGTGGACAGCCCGATGCCATCCGGCCCGGGCGTCCTGTACTGGGACAGCACCACGCCCGCCAAGTTCAGCCCCGACGGCAAGTATGTCGCCTTCAGCACCCTGCAGGGCATCACCGGCGACACCCTCAGCGGCCTGGCGAACGCGACCTGGGTCATGCTCGTCGGCGACCTCGTCACCATCGGCGGACTCCCCCATCTGGTCAACGTCCACCCGGTCAATGCCCCCAGCCACTACTGGCACGAGGCAAAGGGCTTCACCCGCGCCGGCGATGACCTGATGTTCGGCGCGTCAACCCCCGACGCGCAGGACGGCCCCGCAGGCAACCCCGACGTGTACACGCTCAGCCTGCGCACGGGAAAGATCACCCGGTACACCCGCGACCCGGCATGGGAGGAGACCATGGACGTCAACCCGGCCCGCGACGTCATCGTCTTCAACAGCGACCGGGCCAATCCCAGCCCGCCGACCCAGTTTGCGCTGGGCGCCACCGCGGCGCACCATGACCTCTACCTCGCCGGGCTGCAAGGTGACACCGGCTGGACCCGCCGGCTGACCACCGATGGCGATCCCGGCCAGGGCGGCTGGGCCAGCGTACGCCCCCGCTGGAGCCCCAGCGGCCTGGAGATCTTGTTTCAGCAGACCCAGCGGGCGCGGAACACGATCACCCAGCTCCGTGACATGCTGCTCACCTTCACCTGCCCCGCCGCTCGATAACCTCCGGGACAAACCCAGAGCGGCACATGCCATCCTCCCGATGCCCGGCTTCCCGGCGCCATCCGGCCCGGGGAAGCCGGTCACCCTCTCTGGATGGACCTCGAAGGTCAGGCCGTCGACGGCTACCGCGCGTCCGTAGCGTTCGACCAGCTCATATCCGCGATCATGTCAATCTTCCTTCCGGTTGCCGGTATACGTCCGCCTGCCGGTATACGTCCACGGCGCCGCCCGCCGGGCGGGGCGCCGTCAGGCCACGGACCGGCGCCGGGCCAGCCGCGGCCGCACCTGCACACGGTTCTCGGGCTTCACGGCGGCACCGCTCGCGGCGGCCGCCTGCCGGAAGGCCGCGCCTGGCCCGCTCTCGAAGTGATCTTCGATGAGGACGCCCCGGAACGGCTGCCGGCACGGCCGCGCCCGGGCATCTGGGGCAGGGGCGGCGGCGACGGCCGGGAGCTCCCGGAAGCGGCCGTGCTGCGGCAGTGGGGCGGCATGGTGGTCGCCGTGCGTACCTGGACGGCCGGTCCACCGGGCGGATCGTGGCGGCCGCCGCCCGCTTCCGGGGGTACGGGGGTCCGCGGGGCCGGTCCCCGGGAGCTGACGGGGCCGTCCCGGGAGCCCACGGGGCCGTCCCGGGAGCCGACGGGGCGTCATCCCGAACGGACCGTGGCGACTCCCCAGGGGCCGCCGGCTCAGGCGGCGGGCCGTCCGGCGCTGGCGGTGTCTCCGAGCGACAGGTAGGTCTCGTCTTCCTGTGCCGTGTGCAGCCGCAGGATGGCGTGCAGGCTGTACAGGACCTCGCGCAGGTCCGCGATGTCCGCCTCGCCGGGGACGGCGTCGCCGATGTCGTCGATGAGCCGCCCCAGCCGCGCGGTCTGGACCGCGATCTCGGCGTGCGCCCTGCTCATCGGGGCGGTCGGGTCGGTGCCGCCGAGCACCCGGTTCAGCGCCGGGTACAGGTCGGTTTCCTCGGCGTGCTCGTGCGGCCATACCTCGCGGGTCAGCAGGTCGTGGACGCGGCGGACCCGGTCCATCGCGCCGGGCTCGCCGAGGGTCCGCGCGACCGTCCGCAGCTGGTCGGTGTCCTCCCGGATCGCCTGGTGCTCGGCGCGGAACCGCCTGGTCAGATCCGTGTCCGCCGCGGTCAGCCGGACCTCGGGCGGCACCGGGGCCAGCGCGCGCAGGGCGTTGAGTATCACCGCGACATCGATGGCTTCCTGCGCCAGCGCGCCCCACACCGCGGGCAGCAGGCCCGCGGCCGCCGCCGCCATGGCGGCCAGCGACATGCCCATGCCGGCCAGCACGCTCGCCAGGGCGATCCGCCGGGTGCGCCGGGCCAGCGCCGCCACCTCGCCGAGCCGGCCGAGTTCGTCGACGGTGAGCACCGCGTCCGCCGCCTCCGACGACGCGGTGGCACCGCGGGCGCCCATGGCGATCCCCACGTCCGCCAGCGCCAGCGCCGGGGCGTCGTTGATCCCGTCGCCGGTCATGATCACCGGCGCGCGGCGCTGCTCGCGGCGCACCACCTCCAGCTTGGCGGCCGGGGTCAGCTCCGCGATCACCTCGTCGGCCCCGGTGAGCGCGCCGACGACGCCGGCGGCTTCGGGCCGGTCGCCGGTGGCGAGCACGACCCTGCCGATGCCGCCCCGCCGCACGGCCCGGATGGTCTGCCGGGCATCGGGGCGGAGCCGGTCCTCGAGCAGCAGCACGCCCGCCGGCCGGCCATCGACGGCGATGAAGACGGTGAGCGCGCCGTCCAGCCGGGACCGGCGGCGCGCGTCCCGGACCCAGGGGTCGGTTTCCGCGGCGCCCGCCCACCCGGCGCGCCCCAGCCTGACCTCGCGGCCGCCGACCGTGCCGGCGATGCCTTGCCCCGGCACTTCGGCGACGTTCGCCGGCGGGGTCAGGCGGCAGCCCCGCCCGGCCCCGGCGCGGACGATCGCGGCGGCGAGCACGTGCCCGGACACCTGGTCCAGCGACGCCGCCAGCGCCAGCATCTCGGTGGCGGCCGGGGCACCGGGGCCGGCGGGGATGACCGCGGTGACCTCGGGCTGCCCGGCGGTGAGCGTCCCGGTCTTGTCGAGGACGAGCGTGGTGCACCGGGCGAGGCGTTCCAGCACGCCGCCGCTCTTGACCACCACGCCGCGCCGCGCCGCCGCCGACAGGCCCGAGACCAGGGCGACCGGCGCGGCCAGGATCAGCGGGCAGGGGGTCGCCACCACGAGCACCGCGACGGCCCGGTCCGCCCCGCCCAGCGCCCACGCGGCGCCGGCTACCGCCAGCGTCAGCGGCAGGAACCACATGGCGTACCGGTCCGCGAGCCGGACGAACGGCGCCTGCGATTTCTCCGCCGCGGCGACCAGGCGGACGATGCCCGCGTACGTGCTCTCGGCGGCGGTGCCGCTGGCGCGCAGGTCGAACGGGCCGCCCGCGTTCACCGCGCCGCTGCGCACCCGCTCGCCGCGCATGCGCTCGGCGGGCCGTGCCTCGCCGGTCAGCGCGGACTCGTCCAGGACGGCGGCGCCCGAGGCGACCGTGCCGTCTACCGGCACCACGTCACCCGGTGCCACCAGCAGCATGTCGCCGGCCGCGACGTCTGCCAGCGGCACGACCTGCACGCTGCCGTCGCGGTAGCGGCGGGCGCTCCGCGGCGCCCTGTCCAGCAGGGTGCTCAGGTCGCGCCGGGCACGCAGCGCCGCCCATGCCTCCAAAGTCCGGCCGCTGGCCAGCATCACGCTGATCACCGCGGCGGCCAGCAGCTCGCGGACGGCGACCGCGCCCGCCAGCGCCAGCAGCGCGATCACGTCCACACCGAGCCGCCCACGGCGGATCGCGTCGGCGGCCGACCACAGCGCGTAGCCCAGGCCGGACGCCGCCGAGGCCAGCCAGCACCCGTCCGCGGCCCCGCCCGCGCCGGCCAGCCAGGCCAGTCCCCCGGCCGCCAGGCCGGCGACCGTCGCCGTCAGCAGCAGCGCCGGGCGGCTGAGCCGCCCGGCGGCGCGGAGCGGAACACCCCTCATGATCTCATCCTCGCAGCCGGCGAGCGCGCGGCGATGGGCCCGAAGGCACGAGGCGGACCGACTTCCGTCCCTCAGCGGGGACCTGCGGCCTACAGCCCGTCCGGGACGCGCCCGGCGGCGCGACCGTGACGGAGCCGTCCAGGACCCGCATAATACACCATGGTATAAAAATGGTGTATGGTTTCCGCTGTGGCCCTGAACATCAAGAACGAAGAAGTCGAGCGGCTCGCCGCCGAGGTGGCGCGCATAACCGGGGAGTCCAAGACGGAGGCCATCCGCCGTGCGCTTGCCGAGCGGCGCCAGCGGCTGGCCTACCGGGTCAGCCCCGGCGACCGGGAAGCACACGCGCTGCGGTTCCTGGAGCGCGAAGTCTGGCCCCGGATACCGGCAGAACAGCTCGGCCGCAGGCTCAGCACCAGCGAAGAGGACCAGATCCTCGGCTATGGCCAGGAGGGTGTGTGATCGTCGATACCTCGGCGCTGATCGCCATCACCTTCGCCGAGCCCGGCTACCGGGACCTCATCGCCAAACTGGCCGGCGCGCCCTCGGCAGGGATCGGCACCCCAACCCTCGCTGAGACCGGACTAGTGCTGGCAGCCAGGCTAAGCCGGGACCCGCGCGATCTTGTCGTCCGGCTGCTCGACGAATTCGGCATCGAGCAGATCCCGTTCGGTGACCGCCACTGGCGGGAAGCCGTTGACGCCTACCTGCGGTTCGGCAGGGGGCGGCACAAGGCCCGGCTGAACTTCGGCGACTGCCTCACCTACGCGGTCGCGCGGCTGGCGAACGAGCCGCTGCTGTCCGCCGGTGACGATTTCCCGCACACCGACCTCGCGCTGGCGTAAGGACGCGACGGAAGCACCGGGCCCCGGCCGCCGGCGGCCGTCCGGGTACACGACACGATCCGGGCGGATCGCGTCGGCGGCCGACCACAGCGCGTAGCCCAGGCCGGACGCCGCCGAGGCCAGCCAGCACCCGTCCGCGGCCCCGTGGCGGCTCAGCCGCGGGCGAAGAGCTTGCGCAGCCAGCCGCCGCCGCGGGCGGCGGGGTCGCCGGCGTGGCCGGCGCAGCGCTGGGAGTCCGGGACGCCGGCCATTACCTGCCTGACGTGCCGGCCGCAGCCGGCCCAGGTGATCTTGCCGCACTTCTTGCAGGTGACTGCATGGCACATGGTGGTTCTCCTTACGGGTTGACGTGTCGCAGGGTGAGTAGCCGCTGGGATCAGGTAAGCGCGGGCAGGGCCCGCCAGGCCGTGTAGCCGGCGACGAGCAGGAGGAGGACGGTGAACGCTGCCTGGAGCCTGCTCGTATCGGCCCGCGCCGTCAGCCGGGCCCCCGCCCAGCCGCCGAGCACGGCCACGGCGGTGAGCAGCGCCACTAGGCCCCAGTCCGGGTGCATGCCGGCGCCCGCGCGGACCGCGAGCGCCGAGGCCGAGGTGATGGTGATGACCACCAGGGAGGTGCCGACGGCGTATGACATCGGGAGCCCGAGCGCGAGGACCAGCGCGGGTACGACGAGGAATCCGCCGCCGACGCCGAGGAACCCGGTGAGCAGGCCCACGACGGTGGCGGTGGCAAGCACCTTGAGGGCCCGCGGGCAGTGGCACGCGAATGAGGGGCTGAAGGTGAGGATCGGGTCGCCGACGCGGCTTTGCGGGTATGCTCCCGGCGCGGCCGACCGGGAGCGGAGCTGACGGCCGGCCATCACCCCGGCGACCACGAGCAGCAGCGCGGAGAACGCGGCCAGCAGCACCGGCGCGGAGACCAGGCCGGATGCCTTCGCGCCCGCCGTGGCACCGCCGATGGTCACGGCGCCGAAGGCGAGCCCCCTGGTGAGCAGCACGTTGCCGGACCGGTAGGCGGTGATCGCGCCGGCGAGCGAGGTGACGCCGACGACGACGAGCGAGCCGGTGGTCGCCTGCGCGGCGGACTGCCCGAGGCCGTAGACGAGCACCGGGACGGTGAGGACCGACCCGCCGCCGCCGAGCGCGCCCAGGCTGAGCCCGATGAGCGCGCCGGCGGCGACGATGACCACGACAGTCACGCGGCCTCCGGGACGGTGACCGGCAGGCCCGCCTGCCGCGCGTTATCGAACGCGTCGTCGATCGCGACGGGCTGGCGTCCGGCGGCCGCCAGGAACGACGCGGCGATCGAGGCACGGTAGCCGGCGGCGCAGTGCACCCATACCTGGCCCGCGGGGACCTCGGCCATGCGCCCGGGCAGCTCGTGCAGCGGGATGTTCACCGCACCCTGGATCCGGGACGCGCCGGATTCGTCGGTGCGGCGCACGTCGAGCACCGTCACTGCCCTGTGCTGCCGTACCCGGGCCAGGTCGGCGAACGTGGCAGTGGCGAACGAGGCCAGCCCCCGGCCGGTTCCGGCGACCCAGTCCCCGGGCTTGCCGGTGGCGGCCGCGGCCGGGCGGTCTATGCCGATGCGGACCAGCTCGCGCTGCGCCTGGGCGACATCGGCCGCGGTCTCCCCGAGCAGGGTCAGCGGGGTACCCCACTCGATGAGCCAGCCGAGGTAGGTGGCGAAGCTTCCGTCGAGCCCGAAGTTCAGCGAGCCGGGCACGTGCCCGGCGGCGAACAGGGTCCGGTTGCGCAGGTCCACTACCCACTCGCCGGCCTCGATGCGGCGCCGGACCTCGGCCGGGTCGGCCTTGCCCGGCGGGGACAGGTCCGGCTCGGACGGGCCCGCCGAGTTGACGGCCGCCATGTGCGCGTAGTACGCGGGATAGGCGTTCAGGCCGGCCAGCAGCTCCCGGACGTAGGTCTCTTCGTCCTGGGTGAGCACCGGGTTGGCGGCCTTCTCCTGCCCGATCGTGGAGTTCGCCGCCTCGTTTTGCGTCGCGGAGCAGAAGGAGCCGAACCCGTGGGTCGGGAACACCTCGGCGGCGTCGGGCAGCATCCCGGCCAGCTTGCGGGCCGAGGCGTGCTGTGCCCGGACGAGGTCCCCGGTGTGCCGGGGCCCGAGCAGGTCCGGCCGGCCGGTCGCCCCGTACAGCAGCGAGCCGCCGGAGAAGACCGCCATCGGCTCGCCGGCGTGCGCGTCGGCGAGCACGTAGGACAGGTGGGTGAACGTGTGGCCCGGCGTGGCGACCGCGGTGACCCGCATCCGCGGCCCGATCTGGAATACCTCGCCGTCGCGCACCGGGGTCCGCTCGAAGGACACCTGGTCCTCGGCGTTGACCAGGTATGCCGCGCCGGTCCGCCGGGCCAGGGCGAAGCCGCCAGTGACGTAGTCGTTGTGGATGTGGGACTCGAAGACGTGGGTCAGCCGCAGGCCCCGCTCCCCGAGCAGCGCCAGGACGCGGTCGATGTCCCGCTGGGGGTCCACCGCGAAGGCGACCTCCCCGTCGTGGACGAGATAGCTGCGATCGCCCAGCGTGGGCGTCTCGAGCGGGATCACCGTGATAGCCGTGGTGTCGATCTCGGGGGTGTCCGCCGGGATCACAGGCCCCTCCTTGCCGTCGTTCATGCTCAAATACCCTGCCGGGTATCCGTGAACAACTATAACACCCCGGGGGGTATTCCGGAATCCGAGCGGAGATGCGGCTATATACCCCGCCGGGCATAATGCCGGCTGGATGGGCAGGTGCGGCACCCGGCTGGCACGCCGGGTGCCTGGTCCCGGGAGGCGGCGGGTGGACATAGACAGCGACACGATGGCCAGCGTGATCAGGCGGCTGCGGCGGGCGCAGGGCCAGATCGGCGGCGTGATCGCGATGATCGAGGAAGGCCGCGACTGCGCCGACGTGGTGACCCAGCTCGCGGCGGCCTCCCGCGCCCTGGACCGGGCCGGCTTTGCGATCATCGCCACCGGCCTGCGGCAGTGCGCGCTCAACGGCGACGGCACGGCCGACGCCGACCGCGAGCGGCTCGAACGGCTCTTCCTCTCCCTCGCCTGATCTCCGTCCCGGATAGGAACGAACACGGCCACGGGGAGAGGCAGTGGAAATCACCGAACAAGCGGCATGGGACCAGCGATACTCAGGACCGGACCTGGTGTGGGGCGCGGGCCCGAACCGGTTCGTCGCCGACGAACTGGCGGCGCTGCCGCCCGGCCGGGCGATCGACCTGGGAACCGGCGAGGGCCGCAACGCGATCTGGCTGGCCGAGCGCGGCTGGCGGGTCACTGCGGTGGACTTCTCCGCCGCCGGACTGGCCCGGGCTGCCCGGCTGGCCGCCGAACGCGGGGTCAGCGTTGACTGGGTGCAGGCCGACCTGCTTGACTACCAGCCCGCCCCGGGCAGCTACGATCTGGTCCTCATCGCCTACCTGCACCTGCCATCGGCGAGCCTCGCGCAGGTCTTCCGCGCCGCGGCCGCGGCGGTGGCGCCTGGCGGCACCCTGCTGGTCATCGGCCACGACCGCGACAACATCGCCCGCGGGCACGGCGGCCCGCAAGACCCCGGCCGGCTCTATACCCCCGCGCTGGTCACCGGCCAGCTAGGCGGCCTGGCCATCCGCAAGGCAGGGCAAGTTCAGCGGCCGGTACAGACGCCGGAGGGCGAGCGGACGGCGATCGACACCCTGGTCCGCGCCGAGCGCCCGGCATAGCCCCGCCAGCGTTCCCCGTGCCGGCCGCGGTGCGGCGGCTGAAGACCGCCCAGATCCCGGCGCCGGCCGGGAATGAGCCAGCTGGCGGTCTCAGGCATCCGGCGGCCACGCCGCGACGCGGGTGAGCCAGGCGGCGAGCTGGCCGGTCGCGGCAGCCCGGCAGCGGAAGCCGATGTAACCGTCGGGACGGACAGCGATCAGCCCCCGGCCGGGCACGCTGTCAAGGCGGTGGACGTCGATGAACCGTCCCGGCGGCAGCGTGCCGGGCCGTTCCGCGTCCCGGTCCAGCAGAATATGCACCCCGGGCCCGGCGAGCAGGTCGTGCAGCCGGATGCTGCGCCCGGCTGAGACCACTGGCTGGTCGGGCAGCCGCTCCCCGGCACGGGGCCCGCCGGGGCGGCGTGGCGTCCCCTCCACCGACAAGGGGCTGCCGCGGTAACTTACCCGCAGCTGGGAAATCAGCCGGATCCCCTCGGCAACCAGGCGCCGGCGTCCGATCAGCGCGGACACGAAGGGGGCGGCCAGCGGCGCGAGATACCCGCGAAGCGCGGACGCGACAGGCCCCGTGGCGGCCTCGGCCCAGAACACCAGGTGCGTCATCGCAAGGACCTGGCGTGCCACCGGCCGGCGTTCCATGTCGTAGGAGGCCAGCAGCCGTTCCGGGTCGTAGGAGTCCAGCGGCGGCTCGTTGCCCGGCCGGGCCGCCGCGAACGCGAGCTTCCAGCCGAGATTGGCCGCATCCTGGACAGCGGCGTTCATCCCCTGGCCGGTAGCCGGAGAATAGGCGTGGGCGGCATCCCCGGCGAGGAACAGCCGGCCCTGACGGAACCGGTCGGCCACGCGGCGCTGCACCCTGATCCGCGAGGACCAGGCGAGGCCGGTGATCTGTGCGCGAAGGCCCGCCTCGTCCATGAGCGCCTGCAACTCAGCGGCGGGAACCGGGGGACCGAACTGCCCGGGCGTCAGCGGGCCCGTGCCCGCGGGCCGGGTCGCGAGCAGCCGCCAGGTCGCCTGCTCGCCGAGGCGGAACGCGAACAGCAGCCCCCGGCGCCCGGCCGCGACGCGGACGGCGTCATCGGCAAGGTCGCCATCCATCTCGGCGTCGGCCAGGATGATCTCAACAGGGTACTGGCGCCCGGGCCAGCCGATGCCGGCCTGGGTTCGCACCGTGCTGGCCGGGCCGTCGCAGCCGGCCACGAAACCGAACAGGGTTTCCTCGGCGCCGGCCGCCGACCGCAGGGTGACCCGCACGCCCTCGGGGCCGTCGCGCACCCCGGCCAGCCCGGTGCCGTGCTCCACCCGCACCCCGCGGGCGGCCAGGGCCGCCGCGAGCACCTGCTCCACGTCCGTCTGCCGGACCAGCGACAGGTGCGGGAAGGCGGTGTCCGGCAGGGCGAGGTCGGCCAGCGTGACCCGGATCGCCCGCGAGCCAAGCCTTAGGTCCGCCGTAGGCGCGATGTCCGCACGGGCCAGTATCGCCTGCGCCACCCCGAGCGGGCGCAGCACCTCAAGCGTGCGGGAATGCAGGATCAGCGCGCGGGAAGGACGGACGGCTTCCGGCCGCCGGTCGATGATCCGGACAACGGCACCGTGGTCATGGGCCTGCAAGGCAAGAGTCAGCCCGGCCGGGCCCGCGCCAGCCACCAGGATGCCCGCCGGCTCCTTCATGCGGCCCCGGCCAGGCGCCACCAGACGGCCGCGCCCGCTACGGCGCCGTCCGTCATGCACGGCCCTTCCAGCAGCACGTCACGGCGCAGCCCCGGCAGCACCGCGTAGTGCACCGATCCCCGCACCGACACCAGCGCCAGTACCCACCACAGCGCCCGGGCGTAGTCCTCGGCGAGCCGCGGCCCGTCCCACTCGTACACCCCCCGGTACCGGCCGCGTTCGTCGTGGGCCAGCCACAACTTGGAAACGAAGCCGGGGAAGCCGGCGAACAGCGGGGTATTGAGCATGCTCTCCATGCGGAACGCGGCATGCCCGCGGCCGCGCACGGCACGCAGCCGGAACTCCATGACGAGCACGCACGGGTCCAGCGTCGGGCCCCGGTCCACGGCCGTCTCCCGGTACACCCAGGCCGAGGTGCCGTCGGCGAAGCGCAGCCGCATCCCCACCCGGTCCCTGGGCAGGTGCATCCGGTGCTGCCACAGCAGGCGCATCGTGTTCGCGGAGCATCCGGCCAGCGCCCGCAGCGCCGCCGGGAAGGCAAGCGGCGGCCGCTCGGCCGCCGCTTGCCAGCGGCCGGGTGACCGGATCGGGTCGTCCATTGACCTCACCCCCACGAGCTGGTTCTTCGCGCTGACAGCCGGGCGCCCGTGACCGGCTCCCGCGGAGCCGCAAACCTGGGCGCTTGCCGGGCACCGAAGCCGGGACCCGGCGGCGCCGCGTTCATTGCCTTGATCATCAGCGTGTGGATGCCGGCGGCCGAGGGCCCTATGGCCCGGCGGCGGCCCGGCCTTGGTCACCTCCTCATGGGTGCATTCGCGAACCGGCGATCGGCTACGGAACGGCCGGCACTGGCTGGCTGAGGGCAAGAGCCTGCCCGGCCGGCTCCGATTCAGCCTCGGCTCGGACGTCCGGCTGGAGAAGGCCGCCGCCCCGGGCCCGGGCCCGCCTGGCCGATCTGGCGATCGCCAGGCCCGCGCGCGCCGCCGGTGAGTAGCGCCCGCCGGCGAGATCAACGCACTTCCGGCGCGCCCGCAGGCGGGCGGACCATCGGCGCTACCGGAAGCGGCGCCGGAAGAGGTCACCGATGGTGACCTACGGCCCTGGTGGACGGCTGTCGCGCGGGAAACGCTAGCGGGAGACAGAGCGGCGGCGAGTCCGCGGCGGCAGCAGGCGAGGGGGACGGCATGGGAGCAAGGCCCGTCGTGGTGGGCGTGGACGGTTCCGAAGAATCGCTGAGCGCGGTGGAGTGGGCAGCGCTGGAAGCGAAACGGCGCAGCTCACCGCTGCGGATCGTATCGGCACCAGCGATGCCGCCGCGAGTGCGCGGCTGCCAGGTATCTCCGCAGACGGTCGCCACCGCGCTGCGCGGAATGTCCGCGCGGGCGCTCGGCGCGGCCATTACCAGGGCCGAGGAGGCTGTCCCCGGTCTGCCCATCGACACCGGCCTGCTGTCCGGACCGCCCGCGCTGGCGGTCGCCGGCAGCGGCTCCGGAGCGCTGATGCTCGTCGTGGGCGCCCGCGGGGCGGGGGGTTTCGCTGCCATGCTTCTCGGGTCGGTCAGCAGGTACGCCGCGGCCCGCGCCCCCTGCCCGGTCGTCGTCGTCCGTGGCATGGCGGCCGCCCACCGTGAGATCGTCGTCGGCGTCCGTGACCCGCAGGACGCCACCGGGGCCCTGGCGTTCGCGTTCGAGGAAGCAGCCCTGCGCGGCGCGGAACTGGTCGCGGCCCACGCCTGGAACTGGTTTCCCTCCTCGCCCGGAGGTCTCGCCGGGCCCGGGGATGCCGGATGCCCGGCCGACCCCGGGCAGATCCCGGCGGAGGCCGGCCGGAACCTGGCGGAAGCCCTGACCGGATGGCGGGAGAAGTACCCCGCCGTGCGCGTCCGGCACGATGTCGTGCACGGCCATCCCGCCCGGGTGCTCGCTAGCTACACGGGACGCGCGGACCTGGTGGTGATCGGCAGGCACGACGAGGGCACGGTCCCGGGCATCGGCTCGATCCAGCACGCCGTCCTCGACCACGCCGGGGGGCCGGTCGCGGTTGTCCCCGCCGGGGCCTGACACACGGCCGCAGGCCAGTCTCCGCGGCCGTGCAGGCCACTGCGCGATGGCGAAGGCGCGCCCCTGGCCAGGGGCACCCATGAGGCATCACGCGGTGCGGCAGCCTCCCGGTGCCGGCGCCGCCGCCCGGCAAGGCTGCCCGCAGCGTCGTCGGCGTCCCGGGCGGGCGTTTCCCGGCGGAGCCGGGCATCGACGCTGATGCCGGGAATGCCGGGGCAGGGCGCTGGTTCCCGGCCGCCGCCTTGCCCGGAACGCGGATTCCCGCCGGGGACGCGAAGCGTGCTCTCGCGATGCTGAACGAGGCTGGCCCGCCGGGGCCGGCCGGGCGCGTCACGTGCCCTCCGGAACCTTGGCGGGCTCCTCGGCGCGGACGGCCATGCCCGGCCTGGTCAAGTGCATCGAGCACGGCACGCGTTTCGACACCCAGCAGCTCATTGCGCTTACGGTTACAGATCAAGCTCGACCGGAAGAGCTCCCGATGCGCCGCGGAAGGACACCGCGTGCAGTGGCGGCCGAAGTTCCTGGCGACCGTCGGCAAGATTCGATGACGCGCCGCTTCCGGCCGCAGGACGAGATGACAGCTCCCGGCATATTTTGGCATCATCCGGTACCAGTTCAGAGGGGAAGATGGGAACAGAGCAGCGGACTCTTAATCAGCGGGTTCGGGGTCGACTCCATCGCAGCGCACCGCTCTGGCCTGCTGAAACTATGATTTTGCGTAGTTTCTCCCTGT
>Ga0209061_1004227_pt1 | contig 14095 bp, 9 predicted proteins | sample Coa_R1_10_FD_187157 | JGI IMG/M metagenome (GOLD analysis project Ga0209061, IMG submission 187157) | Surface soil microbial communities from Centralia Pennsylvania, which are recovering from an underground coalmine fire - Coalmine... | ecosystem: Environmental > Terrestrial > Soil > Unclassified...
CTTGGTTCAGGGAAATCTGGAGTCAGCTAAAGAAATTGTGCTTGTAGACGATATAATTACGAGGGGTCACACGATGCTGGGAGCAGCGTGGAGGTTGCTTGAAGCATTTCCGAATGTGCGCATTCGGGGCTTTGCTGCCATGCGAACCATAAGCTATCCAAGGTCTTTCTCTAAGATCTATGACCCTAGGATTGGGTCTATCAATTACAGAGGTGTTTCGGATGATTGCATTCGTGATCCGTGATACATCGTATCCACGCTGCAAAAGATAGGTTACAATCAATACAGTTTCAGAGATTATCTGCGAGCGGATTTGTTCCGCACTAACTTTATACGAATCCCGGCCGGTCCACCCATTTGGGAAAGGAAATGGTGCCGGGAGGCATTCCCTGCGTCCTTGCGGTTTCGCGACTCCATTTCTGGAGTTGAAAAGTTATCCTCCCAGCTAGATCTAGCTCAGTTCCGTAGACGTATACGTGAGTATATCACAATAGAGTCTGACTATTATTGCTTTATGTCGCTATATATGACGGCTCAAGAGCATAGCCTTCAGAGTCTTCAAATGGGATTCGTTATCACACTCGTGAGTATCTTACAAGCTCCAGTAGCCCTCGAAGCTACCTAAAACAGACACCGTTGTTTCGTATCCATTCGACTTGCTCCTTTTGATTCCATTTCGTGATCTTGACGAGCAAAAGCATACACGACCCCACTCAGCTTGGATGGAGAGCGCTATTGTAGTCAGCGCCGGAGACAGCTCATTCTGGATTCTACCTGTACATAGAGCATCCAACAACTAAAGTTAAACCGGTACCTGCCGACCAAATTACTCCGGTGCAGAACACTATATAACCGATAGAAACATAGAATGGCGTGTAAAATCCCATCGTGCTTGGCATTCCAAATGGGATGACTGGCGCGAAAAATAGGAATGTAATAAAAGTGATAGCGGCAATTGCTATCGTTTTTCTTGCTTTCATCATTCACTGTGAATTAAATACCTCTATTTCACTGTAAGGCTTGCCTTTTGGGTCACCTGAAGCAAAACTCCTGAGCATTTACAAGTGAAGCAGCAAACACAGCATTGACTTTGCAATTCAAACCCAAAAATGCTAAGATTGCTTTTGCCGTAGGTGTATGCATTGTCATCTGCCTGACTCTCCTTATTGTTATTCAAGCCCAGTCAGAAACCAATGTTACATCGTCTAAGCAGGCTGATTTGTCTTTTGGCGTTCCTACTTTTTCATTCGTCAGAACTGGAGGGTCATTTGTCTCCTTATCCGATGGAACGGCTGTCCTTTCTTTGTCCGGTTCAGCGGGTTCCGTGGCTTTTGGAGGAATCACATTATCAGCACCAACACAGGTACCAATGCGGCTAGTGCTATACGACACTCACAACGGTACGCTCACAATGCCATTGGGCACAAAGATTTCTGCATCAGTAAACGGGGCAACCTTTCCCGTTGTCGAACGGATGTAAACGGTTCTTTTGATTCCGATCAATAAGCTCTTCATCGAGGTACCGGGTCAGAATGTTATACACATCTCCGCGAGTATTCCTGCAAACAGTCAATCAGGCACATTTTCGTTCTTGCTCGTGATTGCGACATTTTCGAACTCTGCAGCTTCATATCAAACCTATGCTACTTCCGTGAAGGTGAATCTAAATGTCGCGTAAGTTCCAAATTCCATCGTTCAAGTTGTTTTTGTTGGAGCTCTTACAAGAACCAGAAGAAGAGCTAGACCATTGGCAGAATTTTACGGCCCCTTCGAGGGTGAGTTACTTCCCCTGAAGCGTCGCCATTCCGTCTGCGTCGCACTTGGAGCAGTGCATGCAGATCAGGACGCCGTACCTGCCAAACTCCTTAGAGTCGGTGACCACCCAGTCGTGAGAGCCGAACATGTTCGCGACTATGCTCGTGTCCTTCCCTACGACCGAGTCGGGAGGAACGCAGGCTAGGGTCTTTGTTTCCTCCTTCTTTCTGTTGATGCCGAGCCTCGCAGAGTCTTCCAACTGATGTCCTTTGGGGCGGAGGTCAGGATGGCTAACTACTTGAACCTTTCATAATTGTTGTAGACGTCATCTCTAGTCGGCCACAACAGGTTCTACTGCCGCCGCGGGTGGAATACACTCTAAGCTTTGGGCTTCTAGACCATTCCTTTCCAATCTAAAATAGAAACGCAACGGGTTACACTGTCGGCGCTTTGATTTGTGGTAAGAGCCGGGGACACGAGGGAAATCAAGGGATTGCAGATCGGGGCGACGCAGGATGAGCTAAGAATGAGGATCGTCTACAACAAGATGTACGGTCTCATCTCGCTCAACAGGTTCGACGCCGCCAAAATCGCATAGACCGAAAGTTGGATCAGATCCGAAAAAGACACGAGATGCTTTGAAAATTCGGACGCTTCCACGACGACTCTCGGAAAGAAAACACCACTAGCTAGCCCACGGCAGTACATCTCTACGCCTGAACGGTCCAAATTGCCTGAAGAATTCTCCAGCTCTGTGGATCGCTCTGGATATCCGCTCGCGCTGCCAGACGACGATCCAAGCGTCGAACAACCCGTATCCGAGGCCAGCCACGATGCCCAGTTGCGAGAGGCCTATCTGGTAGGCCAAGAAGATGCTTCCAACGTCGACGAAGGAGGCGACTATCTTGTCCTCGGTTTCTGGCATCAATCCGAGTGGAGAATGGCGCGGGGGGATTTAACTTGCTTGTGAATTTCGGGTACGTATCGGAGAAGCCAACACCAGCGTTGCTAGGAGAAAAGAGTCCAGTCGCCGATTCCGACCCCTCTTTTGGGCTGACGAATCCGACATCCCCGCAGTCATAGAAAAAGCGCGAGAACCCTCCCAAACAAACCCCCTGATCCTGCTCGCATAGGTGCAAAGGTATCCTATCACTTCCTCCGCAAAAAACTTGATCAAATAGGGACGCTGAAAAGATCCGCCATCGTCGTTGCGCTGGCATCATTGCGCCCCAGATTCCCAAGGTCGAAGATTGCTTCCACGGTTGACAGGAGGGAATAGTGAGAATACGTCACCGTAGATTTGTAACCCATCTTCGCGAAGGGCGAGACAAGGACGCAGTACACGTGCCCGCCACCGTTCAGGTTGGTGGTCCCCTCGTCGTACACTATGAAAATTGCCGTTGAAGCAAACTCCTTCGAGTCGACGATTCCTGGAACAAACGTTGAGAGCCAGTGATCTCCGTAAGAGGGACTCGTATCGTGCCCGTCGTTGTTTGTGTTCGGAGTTATGAATGAATACCGAGGCAGTTGATCCGAGTTGAGGTCAGAAGTAAACTGGCTCAGCGGTACCACATTATCGCACCAAGATGTTTGCTGGACGTCCTGGAAGTAGACGAACGGATCGTGGTGCACCACATAGGGATCGCTGTCGCTTAAGGCGCAGTTACCGGGCATCGATTCCATGTACGCCTTCCAGCTTACGTGGTGGCTCTCGAGCAGGCTCACCACGTTTGTGTAAGGGAGCCCGGGCGTCGATGGATCTTCGTCGTCTGTGATGCCGAAGGTCGATCCTCCGATTAGGGCGAGGTAGTTCGGGAGTGAGGGGTGAGATACTGCGTAGTACTGGCTCGCAAGCGCGTATTGATTTGCGAGTTTTGTTTCGTACGGCGCGTTGGAAGAGTTGTAAATGTCTCCGAACTCTGCGTTTTCCATCACTATGATTATGACGTGCTGTATTGGCGAAGTCGTTGCGGATGATGTCGTCGAACTGAATGAAGTGGAGTAGTAAGAAGTGAATGAGAAGTAGGAGGAGAACGACGACGATGATGATGAGATGCGTTGTTGAGTACTTTGCAGTGCCCAAGACGTTGCGCTGGAGGTCAAAGAAGCAGAAGAAATCGATAAGGTTGATGATGGCGTGGACGTCTCGCTGCTGGTGGTAGTGTAGTCGCCCACGCTGATACTGCTGGTTCGAACTGCTGCTGAAGACGTGAAACCGGTGTTGTTGCCCGTTGTCACTTGGGTAATGGTCGATTGGCTATGGATTGCATGAATGGTTGCAAAAGCCCCAAAGGAAATGACAACCAATACAACGACAACACCGACGAGTACTTTCAGAGTACTGGATAATCCTGTCATGCTCTGATCAAGCGATCGCACGACTGTTCACCATTCTTGCACTGCTCTTGTTGCTCCAGTGGGGGCGCTTTGCCAGGTTCGGAAATCACATCTGGGCATCGTAGAGCTTCACGTAGCGACCCGAGCGCAGCATGAGTTCCTTGTGAGTGCCGATCTCTTGTATCTCTCCGTCCTCAAGCACGACTATCTTGTCGGCGTTCATTATGGCGGATAACCGGTGTCCGATGATGAAGGTCGTCCGTCCCCTCGTCAGCGTCTTCAGAGCGTCCTGGATCAGGGCTTCGGACTCAGAGTCGACGTTTGATGTCGCTTCATCCAAGATGAGAATCGAAGGATTTTTGAGTAGAGCACGCGCGATCGCTATCCTCTGGCGCTGGCCCCCCGAGAGTTTTACTCCTCGCTCCCCTATCTGCGTGTCGTATCCGTCGGGGAGGGCTCTGATGAACTCATCGGCGTTCGAGGCCTTCGCCGCGGCAACGATCTCCCCCGGACCTGCGTTCAGATTTCCGTATCCTATGTTTTCAGCCACGCTACCGGAGAACAAAAGGGGCTCCTGTAGTACGAGCCCGATCCTCTGTCTCAGAGACTTTAGGTTCAACGATCTGATTGGAAGACCATCGATCAGGATCCTCCCGGAGGTTGGCTCGTAGAATCGAAGCAAGAGGCTGATCATCGTTGACTTGCCCGCACCGCTCCTCCCGACTATCGCGACCGTCTCCCCCGGCTCGACCATGAGGTTAAAATCCGTTAGAACCATCTTGCTCGGATCGTAGCAAAATGAGACGTTCTGGAACTCTACACGTCCCTTGAGTAGGGCGGGCGGTTCCATTGCGGCGTCTCCCCCGACCTCCTTGGCGTTTTCCGGCTGAGAGTCCACGACCTGGAAAAGTCTCTCACCGGCTGCGATCGCTTTCTGGAAACTGATGTTTATCTTGCTGAGATCCATGATCGGGCTGAACAGTTTTGCTAGGTAACCCAAGAAGGCTATGAGCGCCCCGAGACTCAAGCTCCCGAATACAACGGAGGGCGACGCGACGAGGATCACCAGTATGACCGCGGAACCAGTCAGCAGCTCGACTGCGGCCGAGTTGAGGCCAGATAGTTTTGCAAGTTTTACGTTTGCATCAAGTATCTCCTGCGATCTCTTCCGGAAGACCTTGGCCTCGTGCTCTTCCATTGAAAAACTCTTGACGGTGCGAATGCCCACGATAGTCTCGTTCGATTTTGCGGCTAGTTCGCCCACCGCCTCTCGGATCTTCCTCGACGAGCGCTTGATTCTCTTCTTGAAGAGGTTGACCATGAGGATGAGCGCGGCCATCATCGGAGTGACGATCAGGGCGAGCCTCGGGCTGATGTAGAACAGGAGGATGAACGTGCCGATCACGGACATGAGATCCGTTCCGATGTTGCTGAGTCCGTTCACGATGACACCCTCGACCACGTCGGTGTCGCTTATGATGCGGGAGACCATCTCACCGGAGTGGGTATCGTCGAAGAATTTCACCGGCAGTTGCTCCAGGTGGTGATAGACGTCGTAGCGTAGCCTGTGAACCAGTTTTTGGCTCAGGGATTCGCTGTAGTAGCCCTGAAAGTAGTCGGCGACCTGCTTTGCAACGTACGCAACCGCTAGTAGCAAAGCCACCCAGGGAAGCAACGCAAGGTTCCTTTGAGTGATCACTTCTCCCACAAGGAGGAAGCCGATGATCCACGGTTGAACCAGGTCGAGCGCGGTCGCCAAGAGGTCGGTTGAAGCAACCGCGACAGTAAGGAGCCAGTGGGGCTTCAGGTAGGACAGGAGCCTCACAAACGTCGCGCCACCCGATCTCTGAGTTTGAGCTTCTACCGGCTTGCCGCTAGGGATACCCTCGGATTGGGTTGTACGAATAGTGCCGCTCGTGTTATGGTCTTTGAATGCGCGGTTAGTTTGCATCCGTCGAGCGAGTGCAAATCTGATCTTCATGCTCGGGGAGTAGGTCAAAATTGCACCGATTGCGAAGAGCGAGATCATCGATAGCAAACTGATCGCTTGAGACAGTCCGGCGTTTGCGATGCTAGGGACGATGCCTTCCATGACAAAGAGATAACTCGAAATAATCGCTGGGGCGGCCGAGATGCGTGAAAGCACGAATATCAGGCCAAGCGATAAAGTCGCCCCCAGGATCACAGTCAATACGAAGAACGCTAGCCTCCCCAAGGCCTTGGACGTGGCAAAACCCAATACCAGACCCAATAGATACGGTGTGATCAGAACCAACACAACTTCGAATAAGAGCAAAAGATCTGACAACCGTCCTACTCAACCTCCTAGCTCTTTACGGTGGCGTGGATAGCGTTCTCCTTCACCTTCGCAGAGTTCCTCGGACTCTTCTTCGCAAAAGAGGCTGCAACCATGCGGTGATTCATCCCCAACCGGCATAAAGCATCGTGCAGGGATTCCTCTACTTGCAAAGAAGGAGAAGGCATTCTTCGGCTCTCCCAAGCCAGTATTCAAAGTCAGAGAAGTTGGGCTCGTGGTGCATCGTCCAATAGTAGAAGTTCAGGTGCTGGAGGAAGGTCCGAGCTTCGTAGACGAGTTCTCTTTGGAGAATCTCCTCAGGCATTACCTTGGTATACTCTTTGAAAAATAGGTCGCGAAGGGACGACATATTCAAAGATAGGTTGTACTTTAGATTCTTCTTGAAGAGCTGCGCAAGAAAGTAGCCGACATCCCTCGCCGGGTCGGAAATGCATGCTTGTTCAAAATCGATCACCGTCAGTTTCCTCCCGTCCACAAAGATGTTTTCCTGATGAAAATCGCCGTGAATCAATACAAACGACCTTGGATCGACGGCATCCTCTCGCTCTTCAACGAGACGTATTGTGTTGCTCAGCCTCTCCGCGAATTGGGGATAAAGCCAAGAAAGGTGCCAGCACCACTCCCCCAGTTTACCTGCTTCTTCCTCCCTTGAGCGCTCGGGGACATCATCCATCTTATTGCAACTGTGAAGCTTTGCAAGCCATCTAGCCGAAAGGGCGATGCTCGGCTCGATCAATGAACCATCGGAAGCGCCTTTCCCCAAAAGAATCTTTTGGAGTTCGAATCCGCTCGCCTTGGAAGTTAGGGCAAGGTTCCACTCCGGGATGAACGTGATTGGTTCGCAGACATTCAGGCCGTCTACAATTTCTTCCTCTCTTCCTATCGCGAACCCATTCTCCCACAGTCGCCGGAGGATGGAAAAGGCCAACTCATTCCGACCATCCAATCTGCACTTGCCGATGATCGATTTTGAAAGAAGATCTCGGTTCTCCAGATCGAGCAAGCGCAGGACAAATTCCACAACGAATTTTCCTCTGTTCCCACTGTTGAGCCTTACGGGGATCGTGGTACAATCGAGGATCTGAAATTTCTTCGAGTCAAAGCACGCAACTTTCCCGCTGAAAAGTGTCTTCACAAAATTCTGATCGAACAGGTCCTCTGTTAGATCTCCTTTTTCTCCTTTCGATTGAGATATGGATAACGCTGCATGGATTTTGCTTTTTTCATGATCGGGATCCACTTGCTTCAATCGCTTTGTTGCCAACACGGACCAGATCCCGTACTTCCGATGGCCTCGGGGCCCGGGGATCCGATCCTCGAGATGCTTCAATTCCAGTCGCACCATCTGAAAATCCGCTAGCACTTGGTGGAGCTCGCTCCTAGTGTAGGAGTGATGCAACTGCGCATCCCCGGGATGTTTCGAATGGACGACAATTTCGCGTTCTTCGCCACCAACTTGCTTTCCTTGTTCGTGCTTCAATTCATCGACAGATCGAAAAGTTGCGGAAAGGCACCCACCTTCCTTCAAGGTGCGAGCGATTTCTCGCACGGATTGTTCGATGAACGAAGCTCTGCAATTTAGGAAAGAGCCGAAAGAGGATATCTCGTCCAAAGATGAGCACCTGAACGGGAGGTGAGCAAGATCAGCGATGATCAGATGCGCGGACAGCCCATCTTCCTCCAGGCTGCGCTGCGTCTGTGCAAGCGAGATCCGAGAGGTGTCGTGGGAAAGAAGCAGATCACCCGCCACGCTTATCGTGTGTCGCCGGATTGGATTTCTTGAGTCAAATATTCGCTTGGATTTCCACCGCGATAACCTGTAGGCGAGAGGAGAGCGAACCAGATCCGCCCAATCTTCTTCCTTGCCGAGGATTGCTTGCTGCGGTTTCAATTTTTGGTTCGTGTCACGTTGCTCTTTCCAAGGATGACATGCTCTCTTCGACCCACCTCATCGCGACTTGGTAATCTGGCATTACCCCGAGGAGGCAGTACGCGTGGTAGAGCCTCTGAAAGTAGGTCTGGGCTTCATAAATTCGAACGCGAGCTTCAAGCCCGCTATCCGGGGGAGAATGTTCTGTATACTCGTCCAGGAACGATCGTGTCGCTCGCCTTATCTCCGGGCCGAACCCAAATGTCATCTTGAGCTGGGCTGAAAAGTATCCGAGGTCGAAGGCGGGATCACCCATGGAACTTTCGGGAAAGTCAATGACTGTGATCCTTCCGCTCGCGGAAAAGATATTGGTGGGGTTGTAGTCTCCGTGGATCAGTTTCCGCTCGCGATCATCAATCAGCTTCCTTTGCATGCTCATCATTTCTTCGGATGATGCGTCGATCCTCGAGGATATTACGGGGAAGGTTCGAATCAGCCCCTCTTTGAATTTGAGAGTAGCGGTTAGCGTGTCACCCAAGGAATGAATTTTGCTTGTTCGAAGGCCGGCGTTGTGAAGTTTGGCTAGCCAGAGCGCGCTTCCCCGGATGCTTGCATCCAACCGTTCCGAGTTCGCTCCTTTCCCTCGTCGTGCTTCCTCGAAAAGTTCTACGAGCAGTCTCCCCTCTGCTTTCTCCATAAGGAGAAATGCTGGCGAGCGCCTGAAGAAGAGGGGTCTTGGAACGCGGTAGCATGAGGTTTGGTCAAACCCGGAAGCTGTCAGGAGCTCAAGCATGGAGAATGCGTGTTCCTGGGCCCGCCAGCTGCGGTCGTTGCGAAGGATTCCTATCCAACTTGTTGCGGGGGCGTCTTCGAACTCAACGTCGTATTGGATTATCGTCTTTCCCAGATGTTCCTTCACCACGCTCGCCTTGCAGTGCAGTGCCTTTCGCTTTCCAAGTTTTGCTTGAACCTCTTCGGTGGCGATTACATTATTGATGATGAAACCGTCATCGGTAAGGCTCTCCAGCGCCTGCATGCGGGAGTCAGAACTCAATTAGGACGATCAACTCCTATACTGAATCTGAAATTTTTCGCGCCACGGCTCCCGATACGCGCAACGTAACCGTGTCCGAAAATTTCTACCGGCGGTGGAAGGAAGCAGCAGTTTTCCTCGAGCCTTACCCAAACCGAGCTGTCCACATTCGACCACCTTCGAAACTGCGCGGACGCACAAAATGCGTCACCCTCCGGCCGACCGTCCCTGAGGAGCTTGAGATAATCGGGAGAGACGCCGATGAGTGTCTGAAACTCCGATATCCCTTCTGGTAAAGTATACAGCACCGAAAGACGGTTTGCTCCCGCCTCTAGTTCTATTTGCTTCACAAGTCCAAACGCTCGGCTGTTAGGATCGACGTCCACCTCAGCCGCATGAACAACCCTCCTCTTCGGGGTGGATACATTTACCTTGAAATTATCCCGCTCAAATCCAACATCAGAAAGTGCGCCGGGGTGATTTGGCGGCGTCTCCATGTAGCCGTGGAGGTCTTCCAGGAGGTTCCAGTCATCGATCGGATTTCCGACGAGCAGTGTCCCCGGGGGTCGGTCCGTCCCGAACAGGTACACCAATCGACCGCCGCATCTTGGCGAGAAGACGGCGAATAATTTGTCGTTCTTTAGAACTAACTCTCTGCTCCCGTCGCAGTCCAAATCCTTGAGATGGGCGTTTGGATGATGTCGTCCTTCTTCCTTGTGCTCCACCCAAAGGGCAGCCTCGGCGACAATCGCGGCGAGTCGTAGGTGGCTTGCAAGAGACTTTGCCCACGCGCTAGGGCCGCCATCCGAGTCCGGCCTCCCGTGAGCTCCCACTCTCGGAGTGTGCCACGCGGTCTCCCAGGAGCAAGCGAGCAATATCTTCCATGCTAATTCGAGAAGTGAAGAATCGGCTCTCTCCGAGCTTTTCTCCTTGACGCTTCGTTCCGCCCACTCGTAATATTTTCTGTAGATCCGCCACTTCCCATCACGGTACCAGTTGTCATAGTCTTCGCCCGCCCCAAACTGCGTCGCGAGCTCTTGGTAGGTACCGGTCTCAATTCGAACGGGGCGGCCTGACCTATGACTGCGCGCCCAGGAGGAGATCCTGATCGGCTTGATCCACCGCTGCCCGGCAATCCACTTTAGCAGAGCTTCATATTGCTGGGGGCCCTCCGCGTCCCAGCCTCCGACCCCCGCAGCCTTTTCCATATCGTCGGCGTAGACCGCGATCATCCCGTTGTCGTACTCCTGGTTCATGTCGAGCAACCAGCGTAGCTGCAGTTTGATGCGGTCGAAGCAGGACTCATCGCGGGGCGGGATGTTCTGCCTCAGGTTGTTTGAGATGGGCACCGCGTATATCCCGCACCCGCCCTTTATCTCGTGAATCAGGAAGTTGTTCGGATCCCAGCCCTTCTGGGCATCGTAAATTCTTCGTTGATTTCCCGCGGTCGGAAGAAGCAACCTGTCATCGACAATGGCGTAATCATAGCCCCCATTTTGCAAGCCGGAATCCTTGATCTGAGGCGCCATGATCGAGGTGTTCCACAACCGTTCCGGCGGCCAGAACACCTTCACCGTCTTCGGATCCAACCGAACGAGGCGCTCGTAGACACGCAGGCACTCCTCCAATTGATGCCGGTTGTGCTCTTTGGAAAAATACTGCATCATGTTTTGGCCGTATGTGCTTCCCACGAACTCGATCAGGTTCCACTTGGAGAGATCCTCAAGGCGCTCGAGGAAACTGGGGCGGTGCCACTTTAGCGACTCCAAGAGCGTGCCGCTTACGTGCAAGTTCAATGGAACGCGATACATTTCGTGAATCTCTAGGATGCGCCTGAATCCCCGCCCCCTTTTCTTTGAAACCAGCGCGTTTGCGCCGCTTCTGTTTTGCTCGTCTTGAGCAGGTCGAGCACCTGCAGGTTCACCCTCCACCATCTCGGATACTCCCTCGCGCCCCTCGTATCCATCCGTGATCAGATACTGGTTTGCGTGATGGACGAAGGCCACCGCGATTGAAGAAGAACTGTGCAAACCAGAATTCACAAATTTTTGAGATTGCCTTCATGAAAGCTCCGCGCAGGCGTTTATTATGCCATTTTCCATCAGGTGGTAGCGAACCAATCTCGTTGTGCCAGATTCAACCGAGCCGGAGATGTACCCCTGCGAGGCGAGCCGTCCAAGTATCACCTTTACCGAGATCTCGGGGGCGCTGATGAAATCAGCGATCTGATGTGCGCTCCTCGCGCTTTCCTTCTTTGTGGCGCCAAGCGTGAACAGCAGCTGAAGTACTCCGCGGTCCGTCAGGTAGGACTCGTCACGGATTGGCACGAGCCTCTCTCCTCCCGCGATGACCCGCTTGTACGATTGAAGCGTCTTGCTCGATACCTTTGTCCAGTTGAACCGTTCACGTACCAAATTGTATGCGTTGATTTTGAGGCGTTCTGACAGGGACTCATCCGAGAGCAAGCGTTGAATTGCCCTGCACAGCGAAACGGAATCTTCGCTCGAAAACTTGAGCCCCGTCACGCCGTGCTTGACAATCTCTGGGAGCCCGCCGACGTTCGAAACTATCAAGGGGACCCTGCTAGCCATCGCTTCCAGGGCGACGATTCCAAACGGCTCGTAGCGCGATGGCACGACGAATACACTGCTCGCGTTGTATAGAGAAACCAGGGTGCCTTGATCAACGAATCCCGTGAAGATGATGCTGTCGCTCAGCCCTCGGGCCTCCACATCCTTGATCAGACGATCCTTGAGCTGACCCTCGCCGACTATTAGGAGACTCACCTTGGAGCCCCCGTGGTGGTGGCTCGCGTTTGCCCGATGGTTCTGCTTCAGGAGAAGCAGCTCGAAGGAGTCTATCAGGACGTCGAGGCCCTTTTCTTTCACTAGACGACCAACGAATAGAACGATCTTCCCATCGAGTATCCGGAACCTAGAATGAAGTTTTGCGATGGTTGGATTGGAGAGCGGATCCGCGCGCTTTCCAAAGTCAGACACGTCGACGGCGTTTGGGATTACGGATATTTCCTTGGTACTGTTGCCGCCCAAGCCATCGGCGCGGCGCCTCAACTGGTTGAGCATGTAATCGCTGCAGCATATTATGCCGTCGCTGTTTTGTATCAGCGCTGACTCGATGTCGTCGACGCTTCGCCTATAATTTGTGCCCAGCCTCCCCTGCCCTCTACCCAATTCGGTCGCGTGTATTGTTGCAATGAGTGGAATATCGTAGACCCTCTGCAACTTGAGGGCAGCCCTTCCAACGATCCAGTCGTGCGCGTGGATGATGTCGATTGCTTCGGTTTCGAAGATCTCCTCGCATCGTTCGATGAACTTAGAGTTCATGTAGTAGGTCCAAAGCAGGAAACCTGTCTTTTCAGCGCGACTGCAATCAACGCGATGGACGAGGACGTTCTCCACACGCTCCTCCGCGTCGCTCCCGGGGAAATCGCAGGTGACCACGTGCACCTTGACCCCCTTTTTGGAGAGGAACTTGCAAAGGTGGCAAACGTGGGAGGCGATCCCGCCTATGATTCTTGGCGGGTACTCCCACGTAAGCATGACCACCCTCAAGTGATGTTCACTTCTGGTGCTGCTACCTCCAAAACCCTCTTTCGTGCGATGCCGGCGATGAATATAAATCCGAAAGCACTGAGACAAGAGTTATCTTCTTGCTCTAAAAACTCTGGTAATTAGTCGAGTATAGCGAGTTCAATAGGGATATGTAGTGCTATTTAGTATGAAGAAAAACTAGCGGGTCGTGGGATCACAAGTTCCCCGGATCAGGAGAAACGAATGCTTTTCTTGTGATTCACGGCACGAACTTGATTTAGGCGGAAGCAATGAACAAGAAGACCGAAGGGCCTTTAGAGCAGTTACCACAGGTTTGAGATTGCAGAGACATCTTAGGGTCTTGATCCGAACGATCCTTGCTTTGGTATGAAAGAGATCGTCTCTGCTTTTCCTATACAGAGTTTTCTTTGTTTCGCGCTATGAATAAGCAAAAGAGCACCTAGCCGTTGTTATCATTCGTGTCTTGCATCTGGAAAAAAGTAGTAGTTCACAAATGCAGCTCTTACTGTTTGCCCAAAACTTGGAAAGCGAAAGCATTGATACTTGGAAAAAAGGTGCGGTTCCGGCAGAGCGAGTTTGTGCCGGATGTTCCCACTGCGAAGCTGACAAGACGACGCTGGTTTTCCTGCATTTATTTCTCCTATGTTGCGGCTAGTCCTGTGGCGGAGGCTGGAACTCCCGTGACCGAGTTTACAAGCGAGAGGCTGCCATCCTCGTGTACCTTGAACCCGGTGATTGAGTTGCCGTTGTGTGAGTATAGGAATAGGCTGTTGGCAGTCAAGGCAAGATCGATCGCTGGTACCGCTACGTGAGCGGCCACAGCCGAGGTCAATGTGAGCCTGCCCGTCTCGGAGATGAAGTATGATGAGATCGTGCCGCTGTGCGTGTTTGCCACGTATGCGAATCGGTCGTTGCTGATTACGAGCCAGCAGGTGGCAACCTGGAAGTTGGGTATCGCACCGTTTATCGTCCTCAATTGCCCTTCATCGGAGAGTGCATATGAGGAAACGCTGTTCGATACTGCTTCGGAGTCGACCAGTTGATCCCGAGCCGTAAACGCAAAGCCGTAAGGACCGGATCCGGCGGGCATCTGGCTCATCGGTGTGCCCGCCACTCCGTGGTTGTTAATTTCATATGTATCGATGACGTTCGTCGCCTTTTCGGTCACGATCAGGACGTTGCCTTCTCTATTGAACCCCACCTGTTCGGGA
>Ga0209061_1004228_pt1 | contig 14093 bp, 14 predicted proteins | sample Coa_R1_10_FD_187157 | JGI IMG/M metagenome (GOLD analysis project Ga0209061, IMG submission 187157) | Surface soil microbial communities from Centralia Pennsylvania, which are recovering from an underground coalmine fire - Coalmine... | ecosystem: Environmental > Terrestrial > Soil >...
GTAATGCCTGCCTGGCGCGCGTAGCCCTTGATGATCAGCCAGAAGCCCTGGCGGGTCAGACGCTCGCCATGATGATTGAGAAAAAGTGCCTGCTCGTCGGGATGGCGGGCCGCCATCTGGGGGCGTATCTCATCCAGATACCTCCGCATCGCTTCCACCGCGCTTTGCGAGAGAGGCAGCGTTCGCTCGCGCTTGCTGCGACCTCGCTGTCCAGGGCAAACGACCTGCGCCTGCGCCAGTTGCACATCATCTACATCCAGGGAAACCAGCTCGCTCACGCGCATGCCAGTAGCGTACAACACATGCAGCATGGCCAGATCACGCCTGCCGGCCGGTTGCGAGACATCAACCTGGTGGAAAAGATCGCTGATTTGCTCCTCGCTCAGCACACGCGGCGGTTCCTTGCGAATATGGGGGGCCTCAAAGTGCTCCAGTGGATCGCCGGTGATTAAGCCGGTAGAGCGCAGATAGCGATAAAAGGCTTTGAGCGCAGCCAGCTTGCGCGCAATCGTCGCCGGGCGATACGCCTGGGTCTCGCGCATCTCCAATAAATAGGCAGCGAGATGTTCGCGCGTGACTTCCTGCCAGTTCTGGATGTGCTGGCGCGCAAGGTAGGCGCAGGTCTGGCTCAGATCATTGCGATAGGCCACAACCGTATTCTGATTGCCCATACCCGTAGGCGCTCCGTCCGGGGTTGTCTCCTCTACCAGGAGCGAGGCAAGATACTCCTCGACGACTTCTTGCAACATAGCGGCTTCCGTTTCTCAGACATTCTCTACGCGGATACTGTGGCGCTATTATAGTCGAGAACAATGGCAGAGGGCAAGCCTGAGAGCGAGACTCTCCAGAGAAAACGACAGAAGTGCTATGAAACATGGTATAATAGGACACACTATTCGGCCTCGCACAAAGAACATCGGGACAGGCAGATCCGCGGAAGGGCCGAAGTCCCGTATAAGCATAAGGAGACGTTTGGAAGCATGGGTAAGTTGTCAGAATTGTTCGCGCAGGTACGTAAGGCCAGCAGCGGCAAAGGAATTGGTTTTGTAGGCAAAAACGCGCCCGCGACGAAGCCGCGCGCGGCCGCCTTACTGGTAGATATAACTGCTTTCGATGCAGGTAAAGCAGAAGCGGCGATTAAAGCTGGAGCGGACGGACTGATCTTTCCCTGGAATGGACAGAGCGGCGCAAATACAGACGTACTGCGCAAAGTCGTGGAAGCTGCGCAGGCGGCAAGCGAGAAAGTGATCACCGGCCTGCATATTACCGGCGGCTGGGAAAAACTGGCACGCAAAGATTTCGAGGAGTTCAAGGAATTGGGGCTGAACTTCGTGGTCCTGCCATTGCACGCGCCCGCGCGTCTGCTGGCCCTGCACGTGAAGGATCTGGAGATGGTGGTTTCGGTGCCGATGCGCGACGGTGAGATGTATCCCATCTTCATCCGCAATCTCTCAGCGTTCGAGCACGTAGCCGCGATCCACCTGGACTTTGGCCTGAGCAGCGAGGTCGGTGGCATGTCAATCGAGGATGTTCTGCACTACCGCGCAGTGCGCGAGGCAGTTCACGCGCCCGCACTGGTCCACGTCAAAGGCACGCCCGACGAGGATGATGCCTATACACTCCTCACCCTGGGAATCCAGGCAGTGGTGCTGGTCGAGGATAAAGACAGAGCAACCACCAGCCAGCAGATCTCAACCTTGCGCGAGGTGCTGGAAAAAGTCTATCAAGACGATAAAGATACGCCTACGCTGGGATTAACGATAAAATAGCCAGCAAGAGCGACCACGCGGGCAGCGTGCTACTCGCGTGGTCGCTCTTGCTGGCTATTTTTCTTCCTGAACATCGTCGGAGCCAGCCGCAGGATCATCGGTCGCTTTGCTCTTCTCAGACGCAGGAGTCTGGGGTGAAGCTGGCCTTGAAATGGCAGCCTGTCCGCCGCTCGTATCGGTTTTACTGAAAGAGGCCAGGATGGCTGGCTGAGAAGAGGTGTACATGCGCCAATGCAACTGGCGACGCGGCACCCGCTTGAGCAGTTTGCGCGTGGCTTCCCAGACCTCAACGGGGTTAGCGTTGTTCCGCCAGAAATAATAGCAACCAACCTCATCAGGCTCCAGGCTCAGAATGCGCGCAAAAGCCGACTCCATCTCCTGCGCGTTGCGCTCGTGTATATTGAAATTCTGCAACCAGAGCTGGCTTCGTTTGCCATTCTGACGCGTGACCTCCATCAACTCGCGCCCCCAGCGTTCTACCTGCGCGACATCCTCCTGCAAAATATCCCAGAAAAGGTGACAGCCCAGCGTATCGAGCTGCGCGATCAAGGACAGATCTTCGGCCAGGCTCACATCGTGGGGATGGAGCACAATAGTCGTCTTGACGCGTTCATTCACCTGTTTTACATACGTACACACCTCATGCAAGAATTCAATCATCGAGCGGCGGCGGAAACGGGCCAGATCTGTCACATCCGGGCAGAGCGCGCGGCAGGCGGGACAAAAGCACGTCACCTCCAGACCACGCGGCTCGTCAAGCAGAATGCCTGCGATGGGATAGGCCGTCAAATAGCGCTCGATCTCGCGAAAGAGCCATGAACGGAACGACTGATGATTAAAGCAGGTGATCTCGTGATAGCGGCCATGCTGATCCATCACCCGCGACTGAGGATGGCGAAACGTATACCAGCTGGGAACCAGCGCCGGACCGGCAAAGAGATTGCCAAAGCGGCCCAGGCTCAGATGAACTTTCAATCCGGCTTCCCTGGCCTGCCGCAAGCCGCGCTCAAAATCGCGCGGCCAGCGCTCCTCCTCCTGTTCATGGATTGCATAGACAATACTGCCGGCCCCGGTTGCACGAATCTGTTCGAAATCTTGCCTGACAATCTCCGGGCGGAGCAACGAATGAAAATACGCGATAGTTATATCCATAAAGTCACCGGACACGTTTCTCTGGTCAGCTTCGGGAGCATAACAAAAGATGATATATCTGCAAGGACCTTATAAAGTATAGCCCCCTTCTCTCTATCTTTCAAGGAGGGATAGATGACCTTTTCTGGGTCCTCCATCCATCTTTCACAGCTGAATATATGCGGTGTATAGGCGAAGCGTTTGGTTTTGCTCCTAATCATAGCTCATCGGAGCGGACTCGGCTTATCCAGAACTCACGTTCAATACTGATCTCCCCACTCAGCCATCCGTCCAGATACGATTTAAGAGAAGATGCAATTCTCCTTCTTGTTTCATTTACATGGGCTATTGGTAGTATTTTCTTTGATCGAGCTTGACAAGAACTGGTTTTCTATGCACAATGCACCCATGAGTCACGCACAGAGCGCACGAAACCTCGGCACTTGCTTTGGCAGAGCGTATGCGAAGATCAATCTGACACTGGATGTGTTAGGCCGGCGGCCAGATGGCTACCACGAACTGGCAACGGTCATACAGGCTGTAGACCTGTATGATACCATTTGCCTGACAGAGACAGAGGACGAGAACGTCCACATTCGCTGCGATCGCCCTGAGCTAGACAATGCTGAGAATCTCGCAGTACGCGCGGCGCAGCTAGTGCGCCGGCGGCTGGACATCAAACGAGGGGTTTTGTGCGAGATACGTAAACAGATTCCTGTGGCGGCAGGTCTGGGCGGAGGCAGCAGCGACGCCGCAACAACGCTGCTTCTGTTGCAAAAGTGGTGGCAGCTTCCGCTTTCTGCGAACGACCTGCTGGAAATGGCCGCGACTCTCGGTTCAGATGTGCCATTTTTCCTGAACGGCGGCCTGGCCCTGTGCGAGGGCCGGGGCGAACGAGTCACGCCGCTTGCTCCATACTGGCCAGCCTCGATGCGCTGGCTCTTGCTGGTCAAGCCAGCTCTCTCGATTGCAACCGCGACGGTTTTTAACAACCTGCCAGCCAGCGATTACAGCGACGGCTCATACAGCCGGGCCATCTGCGAGACGCTGGAGCAGAGAAACGAGTTCTCGCCGGAATATCTGCACAACTGTCTGGAACGCAGCGTACTGGAACGTTATCCTGAGGTCATTCGTGCTAGAAACGACCTGTTAGCAACGGGTGCGGAGTTGGTACGGTTGTCAGGCAGCGGTCCAACGCTCTTCGCTCCCTTTGGGGAACTGGCAAAGGCCGCGAAAAGCTGGCGGGACATGCAGTCACGGGGGTACGAAGCGTATCTTGTGCGCGCAATATATCCTACAACAGGGGATATATGTCAATTCTAAACGGGTGTAAGGAGACAACTCTACTATGGCAGAGCAGCTTTACTACTGTGTAAAATGCAAAGACAAACGCGAGATGAAGGGCGCCCAGCAGGTGACCATGAAAAATGGTAAGCCCGCGATGAAGGGCCAGTGCTCAGTTTGCGGCACCACTATGTTCGCGATTGTTGGCGCGAAAAAGAGCTAACACAAGGAGCACCCGACGTTTAATAGAGCGTCGTTCCCTGAACAGGGTGAACAAGAATAGGGCCGGTCTGCTTAGCTGGCCCTACTCTTGTTGCTGTATAAAGGTATCTTCGCGGCATGAAACGCTTCTTGCGAATATTGATTCTACTGGCGGTGCGCGTGCTTGGTCTGCCAGGTTCGCTGAGAGCTGCGCGGAAGGCCAGGCCCCTGCCGGGCCAACCTCCGCGTATTTTGCTGATACGGCCCGATCACCTGGGCGATCTGATTCTGACTACGCCGATCTTGCAGGCACTGAGAGAACATGCATCGGACGCCCACCTGACCATGATGGTAGGCCCGTGGTCGAGCGAGATCGTTGCGCGCCATCCCGCGCTCGACCACCTGCTGACCTGTCCCTTTCCCGGTTTCTCACGTACCCCCCAGAGGCCGCTGGCCCCCTATAAATTGCTCTTCAAAGTGGCCCGGCAGTTGCGCCGGGAGCATTTTGACCTGGCGATCAACCTGCGTCCAGATTTCTGGTGGGGCGCTGCGCTGCTCTATCTAGCAGGCATTCCACGGCGCGTGGGCTACGCGCTGCAACCGGGACAACCATTCTTGAGTTTGGCGCTGCCTTTCCCCGCGGGTGAGCACGCGGCCGTCTCGAATCTGCGCCTGGCGAGCGCAGGTCTGGTCAAACTGGGCTACGCGCCACTGGCAGAACCTTTTACGCCCGAACGCTACCCAACCAGCTTCAAGCCGACCGCCGAGGAACGCGCCTGGGCCGGCGCGCGCTTGCACGGCGTCGGCATCGAGGATGATACACCCCTGATCGTCATCCCGCCAGGCAGCGGAGCAGCGGTCAAGCTCTGGCGAGCAGAAGCGTGGGCAACCTGCGCAAACACGCTGCGCGCTACCTTGACATCTCCCCGCCAGGCGCGCATACTCCTCACGGGAAGCCCAGGCGAACGGGAGCTGGTTGAGAAGGTGGCGCGTGATATCCCCGGTGGCGCGACAGTAATCACAGACGCGAGCGTCGGCCAGCTTGCAGCCCTGCTGGAACGTGCAACCTGCGTGCTGACGGTAGATAACGGTCCGGGGCACATCGCCGTCGCCCAGAATACGCCCGGCGTACACTTATTTGGCCCGACGGACCCGCGAATCTTTGGTCCCTGGGGCGACCCACAGCGGCATATCGTTCTGGCCTCGACACAGCGCTGCCCGGCCTGCCCGGCTATTCCCTGCGGGCGACTCGATTGGACGCCTGCGGAACTGCCGGAACATCCCTGCGTGCGCGTTATCTCAGAAGAAAGGGTACTGGCGGCGGCAAACAGGCTGCTGGGCATTCCGCAAGAAACCCTGGAAAGGAAGTAGATTTCAATCGCAAGCGGTTAGTATGGCAAAGGAGACAATGCCAGAAGGATATGCCTCAAAATAGCGCTAGAAGGATATGTCTCAAATCAGGAACAATCAAAGAGAAACGCAAACACACTCTATTGAAGACGATGGCTATCCAGCGCGGCCCACGACGAAGCAGCGGCTGCGCAAGATGATTGTGCGCGCGAGCAGGGGGCTGGTCGGGACGCTGATTTACGCAACTGTGAGCCTCTGGGGCGTCGTGCTTATGCTGGGCCGGTTGGGGAAGAAATATCCGCCGCTGCGCCCGGAGACGTTTCAGCCACGACGCATCCTGGTAATTCGCCTGGATCTGATCGGCGACCTGGTGCTTTCAATGGTCCTCGTGCGCGCTCTAAAACGGGCCTATCCAGAGGTCGAAATCGATCTGGCCTCTGTACCGGCCAGCGCGAAGGTCATTGAAGGCGATCCCGACGTAACGTGCTTGATCGGGTATGATCCGAATATCTGGCGACGTCCCAAAGCTCTGCTGAGCAGGCAAAACTGGCGCGAACTGCGCGCGTTGCTGCAAATGCTGCATGGGCGAGAATATGACCTGGCAATCAGCGTTTTTGGCAAATGGGCCGGTGTGCTGGCAGCCTTGAGCGGGGCAAAACGACGGCTTGGCTTTGGACGCGAGAGCTTTCCAGGGCTGATGACCGATAGCGTGCCGGGGCGGCACTGGACGCCCGGCGAAAAGAAGCATGAGGTCGATTATTGCCTCGAACTGGCCCGCGCCGCCGGCGCAACCATTGGCCCGCAGGATCGCTACCCTTCTCTCTCTATTCCAGAGCAGGCTTCGCGTGAGGTCGAAGCCTTGCTGGCCCGCGAGGGCATCCGGCCGGGCCGCCCGTTAATCGCCTGCCACGTTAGCGCCAACAACGGCCAATCTAAACGCTGGCCCGTTCCTTACTGGGCTACGCTCATGGACCGCCTGATCCGCGAGGAGAACGCGTATGTGATACTGACCGGCGCTCCCAACGACCTGCCGCTGATCGAGAAGATCACCCGGCGCATGAGCGAGCAACCACTCAATCTGGCCGGCAAGACCAGCCTGACCCAGCTCGCGGCCTTGCTCAAGCGGGCGGACCTGTTGATCAGCGGAGATAGCGGGCCGATGCATATTGCCGGCGCGGTGCAAACGCCGCTGATCGCCATTCACGGGCCAACCGACCCTGCGCTCTCAGGCCCCGTGAGCCATCACGCGACAATCCTGCGCAGCGATATCTGGTGCAGCCCTTGTTATATGGCCAGAGATACGGCAGATTGCCGCTTCTTCACCACCCAGTGCATGAAAGACATCCAGCCAGCGCGCGTCTTTGCCGTGGCTCAGGAGAAGCTGGCCAGCATTTCGCAGAAGCGAGTATAATTATGTCAAGATACAGACGATCCGTACAACTCCCGCCAGACGCCCATATTCTGGTTGTAAAGCTGGCCACCATTGGCGATCTCCTGCTGGCCACGCCCGCCTTGCGCGCCCTGCGCGAGAGCTACCCGCAGGCCCAGATCGATCTGCTTGTGACGCCTTCTTCGGCGGGCATACTGGACGGTTGGGAAGTGATCAATCGCGTTATTGTGCTGGACAAGTATCTCTTCGACTATCCCAAACAATTCTTGACCAATCCCTTGAATCTGCTTAAGTTGCGCCCGCTGCTGCGCGACCTGCGCGGCGGTCATTACGACGCAGTGCTGTTGATGCATCACCTGACGCTTTTCTTCGGCAGGTTGAAGCACCAGGCACTGATGCGAGCAACGGGCGCGAAGTACCGCGTTGGCCTGGATAACTGCCACGGCTGGTTCCTCAATGTTCGCGTGCCAGACCAGGGCTTTGGAGCCATGCACGAGGCCGAATACTGTCTGGCGGTGGCCGAAGCGGTAGGTGGTAGAACGAACGAGAAGTGGCTGACCATGCCGCTCAGTGAGGAGCACCGCCGGGCCGCACATCGCCTGGTCTTCGACGACGAGGCCCCGGAGCAGGCAGCACGCCCGATCATCGCCATGCATCCGGGCAGCGGTGGTTACAGCACGGCGCGGCGCTGGGCACCAGAACGCTTTGCGCAACTGGCCGACGCGCTCTACCAGGACGTTGGTGGCCAACTGCTGCTCGTAGGTGGCCCGGAGGAGGCGGAGCTGCACGCGCAGATTATGAGCATGCTGCATTCAGGCATACCGGCGCGCAGCCTGGCAGGCAAAGGCAGCGTCCAGGTAACTGCCGCCGCGCTTGAGCTGGCCGATCTCTTTATTGGCAATGACGCCGGGCCTATGCACCTGGCGACCGCTGTAGGCACGCCAACGGTCGCTATCTTTGGCCTCTCTAACTGGGATGCCTGGGGACCCTACACAGGCAATAAACCAGGCAGCAAAGCCGTGGTGGTCAGGCAAGCCCTGCCCTGCATGCCCTGCTTCTATCGCGGTCACGAACTGGGCACGCCGGAGGGCTGCGCCACACGCGATTGCCTGGTCACGCTAGGCATTGATCCCGTCGCCGTAGCAGCGCGCAGGCTGCTGCGTGAAACAGGCAAAGAGCGCGTTACCGGGCAGGAAACACGGAAATGACGCACCAACATCTCGCCGACAGACATATTTTGTCTCTCCTCTATACTGAAGGTGGTGCCAAGATGGCTTCCGCCTGAAAAACCCTGGTAAAAACAGCGGGAAGCCTCAGGAACCATCAGCTCATCGCTTACTTACAACAGGTTTGGTAGCCTGTCTGAAAGAAGGAGAGACCGGTATGGCCCAATGTGAACAATGCGGCAATGACTACGATAAAACCTTCGAGGTTGTCATGGCCGGGCAGAAACATGTCTTTGATAGCTTTGAGTGCGCCATGACCAGCCTGGCCCCTGTTTGTCACCATTGCAACTGCCGAATTATCGGTCATGGTATAGAGGTCAACGGCGTCTTCTACTGCTGTGCAAATTGCGCGGCCAATGAGGGCGTTAATAGCGTGCGGGACCGGGTTTGAACAACAAGGCGAACACCTGTACAGCATGCGCGAAGTAGCCGCGAACCCCTTTCTAACGTCATAAAGATGTCCGGCTTTGTCGGGCAAGGCGGAATCATCGGCTATGCAGGTGCCGTGCCGCGTGGGATAAGGGCAGCCAGTTCCAGGTCGTTCTGGCAGCTCGCGCCCCCGTTTGCCCGGTGCGTGAAGGCTCAGACTCCGCTCGCTGGTTTGCCGATCCCGCAGAGGGACCGGCCTCCCGCTCAGACGCCCTGACCGATTACCGGTCAGGGCGTCGCTCACTTTTCCCCACCATATACCCCTTCAACAAAGAAGCTGATAAAATAACAGGTGAGCAACAAGAGAAAGGATGCCTGTGAGACGACAATTTTGCCTGACCCATACGGTTCGCTACGATGAGTGTAATAACCATGGCTATCTTACGCCCACCGCATTTGTTCGCTATATGCAGGACCTCGCGGCCCGCGATGCCGAAGATGCCCGACTTTCAGGAAATGGCTACTGGGTAGTTAAAAGGAGTGTGATTACGTTTGCCAGGCCCGTGCGCATCCACACCCAGCTCGAACTGAAAACCTATGGCATTGGTTTCACTCGCATCACGGCCCAGCGCGGATACGAAGCCCACCTGGCTGGCGAAAACGCAAGCGAACCGGTCATTTCCGCGCGCTCGCTCTGGGTCTATATCGATTCTCGCGGACGCCCGGCTCGCCTGCCGGAAGAGACGGCAGCAATCTGGCTGCCCGATGGTCCCCTGGCTCAGCAACCAGAGGTTCCTTTGCCAGCTCCGCCTGAGAAAGCTCCAGAGGTTGCCTCCGCCAGTGTCCATTTCTCAGATATCGATCTGGCGGGGCATCTGAATAACGCTTCGGCGGTCAAGATGCTGGACGATGCAGCCTGGGAAATGTATACAAAAGGAGGAATAACGCCCGGCACTGCGAAACTCGATCCGCTTCACTACGATATCGAATATGCAGATAGCCCGCTTTTCGGAGAAAACCTTGAAATACAGACCTGGCTTGAACCTCTTCCGGTGCCAGGCCAGGAATTCTCCAGTATCCAGCAGATCTCGCGCGCCGGAAAACTCATGATCCGTTCGCACTCCCGCTGGTTCTATCAATCCATGTAGAGTAAGAAAAGTGAGGAAACGGAAGAAACGCATGCTTTCAGCCTTGATCTTTGACCTTGATGGCCTGATTGTCGATACCGAATCACCCGATTTTCTGTCCTGGCAAGAGACATGCCGGCAGTACGGGGTAGACCTGGCGCTCGAAACCTGGTTGCCCTGCGTTGGCACCGGCGCAACCACACAGGTCTTTGATCCCTACGACTATTTAGAGTCCCAACTGGGCCGGCAACTGGATCGCGAGGCCGTCTGGGCGCAGTGCAGGCAGCGCACATTGAGTATTGTCGCAGCTCAGCCAATCTTGCCCGGAATCAAAGAATTGATCCTGGAAGCCAGGCAACGCGGCCTGCTCCTGGCCGTTGCCTCCAGCTCAGCGCGTAAATGGGTTGTCGACCACCTGAGCCGCCTGGGCCTGCTAGATTATTTCGACGGACTGGCCTGTGGCGATGAAGTCGCCTACACAAAACCTTATCCCGATCTCTATCTAAGCGCCCTTGAGAAGCTGGGTGTGCAGGCCGAGCAGGCCATCGCGTTCGAGGACTCATTGAACGGCATGCTGGCCGCCAGGAGCGCAGGCGTCTTCTGCGTCGTCGTGCCCAATTTCTTAACACGGCACCTCTCTTTCGATCAGGCCGATTTGCAAGTGACCTCGCTTGCCGACATATCACTGGATGAGCTGATTGAGCATCATCGGGCCAGGAGCAAGAAGAGCGTTAAGAACGCCTGATAGGCCCATCCCTTATACTTATCAACTCCATGCAAGCGAGCCATATTTGTGAGATAATTTTGCCTATGAGCGCAGGAAAAAAGAGGGTATTCTCGTTTAAGGCAGAGTGGCAAAAACTCCAGCAGCTCCCAGCACTGCTCCGTCGTATCCTCATTCGGGCAGTCCTGGTATTGCTCACCGGACAAATACTCGTGATAGGTGTCCTGGTCGCCATCGACATGTGGCGCAAACGCTACCGTTCCCAGGGACACTTGCCCCGTATTACCCTGGAACCGGTTTATATTGGCAAATCGAGGGTGCAGCTTTATACCTATGGCGAGGATCTCTATGAGGCAATGTTACGCGCTATTCGCCAGGCGCAAAAGCGTATTTTCTTCGAGACCTTTATCTGGAAGGATGATTTGATCGGCCAGAAGTTCAAGCTTGAACTGCAACGCGCCGCAGATCGCGGCGTGGCGGTCTATGTGATGTATGATAGCTTCGCCAACCTGGTCGTACCGCGTCGCTTCAAACGCTTCAAATCCAATATCTCTGTGCTGCGCTACCCCCTCTTCGCCTGGATCTCGCAGCCATTTTCCCTGAGCTGGTACGCTCGTGATCATCGCAAAATCCTGGTCGTGGACAGCTCCATCGCCTTTGTAGGCGGCTATAATATTGGAGCGCCCTACGCGACCACCTGGCGCGATACGCATATCAGCATCGAAGGACCCGACGCTCGCGAGCTGGAGAGCATCTGTATCGATTTCTGGAATATCTACCGCCGGCACAAGCGCAGCTTGCCGGCCATACCAGAGCCAAAGGGGCGCGATTGGGACCCGCTGCTGATTATCCATCGCAACGACCCGCATCTGCTGGTCTTCCCAATTCGCAATTCCTACCTGGAAGCCATCAACCGCGCGAATAAACGCATCTACCTTACTCACGCGTACTTTGTCCCCGACCGTATTATCCTTGAGTCCCTTCTGCAAGCAGCGGCGCGCGGGGTTGACGTGCGCATCCTGCTGCCCGCAACCTCAAACCATATCCTGGCCGACTGGCTGGCTCGCGGCCTCTACACCTCCTGCCTGACTGGGGGAATTCGTCTATTTCTGTATCAAAACGCTATGGTCCATGCGAAAACAGCTACCATTGACGGCATCTGGTCTACTATCGGTACGGCCAACCTGGATCGTTTGAGCATGCTGGGCAACTTCGAGGTCAACGTAGAAATTTACGATGAGAGGCTGGCCGAACAGATGGAAGCCATCTTCTTCCACGACTGCTCAAACGCGTGCGAACTGACCCTTGAACAGTGGAAAAATCGCTCGCCCTTGCAGATCCTCGCGGAGAAGTTCCTTGCTCCCTTACGTCCCTTGATTTAGTCGTCACTCTCATAGAGCGACCATCTTTTGGACCAAGAAGCGTTCACCGGCCCAAAAGAGCTCTCAACAGCTTGCAAGTCATTGGGTACGATGGTATAGTGAAGAAAAGGATAGTTACCCAGGAACCAGGAGGTAAGCACATGGCGCAGAGCGAGTTCTATCAATCTTTCGCCGAAGATTCGGCCAGGCCGAGTGGTTTGTGCGCGCAATGCGGAGACATTGCGAAGATTCATATTGTCCTGTTGGAAGAAACTCCTCAGCGCAGCGGAAGCTTCTGCCTCCCCTGTGGTGAGATCGTTGTACACAATCTGCGGCAACAAGAGGCAGCCTACCATCGCACCAACCTTGCCGCCGCCGAGAAAGCACATGCAGTCTCTCTCCACAGCAGCACGCTTCACGAGGACGCCGAAGGAGGCATCATTTTCTGGGAAGGACATGGCTGGTCCAGCGATGGCCCTTTCGCCGGGGCATAGCGGCCCAGAAAATTAAAGGAGATCCTTTCGACTGCTTTGAAATGGCACCTTCTCTTGCTAGGAGCCGTAGCGCTGTTTTAACTGATTCAGCGACATCCAGGCTTCCTGTGGATAGGTGCCATATGTTGTGCCGCGCGTCAGGCGTTCCAGCCCCTGCGTGTGGTAAAGAACTAGCAGGCCCGTCATAAAAAGGCGATCAAACCAGGCCCCGATGCTTCTCGGCCGCCGGCGCAGGGTAAAACCAAGGCGAGGCGCAGCCCGGCTGAGCAGCGTTATACCATAAATGGCTTTGAGGTCTGCTGCCTCCTGCCAGGCCGCTAGAGCGCGCAAATCATCACTCACCCACCTGAGCACCTCCCACGGACCAACCTGCTTTTGGGGCCGCAATAATGCCCGATTGCGGAAATGCAATATACCGACGCGGTCTCCCTGCTCAACATGGACCCCGTCTGGTAGATCGAGTGGTTTTCCATGATAGCGAACAAAGCGCAGCATTAGCAATCCATGAGCGCTTCCAGGCACAGCTTGCAGCCTCCACAGGAGCTCGGTAAAACGCTCCCAGAATGGCCAGAAATGAAGGATACCGCGCGGTTTCCCTGAGCGCGTTTGCAGTGCTAGCCGCCAGACACGGCTGATCCTCCGCCGGTGTGCCTGTTTGCTTCCATTCATACGAGTAAGATACAATATACTGACAGCGCCTGGATAGAGGAGTGGCAAACAGTCAGCATAAATACCTCCATTCGCCGATAAAGTTACCAGAGATCATTATTGTTTTTTCTCAACGAAAGGAACCATTATGCCCAACATCAACCCGCAAGACGCCCCACGTAATCCAGCCGAGCAGGAGAAGCTCCGCCTGATTCAGAACAATTTCGGCGCGGCCGCCGCCAACTACGTGACCAGCAAAGTTCATGCCAGCGGGCCAGATCTGGCCTGGTTGGTAGAAGCTGCGGCCCTTACCGGCACGGAGCGTGTGCTTGACGTGGCGACAGGCGGAGGGCATACCGCATTCGCCCTGGCTCCATACGCGGCGGAGGTGGTCGCGTTGGACCTCACCCGGCCCATGCTAGAAGTGGCACAAAAAGAAGCAAACGCGCGAGGATTCACCAATATCCACTATCTAGAAGGCGATGCGCAGAACTTACCCTGCGAGGACGCAAGCTTTGATGTGGTGGCCTGCCGTTATGCCGCCCACCATTTTCCCAGAGTGCGCCAGGCCGCCCTGGAATGGGCGCGTGTGCTCAAACCCGATGGCAAGCTGCTGCTGATCGACTCAACTTCGCCGGAGGAGCCAGAGGCGGATGCACTGCTGCACGAAATCGAGATGCTGCGTGATCCCTCTCACGTGCGCAACTACCGCATATCCGAATGGCGCACCTTTCTGAACGAAGCAGGCTTGATGGTCAATATCGCTCGCGAAGAAGGCACATTTCTGGATATTCCCTCCTGGACTCAGCGGATCCGCACTCCACCCGAGGCAGTCGCAGCCATTGAGCAGCTCATGCGCAATGCCTCACCCTCCGTGCGTGCTCGCCTGCGCATCGTAGAAAATGATGGCGTGCTCGGTTTTACTTTGCCTCGCGTGCTGATTAGAGCGTTAAAAAGAAGAACTTAAACGATTGTCGCCGCCTCCACCGAATAGATCGAGGGCAGGAAATCAGCGATGA
>Ga0209061_1004231_pt1 | contig 14078 bp, 8 predicted proteins | sample Coa_R1_10_FD_187157 | JGI IMG/M metagenome (GOLD analysis project Ga0209061, IMG submission 187157) | Surface soil microbial communities from Centralia Pennsylvania, which are recovering from an underground coalmine fire - Coalmine... | ecosystem: Environmental > Terrestrial > Soil > Unclassified...
GGCTGTCGGCGTCCTTCGACTTCCGCTTGGACCTGGCCCTCGCCCACTACCGGGGCACCACCGAGGCCCTGGTGGCCCAGTTGCGCCAGGACCTGGCCCAGCTGGACGCGGCCCGCCCGGTGGCGCCGGCCCTGGCCCGGCCGAAATGAGGGGCTCCGAGCCTCGGACGGTGCCCCGACTGGAGCGAGGAGCCCATGAAGTGCCCCAGCAGCACCGTGCGCCCCGGTAGCACGGCGCGGCCCGGCACGAAGGTGCAGCACGGCGGGACGGTGCCCAGCCGGAGACGGCAGGCCACGTTGGCAGCGGTAGCACTGTCGTTGGCGCTCGGGACGCCGACCTGGGGCGCCCCAGCGGCGTACGCGGCACCCCGGCCGGTGCCGTTCTCCGAGGTGTGGTCCCGGGCCGTCACCGTGCCCGGGCCCATCAGCACGTCGTCGCCGAACTTGGCCATCTTGGGCAACCGCCCAGCCGTGGTCGTGGGCTCCAACACTGGCTACGTGTACGCCTACGACCTTGCCACCGGGGCCACTGTGCCGGGTTGGCCGGTCGCCACCGTAGGCCACGCCAGCGTGATCTCGACCCCATCGGTAGCGGCCCTGTCCAGGTCGTCACCCAACGACTCGGTGTTCGTCGGGGCCGGGAGCCCCGCCCACCCCCGTGCCGGCGGCTACGAGGCGTTCGGCCCCAACGGGGCCAGGATGTGGTTCACTGCCGCCAGCGGGCCGGCCCAACCGGCCCCCCTTGGCGTGGCCGCCAGCCTGGCTGTCGGGGACCTGCAGGGTGGCACCGACGTGGTGGCGCCGTCGATGGGCCAGTACGAAGACGCCCTGGACGCACGCACGGGCAAGGTCCTAAAGGGGTTCCCCTGGTTCAGCTCCGACTCGGGGTTCTCCACCCCGGCCCTGGTGCCCCTGTACGGGCCCCGCGACTACATCGTCCAAGGAGCAGGGCAAACCGCCGGCTTGGCCTACGAGGTCCGCTACACCCAGGGGGGCCACCTAATGGTGCTGTCACCCACCGGCAATGCCGGCTACGCCGACCCCAACGGCGGCCTCAAGTGCGAGTACAACCCCAACCAAGAGGTGGACTCGTCCCCAGCGGTGGGCCCGTTCCTACCCGGCGGTGCCCTGGGCATCGCGGTGGGCACCGGGACTTACTGGAAGGGAGCCTCCGACACCGACATGCTGTACGCCTTCACCACGAGCTGCCGGGTGGCCTGGTCCCGTAGGCTCGACGGCTCCACGTCGTCTTCGCCCGCGCTGGCCGACCTCACGGGCACCGGCGCTTTGGACGTCGTCGAGGGCACCAACAACGGGCACGGCGGCGGGTCGATATACGCGCTCGACGGTGCCACCGGCAGGGCCCTCTGGGAGGTGCCCGCACCGGGCGAGGTGATCGGCGGGGTCGTCACCGCCAACCTGGGCACCGGCTACCAGGACGTCATCGCCACGGGTACCGGCGGGGCCGAGGTCCTCGACGGGCGCACGGGAGCCGTCGTCGCCGTCCTGGAACGCTTCGTGGGCCTCCAAAACTGTGCCCTGGTCACCGACGACCCCGACGGGAGGACCGGCATAACCCTGGCCGGCTACAACTCGTCCGACATAGGGACGGTCGTGCACTTCGAGGTCACCGGCTCCAACGGGGCCGACGCCTACCAACAAGGGGGTTGGCCCATGTTCCACCACGACCCCCAGCTGACCGGCTACTCCCGCACGCCGGTACCGAGCTGAAGGCCCCCTCAGCTGAGGAAACGGACCGAGGTTATTACCCTGCGGAAGATCGGTACGTAGTACGGGCTGCGCTCGGCCAGGCAGGCGGCACCGGCTTACAGCAACAGGCCCGGCTCGGCCACCAAGGCACCGTTGCCCGGCCGCACCCGAGAGCGTGGCCCTGATGGCCGTCCCGAGCCCGGCGTGAGCGTTGGAGGTGACGAGGGCCACCCCCGACAAGCCCCTCGTGACGAGCGAACGGGAAAGGGCGAGCCAACCGGCGCCGTCTTGGGCGCTCACGACCTCCAAGCCCAAGATCTCACGCTTGCTCCCTATTTGTCTAGGGGGAAGCTCAGGCGCTCCCCACTTGCCGTTCTTCGCCCAGGCACCTCGTAGGGCTACCCTGACCACACGGAAAGCTTGACCGGTACCCCGCTCTCGCGGGTACGGCGCTCCAAGTCCCAAGACGCCGGGCCAGACCACTGCTCCTCCAGCACCAAGAGCACGTCGGCAGCAGGGTCAGCCTCCAGGGCAGCGAGGAGGCGAGGGATGTCGGCAGCCGCAATAGTCATGGAGTACTCGTACTCGCCATCACTGCTCACAGGAGCAGTCACCGGGCTAGCGCCACATCAAGGCCACCCGCTCCCGCAGTAGTACCGCGTAGCCGGGCATCACCACTTCCGCGCCTCTTCAACCGGGAGGCTACGGCTGGTAGCCAACGGGCCCATGAGGAGCGCCCCCGGCGCGGGTGACCACCTGCGCGCTGAGGTCACCAGGAGCGACCTCAGCAAACCCCCAACCTGACCAGCGCCCTAACTGTTCCTCGGCGGTATGAGCTCGCCACCTCTAGCCGAGGGTTGCCGAGGCCCCACCTGCCAGGCTGTCCCCCACCGGGACGACGTCTGGCACTCCTGGGGCGCTCGAGGCTATTTGCCCTGCACCACAGTACCCGAGGTGGCCACAATGCCAGCGATCGGGTACTCCACCACCTCGCCCCCAAGCTGCACCGTGCCCACGGCGCGCAGGTCGGCCGACGAACTGCCGACCTCGAACCTGAACTCCCCAGGCTCGATGACGCGGCGTAGGCCCTCGTCCACAAACGCCAGCCGGCTCGGGTGCACCTCGAACACCACCTTTCGTCGCTCGCCCGGCCTCAGGGCAACCCTAAGGAAGCCCACCAGCTGCCGTTCTGGCCTGGCCACGCTCGCCACCAAGTCAGAGCAGTACAGCTGGACAACCTCCTCGCCCGCCATCGGCCCCACGTTACTGACCTCCACCTCAATACGCACAGGGTGCCTCGTGTCGCGGCCCGCCACCACCATCTCGCCGTAGCCGAAGCTGGTATAGCTAAGACCATGGCCAAACGCGAACAGTGGCCCCACCGCCGAGTCCGTGTACTCACCGTAGGACATCGCCGTCGAGCCTCCCCGTCGCTGCCCCACGTGCACCGGCACCTGCCCCACCGAGCGCGGTACGCTCACAGGCAACCTGCCCGAGGGGTTCAGCCTCCCGAACAGCACCTCGGCCAAAGCCGTACCCCCCTCCTCCCCCAGGGGCCCTGTGAACAGTAATGCCCGGCCCAAGCCCGCGAGATCGCTCAGCGAGTGCACCCGCCCGCTCATGACAACGACCACAGTCGGCACCCCCGAGCCCACCACCGCACGCACCAGCTCCGTCTGTGCTCCCGTAAGCTCCAGCCGGGTCGCGTCCCTCGATTCCCCCACCGTAGCCGTACGCGTCAGCCCGGACCGCCCCCCCACGACTACAATGGCCACCTCACAGCCCGCTGCCACCCGCGCCGCCTCAGCTATCCCGCGTGTGTCGTCCCCGGTGACATCGCAGCCCTTTGCGTACACGACCTCGCACGCCTCGGGCGCAATGGCCCGCACACCCTCCAAGGGTGTTACGTGCTCCGTGAAGTGACGCCTCGGCCGCCATTTGTCCGTCCGGGCCGGGAACCCTGGCCACGCGACGGCGTCCGGAGAACCATCATTGAAGAAGATCTCCTGGTGAGATGGGTAATGGTAATCACCCTGCAATAACCTGCGGTCGTCAGCGGCCGGACCTACAACCGCGACCCGCCTCAGGCTGGAAGACAATGGGAGCAACCCGTCGTTCACGAGCAAGACTACCGAGCGCTCTGCCGCCCTGCGCGCCAATTGCCTCTGAGGGGGAGAATCGAAGGCGACAACAGCCCGCCCCTCGTCCACGAACGGTCGGTCGAACAGCCCCAGGGCGAACTTCGCCTTCAGCACCCGCATTACCGCTGCATCGACGACATGCTCAGGCAGCGCACCAGATTGCACCGCCTTCAGCAACGGTACCCCGAAACAGTCTGTTTCGGGCATTTCCAGGTCCATGCCCGCTGCTAACGACAGCGCCGCCGCTCCCTCCTTGTCCGCTGCAACATGGTGGTAGCTCACCAACAGCGACACGGACTCATAATCCGAGACCACCATCCCGCCGAACGCGAGCTCTCCTCGCAGCAGGTCAGTCAGGACACTTCTTGCACTCGCGCACGGCAGCCCGTCCACAGAGCTGTACGCGTTCATCACGCTAGCAAGGCCCTCCCGTACCGCGAGGGCAAATGGCTCCACGTACACGTCCCGCAGGTCACGCGGCCCGATCTGTACAGGCCCATGGTTGCGACCCCCGACCGAGGCCCCATGAGCCACAAAGTGCTTACCCGTTGCAAGGACACCGGAGGCCAAATCATCGCCCTGCAGCCCCCGCACGTAGGCCGCCCCCAGTGCAGCCACTAGCACGGGGTCCTCACCAAAGGTTTCCTCCACGCGCCCCCAACGCGGGTCCCTGGCCACGTCCAGCACCGGAGCAAGGCAATGGCGCGCCCCCACGGCCAGCATCTGCTGCCTGACGACAGCCGCAACCTCCTCCACAAGCCCCGGGTCGAACGTCGCAGCCAGCGCTATAGCCTGCGGGAACACGGTCGCACCGCGACCCGACAACCCGCCGGTACCCTCCTCGTGCACAATAGCCGGTATGCCCAGCCGCGTCTCTTCAACGAAGAAGCGCTGCAAGGCATTAGCCACCTTCGCGGCCTCACGGGGCCCCAGTGACGTTGAGCCCATGACCCGTGCCACCTCCCCGATACCGTCCGGAGCCAGCTCCCGCACCCGGTCGTAGCTCACCCCCTCCCCGTCCATGAACGCCGTCGCCCACCGGCAGCCGAGCTGAGCCACCTTCTCCTGCAACGTCATACGCCCCAGCAGGTCAGCCGCCCGCTGGCCCGGGCTACAACCACGGTCCCGGTAAGACACACCGTCCATGTTCACTTCTCCCCGTCTCGCACACGAACACTACGCACACATCGCGACCGGCAGGTCCCTCCGGCCGCCCACCGCACCTCAGGCCCAGCCCACTGCCCCCGCCGGGCAGCCACCCACGAGCCACAGCCCCCTCGCGCTGTCCCGCTCGGCACCCTCTGGCTGCCCTAACGTCCCCCGAGCCCCGCAAGCGATATACCCTGCGACAGCCACCGCTGCAAGAGCAACGCCAACAACGTCCCTGGCAGGATCGAGATAGTCCCCCCGGCCATAAGCAGGTTCCATATGTAGCCCTGCTGGGTCAAGAAGTACTCCAAGCCAAGTGGCACCGTCGCCATGCTCTTCGAGTTGATGACGATCACCGGCCAAAGGAAACTGTTCCAGTAACCTATGAACGTGAACAAGCCCAGGATGCCCATAGCTGGTTTTACCATCGGGACCATTATCCGGCCAAAGATGTACCCGTGGGACGCCCCATCGACCTTGGCCGCGTCCTCTAGCTCGACCGGGATGGTCCGAAAGAACTGCCGCATCAGGAACACGCCGAACGCACTGAACGCCCACGGTACGATCAACGCTTGATAGCTGTTTATCCACCCGAGGTCCCGCATGAACAGGTACATCGGCACCACCAGCACCTCCTGCGGCACTACAAGCGTTGCCACGTAGACGGCAAAGAGGGGCTCGCGGCCCCTGAACCGCAGCCGGGCGAACCCGTACCCCGCCATGAGGGAGGTCGCCACCGTCAGTGCGGTGCCCAGCACGCCCACTATCACGCCGTTCAATAGGAACTGGCCAAAGGGCCCGAAGTTCCACGCTGACACGAAGTTGCTGAAGTCCGTCGCGTGCAGGAGGCTCTGCACGCTGTTATCGAACACGTCGGCTTCTGGCTTCAGTGCAGTTATGATGCCCCATGCGATAGGCAGCACGAACGCCACTACCACGACAGTAAGCGCCAGGTCGCCTGCCGCACCCCTCGCCCTGGCGACCGCTCCGCGCCTCACGGCACGCCTATTCTGCAAGCGAGCTCACTCCTCCGGGCCTCCTATACCTCATAGTGGACCCACCTCCGCTGAAGCCGCATTTGCAACAGAGTTATGGCGATCACGATCACGAACAACACCCACGCTATCGCCGATGCATAACCCAGCGCATAGTCGTCAAACGCCTTCTCGAACAGCCAGTACACCAGAGTGGTACTACTGGTCCCTGGTCCCCCTGCGGTCAGCACGTAGGCCTGAGTAAAGACTTGGAAAGCCGATATTATCGTTAGGACGGTCCCAAAGAACAGGGAGGGCGATATCAGGGGCAGTGTCACGTTCCGGAACACATGCCAAGCCGACGCTCCGTCAACGCGCGCAGCGTCGTAGTACAGCTCCGGCACCGCGTGGATGCCGGCCGTAAACAGCAGGAGGTTGTACCCGAACCCCTGCCACACCGACATTATAATTATCGCGGGCATCACCCAGTGGGGAGAGGACAGCCAGTTCGGGCCCTGTACGCCGAAGACTGCATGTACGGCCTCATCTATCAGGCCGTTCCTATTGGTGTACAACAGGCTCCAGACAACGGAGTCCGCCACCAGCGGCGTCAGCACGGGCACGAAGAACAGGACCCGCAGCAGGCGGCGTCCTCTGCTGTACCCCCGCAGCCATAACGCTAGGCCTAACGATACGCCGATGTTCAGCGGGGTGTACGCAGCGACAAAGTACAGCGTGTTTAGGAGGGCGGCCCGGAACGTGCTGTCTTTGGTGAACAGCGCCCGGTAGTTGGCTATGCCGACGAAGTGCCTTGTGCCTATAAGCGGCCACGAGTACAAGCTGATGACTAGCGAGGCGATGACGGGGACGAGGGTGAACACGAGGAACCCGATGCCGTTCGGCAACAGGAACGCTAACGCGGCCCGGGCGTCGCTGCGCTCCTTGCGCCTGCGGTGGCCGTGCCCTCGCAGGGCCCCAGGGTTGCTCCCAGCCAGACCGGCCCTCTCTACTAGCGCCGTCATCACTGCCTGGCCGCCATGGCTGCCGGCCGCCCATCGAGCGCGGGCCCCCGCAGCAGGCACGACCCCGCGCGCTGCGCCCCGCCACCTGTACCGGTACTTGTTGTGGTCAGCAGCGCGCTCATTTCCCGGTCCTCATGGCTGTCCACCGCACCCAGCGTGCTTGGCCTGGCCAACCGGCCGGGGCCTACATGGCCCCGGCCGGTTGCCGGCTGCTGTAGCTCGTGGGAGCACCCCGGCCCTCTCCTGGGTAGCCAGGCAGGTGCCTACGCGGGCGCTCCCTGGTTGTCCTGCGTGTAGTTCAATGCAGCTTGCGGCGTTATGCTTCCTTCCATCACACCCACGATCTGGCTGTTGAAGGCCACCTCCGTGCCCGCCCAGCGGTTGGTGGCAGCGTACGGGACGGCGTCCTTCAGGGCATAGTTGATCGGGGCGGCTGCGTCCGTCACCCCATAGGAGGCGATGGTGCGGTACCAGTAGGGCAGGTCCGCCGTGCGCGAGGGGAAGTCCCCTCTTGCCGCGTTGTACTGCTCGAACTGCGGGCCCGTCAGCACCTCGATCGCCTTGATGGCATCCGACAGGAGCTCCGCCCGGTTGACACCCGGGTGGTTCTTGTACAGGTCCTTAGATATCCCGAACCCTGAGCCCGACAGCAACGTGGACGACTTGCCATTGGGACCGTTGGGCAGCGGGGCAACCCCTATCTGGAACCTCTCGATGCCGCTCTTCACAGCCGCTATGTCGTTGATGAGGTCCCACGGGCCGTCAATGTAGGTGGCCGCGGCCCCGGCTTCCCATTGTTGCCTGTTCCATTGCCCGGTCACTGCCGCGTTGGCGGGCGGTAGCGGTGCCAAGCCCTCCTTCACGGGCGCCACGTACTCAGCCAACAGCTTCGCGAACTGGGGTGTATTGATGCGCAGCTGCCCGCTCGGGGTCAGGTAATGCGCCCCCATGTCTGTTGCAAAGGTGAGGAACTCGTCAAAGAACGGGTCGTCGGCATAGCCATAGATGGCTCCCTGGCTGTCCTTCTGTATGGCAGCAATGTCCTTGTAGAACTGGGGCCAGGTCCAACTGTTCGAAGGTAGGGGAAGGTGGTACTTCTCGAAGACAGTCTTGTTATAGAACATGAGCAACGGGCCGAAGTCGTAGGGAAGGGCAATGAGGTCACCGTTGCGCAGCCTGTAGCCGTTCAGGGCTCCCTGGTCAAAGCCGGACAGCGTGAAGCCCGGTACGTGCTCGCCCAGGAGCTGGGAGCCTGTGAGGGCCAGGAACCCGGACGCGTAGCTCGAGGTCCGCAGGTTCTGCGTGGCCAGGATATCTGGCTCCGTGTTGCTGGCTATTTCAACAGGTAGCTTGACCCAGTAGTCAGAGTAAGCGGGCTGTGCTGCCCATTTGATGGTGATCCATGGGTACTCGGAGTGCACGAGCGCGGCGTCGTGGTCCCACGTCTGGATGTCGGCCGGGCCGCCCACCCAGATCTCGAACGACAGGGTCACCGGCGTATGGCCGTTCGTGGTTGCGGCCCCGGCTGGCAGAGCCGAAGCACTGGCGACCAGGCTTGGCAGGAGCGCGATCGATGCCGCTCCTTTGAGCAGGCGCCACTTTAGTGCACGCCTGCCGCTGGCGTAGCGTAGTTCCGCTGTCATGACTGTCCTCCTGTTCCTGTGTGGTTGTGTGTATTGAAGAGTTTGCTGGGGGTGCTGGTGCACGCCTTCAGGTGCTGGCTCCTGCGCGCTCTACCAGGATCCGTAGCTTTAGGCGCCCGCTGAGATCTCTTGGGATCCGGACCACGTCGCCGTCTACGGCTAGTTTGGGGCCAGGTGAGCCGACGACTTCCGCTTGCCCGATAACGTACGCGCTCGGCAGCCGGGCACGGAGGCTCAGGTCGGCACCGCGTAGTGCCGGGAGGGACATGTCTGCCTCCACGTACCCGTCGTCTACCCTGGAGGTCACGTGGTACGATATCCTGCCCCACCGTGTGGGCGCCCCCTCCACCCCGAAGTGCCTCCCATGCTCGAACCATGCCCTGGGTGCCCCTTGGGCGAGCGTAACTGTCCTGTCGATCGGGTCTTCGAAGACCAGCAGCCACTTGGCGATGGTGGGTACCGTGAGCTGGGCGGGCACGCAGTAGGGGTTGTGAGCGGCCCGAGCACGGTCCATGTCGACGCACTCAAGGGCCGTCCAGGTCCCCGCTGTGTGGGCGTGGAAGGCGTGTGCGTACAGTACCAAGAGCGCTTCAGGTACAAAGTCGTACTTGATCAGTGCCTGGGTTGCCTCGGCTACCAAGAAGCCGACTACCGAACGCCTGTTAGTGAAGATGCCGAGGTTGGTCCCGCCGCGTTCAGCTGCTATCTCTAGTATGTCGCGTACGTCGTTTCGTGACAGTACGCAGGAGTGAAATAGCTCGGACCACACACGGTTCTCGTCGTAGGACTCGGGCCTGCTGCGGTAGGGGGCCTCCCAATAGAAGGACTTCGAGCCTGCGATGATCGGCAGCCCTCTTGTCCCGTCCTTCTCGAGCCATGTCCTGTCAACTGCTGTCCTCGCGTCCTGGAGCACCTTGTCGGCAACGTCCAGCAGGGTGCGGCCGCGCTGGGCCATCTCTGCCTGGTGCGCGGCCTCTCCTGCCCATGTCCAGGTGGACCCGATGTCGCGGAGGCCACGCCATGCCTCAGCACTGTTCGACAGGTAGGGTTGGTCGTAGTCGAGGGTTGTGACGTTTGGCGTGAGGAAGGTGATGTCTGCCTCGTGGTGGCCTCGGATCGCGCCATAGGCGGGGTCCGACGGGTGGAGCGTACGTGACTCCTCCCACCGCCGGACTAAGAACGCAACTAGAGCCTGGATCTTCTGGTCGTAGTCGACTAAGAGCGAGTGGTCTCGGGTGTAGTCGCAGTACTGGGCTATACAGGTGAGCATTACGCCATATTTTCCAAGCTCAGGCCCGCGATATTTCAATGTGCCGTCTGGCCTGACGAAGTTCTCCAGGTAGTAGGCTAAGTACCTCCGAGCCGCTGGGAACAGGCCCCATTCGAGGGCGCAGGTCACCGTGGAGGTCAGGGTGTCTTGGAACCCGTCATGCTCGGCTCCCGCGTACGCGCGTTCCACCACCCCGTACTTCGGGTGGTCGGCCCACCTGGTAACCCGCTCAAGCACGAGCGCATGGCGGCAAAAGTCTTCGAGCCACTCATCGGGCGCAGTCAGCCTCATGACGTTGCCCAGCTGTTGTTGCCAGTACTGTTGTGCCCGGAGCAACGCGTGGTAGAAGTCGGCAGGGCTGGCGAGGTTTGAAGCGGGGTAAGGGACGTAGGAGTCGATGTACTTGACCTGTTGCAGCTCACCCCTGGTCAGCTGGGCATAACGGTACCAGACGGGCTGTGTACAGAACGTCGCCCTATCGGGATCGGCGAAGGTGATGACTTCCCAGCAGTGGTCGTCGCCGTAGGGGTAGACCGTCCTGACAACCGGCAGCCAGCCGCCCACGAGGCCCTCCCACAGGGTCTCTGCCGTCATGGCCTCCTCGGTTTCAGGTGCGACTATCCCGGGTGGCACACGGCTCACCATGGGTACGTCCCGGTAATAGATCGGTACAACGTCTGCGGACTCGAACGTGCCTACAAACGTGTGTGGCCGCTCGATCCCCTCGAAGAAGGCTCTGCGCACGGGCGGGAAGCAGGCTCTTATTTCTTCGGGTGAGGGGTCGTTACCACCCCGGAGGAGCTCGGAGCGCAGGACATCGGGGCGTCCTGGCATCACTTCGTCTTTCTGGTGGCCTCGGTACCAGCTGCGTCCTTGTTCCTGCGTCGGCTCAAGCGTCTTGCCCAGGACGAGGACCGGGCCGGCTTCACTGACAAAGGCCATGTACCCCGTCGCGCTGCCAAGCTCTTCGAAGACCGCCACTGGGCCGTGCGTGCTGTCCTCGAAGGTGGCCATGAGGGACCAGCTGCCGAGCGTCCCCAGCTGGCTTAGTTGGCGGGTCTGGCCGGTCGCGTCATCCACGAAGACGACTGCTGAGCCTGAAAAGCGTACGGCAGGTGGTTCGCCTCGGCCGGCAGGCTCGCCCTCTTGGTAGCCGGTGCGAACGAAGCCAGGGCACTGCAAGCGAGCCGGCTCCCCTGCCAGTTGTGACGTCGTCATGGGCGACAAGCCACCGCGCTCCGCCTGGGGCCACTGGAGGACGAGGGTCCCCTCCGCTGTGCACCAGTCGAGCTGGTGACCGAAATATTTAGGCTATTTGTCATACGTGTTAACTAAAAGCATACGTCCCATCTCGTCCCCCGTCAAGCACCTGTCGGCTGGGCGGGTTCATGCTGGAGGCGAGGCGGCGCTTCGTACCTGGTAGACGGGTTGACCCTCTCGGCTGCTCTACGAGGCCATCGAAATAGTAAGCGGTACCATAGTTACGGTTTACTACCCGACCTAGCTAGCTCACGCACGCTTGTGGGTACAGTCGTCGACGCCTACAGTGGTCACGACGCTACCAGGCGGGCGCGCCCACCTGGGACCACACGTCCCGCCACGTTGCCACGGCCAAGGCCCGGACCAGGGACCTGGTGGCCACACCCAAGGGCCCGTCCATGGAGCGGCACCACTGGGGTCAGGACATGTGGAAGGTCAAGTCGGCCGCGAGCAGGGAGCGCGAGCCCTCTTGCTCATGGTCGCCTACTCCACCGACGCGCCAGGTACCGTTACCGGCGGCTTGAGCCGGGGAGGCGACCGCCCTGCGACCTGGCCGACGACGCCGTCACCGAGGAGCTCTCAGGTGCCGTGGCGCCCACGGAGAAGCCCCGGCGCGGCCACAGCCGGGGCGGTGCTCGTCGACCTGGCGGTCGCTCTGGCAGGCAGCCCGACTTCGGCCAGCGGCACCCGGGCCTCTCGGACAGGCCCCTGCACTTCGGCGACGTCGCCTCGGCCCCGACGCCGGGGAGGGCCCTGGAGGCGGTCGACGAGGAGTCCCCCCTCGCGCCTACCGCTGCGGCACGGCCAGCAGCCCGCCAGCGCGCCTGGGCGGGAGGAACGGCCCTGGGCTCATACCTGGCCGGCATCGGCGTCGGGCTCATCGCGGGGGCCTCCCGCGTCCGCTCGGACGTGGCCGGGGTACCCAGGTCGCCTGTCCCGAGGACATGGCGGACCGCTGTCAGCGGGTGGCAGAGGTGGCACCGGCGGCCCTCTCTGCGGCCCCGGGGCCCGGCAGTTGTCACCTAGGGGCAGTTGGGCCTCCCACCGGCCGGCAGGAGCCACCGGTGCCTCGCCCTGCCTCAAGCTGGCCCCCAGCACTACTAGCCCCGCTGAGTCCCGCTCGCCTGCGCACCGGCTAGCCTACCCCTTTGAGCACTTCGGGGCAGCAGGGCACCAGGGCAACTGGCCCGGCGCCCTCGCCCGGTTGACTTGGCCCTCGGTCACAACGGCAAAGAGGCTGGCCTGGCCACTAGGCAAGGCGAGGCTCCACCCAAGGGGAGGGAAAAATGAGACCGTCTCGCCCAGCCCAGCTGATGCGCAGCGTACTTTTTGGCCTGGCCACAACTGGGGCTGTCCTGGCCGCCGTGGCCACGGCCGGCTTGGCTGGCGCGGCTGCGGGTGCCTCTGCCCCGGTTAGCGCGCCTTGGCGGGCCCTGAGTGCGACCCTGTCCTCGGCCCGCGATTACGGCCCTATAGCCTGTGCCACCCCCTCTAGGTGCTGGGTACCGTTCTCTTCGCCCCAAGGCGGGGGGACCGGTGTCTTGGCCAGTTCGGACGGCGGTGCCCGCTGGGTGGTCGAGCATGTCCCAGGCCACGCCGCCTTCCTAAGCGGCATCTCTTGTACCAGCAAACAGGACTGCTGGCTAGTGGGGTACTCCGGCAACCTCGCCAAGAGCAGCCTCGGAGCGGCCTTCCGCACCGTGAACGGCGGCCAGAGCTGGCAGCCCCTGACTTTGCCCGGCGCGTTCGGGCCTGGGCCCCAGCACCAGCTCTACGCCATTTCCTGTCGCGGCTCGGGGTGGTGCGCTGCAGTGGGGAGCGGCGGTGGGCCAGGCCAGGTTGAGTGCGGCCCTGGTTGTACCATGCCCAACCTCTTGGCCTCTGTCAGCACCAACGGCGGCCATAGCTGGACAGTTGCACCCGTGCCGCTCAACCCTGTGGCCCAGTTGAACAGCGTCTCTTGTGGGGCTCCGGGGACCTGCCAGGCGGTTGGCTTCGGCATCAGCAACTGCCACCCATCAGCCCAGGGCTCAAAGGAGGCAGTCTGCTTACCCGGAGCAGCGGTGGTGGGCTCGCGCCAGGGTGGTGCACGTTGGGTGAGCGAGCTCGTAGGTGATGGGATCTTCAACCTCTACGGCATCTCTTGCCCCTCGGCCATCCAGTGCTGGGCCACCGGTTCGACCGGCAACGACGTGCAGGGCCACGGCGTCATCCTGCACTCAGCCGATGCCGGTGCCCATTGGGCCCGTCAGGCTCCGGTACCGGGCAGCAACTCGCTCACCGACGTCTCTTGCCCCACGCTCCGTTGGTGCGCAGCTGCGGGCCTCTTGGGCACACCTGGGCACTTGAGCCCGACGATCGAGACGACCAACGACGGCGGTGCGCACTGGGCCGCCACGGCCCCGCCACCGGGCATCTCCCAGGTCATCTACATCACCTGCCCAGCCCCGGGCCAGTGCCTGGCCAAGGGTATAGAGGGTTTCGGGAGCAGCGAGCAGTCGGTGCTGCTGGCTGGCTAAGAGCTAGCTGCCACCGCCTGGCCCTTGTCACAGCCGCCTCGCGCCGCCCCACCACCGTGGTGGCCGTCCCCGGTGCAGCACGCCGTGCCAAGCTGCATTGCCGTCACATTGCTAACCGTGACGGCCGTTCGCTTTGCCTTGAGAAGCGGTGGCACCCCTGGCAGCTCGGCCCGGCGACGACGACGGGACGCCTCATCTTTGCAACGGCCGCTGCAGAGACGTGCGATTCCTCGTAGCTGGGAGCTTCCTTGGCAGACTGGGCAGGGTCGAGTCCAAAGTGGTGGTGTATGACGGCCACCAACTCCAACCTCAATTACGAACTCTAATCACTTGCCTTCGCTAATGTCAAGTACCTAAGGCGCACCACTTGTTTTGCGGGCGCGCGTCACTG
>Ga0209061_1004233_pt1 | contig 14070 bp, 13 predicted proteins | sample Coa_R1_10_FD_187157 | JGI IMG/M metagenome (GOLD analysis project Ga0209061, IMG submission 187157) | Surface soil microbial communities from Centralia Pennsylvania, which are recovering from an underground coalmine fire - Coalmine... | ecosystem: Environmental > Terrestrial > Soil >...
GGCGCTGTCGCTTTCTTCCGCGGCCGCAAGGTCAAGCTTTACGATGTGCAGCGCTTGCCCGACGTCTCCGGCGCACCCGGCGAGGTGCTTTCCGTTGACGATGCAGGAGTGACGGTCGCGCTGAGCGCGGGAGGGATTCGCTTGCTGCGCGTGGCGCCCGAGGGCAGCGGCAAGATCGCTGCCGCAGCCTGGGCGCGCGAGGCAGGCGTTGCGCCCGGTAACCGCTTCTCCTAACTCTCCTGGCTGAGCCGCTCATCTTCTCGCCCGATGCGTGCGTAGAACAAAGTGTGACATCCTCGCGGCGGAGAGGGTTCTGGAACTCTTGACAGCCTTTTTGTGAAAGCGTACACTAGTACTGGCATCTCTGAGATGCCGTGGTTGGATGTGGGGCGGTAGCGGCGGCCTGAATCCGCGAGATCGTTCTCCGGAACGGCGCTTAGGAGCGCTAAGCCGCTTCTAAGTGAGGGTTCGTACGATATAGCTAGACAGGTTGCGCAACGTCCGGTCAACCGCGTCGCGGGCGCGGTACCCCACCCCGGCCGGGCGGTCCACCCCGAACCGAACAACCGAGGATGGCATCAACGCTCGCTGGCAGGGGTGCGAGCGCGGGCCGTAATGGTATGACCGGGCGTTGCGAGGAAAGGGTTTTGCCATGTTGCTCTTGAAAGCTTGTCCCAAATGCCATGGCGACATGATCGAAAGCCGCCAGGATCCGGGCGAACGCGCGTGCTTGCAGTGCGGCTATGTCACGTATCCGACACCGCCGCTGCCGTTCGTACGCGAGCGCAGCAGCCAGGTGAACCGCCCGCGTAAGACGAAGCAGGTGGCGTAGCGCGCGCCTGATGAAACAGCGCCGGGAAACGCGGCGAGACGGGACGGTACCGTCCCGTCTCGCTTTTGCGTCTCCGGAAACGCGCTTACCAGATGCCGAGCATCATCTTGATGTCGTCTGTCGCCATCGTGCGCGGATCCCACGGCGGCGTGAAGGTGATGCGCACGTCTACGTCTTTCACACCGGGGAGATCCTTGAGCACAGCGTATGCCTGCCCCTGAAGGATGCCACCGAGCGGGCAGCCGGGGCTGGTCAGAGTCATCAGCACGTTGACGGTGCCTGTTTCGGGGTCGAAATCGACGTCGTAGACCAGACCGAGATCGACGATGCTCAGGCGCAACTCCGGATCTTCCACGATGCGGAGTCGCTCCATGATCTGATCGCGCGTGGGACCTTCGGTGCTCGTCGTTGTCATTGCTCGTTACTCCAGCCAGACGCTGTTCTACCAGTAGCGTACCGCGCTCCCCGCCTCAAGGGTGAGGTTCGACGTAGATCGCACCGTCGCGTATCTCCACCGGGTAGGTGCGGAGCTTGCGCGTGGCGGGCGGGCGCAGCACGCGCCCGGTGCGGATGTCGAAGCGCGCGCCGTGGCGCGGACAGACGATCGTCTCGCCCTCGATCTCGCCCTGGTCGAGCGGCCCGCCATCGTGTGTGCAGATGCTGGAGATGGCGTAGATCGTCCCGCCCGCGTTGCACAGCGCGATGGGCTCGCCCTCTACTTCGATATAGTGCACCTTCCCCACGGGTACCTCGTCGAGCGCGGCCACGCGCTGAAACATCCTGCACCTCTACGTCGCGTTGTTGGCCGAGCCGGTAGCGCGCTCATATCACCACGCGCTCGTCGATCGCCTGCTCGAGCCGTTCACGTACCTCTGGCACCGGCACGCGCGCGATCACCTCGTGGAAGAAGCCCTGCACGAGCAGCTCTTCGGCCTCGCGGCGCGGGATACCGCGACTGCCCAGATAGAAGATCTGCTCTTCATCGACCGGGCCAACGCTGGCGCCGTGTGAGCAGCGCGCCACTTCCGCCGTGAGAATCTCGAGCACGGGATCGGAGTCGGCGCGGGCACCGTTGCTGAGCAGGAGATTGCGGTTCTCCTGGTTGGCGTCGGCCTCGGCCGCCTCGGGGCCAATGCGTACAAGACCGTAGTAGATCGAGCGCGCTTGATCGTTGAGCGCCGATTTGAACAGCAGATCGCTCGTCGTGCGCGGCGCGAGGTGCTCTTGCAGCGTCACGTAGTCGAACTGCTGGTGGTCGCGCCCGAAGAAGAGGCCGAGCAGGAGGCTGTTCGCGCCAGGGCCGCGCATGATCGATTCGCCGGTCGATTTTGCCAGCGCTCCGCCGAGGCCGATCGTCGTATAGCTGAGCGAGGCGTCGCGGTCGAGCAGGGCGCGTTGCTGACCGAAATGGCGCACGCTCTTGCCCCAGCGCTGCAGATTGATATAGCGCACCGTCGCGCCTTCGCGCGCGAAGATCTCGGTCACGCCCAGGCTAAGAATGCCCTCGGCAGCGTCGGGCGAGCCGTACTCCTCGACCAGCGTCACCTGGCTGCCCCGTTCGGCGATGATCAAGGCGTGCGGGAAGATCGCCAGCCCCGGCGTTGCTGCCCAGAGCAGCGCATAAAGCGGCAGGTTCACGACAGCGTTGCGCGGCGCGTACAGGAAGATACCGCCGCTCCAGAAGGCGGCGTGCAGGGCGGTGAACTTGTCTGTCTCGGGGCGCACGCACTCGGTCATGAGGTGCGCTTCGACGATCTCCGGGTGCGTGCGCACGGCCTCGTCGAGGCTGCAGAAGACGACGCCCTGCTCGCGTAGCTCGCTGGCGAGATCATCGAGGACACCCGGCGCCGAGTCGCGCTGGCGCAACACGCCGGCGCGGCGGTCACGCTCTGGCAGCGGGATGCCGAAGGGAGTGTCCGCCGGAGGGGCGTAGGGGGTGAACACGTCCAGGTTCAGGCGCGAGACGTCGGTGTACTTCCAGGGACGCAGTTCGCGCGTTGGCAATGGTAGCTGCAGGTACGTGTCGAAGGCGGCCAGACGCCGCTCGCGCAGCCAGGCCGGCTCCTCTTTCAGGCGCGAGAGCGCTTCGACCGCCTCGCGTGTGAAGCCCGTCGCAAAGCGGTCGGGCGCGGAAGTCGTCGTCATGGAAAGTTCTCCTTGTGCAAAACCGGCTAAGCATGCAGGCGGGCGGGAGTCTCACACCCGCCCGCGTTGTCATCGTGCTGCTCTGTGTTGGGAAAGCGACGTGGCCGGGGCGGCAGCGCGAGCGCGGCCGTCAGCCGACGGCGCCGTCCATCTGTAGTTCGATGAGGCGGTTGAGCTCGACGGCGTACTCCATCGGCAGCTCCTTGACGATCGGCTCGACGAAGCCGTTGACGATCATCTTCGCTGCTTCGACCTCGGGGATGCCACGGCTCATCAGGTAGAAGAGCTCGTCGGTGCCGAGCCGCCCCACCACCGCTTCGTGGCCGATGGTGACGTTCTTGGCGTCGATCTCCATCGTCGGGTAGGTGTCGGAGCGCGAGTCGCGGTCGAGCATCAGCGCGTCGCAGCGCACGCTGGCGACGACGTTATCGCAGCCTTCCTCCACCTTCAGCAGGCCGCGGTAGCTGGTACGGCCGCCGCCCTTGGAGATCGACTTGGAGATGATGTGCGAGGTGGTGTTGGGCGCCATGTGGATGATCTTGCCGCCGGCGTCCTGATGCTGACCGGGGCCGGCGAAGGCGAGCGAGAGGATCTCGCCGTGCGCTCCCTCGCCCATCAGGTAGACGCTGGGATACTTCATCGTCAGCTTCGAGCCGAGGTTGCCGTCTACCCATTCCATCACGGCGTTCTCGTAGGCGACGGCGCGCTTGGTCACGAGATTGTAGACGTTCGTCGACCAGTTCTGGATCGTGGTGTAGCGCACGCGTGCACCGGGCTTGACGATGATCTCCACCACCGCCGAATGCAGCGACTCGGTGCTATACACCGGCGCGGTGCAGCCTTCGACGTAGTGCACGAAGCTGCCCTCGTCGGCGATGATCAGCGTCCGCTCGAACTGGCCCATGCTCTCGGCGTTGATGCGGAAGTAGGCCTGCAGGGGGATATCGACCTTCACGCCCTTCGGGACGTAAATGAAGCTGCCGCCGCTCCAGACCGCCGAGTTGAGCGCGGCGAGCTTGTTATCGTTCGGTGGCACGACCGTCGCGAAGTACTCGCGGAAGAGATCCGGGTACTCCTTGAGGCCTTGATCGGTGCCAACGAAGATCACGCCCTTGCGGGCAAGGTCCTCGCGGATGTTGTGGTAGATGACCTCGGAGTCGTACTGGGCGCCAACGCCGGCGATCAGCCGCTTCTTCTCCGCCTCGGGGATGCCGAGACGGTCGTACGTGCGGCGGATGTACTCCGGCACATCGTCCCACGAGCGCGCGTCCTTCTCGGCGGCGCGCACGTAGTAGCGGATGCTGTTGTAATCGATGCCATCGAGCTGGCCGCCGGCCCAGATGGGGTTCGGCTTCTGGAAGAAGTACTCCAGCGCCTTGAGCCGGAACTCCGTCATCCAGCGCGGCTCGCCCTTGATCTCGGAGATCGTGCGGACAACGTCGGCGTTGAGGCCGCGTTCGACCGTGAACAGCGGCGCCACGTCGTCGTGGAAGCCGTACTTGTAACCCGTGCCTAGAATAGTATCGACAGCGGTGGTCATGGTGCTGCCAACTCCTCTGCCGCCGTCTGGCGGCGTGTCCCTTCAATTCTACTCGCTACTCGCTCGCCCGCGCGTGCGCGCGCCGCGCGCTACGCGGTGGGTGCGAGCAGCCAGTCGTAGCCTCGACTCTCGATCTCAACCGCCAGTTCTGGCCCGCCCGAGCGCACGAGCCGCCCTTCGGCGAGCACGTGTACGTAATGCGGCTTCACGTAGTTCAGGATGCGCTGGTAGTGGGTGATGATGAGAATGCCGAGGTCCGGCCCGGCAACGGCGTTGATCCCCTCGGAGACCGTCCGTAGCGCGTCGATGTCGAGGCCGGAGTCGGTCTCATCGAGCACCGCCAGCTTCGGTTGCAGCACCGCGAGCTGGAGGATCTCCGACTTTTTCTTCTCGCCACCCGAGAACCCTTCATTGACGTAGCGGCGGGCGAACTCGCGGTCCACCTTGAGCAGGCTCATCTTCTCCTGCAGCAGCGTGGTGAACTCGCGGATGGGCATATCCTGCCCGCGCACGGACGAGACGGCGCGGCGCAGGAAGTTGACCAGCGTGACGCCAGGGATCGCCACCGGGTACTGCAGGCTGAGGAACAACCCGCGGCGAGCACGCTCATCCGGTGTGAGCCCCAGGATGCTTTCGCCCTGGAAGCGGATATCGCCCTCGGTGACCTGGTACTTGGGATACCCCATGATCGTGCCGGCCAGGGTGCTCTTGCCCGAGCCGTTCGGCCCCATCAGCGCGTGGATCTCGCCCTGGCTCACCGCCAGGCTCACGCCCTTGAGGATCTCTTTGCCCTCAACAGAGACGTGCAGGTTCTCGATCTCCAGCGTGGGTGTGGGTGTTGCCATCGATTGCCATCCTCCGCGGACGCGCCGCGCGGGCCGTTCCGCTTGTACTTACCTTCACAGATATCGTAGCCCGCGCCCGCCCGGGGTTCAATGCGCATCGGCTGTTTGTACACAGTATACTTCGCTTATTCCCGCAACGCCATGACATCAGCGTTGCAACCGGCCGCTCTGCAATGCTGCCGTGATATGCTGAGGTACACGGGGGCGGTGTGGCAACGTATCGGGGGGACGGCTGTGAGCAAGCGGGGGCTGATCCTGGCGGTCGATGATGAACCAGACATCCTGCGCGTGCTGGAGCTGGCGCTCACGGATGAGGGCTATGACGTGCTGCGCGTGCAGCGCAGCCCCGAGGCGGTGCCGCTCGTGCGCGAGCGCCATCCCTCGCTTGTGCTGCTCGACCTGATGATGCCCGAGATGGACGGCATGGAGGTGCTGCGGCGCATCCGCCAGTTCTCGCCCGTGCCGGTGATCATCCTCACCGCCCGCGGCTCGGATCGCGACATCATCGCCGGCCTCGATGCTGGCGCCGACGACTACTTGCAGAAACCGTTCAATCTGAATGAGCTGTCGGCGCGTATCCGCGCCGTGCTGCGGCGTAGCAAGCCCGATACGGCCGATACGCTGGGCAGGCTGGTGTACGAAAACCTGGTGATCGATTTCGTGCGCCGGCGCGTCGATGTCAACGGGCGCATGCTCGTGCTCACACGCAACGAATGGCGGTTGCTGGAGCAGCTCGCGCGCCATCCTGGCCGCATCCTGACACACGAAGAGCTGCTGACGCGCGCCTGGGGGCCGGAGTTCGCGCACGACTCCGATTACCTGCGCGTGTGGGTCAGCCGCCTGCGCAAGAAGCTGGCGTCAGCTGGCGTCGATCCCAACATCATCCGCACGGCCTCGGGCATCGGCTACGCGTTCGCGCTCTCGCAACAGGAAGGCGTGGAATCCAGCGCGTCTTGAACGCGAACGCCGCTTCTCGCGTTACCCAGGTTTCCCTGTCGCGTTGATCGGGCAAGGCCACCGCTCTGCCGAGCGATCCTGGCGGAGTGGACGATGCTCGATTTTTCCGTGTCGGAGGCCGACGTTGTGAAAGTCTTTCTTGTTGGCGCGACAGGTGTTCTTGGCCGGGCGCTGGTGCCACTGCTGCACGAGCGAGGGCACAATGTTCGTGCGCTCGTCCGCTCGCTCGAGCGGACGCGGTGGGCGGCTGCGCTCGGGGACGAGCTTTACCCTGGCGATCTGCTCGATGCTGAAACCCAACGTCGGCTGCCCGAGATGATCGCTGGCTGCGATGCAGTTGTGCATATCGCGACAGCGATCCCCGCCGACCCGAGCGCGCGTCCGGAAGCGTGGGCAGCCAATACCCGCCTGCGCACCGAGGGTACGCGCGCTCTGCTCGATGCGACGCTTGCCACCCGTGCGCCGTTTTACATCCAGCAGAGCATCGTCATGGCCTATATCGACGGCGGCGAGCGCTGGCTCGACGAGTCGACGCCCTTCGACGATGCACCGGCGCGCGCTGGCATGGTGGCACCGGTGCGAACCGTGGAGCAGATGGTGCGCGAAACGCCCACCGCCCGGCTCGCCTGGACGATCCTGCGTGGCGGACAGTTCGTCGGGCCCGGCACCTGGCAGGAGGGCACGATGCAACGGCTGCGCGAAGGGCGCGAGATCGTACCCTGTGACGGTCGCAACTACTTTTCGCCGGTGCACGTTGCCGATATGGCGGCGGCGTTCGTCGCGGCGCTCGAGCGGCGTCCCGCAAATGGGATCTTCAATATCACCGCCGAGCCGCTGCGTCGGGGCGAGTACCTCGACCGTCTGGCTGCCATCGCCGGCGCGCCGCCGCCCCGGCGTGATCCATCGTTGCCCTGCCCGCCCTCGTACCGCTGCAGCAGCAATGCGGCGCGGGAACGGCTCGGCTGGCAGCCGATGCATAGCATCTGGCCGGGCGAGGCGACGTACAGCGCGGGACCAGCTCTCGGCAAGTACGCGTGAACGTGCTGGCTTTGTGGCAGCATAATCTCTATAATCTTGATGCACTTAGTCAACTGCGTGGTGGACAGCGACCGTGCCGTGTCGCGTCAGCGCGCCGCGCGGTAGGAGGAAGCATCGATGAGTCTATACGTCGCTGTGCACCGCCACGAGGCCGAACGCTGCCCCGCGCAGGATCGCGAGCACGCGCCGCTGCTGCTGCGCCACCTCGCGCCGGAGAACGCCGCCCGCTACGGTATCACCGTACAGGGTGAGGCGGTCGCCAACGGGCGGCATACCCTCTACCTGATCCTGCAGGCCCCGGCCGAGGAACAGGTGCGCGAGTTTCTGGCGCCGTTTGCCCAGGCGGGCAGCGTCGACGTCTACCCCGCTTCGCCGTGCGAAGAGGTGGTGGCACGCGCCGCTTGCTAGCGGCGGTACCGCTCACGCATCTGTCACAGGTCGCGGACCCAGCGTCCGTGTCGCGGCACGCGGAGCCGTCGGTATACTGAGCGCAGAAAGTCGTGATCGGTGCGCAAGCGCCGGCACCATGGAGCGTACGTATGGCCGCGACCGACTCTTCGACGCCGCAGACAGCGCCCGCGCCGGGGCGGCCACTCTTGGCAAGCGAGGGCGCGCCCGTACGGCGGCGCGTGCTCTCGGGCATCCAGCCGTCGGGCAGGCTGCATCTTGGCAACCTGCTCGGTGCGATCGAGCAGTGGGTGCAGGCACAGGACGAGTACGAGAACTACTTCTGCATCGTCAACCTGCACGCGATGACGCTGCCGTTCGACCCGCAACAGCTGCGCCAGCAGACGCGCGAGCTGGCCGCCATTTATCTTGCCGCGGGGATCGATCCCGAACGCTCGACGATCTTCGTCCAATCGCAGGTGCCGGCCCACAGCGAACTGGCGTGGATCTTGAACTGCATTACACCGCTGGGCTGGCTCTACCGTATGACGCAGTTCAAGGTGAAACGCGGCGATCGCGAGGAGGAGAGCGTTTCGACGGGATTGCTCGATTATCCCGTGCTCATGGCAGCAGATATCCTGCTCTACCAGGCGTACGGCGTGCCCGTGGGCGAAGATCAGCGCCAGCATATCGAGCTAACGCGCGATCTTGCCGAACGCTTCAACCGCATGTTCGGTCCCGTTTTCACCGTGCCTGTGGCTCTCATCCCCGATGAAAAGCGCGGCGCGCGCGTGATGGGCCTCGACGACCCGACGGTGAAGATGAGCAAGACGATCACCGCGCCCAACCACGCGGTGTACCTGCTCGACCCGCCCGATGTGATTCGACGTAAGTTCATGCGCGCGACGACCGATTCGGGCCGCGAGATCCGCTTCGACCGCAGCCCCGAGAAGGCAGGCGTGTTCAACCTGCTCTCGATCTACGCTGCCGTGACCGGTCAGACGCCCGAGTGGATCGAGGATCACTTCGCCGGCAAGGGCTACGCCGACCTCAAGCGCGAGGTAGCCGAGGCGGTGATCGCCAAGCTCGAACCGCTGCAGCGGCGCTACCAAGAGCTGATGGAGACACCCGAGCTGCTCGACGATGTCTTGGAGCGCGGGCGGCAAAAAGCGTCCGCGGTGGCCAACGCAACGTTGCGCGCTGTCCAGGAAGCGACGGGGCTGCTCCCCAGCCCGCACGCGTAACACAGATTTTATCGAGTCGTGTCGGCCGGCGGCTTCACGCCTCTCATTGACACCGGCTATACTGATCATAGCCGGTGTCTATGCAAGAGGAGCTGCAGTGGAGCCATACGACGTTCTCGTGCTCGGTGGTGGCCCCGGAGGCTACGTCGCCGCGATCCGCGCCGCGCAACTTGGCCTGCGCACGGCGCTAGTCGAGCGCGACGCGCTGGGCGGCATTTGCTTGAACTGGGGATGTATCCCCTCCAAAGCGCTGCTGCGCAACGCTGAGGTCCTCAACCTCTTCCACCATGCCGAGACGTTCGGCATCACCGTGCAGGGCCTGCAGGCCGACTACGGCAAGGCCGTGGAGCGCAGTCGCGGCGTCGTCGATCGCATGGTCAAGGGTGTGGCCTTCTTGCTGCGCAAGAACGGCGTCGAGGTCTTCGCCAGCGCCGGCGTGGTGCGCGCGCCGGATCGCGTCGAGCTGGCCGACGGCCGCCAGGTGCAGGCGCGCAACATTATTATCGCTACGGGCGCCCGGCCACGCGCCCTGCCCGGCATCGTGCTTGATGGCGAGCGGGTGATCACCTCGCGCGAGGCGCTGGCGCTGACCGATGTGCCGCGCCGCGCCGTGCTGATCGGCGCCGGGCCGATCGGCATGGAGTTCTCGTACGTCTGGCGCAGCTACGGGGCCGACGTCACGCTGCTCGAGGCGATGCCGCACATCCTGCCGCAGGAAGATGAGGAGATCGCCGCGGTGGCGGCGCGCGCCTTCGAGAAGCTGGGCGTGCAGATGCGTACGCGCGCCACGGTGATGGGCGTGCGCCGCGAAGGCGAGGGCGTCGTCGTCGAGTTCGAAGGGCCGGATGGCCGCGAAACGCTCACTGCCGATATCGCCCTCGTCGGCATCGGCGTGCGCGGCAACAGCGACGGCATCGGCCTCGAAGAGCTCGGTGTGGAGATCGAGGGCACGTTCATCAGGGTCGATGAGCGCATGGCGACGAACGTGCCCGGTATCTACGCCATCGGCGATGTGACCGGCCCGCCGATGCTCGCACACGTCGCCTCGGCACAGGGCGTCAATTGCGTCGAGATCATCGCGGGCAAGAACCCGCCACCGCTCGAGTACGAGCAGATGCCGCGCGCCACGTATTGCCAGCCCGAGATCGCGAGCATCGGCCTGACAGAGCACCAGGCGCGCGAGCGCGGGTTCGAGTGCGCGGTGGGTACCTTCCCCTTCCGCGGCAACGGCCGCGCGCTGGCGCTGGCTGAGCCGGATGGCCTGGCGAAGGTGATCGCCGATCGCCGCACCGGCGATATCCTCGGGATCCACCTCGTTGGTGCGAACGTCACGGAGCTGCTGGGTGAAGCATCGCTGGCGCGCGCTCTCGAGGCGACGCCAGAGGCGATTGGCTACACCGTGCACGCGCATCCGACACTCTCGGAAGTGGTCAAAGAGGCGGCGCTCTCGGCGTTGGGTGAGGCGATCCACGTCTGGCAGGAGAAAGCGGTACCCGCGCGCGGTTGAGGGGTAATCGAAAGGAAAGGGAAGCAGGCATGACCATGACGGATGCTGAGGCGATGGTACGCGAGGCAGGGGCGGTAGCGCAGGCTGCTCACGACGCTTATCCCACGGACGAACAGCTGGTTGCCTTTCTGCGGCAAATGCAGCTCATCCGCCGCTTCGAGGAGCGCGCCGCCGAGATGTACACGCGGCGCAAGATCGGCGGCTTCCTCCATCTCTACATCGGCGAGGAAGCCGTTGCCGTCGGCACGATCAACCGCCTCCGACCGCAGGATTACATCCTGACGCACTACCGCGACCACGGCCACGCGATCGCTCGCGGCCTCGATACGAAGGCGCTCATGGCCGAGCTTTTCGGCAAGGCGACGGGTGTCAGCCGCGGCAAAGGTGGCTCGATGCACCTGTTCGATGCTAGCAAGGGCTTCCTCGGCGGCTACGCCATCGTCGCCGGACACCTGCCGATCGCCACGGGGCTGGCCTACGCCGCCAAAGCGCGCGGTGAAGATCGGGTCACGCTCTGCATCTTCGGCGATGGCGCTGTCAACGAAGGCGAGTTCCACGAGGCGCTCAACCTCGCCGCGCTGTGGAAGCTGCCGGTGATCTTCCTCTGCGAGAACAACCTCTACGGCATGGGCACGGCGCTCGCCGATGCCTCGGCCACGCTCGAGCTGTACCGCTTCGCCTCCGCGTACAACATGGTCGGCGCGCGCTGCGACGGCATGGATGTCGTTGATTGCTACCGCGCCATGGGCGAGGCGATGGCGCACGTCACCGCTGGCAACGGCCCCTACTTCCTCGAAGCGATGACCTACCGTTTCCGCGGCCATTCGATGGCCGATCCAGAGTTGTATCGCACCAAAGAAGAAGTCGCGCGCTGGCGCCAGCGCGATCCAATCCCGGCGCTGCGCCGCGACCTGATCGCGCGCGGCGTGCTGACCGAGCAGCAGGCCGACGCGATCGATGCTTCCGTGGAGCAGGAGGTCGAAGAGGCGATCCGCTTCGCCGAGGAGAGCCCCTTCCCCGATCCCCACGAACTGTACACCGATATCTACGCCACGGAAGATCGCAGCCACCTCGCGCTCGTGCATCAGAGCCGCGTGGGCGAGACGACGCACGCGATGGGGGAGGATCGCCTGCCATGACGACTGCGACCACCGCTTCGGCGGCGCTGAGCACCGCGCTGCCGCAGACCGAGGATGACGATAGCGTCGAGATGACGATCCGTGACGCGATCGCGCTGGCGCTGCGCGAAGAGCTGCTGGCCGATCCGCACGTCTTCCTGTTGGGCGAGGATATCGGCGCGTACGGCGGTTCGTACGTGGTAACCAAGGGCTTCTACGAGGAGTTCGGTCCCGAGCGCATTCGCGATATGCCGATCGCCGAATCGCTGATCGTGGGCGCGGCGATCGGCGCCGCGATCGGTGGCATGCGCCCGATCGCCGAACTGATGACGATCAACTTCTCGCTGCTCGCCTTCGATCAGATCGTCAACCACGCGGCGAAGATCTTGTACATGTCGGGCGGGCAGATCAACGTGCCCGTGGTGCTGCGTATGGTCACCGGCGGCGGCAGCCAGCTCGGTGCGCAGCACTCGCAGAATCTCGAGGCGTTTTACGCGCGCGTGCCCGGCCTGCGCGTGGTGTGCCCCTCGACGCCGTACGACGCGCTCGGCATGATGCGGCACGCCGTGCACGAGGCGAACCCGTACATCTTCATCGAGCATAGCCTGCTCTATAAGACGAAGGGCCGCGTACCGCGTGCCTACTACACCGTGCCTCCTGGGCAAGCGGCGGTGCGGCGCCAGGGCAAGGACGTCACGCTCGTCGGCTACGCGCGCTCGGCGGCGCTCAACCTCGAGGCGGCGCAGAAGCTGGCAGAAGAGGGGATCGAGGCCGAGGTCATCGACCTGCGCAGCCTGCGTCCGCTCGATATGGGACCGGTGCTCGCCTCCGTGCAGAAGACGAACCGCGTCGTCATCTCCGAGGATGCGTGGCTGACCGGCGGCTTCTCGAGCGAGATCGCCTGCCAGATCCAGGAGCAGGCGTTCGACTTCCTCGACGCGCCGATCCGCCGCGTCAACGGCGCCGACGTGCCCGCGCCGTACAGCCGTCCGCTCGAGGAACTCGCTTACCCGCGCGTCGAAGATATCGTCACAGCGGCACAGGAGCTGCTGTAGCGCGGCTGCATCGCGGCGCGCGATGCGCGAACGGCGGTCGCCCCATCGCCGTGGACGCTCGCGCGCCGTCGTGTGCCGCCCGCTGGTCGGTATCATGAGGGGGTGAGCGGGTGGCAGAGGTCCTGCCCGCGCCGAGGGGAGTACGCCATGCCAAGCGAGATCGTGATGCCGCAGATGGGTGCTGACATGCAGGAGGGCACCCTGATCAAGTGGCTCAAGCATCCCGGCGACCACGTCGCGCGCGGCGAGATCATCGCCGAGATCGAGACCGACAAAGCCAATATCGAGATCGAGTCATTCGAGGAAGGCATTCTGCAGCAGACGCTTGTCGAAGAGGGGCAAGTGGTGCCCGTAGGTCAGGTGATCGCGATCATCGCCAAACCCGGCGAGAGCGTCGCACCCTCGCCGCCATCAACCGGGGCGGAACAGCCTTCCACCGCTCCCGCCGCTGCTGGCGCCGACGCGCGTGAGAGCGTCAACGGTACGGGTGTCCCTGGCCGCTCGCCGGTGCCGACGCTCGCCGGCGGACCCGCGCACGTTCTGCCCGAGACGACGCATCAGGAACGGTTGCGCGTCTCGCCGGTCGCGCGGCGGATCGCGGCCGAACTGGGCATCGATCTGCGCCAGGTGCAGGGCAGCGGCCCCGATGGCCGCATCATGCGCAAGGATGTGGAAGCGTACGCCCGGAGCGCTGGTGTCGCCGTTGCCGCGGCCGCGTCGGCAGCAGCGGCGCCCACGGGTGGGCAGGCGGCGGTTGCTGCGCCACCGCCCACGCATGCCGAGGGGTTGGCCGCCCGTGTCGCTCCCGCTACCGTGCCTGGAGCAGCCCCCGCACCGCCGCGTGAATCTGCCGCTGCGCCTGTTGCCGAAGCACCAGTCGGGATGTCACGCATGCGGCAGGCGATCGCGCGGCGCATGTCGCAGAGCAAGCGCGAAGCGCCGCACTACTACGTGACGGCCACGATCGATATGACCGAGGCGATGGCGTTTCGCGAGCAGCTCAACGCTGCTGGCGACGTCAAGATCACCGTCAACGATCTCATCGTCAAGGCGTGCGCCGAGACGTTGCGCCGGCATCCAGAGTTCAACGCGTTGTTTGTTGACGGAGCCGTGCAGCGAAAGGATCAGATCAACATCTGCATTGGTGTGGCGTTGCCAGATGGCCTAATTGCGCCCGCATTGCTGGATGTGGGCAGCAAGAGCCTGGGCGCGATTGCGCGCGAATCGCGCGACCTTGCCGACCGAGCGCGCAACGGCGCTTTGCGCCCCGCCGAATTGAGCGAGGGCACCTTCACGATCAGCAACCTCGGCATGTTCGGCGTCGAAACGCTCATTGCGATCATCCAGCCGCCGCAGACAGCGATCCTCGGCGTCGGCGCGGTGCAGGAGAAGCCCGCCGTGC
>Ga0209061_1004234_pt1 | contig 14070 bp, 10 predicted proteins | sample Coa_R1_10_FD_187157 | JGI IMG/M metagenome (GOLD analysis project Ga0209061, IMG submission 187157) | Surface soil microbial communities from Centralia Pennsylvania, which are recovering from an underground coalmine fire - Coalmine... | ecosystem: Environmental > Terrestrial > Soil >...
TGCTGATATCGGCGACGACTCCATCCGCCACCGACATCAGATTTCATCTAAAACGCGACATCGCCATACACAATGCCAAAGCCATTTGTGCCCATATAGACGCGTCCGAAGATGCGTGGATCGCCAGTGATGGTGGTAATGGTCGCGTACTGGTGCTCGTCGTCGTTAATACGTATCCAGTGGCGGCCACCATCGTCTGAGCGATAGATGCCGTAGACACCGTGAATAGTTGCGTTGGTGTACACGGCCACATATGGCCGTCCCGGCGCGGCTTTGCCGAAGCCAACTTTATCGGCTGTGGTCACGCCTGGCAGCTGAGTGAAAGTCGCACCCCCATCGGTCGAGTGCCAGAGTCCATAGGCGTTGCCCGCGCTGCCGCCCGCGACCCAGACATCGCCTTCGTGGCCGGGCACAGCCTTGACCACAACATTATCGCCCGCCCTGGGCAGGCCAGTCGCGGTGCTAGCGGTGAAGGTCGCTCCTCCATCGGCGCTGAACCAGAACTGGCCGTTGCCATAGGCATAGAACCTGAGTGGATTCACACGATCAGAGGCCACATAGGAGTTTTTCGGCACATTCGCCGAGGCAATCCAGGTCGTTCCTTGATCGGTCGAGTACGAGACGGCAGCGCCCGGCGGCGCCCAGAGCACCCGGCTGCCATCTGCTGCCGCCGCGACCGAGCCGCCATTGCTGGAAATGCCGGGGATGTCGGTTGCGCCAGCAATCCAGGTTGTGCCGCCATCAGTGGTGAAGGCGCTGCTGGTACTGCTGCCACTGCCGTAGCCAACGCGCACGATGAAGTTTGGATTGAGTTCGGCATAGTCGATAGCCGCTTCTGAACCAACATAGGGAACGGTGTACATCTCGGCAGGTGATTTCGTCAGATCGTCGTGACGGAAGCCGCCGTTGTCGGACAGAACGCTGTAGAGATGCGCGTTCGCCGGCGGGCTGATCAAGCCCTGCACGGCATGCTCTTCGATGCCCAGCGCTGTGCTTTTGATCGCCACGAGGCCGCCGCTATCCCACGCGGTGAGATTGTTGGTCGCATAGAGAGTAGCGCCCGTGCCATACATCATGCGGTCTGAGTTAAATGGATCGATGTTCAGACCCTCCATCATCCAGCCGACTTTGACGGCAGGAACAGGTGGGGTCGGATTGGTATCACCAAAGTTGAGCCAGGGAGCATTCGATACGTCGATGGTGTAGGACAGGTTGCGGTTGGGGTAGCTGCCCCAGGTCCAGATGGGTTTCCAGGTCGCACCGCCATCCGTTGTGCGGAAGAGTTGCCCATCCGGCCACCACGAGTTGACCGCCGCAACTACCAGCGTGCCGGGATGCTGCATATCGACGCCCAGGCCGCCGTACCCGAAGTAGTCGTCTGAGCTATCGGAACCGGGCACCGGGCTGATCAGCGTCCAGGTATTCGTGCCAGGTACATATTTCCAGACATCGCCGTGCCCGCCATTGTACGGGCCTTCCCAATCACTGTATGTCACATAGAGCGTGCCCTGTGAATCCAGCTTACCCTGGTGTGGCAAGAAGCCGGTTGTCGGGTTGCTGCTAAGATCCCAGGTGGCACCGCCCGTCATCGTGACGGTGGTCCCGCTTACCGTGGAGACCGGCTGGCCAGGGATGGGCGCCCAGGTCTCGCCGCCATCGGTGCTGCGATAAATGTTGCTGGCGCCGGGCCGGTTATCCGCGACTCCGACATAGATGGTCTGTGTGGGCCTGCCGGGCCTGCCGCTCGCCGGATCGAACGTTACCCAGACAACCCCAATCGGATCGCTCGAATAGCCGCTGGGGTCGCCGGGATTTTCGGCGAAAGGGCCAGTGTCTGGAAAGTTCGTGACCTTGCTCCAGGTTACGCCATGATCCATGCTCCTCCATAGCCCATTGCCGCTGCGCGCGCCAAAGTAGAGAATAGAGTTCTTGTTGGGATCAATTGCCAGGCGTTCGCTCATGCCGCGACCGGGCATATTGCCGCCCATCTTGAATGGCATTGGCGTTTGCCGGAAAGTCCTGCCATAATCATCCGAGCGCAAGATCGCGCCATTCATACTCGTCCACGAGTTCGTGTATGTGCCAGCAGCGATGTAGAGGCGGTTGGGTTCGACCGGATCGGTGGCCAGGCTCTCCACGCCCGATAAATTCCAGTTAGCAGCATCAACCCAGGCCAGCAGCTGCGTCCAGGTTTCGGTGGAAGGATTCCAGCGATAGGCGCCGCCAATATCCGTGCGAGCGTAGATCAGATCTTTCTCCTTGTGGCTGAAAATAACATCGACGACAAAGCCGCCGCCCCCGCCTGTAACAACATTTCTCCAGAAATATGGCTGGAACGCGTTATCTGCCGACCCAGCGTAGGCCGTCTTCCACAGGGAGGAAGCCAGGACAGAACCAAATGGAAAAGCATACAATGCATTGCACGTGTATTTGAGCAACATACGACGCGAGAGAATGGAAGCCATTATCTAGCTCCTTTCATCAATTATAATGAATAAACGCTTATGAACCAATAAGTGGAGCGACACTGTTTACCAGCGCCGGTGGAACTACCGGCGCAGGCAAGCAGCGTCGCTCCACTCACTTGTTCACATCAGCTATATGAAGCAGTGAAGTTGTTCGCGACAAAATTCAGTCCGCCGCTTGACGACGTAATTTCAAAGCCGAACTGGACCTGGCTCAGCGTGACATTTCCGTACCAGCCCTTGCTCTCTATCCAGTCAAGCACGGCCAGGACGTTGACCGTTCCAGAAGTAGAATAACCTGTATTGACGAACGAGAATACAGGATTGGAGCCGTTGGAGCCGCTATAGACATTCCAGTTGTAGTTGCCAACCGAGACGTTGGTCTGGTACGACCCAAGTGGCCCTACAGCGCCTGTTTTGTTCATCCATAACATAATCTCGTAGGAAGAGCCGTTCGCCCAGATATCATACGCGGTTTCATAGGCCCCACTGCCGGGGACACTCACGTTAAAGTTGCTTGAAACACTATGGAGCGAACTCAGGCTTTTTCCAACGCTTATACCATCGTGGGGATAGGACTTGACTCCACCGGTGTTGGGCTGGTTCGACCAGACGCCCCAATTGGTGCCCGAATTGGCCCAGATGGTCTGCGGCCCGGCCCCACTGCCCCATACATCGTTATTGAGCGTGTAAGCTCCATCCGTCCAGGAACCAAACGGAGCCGATGACGACCAGACGGCAGCGTAGGCAGTACTGACCATAAGCGCAACGGTAAGCATCAGAGCAATGAACAAAGCAGGGACAAAGCGGCGGGTGAGTTTAAGCATGAAGCCTTCTCCTCTCTGCTGCCTTAGCAGGTTTCACACGGAAGACATGACATACGGATGATCGGTCCTGAGCATGCTGCAGCTACACGATTCACGGCGAATCTGGTTTTGGGAGCGCTCCCATGGTATCGCTCCCATAAGTATACTCAAGATTATTTCCCTTTGTCAAGGGATTGAAGAAGAGAAACAGGAAGATCTCCGCTATTTGAGCAAAGGCAGCACTTTCTCTTTCACTTTACCGCTCAGCCAGGGCTAACCCGCAAGCGATTGAGAACGCTCGGCCTGCTCCAGCAGATCATGGACTTCCTGGTCAGAAGTCTGTGAGAAGTCGCGATACCATCGGCCAACGCCATACAATGGCTCAGGTGTATAAACACAGATAACCTCATCGGCCTCCTTGCGAAAGGACTCATAGACCACCGGTGCGGCTACCGGTACAGCGACCACCAGGCGTGCTGGCTGCTGGCTGCGAACCGCTCGCGCCGCCGCGCGCATAGAAGCGCCTGTCGCTAGCCCATCATCAACCAGAATGACGACGCGGCCCCGGAGATCAGGAGGCAGGCGATCATCTCGATAGAGCCGCTCGCGCCGTGCCAATTCGCTCTGCTCCTGTTGCGTGACGCGCTCGATAGTTCGCTCAGAGATATGCAATCCCTCTATCACATCATCGTTGAGCACCCGAACGTTTCCCGTAGCAATGGCCCCCAAAGCTAACTCCTCTTCCCCAGGCACCCCAAGCTTTCTGACCAGAAAGACATCGAGAGGCACATGCAGATGGCTGGCAACAGCGAAGCCTACCGGCACTCCGCCACGCGGCAGAGCCAGCACCAGCACATCCCGGCGATTAGCATACTCCTGCAAATGAGCTGCCAACTGCTGACCAGCGTCAAAGCGATCTTGATACACTCCACCCATATGCCCCTTCTCCTCTCTTGCGTCCATAATCCAGCGTACCCCAAATGGCGAGATTATTTCCATCTATTCCACTATATGACATAAAAACTCTATGCCGGGTTCTCTGGTGTTTCGCGCAAGTAGCGGATAAACCACCGCTGTGCATGGAGTGCAACCTGCTCCAGCGTTCCAGGCTCCTCAAAGAGATGCGTGGCCCCGGAGACAAGCTCAAGCCGTTTCTCTCCTTTGAGCAAGGAGCAAGCTCGCCGATTGAGTTCGATCACCTGCGAATCGCGCGCGCCAACTAGCAGGAGTGTCGGTGTCCAGACGCGTGAAAGGGCGTCCCCGGCGAGATCGGGACGGCCGCCGCGAGAGACTATTGCCCCCACCAGGTGAGGAAGCTCAGCGGCAGCCACCAGCGCCGCTGCTGCTCCCGTGCTGGCCCCGAAATAGCCAATCTTCAATGGCGATGTTGCCGGGGTGGTCATCAGCCAGTTAGTCGCCTTGACCACCCTTTTACTAAGCAGAGAAATATCAAAGCGCAGGTGCGCGGTGATTCGCTCCTGCTCCTCTTCCTGGAGAGTGAGTAGATCAAAGAGCAAAGTCGCCAGGCCCGTCTGCTGCAAAACCCTCGCCACGAACTGGTTGCGTGGGCTGTGCCGGCTGCTCCCGCTCCCATGCGCGAACAGAACTATCGCACGTGCATGCTCAGGAAGCGTCAACAGCCCTTCCAATGTCACGGTTTCGCTGATTGATATTTGACAGGGCTGTGTTGTTTCATGAGACAGGTTCTCCATTTTCGCCCTCTCGCATTCTCACCGGCAGAATGAACATCCCCCGTGCAATTGTCCCGTTTGTGTTAAGCACCAGAAGGAGTATACCCCCCATATATAAGGCACGCTGACAAAACAAGAAACGTGACTCAACCGTTCTCACTCCCGGTCAGAGGAGATCTGCTTTTCCTGGCATGGTTTCCTCGCGCCTGCTGTAGAGGTTCCATCAATCTGGTTCAGAAGAGGGCGGCGAGAGCTTCTCGACCTTCTCCTTACTATGCGGGCGGAAAAGCACGCGCAGGCGCAGGACGCGTTCGCGGTGCCTTTCTTCCTCCAGACTGCGTGCCCTGGCCTTGAGCAGGTCATTCAGCGAGACCATCCCCACCAGCTTTTTTGGATTGCTGCGCTCCACCACCGGTAGACGCGTGAACCCTGTCTCTGCCATACGGTAGACGGCCACGCGCAGAGGCTCGTCAGGATAAGCCACGACGGGATTAAGGTGCTGCAACTGAAGCGGTGGAGCTTGTTCACCTGAACCGGCAGGCTGCCCTTCCACGTGATTTCCATCTTTCTTAGCCAGCTCATTGACAGCCGTCGCCAACACGGCGCTCTGCGCCTGCCGAGAACCATCGTCCGTCCCGCCCAGTTCTCTCTGAAGATGGAGAAGATCCTTGCGCGTCATAACTCCCTGCAACGCTCCCTCAGCGTCGAGAATCGGGTAGAGCCGCTGCAGATGCTCAGTTGAAGCGTTATCACCTCCATGCAGAATCCTGGCCAGATCTCGCTGGGTTAGCGTATCAGGCAACGCCGCGATATTGGTGCGCATCACCTCGCGCACAAAAATGATTTCCAGCGGATCAACCGCGTACTCGCTACTGAGATGGTAGCCTCGCCGGCTCACCTTTTCCGTGAGAATAGAGCGGCGCATCACCAGCACAGTGAACGCGTAAGCGACCATCACCGTGACCAGCAGGGGCATCAGCATATTCACATCGTGAGTCAGTTCCAGCATAAAGATGACGCCGGTCAACGGCGAACGCAGGGTTCCGCCCAGGACAGCTCCCATGGCAACCATAGGCCAGAACCCCGGACCCAGGTTGGGCAGGAAGAACGAAGCCAGTCCGCCGAGCGCACCGCCCATCATCAACAGTGGCGCCAGCACACCCCCGGAGGTGCCCGAACCCAGCGAGACAGACCAGATAATCGACTTGACCAGCAGGAGACCAATCAGCAATTGCAGGGTATACTGGCCTTGCAGCAAGGCACCTATCATATCATAGCCAACACCGAGGGCCTGTGGATAGACGAGTCCGCCGAGGCCAATGACCAGGCCCCCGATAGCCGGCCACCACATCCAGTGGATCGGCAGGCGACGAAAGGCGTCTTCGCTGGCATAAACAGCCATCGTCAGTAGCGAGGAGAGCACGCCGACCAGCGCACCAAGCAGCATGCAGGCCAGAATGTTCAGCGGGCCAATAAAGGCGGGGTGTGGCACTACCGGAAAAAGCGGTCCCATGCCAATAAGATAGCGACGGAGCACATCAGCAGTCACACTAGCCAGGGCTACGGGTATCAAGCTACGCGGTTTCCACTCAAAGAGCAGCACTTCTACCGCCAGCAGTACCGAGGCTACCGGTGCAGCGAAAGTGGCCGACATGCCTGCGGCCGCACCCGCAACCAGCAGAGTTTTGCGCTCAGCACTGCTGAGGCGAAAGAATTGTGCGATCATCGAGCCGAAGGCGCCCCCGGTCATGATGATAGGCCCCTCTGCTCCAAACGGCCCGCCAGAACCAATCGAGATAGCCGAAGAGAGGGGCTTAAGCAGAGCCACCCTGGGTTCGATCTTGCTGCCGTTGATCAGAATGGATTCGAGAGCCTCCGGGATGCCATGCCCGCGAATGCGCTCAGAGCCGTAGCGGGCCATCACTCCAATGATCAGCGCGCCGATGATCGGCACAAAAATTTCTAAGGGACCCAGGTGATTGCCAGCGGGCGAAACCAGAGCGGTGCCCCAGCGCTGGAAGAAAAAGAGATTGGTAAACAGACCAATGAGCCGCAGCAAGGCCAGCGCTACTACGGCCCCAAGCGCGCCGATCACAATGGCAAATAGCGAAAGCAGTACGACGCGCGGGGTAGTGGTGAAATCGCCGAGTTTGCCCAGTGCTTCCTGATTGCCCAAACGACCGATTCTTTGGAGCAGATTATGCCAGAGTTGAGAAAACGAAAAAACCATTTTTACTCCTACTCCTTTGTCCTGCTCTGACTCACCGTAAGCGCGTCAAGTGCTCGGACAAGTGCGGGTCCTGTAGTGCGCAGTTCTGTGAGGTGAAGTAAAGCCAGTCTCTTGAGCAACCCCTCCCCATGACCGGTCAGGTGAACCAGGACGCGCCGCTGATCGTTCGGATCGCGCTGGCGTTCCAGTAAGCCCCGCCCGGCCATGCGGTCGATTAATTCAACGGTGCTATGATGCTGAAGCTGCAAGCGCTCGGCCAATTCTCCAACACTCGCTATTCTCCCAGCCGGCAAGCCTCTAATTGCGAGCAACAACTGATACTGCTGCGGCTCCAGTCCGGCTGCTCTGGCTTCTTGCTCACTAAAATGGACAAAGCGGCGGAGCTGATAACGGAATTCTGCCAGCGCTTGATACTCGGCCTGAGAAAGGTCAAAATCAGCCTTCATCAGTCCCTCCCTTTTGTTATTATATCGTGACACGACATAAAAAGCGTACAACGAAAAGGAGCATTTGTCAAGGAACTTTCCCAAGAAAAGAAAAGGCGTGCCCTTGACATCCTGTTTTTGCTATGTTATGATTAGTATATATCGTGATGCGATATGAATAGCATCATTGGAGAGTCTGTCGAGTTTGCGCGGTTCCCACCTGCTCTCCGTGTTCACATCACGAAAATGCGCAGAAAGAGCAGGGGCGTTGCGCGAGATACGAGCGAAGTGCATGTCTCGTAGAACATTCCTGCTCTGGAGAGCACGCGAAGGCGACAGAAGTCAAGATAAGAAAGGAGGTGCGTCAGCCAGAAAGTATTCTACTACTTGGACAATGGTAGTGCTTCTCATTTGCATCCATCGCCCTCATCAGGACGAGCCGAAGCCATCTACGCGGAAGTAGATGACCTCTTCTGCCGGCAGGCATGACGCCTGCTCGTAAGGAAGCAGACGCTTTGAGGCTAGATCTTCTTTTCGCCAAATGCTTGCTGGCGATAACATGTATCGTATCGAGTCTCATGGTTTAAGGAGGAAGCTTCAATGGCTCAATTTGCAGCTCAAGGTACACATGCTGAGCACGAAGCAACCAGCACTATTGCGAATGCTGCGCCGCTTGGCCTGAGCGCTTTCGCAACTACGACAGCCGTGCTGAGTTGCGTCAACGCTGGTTTTATCGTTCCGTCGCAAGCTGGTATCAACATTTTTATCGGCCTTGCTCTCTTTTATGGTGGTATCGTCCAGATTCTGGCCGGCATGTGGGAATTCAGACGCGGCCAGATCCTTTCCGCTACTGTCTTCTCTTCGTATGGTGGTTTCTGGGTCGCGACCGCAGCCATCTTCATTCCCGGCTTCGGCATTCTGAACGCGTTCTCCAGCTCACCGACACTGCTTCATCAAGCTATGGGGACCTACTTCCTGTGCTGGACCATCCTCACAGGCATCTTTTTCCTTGCCTCGTTGAGAACTAATCTGGCGCTGCTGTTCGTCCTCGGCTTGCTGTTCCTGACCTACCTCTTCCTGACGATTGCGGAGCTAGCAGGCTTGAACACCGTTCTTATGCAGATCGGTGGCTGGCTCGGCATTGCTACCGCGCTAGCGGCCTGGTACACCGCGCTGGCCGACCTGTTGCACTCCGGTAATAGCGTCTTCAGGCTCCCACTTGGAGAGATCGGGTAGTCTTTGCGGAGAAAAGCAGGAGCACACAAAGGTGTGTGCCCCTGCCAGGGGAAAGCAGGGCTTTAACCCTGCCTTCCCCTGTTTCTTTCACACGCTGGTTCGGTGCAATCATGGAAACGAAACACAACCACCATAAGAGAATAGATCGAGATGCGCTGGTAAAGTTCCTTCGCAAGTATGGACAGTCGATGCTGACCGGCCTACTCCTCTTCGTTCTCGTCCTTCTCCTTTGCAGCATTTTTAACCTGCTGCCGGGTCCTCTCGCAGATCAGCCTCCAGACAATGCCACTGGCGTTTCTTTCGAGATATTTGTGAGCCAGATCAAAACAGGCAATATGCGTGTGGTCACGATCCAGGGCAGCGAATTGACAGCAAATCTGGCCCGCTCTCTCCGAGGGCGGGCCTGCGGCGCTTCTTCAGCAACCTCGCCCACAAATGGAGTGTTCGGGTCCTCTGACGGACTCGCTCAAGATGATCCTACTTGTACAATATATGTGAACGCTCCAGCCCAGAGCACCGAAGCACTTTTACCTATGCTTCTCCACGCGGGCGTGACGGTCAAAACGCAGCCTGCTCAACCAGCATTGTTTCCTCTGCTTCGCCTCTTTTGTATCGTCGCTCTGGCCATGATCCTGCTCGTTGTCGTGGAGTACTTTTTTCGGAGAAACAGAAATTCAACTTCCCCGCCAGATCAATACTCTCAGTTTCTGAAAAGCCGCGCGCGTCGTGTCACAGGCACGCTTTCGCACGCCCCAACCGGGTCTGCGCCCGCATCATCTCCCGGCGCAGAGCGCTCTCCGTTGACTTCTGCCCGCTCAACTTCTCAGGTGAGATTTACTGACGTCGCAGGTATCGATGAAGCGCGCGCCGAACTGGAAGAGGTTGTGCAGTTTCTCCGCTACCCGGAGCGCTTCCAGCGCCTGGGCGCCCATATGCCGAGTGGCATCTTGCTGGCCGGTCCTCCTGGCACAGGCAAAACTTTGCTCGCCAGGGCGGTAGCAGGCGAAGCGGGCGTGCCCTTTTTTCATATGAGTGCATCTGAATTTGTGGAAGTATTCGTCGGGGTTGGAGCCAGCCGGGTGCGCGATCTCTTTCAGCAAGCTCGCCGGTCCGCCCCCTGTGTGGTCTTTCTCGATGAAATTGACGCGGTGGGCCGCAAACGCTCGCTACGCCCGACCGATTCGGGAGAACGGGACCAGACACTGAATCAGTTATTGATCGAGCTTGACGGCTTCAAGAGCCGAAGCAGCGTAGTTGTGCTGGCAGCGACAAATCGCCTCGACATGCTGGATGCAGCGCTGCTCCGGCCTGGCCGCTTCGACCGCCACATCACCATCCCCCTCCCCGACCGCGCCGGGCGCGAGGCAATCCTGCGCATCCACACACGCCATACCCCCCTGGATGCCGGAGTACGCCTTGATCACCTCGCCCGCCTGACCGTCGGCATGAGCGGAGCCGAACTGGCAAACCTGGTAAATGAGGCCGCTCTCTATGCCGCTCGCCATAATCTGACCAGTCTTACCCCGGAGTGCTTCAAGGAGGCTCTTGCGCGCTTGCAGCTTGGGGTGCAACGCTCGCTCGTAGTCAGCGAGCGAGAACAACGTATGATTGCTTTTCACGAATGCGGCCATGCACTTGTTGCCTTCTATGTACCGGAGGCCGTCCCGGTCAACTCTATCACGCTGCTGGCGCGCGGTCGGCACCTGGGCATAACTCAGTTCGCCCCTCAAGAGGATCGCTATAACCTCAGCAAAGCAGCTTTGCTGGCGCGCATCGCCGTAAGGCTGGGCGGGCGTGTGGCCGTAGAGCTCGCCTTCGGGCCAGAAGAGATAACTACCAGAGCAGAGGATGACCTTCAAGCAGCGACCGCCCTGGCCTGGCGCATGGTGACACGTTGGGGCATGGGCAAACAAACAGGAGTGGTCTTCGCGGATTATGAGGGGAGTATGCCGTCCTCTGTTGCGAGCCAGGCCGCGCACTTCGTCACATCCGCTTCGCAAGAAGTCTCGCGAATCGAGCCATCTTCTCTGCCAGCGCAAAGCAAGAGCGCGTTGCTTGAACGGAGTTTTGCCGAATCGATGGCCAGGCTCCACTCCACCAGTAGCTCATCAATGGCCGCGATGATTGATGACGAGGTACGGCACATTGTAGAGGAGGGACGCGAAGCAGCCTACCTTGTGCTCAGGGAACACTACAACCAGCTTACCCACCTCGTCGATATCCTCATGGAGCAGGAGCAATTGGAGCGGCAACAGGTTGAATCTCTCCTCTCAGAGCTTCGTTGAAGTATCTACCGAACCATTTTCGCCCGGCTGCTCATCAGCAAGCAGAGAGAAAAGGGCTTTATCACTCGTGGGATGGCGCAGGTTGATGGAGACGGCTTCCATCCCCGTCTCAGTTCGCAGAGCAACGAGCGATCTTGCCAGGCGGAGCGCGTCACTTGTGGTACAAACCATCTCCAACTTATCTCGCCCATTACCGGTCTGGACTTCAATCTGCTCCAGGGATGCCCCTGTCTCCGTGCAAATGTCGTAGACACGGCTGAGCAGAGAAGCCTCAGCCGTGACCTTGATACGCAGGTGGGAAACTTCTGCCGGACGATGGACACGCCGGCGCAATGGGCGTAATAGCGTTAGCACAGCAATCGTCAAGATGGTCGTGAAGATGGCCTCTAGAAGCAGCCCGGCACCACAGGCCAGCCCGATAGCTGCCACGACCCAGATAGCCGCTGCTGTCGTTAGCCCCTTGACCACCTCTTTGCGCAAGAGAATCGTTCCCGCACCGAGAAACCCGATCCCGCTGACAACCTGCGCAGCGATACGCGAGGGATCGAGCACGACGTTGTTCGTGCCAAGAATGTCTGCAAAGCCAAACGTAGAGACAATCATAATCAGAGACGACCCAAGCGCGACCAGGGCGTTGGTTCGTAAGCCAGCAGAGCGTTCTCCTCGTTCTCGTTCAAGCCCGACGCAGGCCCCAAGAACGAGCGCCAGACCGAGTCGGAGGAGCGCGGTTTGAATTGAGATCATGGACCTTCTCCCCTCGCTAGTAATTGCTGTCCCCACGAGAATTGTTAAGTCTATATTAATAGAATATTAATTGAATGTTAAATATCACCTTATCACTTTTCCACACTCTTTGACAAGGGATCTCCTGCCCCTCACCTACCGCCGGGACACCTACGCCCTGGACGTTTTATAATGGATCTTGGATTTTGTATCATTCACCAGAAAAGCCACCAGACGAATATTGCGTCTTGAAAGAGAAGTGAACATGCGAACGATAGCAATTGAAGAACACTTTCTGTCAGAGGGATTCCGGGAGGCGATGAAGAGAAACCCTCGCAGACAGGCAGGAACTCTGGCACATGCCATTCCAGCCAGGGTGGAAGAGAAACTCAGTGATCTCGACATCCTCCGTCTAAGGGATATGGACGCGGGCGATATTGACTTTCAGGTTATCTCTCACGGTGTGGCAGATACAGGGCCTCTTCCTGTAAGCGACGAGATAAGCCTGGCGCAGGCAGCCAACGATCAATTGGCCGCTGCCGTTGCCGCCCACTCGGATCGATTCGCGGGCTTTGCTACTCTGCCGATGGCCGACCCCGGGGCAGCGGCCAATGAGCTTGAGCGGGCCGTGCGTTCGTTAAGATTTAAAGGCGCGATGATTAACGGCACGATCAATGGGCGCTTCCTCGACGATCCAGCTTTCCTGCCAGTTCTAGAGCGGGCCGTGACCCTGGACGTGCCGATCTATATTCATCCCGCGCCTCCGCCAATGACTGTGTGGGAGGCGTACTACGCGGGCTTTGATACGGCGGTAAGCCGTTCCTTAGCAACTAGCGGCTGGGGCTGGCATTCCGAGGTGGGTATTCACGCGCTGCGGCTGATTGTGAGCGGCGTATTCGAGCGCCTTCCTGGCCTGCAAATCATCATCGGACATATGGGTGAGATGATTCCCTTTATGCTCGCTCGCATCGACGATACGCTCTCCAACTTTACCGCAGCAAATAACCTGCCACGTAAGGTGTCTGAATACTTTTTACAGCATTTTTACATCACCACCAGCGGCTTCTTTACCGATCCGCCACTTTTGCTCGCGTTGCAAACCGTAGGTGCGGATCGCATTATCTTCTCCGTCGATTATCCCTACAGCTCGAACGAGCGAGGCCGGGCCTTCCTGGATAACGCACCAATCAGCCCGGTTGACAAAGAGAAGATCAGTCACCTGAACGCCGAGCGGTTGCTGAAACTTGGATAGCCCGCCTTGTACTCTGCCTCTTCTATCGCGTACAATGACCTGTATAGAAGAGCATTCTCCTTAGTGCCACCATCGAACCAAAGCAAACAAGGAGCTAACCTACCATGACACAACGCGAAGCAGTGATTGTTGAGGCGGTTCGCACGGCAATTGGCCGCCGCAATGGACGCCTGAAAGACTGGCACCCGGTGGACCTGCTGGCCCAGGTGCTGAACGAAGTAGTACGCCGCGCGGGCATCGAGGCCCGACTGGTAGATGATGTGATTATAGGCTGTGTGAGCCAGGTCGGCGAACAGGCTCTGAACCTGGGGCGCAACGCCGTGCTGGCTGCGGGCTTCCCCGAATCGGTGCCGGGCACGACGGTTGACCGCCAGTGCGGCTCCAGTCAGCAGGCCATTCATTTTGCCGCGCAGGGCGTGATCAGCGGTGCCTATGATATCGCCATTGCCGGAGGCGTCGAGTCGATGACCCGTGTGCCGATGGGGTCCAATTCGCAGGGACCGGGCGCGCCCTTTGGCCCGTTGATGGTCGAGCGCTACCATCACGGCCTGGTTCACCAGGGTATCAGCGCAGAACTGGTGGCGCAAAAGTGGGAACTGACACGCGAGCAGCTTGACGAGTTCAGCCTGGAGAGTCACAGGAGAGCCGCGCGAGCCACGACGGAGGGTCGGTTCGCTGGTCAGATCCTGCCCATTAAAGTCAAGGACGAAGAGGGGAATACCATCCTTTTTGAGCGCGATGAGGGCATTCGCACCGATACCAGCCTGGAGAAGCTCGCCGCTCTCAAACCGTCCTTTAAGCCCGACGGCCTGATTACCGCTGGCAACTCCTCACAGATCAGCGACGGCGCGGCGGCTGTCTTGATCATGGAACGCGGGACTGCCGAGCGCCTGGGTCTCAGGCCACGAGCGCGTTTTGTCGCCTTTGCACTGGCCGGAGATGATCCGGTCCTGATGC
>Ga0209061_1004236_pt1 | contig 14066 bp, 14 predicted proteins | sample Coa_R1_10_FD_187157 | JGI IMG/M metagenome (GOLD analysis project Ga0209061, IMG submission 187157) | Surface soil microbial communities from Centralia Pennsylvania, which are recovering from an underground coalmine fire - Coalmine... | ecosystem: Environmental > Terrestrial > Soil >...
GTCGATCACCTGCGGGCATCCCGCGGCCTCGAGGTCGTGCGGCGTGACCGCGCTGACTCGGCCGTCGCGGATGCCGATGTTGCGGATCGCCGATGGCGCACCGGTGCCGTCGAACCAGCGGCCGTTGCGAATGATCGTGTCGAAGCTCACAGCCGGCAATATAACCAGTCACTGGACACGTGTCCATTAAGGGCGCGCTCTACAGTCTGGGAAACCGACGATGCGGGAGGAAAGCGATGCCCAAGACGAGGGGACTGCGGTTGGCCCGGCGGGCCGGGTTGGCGCTGGCAGCTCTCGGCGCGACAGCGGTGGCCGGCCGGGCCGCGACGGTACGCGCCCGCAAGGAAAGTCCGTCGCCGTTCTCGCCGTGGACGCCGGGGCCCGCGGTCTACGGGCATGGCGTGCGGCACAACGTCGAGATCCCCATGAGCGACGGCATCGTGCTGCGCGCCGACATCCATTACCCGACCGACCCGCAGACCGGGCAGGCCGCAACCGGGCCGTTTCCCGTGTTGCTGTCGGTGACGCCGTACGGCAAGAAGGCCCCGCCACCGGCCGCCCAGATCGGCGGCGGCGCGACCCCATACCTGATCAAGCGCGGCTACATCGAGGCGATGGTCGACGTCCGCGGCACCGGCGCCTCCGGCGGCTCGTTCGAAATGTTCGGCGACCGGCAGACCCAGGACGGCGTCGACTTGGTCAACTGGGCGTCGACACTGCCCAACTCCAGTGGCCGGGTCGGCATGTTCGGTATCTCCTACCTGGCGATCAACCAGCTGTTCACCGCCGCCGCGGTCGGGCCGGACTCGCCGCTGAAGGCGATCTTCCCGGTGATGGCCGCGAACGACTTCTACCGCGACGCCGCAGCGATGGGCGGCGTGCCGCACTTGCGCACCATCCGGGCGTACGGGGCGGTCTACACGCTGCTCAACGTCGTCAACCCGACGCTGGAGCTGCTCGCCCCCGGTGGGCACCCGCGGCCCCGGTCCGGAGGACTCACGGCGGTGCGGCAGCGCGGCCGCGATCAGCGCCGCTACTTCGGGCCGCTGGTCGCCGACGCCATGAAAGGCGGCGAGGTGGCCTATGACGGAACCTTCTGGGACGCAATGCGTCCGGATGCCGTCGTCGGGAACATCGCCGCAAACGGTGTAGCAGTGTTTCTGGTCGGCGGCTGGCACGACGCCTTCCAGCGCGGCGCACCGCTCAACTACGCCACGCTGCAGAATGCATTCGCCGGCCGGGCGGAGCACTCGCCGATGAAACCGGGGCAGCCGGTGTCGGAGAAAATTCGGCTATTGATGGGGCCGTGGTACCACGTTTCGAATTTCGGTGGTCTGCACCTGAATTCGCTGCAGCTGCGCTGGTTCGACCACTGGTTGAAGGACGATCCCGACGCGGCGATGACCGGTTCCCCGTTCACTTTTCAGGCCATCGGAAGCTCGCAGTGGTTTCACGCTCGCGATTATCCGGTTGCCGAGGCGACGCCCACCCGCTTCTACCTGTCCCCGCAAAGCCGCTTGACCCGCGAACCCGTCGAAGACCAATGTGCTGTGACACTCAACTACAAGGCGCGGGGTCCGCTGGCGGGCCGGAGCCTCGAGCAGTGGACCCTGGGCCTGAACAGCTTCTTCGCCGCCCAGCGCGGCGGGCGGATTCGTTACGACCTGGACAGCCGTCGGCTCCAGCGCGGAGCGCTGACCTACACCACCGAGCCGTTCGACTCGCCCACGCTGCTGGCCGGACCGATCACCCTGACCCTGCACGCGACTGCCGACACGACGGAGACGCTATGGGTGGCCTACCTGGACGACGTCGCGCCGGACGGGGCCAGCCGGCCGCTGACGCAGGGCGCGCTGCTCGGCTCGCATCGCGCTCTGGACCCGGACCGCACCTGGTACCTGGACGACGGCACCGTGCTGCGCCCGCATCACCTGAGCACCCGAGCGGCCGTGCAGCCCGTTGTCCCGGGCGAGCTGACCCGCTACGACGTCGAGATCTTTCCCACCGCCGCGCTGATCGCTCCGGACCACCGGTTGTGTCTTACCTTGACCACTTACGACTTCCCGAACCTGGTGCCCACCAAGCCGTCGCGGCGAGCCCTGGCCGGCGGCCACTATCAGGTCCATCAAGGTGGGGCCACCCCGTCGCACATCGTTGTTCCGCTCGCGGACCCGGACGGCCTCGCGTAACAGCTAGCGCGCAGCCATCGACCGCGCCCGGCCCAGCGCCACTGGCAGCGACGACCAGCCCCGCAGCACCCGGGTGTCGCGCCGGCTGCCCTCACCCGCCGACCGCGCCTCGGGGAAGCGCTCGAAAAAGGTCCGCAACCCGACCTCGCCTTCGGCCCGGGCCAGCGCCGCCCCCAGACAGAAGTGCCGGCCACCGGAAAACGCGAGATGCCGGTTGGCATTGGGCCGTTCGACGTCGAAGCGGTTGGGCTCGTCGAAGACGGCGGGGTCGCGGTTGGCGGCACCGAGATAGATCACCACCAGCGCGCCGCGCATGACGGGCGTTCCGGCCACTTCGGTGTCCTTCAGAGCCACCCGCGCGGTCAGCTGAACCGGCGATTCCAGCCGCAGGATCTCCTCAACAGCGTTGGGCCACAGCTGCGGGCGCTGGTGCAGGGTCTGCACATGCTCGGGCTTATCCAGCAGCATACGGATCCCGTTGCCCAGCAGGTTCACCGTGGTTTCGAACCCGGCGGCCAACACCAGCCCGGCGGTTGCCTGAAGTTCGCGCTCATCCAGATACGTTTCGGCAGAACCACTTTCGGCGGTCTTGATCAGCTGGCTCATCAGATCGTCACCGGGAGTTCGCCGCAGCTGGCGCAGATGCTCGGCCAGCCAGCGGTTGAAACCCGCGATACCCGCTTGCACCTGTCGGTACTGCTGCCACGACAGCCCGAAATCCAAACTGGGCGCCGCTAATTCGCCGAACTCCAGAATGTGGCTCCGGTCCCGATCGGGCACGCCCAGGATGTCGCTGATGATCGCGACCGGCAGCTGGGAACAGTATCGGTCGACGACGTCGACGACACCCGGCTCGCGGGCAAGCTGATCCAGCAACGCCGTCGCGGTCTCTTCGACGCGGTCCCGCAATGCGGCCACAGCCCTGGGGGTGAACACCGACGACACGGTCTTGCGGTAGCGGGTGTGCTCCGGCGGCTCGACGGCCAGCAGTGACGGTGGCCGCAGCGGGTGCAGCAGGTCGTCGCGGGCGTGGCGCTCCAGCCAGCGCAGCGGCGCCGGCAAGTTCGATCCGATCGAGAGCACCCGGAAATCGTCGGATCGCAGAAGCTCATGGGCCACCGCGTGGTCCGCGGTGAGATGCCCGATACGGGTTCGCACCAACGGCCCGCGGCGCCGGATCTCCTCGTAGAAGGGCACGGGGTTGGCCTTGACAGCGGGATCGGCGATCAGCCGGGACTGCAGGTCACCTCGCCGGGCGGCGACGGAGGCGAGTCCGCGGACGAACCCGTGCAGCGCCAGCCAGTGCACCCTGTCTTTCACGCCGCGCCTCCATTTCCGGCAGACACCATGCCGTCGCCGTTGCGGTCGACGGCGCCGACTCGCCAGCCGTTGCGGTGGAACGGCTTTGCGCCCTCGCGGCCCATACCGCTGCCGGCACCGGTAATGAAGACCGATTTCACGACCGTCACTCGCTTTCGGCCACTTCCTTGATGCGTTGCAGCGTCTTCGTCATGTCCCGGATGTTGCGGCGTTGGCGCAGCCAGCCGCCGAATACCCAGTAATACAGACTGGTCAGCGGCGACGAGGCGAGCCGGAACGACTCGGTCACGTCGGTGCCGTCCCCGCTGGGCGACAGCCGGTAGTGCCAGGTGTTCACCGGCCGATCGCCGACGAGCACCTCGAAGCCGAATTCCCGTCCCGGGTCACAGGCGGTGACCCGGCACGTGGTCCAGTACACCGGCCCGATCTCGTTGCGCCGGACGTGCCCGCGGAATCGCGCGCCGAGCGCGGGACCGGTGGCGCCGTCGAGCCACTCTGCTTCGAACGTCTCGGGAGAGAACCGACCGGTATTGCGGACATCCGCAATCAGATTCCAGATCTTCTCCGCTGATGCTGCCATATGAACCGTCGCCGACCCTTGCATAGGCTGATCCAAGCATGTCTTGCGCCGATCGGCGACCCATTGCGCGGCGATAAAACGTCGCGACAAACAAAAACCAAACCAATCCCGGGTTTACGTCGGGAATGTCCGACGGCAGGCTGCTTAGGACTGCCGACGCAAATCCACCGGGCTACTGGTCGTCGAAATTTTCCGGCATGTCGTGGCGCACCACCCGCACTTTCCCGCCGGCCAGGCAAGCGGCATACCCGTGGTACTTGCCGTAGAGTTCCCACGCCGTCACGTTCTCGTCGGGTGACACGTCGATCTGGTGGCCGTCGGAAAACTCCAGGTGCAAATCCCCGGCGTCGTCCCAGCGCACCTCGGTGCACGTCGCCCCGGCGAAGTCAAACAGCGGCCGCTCCTGCTCAGCCGGGTCATTCGGATCGATGAAAACGACCCCGCTGGGTGCGGTGGGGGTGGCCGGCAGGGTCAGCCGCAGCGGCGCGGAGATGACGAGTTCGTTGTAATCCTCGAGATTCAGCACGAGACCGTCGCGGAACATGATCCGCTGCACCATACAGCCCTGAATCCAGTGCTCGATCAATTTCTGGTCCGTCATATATTCACTTTGGCCGCTATAAGGCACCTGCACAAGAGCGGAAATCGGTCGGGGACTTGTAAACGGACTTCTCGGTGTTCGACGCAATCGGCGGCCGGATAGCGCCGCCGTGGTGCCGACCCTTGTATCGACGCTCGAGACGCGCTAGCGTTTCGACGTCCTCCACCACGTTCCACATGGAGTGATCACCATCGACACGGAGATCAGTGAGGCCCCCGACAACATGAATCGATTCAAGGGCGACGGCGCGCTGGATGACGGTGAGGCTCCCGTCATTGTCAGCTTGGTCGAGGCGGCAATGCAGATGTTCACCGCATCGATCGAGGCCCTGCCAGACTCCAGCGATCCAGAGTTCTCCGGCCGCGCGGGGGTGATCCTGTCCGGTCTGCGCAAGCTGCAGGCGGCGCTCACCAAGGCGGCGTCCCGAGGCAGGTCGACGCCGTCGGTCATCGTGGCGCTCAGCGGGGTCCGCACCCAATACGACGACCTGATGGAGCGGGTCGCGGAAGCACCCGGGGCGACGTTGGGTCAGCAGTTGTACGTCACACGCAGGCGGGCCAAACTGTCCGCGCAGGAAACCGCCAACGGCGCCGGGCTGACGGCGGAGCTTCTCGACGCACTCGAAGCCGACGAGACGCCGACCGACGACGAGGCGGCCAAGATCAAGGAGCTCATCGCGGCGCTCGGCGGCTAGCCGGGCCGGCAATCCGAGTTAGCCTGGGGCGTGGCCGCAGTCCAACCACCATGGCTTCGCTCGCCGGCTGCTCGGGCCCTGCTTGCCGGCGCGTTGTCGATTTCGCTGGTGCTGGGCGGAGCATTCCTGGCGGTGGGCAGGCTTCATTCGTCTCCTGCCGACCTTGACCGACCCGCGCAGCCGGTCTCCGACGAGCAAAGCGAGAGCGAAGTCGTCGAGCAGGCAAGGCATCTCGTCGACGTAGCGCACTTGGAGAAGCCGACCGCGGGCTATCTGTTGATGTCCTGCAAGGACCGCGACAACCCGCCGTATCAGGGTGCGGTCTACCTGAACTTCACCGTGCCCGCCGCCGCCCGCGCCGACACCTACTTCCAGGACATCGGCACGGCCATGGTCGAGCACGGCTGGACCGAAGGGCAGGCCTCCAACCAGCACGTGTTCGGTAAAACCCTGAACAAGGACGGCGTCACCGCGATTTTGTACCGCGACGACGACTATCCCAACCTCGGAGTCGCGCGTCTTTACGGACAGTGCCGGAACATGAACGACCACCGCCGCGACACAACGGCCTGGGTCGACGTCACCGACCGGGTTCAATGACCCGGTATCGGCCGCTACGCGCCGGCCGGCGCCCGGGTGCGGGTTTCGGCGGCCTCCATCTCCTGGGGTGAGACGACGAGAGCGTCGGGACCGGGAAACACCGTCGCCACATGGTCGCTGGCCCACTGCACCACGTAGGGCGGTGACCCGTCGGGCGAACGCACCTCGATGATCAAGCCACGATGGTCTGGCTGTGCAACAGTCGTCCCCTTGATGACCAGCCAATCGCCAACCTTGGCCTTCATCGCGCAGAACCTTCCTTCTTGGGTCGAGCTATTTTCCTCGCTTTTCCGATTGTGCGCGCGTCGGACGTGTTCGGAAAGGGGTGTGGGCCAACAAAAACTGCGCTTGACGGATCACCGTCAAGCGCAGCTTTCTGCTCGCGCGTGGTTTAGCCACCGCCTCCGCCTGCGCCCAGGCTGCTCTGCAGATCGGGCTTCATGGCGTTGAGCTGGGCTCCCCAGTACTCCCAGCTGTGCGTGCCGTAGGGCGGGAAGTTGAACACGGCGTTGTGACCGCCGGCGGCGTTGTAAGCCTCTTCGAACTTCTTGTTACCGCCGATCATGAAGTTGCTCTCGAGGAACGTGGCCGGGAGGTTGGCCCCGCCCAGTTCGTTCGGAGTGCCGTTGCCGCAGTAGACCCAGAGCCGGGTGTTGTTGGCGACGAGTTGGCCGACGTTGACCGTGGGGTCGTTGCGCACCCATGCCGGGTCGCTGTCCGGCCCCCACATGTCTTCCTTCTTGTAGCCGCCGGCGTCATTCATCGCCAGGCCTATCCAGCTCTGTCCGGTCGACGGGCTGAGGTAGCCGGACAGCGAACCGGCGTAGATGAACTGTCCCGGGTGGTAGATCGCCAGGTTCATCGCCGATGCGCCGGCCATGGAGATTCCGACCGCGGCGCTACCGGTCGGCTTGACGTTCTGGTTGGACGCCAGGTATCCGGGCAGCTCACTGGTCAGGAAGGTTTCCCACTTGTAGGTCTGGCAGCCGGACTTGCCGCACGCCGGGTTGTACCAGTCGGTGTAGAAGCTGGACTGCCCACCGACGGGCATCACGACCGACAGGCCGGACTGGTAGTACCACTCGAAGGCGGGGGTGTTGATGTCCCAGCCGTTGTAGTCGTCCTGGGCACGCAAGCCGTCGAGCAGATAGACGGCCGGGGAATTGGCTCCGCCGCTCTGGAACTGGACCTTGATGTTTCGGCCCATCGCGGCCGACGGCACCTGCAGGTAGTCGACCGGCAAACCGGGCCGGGAGAAGGCCCCGGCGGTCGCGGCTCCACCCACAAGGCCGACCAGGCCTGGCAGTGCGGCGGCCGCCACCGCGGCGATCGTCAGCCGCCGCGCCCAGCCCCGTACCTTCTTGCTCACGTCTGTCATACCGTGCCCCTTGTCGTATGCCGTCGCGCGCCCTTGGCAGAACTTACCGTGTGGTAGTCCATATGTCGATCACAGCGCAAACATGTCGCGACGCTGTATCGGCGACAATCACCTGCTCAGCGTCCGTGCTGGGCGACGCGCAGCGGCTGTTATGGCTACGTGTGCCGCCACGCGTTGGCCGATGCCCTTCAGCAGATGTCGCGACGCCCGCGTAGGCTCACCCCGGGTACGCCGACGACGACCACATTGCCCCGGTCCCGTCCGGGCGCTGCGAACCACCGCTATTTGAACGGTGACGTCGCAGGTAGGGGCACGATTGAGGTGCGAATTTGGATACGGTACTAGGGCTGTCGCTGACGCCGACCGCCGGCGGCTGGGTGCTGGTCGAAGGCCGCCACGCCGACGGCGCCATCGTGGATCACGACGACTTCGCGGTGCGCACCGGCGGCGGGATGCGCGTGGCCACCACCTGCGAGCAAGCGACTGCGGCGGTGTTAGAGGCCCAAGCCGCGGCGGCGCGGCGCGATCAGCGACTTCATGTCGTCGGCGTCACGTGGACCGACGACGCCGCGGCCGAGGCCGCGCTGCTCTTGGAGTCGTTGACCGAGGCGGGGTTCGACAACGTCGTGCCGATCCGGTTGGTCGAGGCCGCCGAGACGCTGGCGCGCGGCATCGCGCCCGTCGTCGGCTATGACAAGGCCGCGGTGTGCCTCCTGCAGGGCGAGTCGACAACCGTGGTGATGGTCGACGACTCCGACGGCCAGGGCAAAACCGCCGTCAAACAGCTGGAGGGAGGCGCCGATCGGCTCACTGTGTGGCTGACCGCGATGTTCGACCGGAGCACCTGGCAACCGGGTGGCGTGGTGGTCGTCGGCCCCGATCACGACCTCGATGCGCTCTCGTGGCAGCTGGAGAATGCGCTGCCGGTACCGGTGTTCACCCAAAGCGGCACGCCGCTGGCCCTCGCCCGCGGCGCAGCCCTGGCATCGGCGCAGACGACCGACTTCACCGATGCCCCGCTGATCGAGTCGATTGCGGCAGTCAGCGGGGCGCCCGTGCCTTCACGGCCACGAGGCTACGCCGGCGCGTTGACCATGCTGGTGGCCGGCGCGGTGACGCTGGTGGCGTCGGTGTCGCTGGCGGTGGGCCCGCGACTGCTTCCCGACAAGCCGGCCGGGCCGGTGAAGCAGATGGTTCACAAGACGACGCCGGCCCCGGTGGCCAAGGCGCCTGCGCCGCCGCCGGCCAAAGTCGAGACACCGGCTCCGAAGGCGGCGCCGGAACCGGAGCCGCCGCAGCAGCCGGCCGTCGCCGCGGCGCCCGCCGAGCCACAAACCGTCGCGTCGGCAGACCAACCGGTCAACGTGCCGGCCGCCGAGCCGGTCCCGGCCCCGGTGCCACCGCCGCCTGTCGCGCCGCCGCCGGAGCCCGATCCGCACCCGCTGTTGACGAAGCTGCAACCGCCTGCACGGGGGGTACCTGACGATGCTGCTCCGGCACCCGCACCGCCGCCGCCACCCAACCCCGGGGCGCCGGCGCCGTAGGAGCCGATCAGCCGACGAGCGAGAGCGCGTAGGAGCGACGCAGCTTGCCCGACGGTGTTTTGGGAATGATTCCCGGAGCAACCACCACTACCTTGCGTGGTCGTGCTTCGACCTCGGCGACCACCTCGTGGGCCACCTGGCGCTCGATGCGCCGCACTTCGGCGGGATTGTCGAAGGCGTTCGACTCGACCACGACCGCAAACGTCTCCCGCGACCGCCCGGCGTGCAACCGCACCGCGGCCGCGCAACCGGGACGGACACCGTCGACGCGCTCGGCTGCCCGTTCGATGTCGGTCGGGTAAATGTTGCGGCCGGCCATGATGATGACGTCTTTGACCCGGCCGCATACCACGACCTGGCGATCCTCGGTCAGATAGGCAAGATCGCCGGTGTCATACCAGCCCTGGTCGTCTTGTGCGGCGACAAAACCTGCCGCCGTGGTGTAACCGGACGTGACCGGCTGGCCACGGACCTGGATCACTCCGACACCGCGGGCGGGCAACACGTTGGCGTCATCGTCGACGATGCGTGCCTCCAGACCCGCCAGCAACGGCCCCAGACAGGCGAGCCGGCGCGTCTTGCCCCTGGTTGCCGGAACGGCGCGGCGAAGAACCGCAAGCAAGTCGGCGTCAACCTCGTCGACCCTCAGGCCGGCGCCGCACTCCGAAAACGACACGGCCACCGTAGTTTCGGCCATGCCGTAGGCGGGCACAATGGCCTGCGGCCGCAGCCCGAAAGGGGCACCGGCGGCACAGAAATCTTCCACATCGTCCGGCTCGACGTGTTCTGCGCCCGACAGCGCCCACCGCAGGCTCGACAAGTCGAATTGGCCGGGCGTGCTCTGCTTGCGTAATCGCTTGGCCAGCAACGAATAAGCGAAGTTGGGAGCGGCGGTCATAGTGCCCTTGTACTTGTCGATCAGCCTGGCCCACAGCAGTATGTCGCGCAGGAAGTCCAGCGGGGTGATTTTCACCAGCTCGGCGCCGAAATACATTGGCACGGTGAGAAATCCGGTCATCCCCATGTCATGGAACAGCGGCAACCAGCTCACGATGACGTCGTTGTCGAGGTCGTACTTTGCTCCGCTGAACATCGCCTCGGCGTTGGACACCACATTGCGGTGGGTGATCCGAACCGCCTTCGGCGAGCCCGTCGAGCCAGACGTCAGCTGCAGCAGCGCCACATCGTTGTCACACGTTTCCACGGGATCGACCGGATCTGCCGCAAGCAATTGGTCGACGCCGAGCACGCGCATACCCAACTCGGTCAGCAGGGGAGCCGCCGCCATGAACGGGTCGGAGATGACCACGGCCCGAGCCCCGATCACCCCGATTACCGCCGCCGTCTCGATCGCCCAGGACTGTAGGTCGGTGCGTGGCGTGGGCTGATGCAGCATCGTGAGGCTGGCCCCGCGCATCCACAGCGCCTGGGCCGTCGGCGCGATATCGACGGGAGCACCTGCCAATACCGCGACCGCGTCGCCATGCCCGACGTCGGCAGCCGCCAAACCGCCCGCTACCCGGCGCGCCCGCTGGTGCACCTGGGCCCAGGTGTGCCTCACCGGAGAGACTGGTTCGCCAGTCGTCATTCCATTTCGACTGGTCAGAGCATTGGCGAACATGGTGTCGGTGAATCCGCTCACGCCGGCCTCCCGTGCGCGTTGCTTGGCACGCTTATCGGTGTTTTAGCAGATATCAGCGGCCGTGAAGCCGGTTTCAGTGGTGGACGTAGACAAAAGACATATCCCACCTGCGAGACTCCGTTACAACGGCGTGCTATCGCAGATGGCAACCCTCCAGCGGGCCCCGACGAACCTACGATCGCCACACTGTAGCTCTCAACGTGCGGCGATTCCAGATCAAACGCGGGACGCGCAAAACCTGTTTTCAAACTGTCACACAACAGCGCACTTTCATTGATGCCGGCGGTGGCGCACCAAGCAGCTCAAGGGGTTTCGTTCACTGGCGCGGGCTCGGACTCGCGCGGCCCCATGTCGAGACGAAACGGCGGATACTCGTCGCGCATCAACGCGCTGTAGGCCCGGACCCGAATCGCCCACCGGTTGATCCCGATCACGAAGTCGTACAACCCTTTCGGGTAGCGGCCGGTGAACAGCAGGCCCAGCACGGCGATCACCAACAGGATCGCTATCAACGGCGGCAAGTCGTAGCCGACGACCTCGTCCGGGTTGACCATGAGAAACCGCCAGCCTCCGGTGAAGAAGGCCAGAAGTATCAGATAGTGCGGAATCGCCAGTAGCCACCACTTGACGAGCACCAGGCCGCGACTCAGCCGCTCCGGATAGTCGACCTCCAAATCGGCCGGATACTCGGCGTTGGGCTGCAGGCTGAACGGCGGGTACTCGTCGGTGCCCAGCGCGGTCAGCGCGTAAAACGTGACCCGCCAACGCCACCGCTTGACCCCGACGCTGAAGTCGAACAACGCGCGGGGATATTTGCCGGTGAACAGAATCGCGAAGAAGGCGATCACGGTGACCACCAAGACCGCGATGTGCAAGAAGAACAACACGATGTAGTGCGGAATGGCCAGGATCCATTTGATCAGCCATTGCCATCGCGATAGGGCGGGATCGAGGTCGCCTCGAACGCGGACGGGATAAGCGGTGGTTTCGGCTTGCGTCATCGACAGCTCCTCACGCGCGCTCGGCTAGAGGATGAGCCGTCGTTGCCATTTTGACAACCCTCGCCGCCAATTTCGTCAGCCGTCGAGCGCTCTTGCGGCTTCGGCGGCCCGCGTCAACGCGGTCAGGTGGTCGTCGACCGACGCCAACCCCGCGCCCATCGTGTTGATCGAGACGTGGCTGGCGCCGGCGTCGGCCCAGCGGCGGAGTTCCTCGACGAGCCGATCGGGGTTGCCGCGCCACGAGGCACGGCCCTCCATGCCGATACCGGCCGGGTCTCGGCCCGCTTCGATTGCCGCGTCCCGCACCGCCTGCCGTGCCCGCTCGAGGTCCGGGCCGGGACCCACCATGGGAAACCAGCCGTCGCCGAGACGGCCGGCGCGCCGGCAGGCTCGCGGCGAGGACGCGCCGAACCACACCGGGATCGGTCGCTGAATCGGCAGCGGCGCGAGTCCGGCCCCGGTGATCTGGTGATAGGTGCCGCGGTAGGTGACCGACGGCTCGGTCCAGAGCCGGCGCATCACGTCGACCTGCTCGTCACAGCGCTTACCGCGGTTTGAGAAGTCTTCGCCGAGCGCCTCGTATTCCACCGTGTTCCAGCCTAATCCGACGCCGAGGCGCAGCCGCCCATCGCTGAGCAGGTCGACCTCGGCGGCCTGCTTAGCCACCAGAACGGCCTGGCGCTGCGGCAGGATCACGATGCCGGTCACCAGCTCCAGCGAGATGGTGATCGCCGCGAGGAAGCCGAACGTCACCAGCGGCTCGTGGAACGTGCTGTACAGGTCATAGGGTCCGGCCCAGCCGGTGTGGATCGCCGGGTCGGCGCCGACGACGTGGTCGTAGGCAAGTAGGTGGGTGAAGCCGAGTCCCTCGACGTGCTCGGCGTAGGCGCGCACCGCGCCGGCGTCGGCGCCGATTTCGGTTTGCGGGAATACCACTCCGACCCGCATGAGCCTCCTAACCTTTGGCGTGGTGCGCGGCGAACGATACGGTCACTTCGTCGGCGACCTTCAGCGAGCCCATCAGCAACGAGTATGGCTTGACACCGAAATCGGATTGCCGGACGGTGACGCGCGCGGACATCTGCCACGATTCGCCGAGATCTGTCGTGCCAAGGTCGATTACCTGCTTGCGCGTCTTGCCCCGGATCTGCAGCGGCCCGGTTAGGCGGTAGCCGTCGGCGCTCTTGGCGATGTCCTCTGCGGCGAAGTTGATCTGGGGAAACCGCTCGGCGCCCAGCGAGCGCAGTGCGTTGGAGCGCACCAACGACTTCTCCGCCCCGGACAGCGGCGTGACACCCCCTTCACCGCGCAACACGTCGAGCGAATTCACGTCGACGGCCAGTTCGGCCGCGGCCGGTTCATCGCCGGCCCATGTCACCGTGGAATGCCATTGCCGCATCGCTATCGTGAGGCGATGGCCCATCCTCGCGGCCCGGCCGGTGACCCCGGTGTGAACGAGCAACTCGCCGTCGGATGCGTCCAGGGTCCAGACGACTCCGTTGTGCTCAGTCACACGGTCAGGACGGTCCGGTAATGCGCCCGTCCCTGCTCCAAGGCCGCGTAACCGTCGGCAGCTTGCGAGAGCGGCAGTTCTTCGATCCATGCCCGCACGCCGGACAGGACGGCGAATTGCATTGTCTCCTCAACCTCTTTGGCGGTCCCGGACGGATGGCCGACGATCGACAGGCCGGGGTTGATCAGCTGCAGCGGGCTGACGGGCAGCGGCTCGGGCGTGACGCCGATCGTGACCAACTCACCTTGGGGCTGCAGGCCGCCGACGGTCGCGGCCATGGCCTGCGAATTGCCTGCCGTGGCCAGCACGACCGCCACCCCACCAAGCGCTTTCAGCGCTTCGGCGACATCGCCGGTGGCGTCGATGTAGTGGTGAGCGCCAAGCTTCCGGGCATCTTCGGCCTTGGCGGTGCCGCGATTGATCGCGATGGTCTCGAAACCCATTGCGCGGGAGAACTGCACACCGAGATGGCCGAGCCCGCCGACACCGAGGATCGCCACCCGGTCACCGGGTAGCGCCTTGGTGTGACGCAGCGCGTTGTAGGTCGTGACACCGGCGCAACCCATCGGAGCGGCTTGTGCGTCGGACAGCTCGGACGGGATTCGAGCCAGTGCAGTGGCCGGTACTGTCACCGATTCGGCGTAGCCGCCGGGATAGTGCCAGCTCGGCACCTTGCCGTTGACGCAGTGGATGAAAAGGCCCTTGCGACACTGGTCGCATTGGTTGCAGTTTCCGCCGAACCATCCGACGGCGACACGATCGCCCACCGTGAAGTCCTCGACGCCGGCGCCGATCTCGGCGATCTTGCCGGCGATTTCATGCCCTGGAGTCAGTGGCCAGGACAGGCCGGGAAATGCGCCGGCGACAAAATGGGCGTCGGTGCCACAGATGCCGCAGGCACCGACGTCGATGCGCACTTGGCCACGCCCAGGCGACGTTGTCTCGACTTCGGCGATCTCCAGCGGCGCGCCCGCGGACTTCACCTGGACTGCTTTGTGTGAGGG
>Ga0209061_1004238_pt1 | contig 14063 bp, 11 predicted proteins | sample Coa_R1_10_FD_187157 | JGI IMG/M metagenome (GOLD analysis project Ga0209061, IMG submission 187157) | Surface soil microbial communities from Centralia Pennsylvania, which are recovering from an underground coalmine fire - Coalmine... | ecosystem: Environmental > Terrestrial > Soil >...
GACTTCAGGGTCCGCACGCGGGCGCGGGCGCTTGGCGCGCCGACCCAGCTTGCCGCGCGCATCTATGCCGCCGGCCGCGATCTGCTCGCGCGCGAAGTCGGCGGCACAAGCTTCCGCCTGATCGGGATCGGCGTGAGCCGATTGCAGGACGCGGCGGGCCAGGATCTCGACGACCTCCTCGAACGCCGCAGCGCGCAGGTCGAGCAGGCCGTCGACCGTCTGCGCGCCCGGTTCGGCCGCCGCGCCGTGGTGCGGGGCTTGGTGATCGACGAATAGGCCGCGCTCAGCGGCACGGCTTCGTGGGCATGAGCTCGAGCGAGGTCAGCCTGCCCGACAGGGTGAAGTCGCTATAGTCGAGCGTCAGCGCGCGCGAAATGCCGTTCTCGTAGAGCTCGAAGCTGATGACATAGACCGGCTCCTGCTCGCCGCTACGCTCCTTGTCGCTGCTCAGCGCGTCGAAATAGCTGATGGTCACGGGCCAACGCGTGAGCGTGCCAAGCACCGGCACCCGGGCGGAGGCATCGTCGGGCGCGTTGCGCCCCGGGGGGATCGGCTTACCGATCACGGTGAGGGTGTGGTAGAGCCTCTGTCCGTTTTCGGAGCCGTCATAGACCGGAAAGGCGAGAATGGTCCTGCCCGCGCGCGCCGCTTCGATGATGCGGCGGATGTGCTCGGTCGGAAATACCGCGCCGGCTGGAACGGAAAGGGTCTTCCGCTGCGGTTTCTCCAGCGTCACCGTGATCGCGGCGGGCGTCCGGTCGGCATGACCGTCGACCGCGACCGTCTCCTGCTCGTTGAGCAGGTTCTGCGAATTGAAACGGAACTTTTTCGCCCTGCCGTCCTCCCAGGTGGTCGAACGCAGATCGTTGAGGACCGGTTCGGAGTCGCCGGAGGCGAGTTTCGAAACCTGGCGGAACTGCAGCGTGTAGCCTTCGCAGGCGTTGCCGGAAAAATCATAAAGAATGCGTCCGCTCACCGCGTCGATATTGCGGGTGCCGCGCGATTTGACGAGATCGAGATCATAGATCGCCCGGTGCGGCGCGAGCACCACCGCGGCGGGCGATGCCGGCGCGCTCGAGGCGGCGACGGCCAAGGCCAGCACGGCTGCCGCGGCCGCCACGATCGGATGCGGGCAAGCGGATGGATTCATCAAGGTTCTCCACCGGAGCGACGCGCGAGCCGACGGTGCGGCCCGGACAGGTGCAGGAAACGGGCAAGATAGAGACCACGCGGCGCGGCGGCAATCAACCGCTTCGGCTTGCGCTCGCCGCGATGATCGGCCAACACGGTGCCCTTCGTCTCGTCATGACCCCTGATGCGGGAGGCAACCATGTCCGGAACCGTGGAAGCGCGGCTCGCCGCTCTCGGCATCACGCTGCCGACGCCGGCCGCGCCGATCGCCAATTATGTGCCTTACGTTCGTTCCGGCCGGCTCCTGGTGATTTCCGGCCAGCTCTGTTTCGGTCCAGACGGCAAGCTGACGGCGACGGGCCAGCTCGGCGCGACCGTCTCGATCGCGGACGGGCAGCAGGCCGCGCGCGCCTGCGCCGTCAACCTGCTGGCGCAGGCCAAGGCCGCGCTGGGCGATCTCGACGCGGTCGTGCGGGTGGTGCGGCTCGGCGGCTTCATCAATTCGGCGCCGGGCTTCGCCGACGGACCGAAGGTGATGAACGGCGCCTCCGACCTGATGGTCGAAGTCTTCGGCGAGAAGGGGCGGCATGCCCGCACCACCGTCGGCGTTTCAGCCCTGCCGGCGAATGCCGCCGTGGAAGTGGAGGGCCTGTTCGAGGTCGCGGCCTGATGCCGCGCCTTGCCTCGCTGACCGCCCGCCCCATCGCCCATCGCGGGCTGCACGACCATGCGAGGGGCGTGATCGAGAACACGGCGGGCGCCTTCACCGCGGCGATCGCCGACGGCTACGGCATCGAATGCGATCTGCAGCTCAGCGCCGACGGCGAGGCCATGGTGCATCACGACGACGCCCTCGGTCGCCTGACCGAGGGCGAAGGCAGGCTCGCCGCGATGACCGCCGCGGCGCTCAGGGCCGTCCGGTTCAAATCCGGCGGCGACGCGCGCATCCTGACGCTGCCCGAATTGTGCGAATTGGTCGCGGGCCGCGTCGCGCTCCTGCTCGAGCTCAAGAGCCGCTGGGACGGCGACGATCGGCTCGTGGCGCGCACGCTCGCCGTGCTCTCCCGCTACCGCGGACCGGTCGCGGTGATGTCGTTCGATCCGGCTCTGATGGCCGCGGCGCGGCGGATCGACCCGCGGCTGCCGCGCGGCATCGTCGCCGAGCGCGGCGCGCGCGAGGCTCAGCCGGCGCTCTCCGCGCCCGAATTGCGACGCGGCCTCGCCTATCTCGGGCAGGTCGTGCACGCCCGTCCGCACTTCATCGCCTATGCGGCGCGGGACCTGCCGGCGCCGGCGCCCTGGGCGGCGCGGCGCCTGCTGCGCCTGCCGCTTTTCGCCTGGACGGTGCGCGACCCCGAAGAGCAGCGGCGAGTCGCGAGTTTTGCGGACCAGATCATCTTCGAAGGCTGGCGTCCGTGATCGGGCGAGCGGCCGGGAACCGGGCTTGGCCGCCGCGCCTTGCGCTCACCGGGGACTTGCGTTGCGGCAATCCGCATGACGCGCGGCCACGGGAGCGCCTAAAATCATCGGAGATATCGCCGCGATGACCGAATTGCGCCTCCGCATCGCCTCCTCGCTCGCGGCCGTCCCGCCGGCGGCCTGGGATGCCTGTGCCGGCGCCGAGCTGCACGGCGGACGGCGAGCGGAAGACCTGTCCTCAACCTGTGCATCAACAGAAATATCTGTCCCCAACCCCTTCATCTCGCATGCATTTCTTTATTCGCTCGAACAATCCGGCGCGGTCGGCGGGCACAGCGGCTGGCAGCCGCATCACCTGCTGCTTGAAGATCCCCGCGAGGGGCTTCTCGCCTGCGCGCCGTGCTACGTGAAGACCCATTCGCGCGGCGAATATGTGTTCGACCACGGCTGGGCCGACGCCTTCGAGCGCGCCGGGGGCGACTACTATCCCAAGCTTCAGGTCGCCGTCCCCTTCACGCCGGTGACCGGGCCTCGCCTGCTCGTGCGTCCCCGCCCCGACGCGGACGCCCTGCGCGGCGCCCTCGCCGAAGCGCTCGTCGCGGTCACCCGCGGGCGCCGCCTGTCCTCCGTCCACGTCACCTTCCTCACCGAGGCGGAGTGGCGCGCGCTCGGCGAGCGCGGCTTCCTGCAGCGCACCGATCAACAGTTCCATTGGCACAATGAAGGCTATGGCAGTTTCGAGGACTTCCTGGGGCGGCTGTCCTCGCGCAAGCGCAAGGTGATCCGTCGCGAACGCAGGGACGCGCTTTCGGCGGGGATCGAGGTCCGCTGGCTGACGGGCCGCGAGCTTACCGAGGACGTCTGGGACGCGTTCTTCGCCTTCTACATGGATACCGGATCGCGCAAATGGGGGCGGCCCTACCTCCCTCGCGCGTTCTTTTCCATCGTGGGCGCGGCCATGGGCGAGCGCATCCTGCTCGTGATGGCACGCCGCGGCGGCCGCTGGATCGCCGGTGCGATCAATTTCATCGGCGGCGACACGCTCTACGGCCGCAACTGGGGTGCGATCGAGCATCACCCCTTCCTGCATTTCGAGCTGTGCTACTATCAGGCGATCGACTATGCGATCGCACACAAGCTCAGGCACGTCGAAGCCGGCGCGCAGGGCGAGCACAAGCTGGCGCGCGGCTATCTGCCGCGAACCACCTATTCCGCCCATTACATCGTGCATCCCGGCCTCAGGCGTGCGGTGGCCGACTATCTGTCGCGCGAGCGCGCCTATGTCGCGGCCGCGGCCGGAGAGCTTGCGGCCGCATCGCCATTCCGCAAGGATCTGGCGGATGTCGAACCGGACTGACTTGGGGGGAACGATGCCGAGCTACGATCCCAACAACATCTTCGCCAAGATCCTGCGCGGCGAACTGCCCTGCTACAAGGTCTACGAGGACGACAAGGTCCTCGCCTTCCTCGACATCATGCCGCGCGCACCCGGCCACACGCTGGTGCTGCCCAAGGCGCCGGCGCGCAACATTCTCGACGTCTCCCCCGACGACCTTGCCCATGTCGCGCGGGTGGCGCAGAAGATCGCCAAGGCCGCCATGACCGCCTTCGAGGCCGACGGCATCACCATCCAGCAATTCAACGAGGGCGCCGGAGGCCAGGTCGTCTTCCATCTCCACGTGCACGTCATTCCGCGCAAGAGCGGCGTGGCGATGAAGCCGCCGGCGAGCGAGAAGGAGAAGCCGGACGTGCTCGCCGCGCAGGCCAAGAAACTGGCCGCCGCGATCGCCGCGGTCTGACGCCGCCGGGTCCCGGCGGTGCCCGCTCAGGCCTTGATCAGCGGCACCTTGGGGACCGAGCCGCGTTTCGCCCGCGGTCGCGGCTGGCGCTGCCGGGATCGCGGCGCCGGCAACCTCTCGGGCTTGGGCGTCACCGGCCCTTCGAGAAATTCGAAGCCGAGCTTGTCGCGACCGTTCTCGTCCTTGGCGACGACCACGCGCACGTGGCCGCCGTTCTTGAGGTGTCCGAACAGCACTTCGTCGGCAAGCGGCTTCTTGATGTGCTCCTGGATCACCCGAGCCATCGGCCGCGCGCCCATCAATTCGTCATAGCCGTTGGCGATCAGCCAGCGCGAGGCCTCCTCCGACAGCTCGATGGTCACGTTGCGGTCGCCCAGTTGCGCTTCGAGCTGCAGCACGAACTTGTCGACCACCTGCTTGATGACCTCCTGCGACAGATGCGCGAAGGTGATGATGGCGTCGAGCCGGTTGCGGAACTCGGGCGAGAACATCCGGTTGATCGCCTCCTGGTCGTCACCCTCGCGCTTGGTGCGGGTGAAGCCGAAGGCCTGTTTGGCGAGGTCGGACGCGCCCGCATTGGTGGTCATGATCAGGATCACGTTGCGGAAGTCGACCTGCTTGCCGTTATGGTCGGTGAGCTTGCCGTGGTCCATGACCTGCAGCAGCACGTTGAACAGATCGGGATGGGCCTTCTCGATCTCGTCGAGCAGCAGCACGCAATGCGGATGCTGGTCGACGCCATCGGTCAGCAGCCCGCCCTGGTCGAAACCGACATAACCGGGCGGCGCTCCGATCAGCCGCGAGACCGTGTGCCGCTCCATGTATTCCGACATGTCGAAACGCAGCAGCTCGACCCCGAGCGCGGCGGCCAATTGCCGGGCCACCTCGGTCTTGCCGACGCCGGTCGGCCCGGAAAACAGATAGCAGCCGATCGGCTTTTCCGGCTCGCGCAGGCCCGCGCGCGCAAGCTTGATGGATGCCGCGAGCGATTCGATCGCCTTGTCCTGGCCATAGACCACGGTCTTGAGGGTCTGCTCCAGGTGCTGGAGCACCTCGGCGTCGTCCTTCGACACCGTCTTGGGCGGAATTCGCGCCATGGTGGCGATCGTCGTCTCGATCTCCTTGATGCCGATCGTCTTCTTGCGCCGGCTTTCCGGCAGCAGCATCTGCGCCGCGCCCGATTCGTCGATCACGTCGATCGCCTTGTCGGGAAGCTTGCGGTCGTGGATGTAGCGCGAGGAAAGCTCGACCGCGGCCCTGATCGCCTCATTGGTGTATTTGAGCTTGTGGTATTCCTCGAAATAGGGCTTGAGCCCCTTCATGATCTCGATCGCGTCGGCGATCGACGGTTCGTTGATGTCGATCTTCTGGAACCGCCGCACCAGGGCGCGATCCTTTTCGAAATACTGGCGATATTCCTTGTAGGTCGTCGAACCGATGCAGCGAATGGTGCCGGAGGCGAGCGCCGGCTTGAGCAGGTTCGAGGCATCCATGGCGCCGCCGGACGTCGCGCCGGCGCCGATCACGGTGTGGATCTCGTCGATGAACATGATCGCGCCCGGATAGGCCTCGATCTCCTTGATCACCTGCTTCAGGCGCTCCTCGAAATCGCCGCGATAACGCGTGCCGGCAAGCAGCGTGCCCATGTCGAGCGCAAAAACCGTCGCGCCCTTGAGGACGTCCGGCACCTCCCCGTGCACGATGCGGCGGGCGAGCCCCTCCGCGATGGCGGTCTTGCCGACGCCGGCGTCGCCGACGAACAGCGGATTGTTCTTCTGCCGGCGACAGAGAACCTGAATGGTGCGGTTGATCTCCGCGTCGCGCCCGATCAGGGGATCGATCTTGCCGTCCTTCGCCTTCTTATTGAGATTAATGCAATAAGCCTCGAGCGCGTCGCCCTTTTTCTTGGGCTCCTCGGCACCCTTGGTATCCGCATCCTCGTCCACGCCGCGCACCGGGCGCGATTCGGAAAGGCCGGGACGCTTGGCGATGCCGTGGCTGATGTAGTTGACCGCGTCATAACGCGTCATGTCCTGCTCCTGCAGGAAATAGGCGGCGTGGCTCTCGCGCTCGGCGAAGATGGCGACGAGCACGTTGGCGCCGGTCACCTCCTCCCGCCCGGAGGACTGCACGTGGATGACGGCACGCTGTATGACGCGCTGGAACCCTGCGGTCGGCTTGGCATCCTCCGCGCCGTCCGTGATCAGGTTCTCCAGTTCCGTCTCCAGATAGGCGGTGAGGCTGCGCTTGAGCTTGTCGAGATCGACATTGCAGGCGCGCATGACCGCAGACGCGTCCTGATCGTCGACCAGCGCGAGAAGCAGGTGCTCGAGCGTTGCATATTCGTGATGCCGCTCGTTGGCGAGCGCCAGCGCGCGATGCAGCGACTGCTCGAGGCTACGGGAGAATGTCGGCATTCAACGTCCCACTCGCATTTGTATTGGCCGCCCCTCCCGGTTTCGCTTCTTTTTTATCACCCGGCCTCACTTCTTTTCCATCACGCATTGGAGCGGGTGCTGGTGCTTGCGGGCGAAATCCATCACCTGCGTCACCTTGGTCTCCGCCACCTCATAAGTATAGACCCCGCATTCGCCAATTCCATGGTGATGCACGTGCAGCATGATGCGCGTCGCCGACTCGTGATCCTTGCCGAAGAAGCGTTCCAGCACGTGCACGACGAATTCCATCGGCGTGTAATCGTCGTTGAGGATTAAGACCCGGTACATGCTGGGCCGCTTGGTCTGCGGCTTGGTCCGGGTGATGACGGCGGTGCCCGGACCCCCCGGCTCGTTCCGCCGCTTGCGCTCCTCGTCGCTCATGGTCGGGCCGCCGCTCGCAGCGGCCGGCACGGTGGAATGGCGAATGGTGGCTTTAACCCTCATGGCAGTAGCCGCGACAAATCGTTGAAGCAGTGTTCTTGACGGTCCCTTGAGGCCGCGCGGGCGGCCTTCGGCTAATATTAATGATCCCGACCCCGCGCTTCCACAAGCCGGCAAATCGACGACCCGCGTCCCTTTCCGGCACAAGCCGCGGCGGGCCCCGCCGGTTCCAGGCCCGGACGGCCGGTCCCGGGCAGAGACGGCCGCCGGCCGCGGCAAAGGCGCGCGGGCGGCGAAAATCGGGCCAATTTTGCTCAATTCACGGCCGCGGTTCTGACGATTTTTCAATGGGTCGGCCGAATAGTCGCGGCGCGTCCGCGACCGGTGTTTCTTTACGCCTTTTTTCCGGGGGGTCAGCCATGCTGCGCGCGCGTTTCTGGAATTGCCGGCAGGGCAGCGTCGCTCCGCTGCTCGGGCTCGCAATTGTTCCCTTGCTGGCCGCGGTCGGCGTGGCGGTGGACTTCTCCCGCGCCAACGCCGCGCGGGCCGCCTTCCAGGCCGCGCTCGATTCGACCGCGCTGATGGTGTCGAAGACCGCGGCCACCAGCACCGCCGCGGAACTGCAGGCGAACGCAACCAAATATTTCAATGCCCTGTTCAACCGGCCCGACACGTCCGACGTGACGATCCAGGCAAGCTACTCCTCCGAGGGCGGCTCCAAGGTCGTCATCAGCGGCACCGCGAAGGTGGCCACGGAGTTCATGCACGCGGTCGGCGCCATTCTCAATCTGTCCGATCTCGATTCGATGACGATCGGCGCCTCCTCCACCGCGGTCTGGGGCAATACCCGCCTGCGCGTCGCGCTGGTGCTCGACAACACCGGTTCGATGGCGCAGGACGGCAAGATGGATGCGCTCAAGACCGCCTCGCAGAATCTGCTCAGCCAGCTGAAATTCGTCGCCGTCAATCCCGAGGACGTCTATGTCTCCATCGTCCCCTTCAGCAAGGACGTCAATGTCGGACCGGGCAACTACAATCAATCGTGGCTCTATTGGGACGACGGCGTGACCACCGCCGACAACTACTGGGACGCCCTCAACGGCACCTGCAGCCGAGGCTCGGCCTTCAAGACCCGCAGCAAGTGCCTCGCCTACCCGGTCTGCTCGAAGTCGCAATACACGACGTCGAGCCAATGCATCAGTCACGGGGGCACGTGGTACAGCACCGCCGGCACGTGGACGCACGCCAGCCACTCGACCTGGAACGGCTGCGTCACCGACCGCAACCAGAACTTCGACACCACCAATGATCCTCCCGTGGCCGGCGGCACGCTCTACCCGCCCGAGCAATATTCGTCGTGCCCCTCGCCGCTCATCGGCCTGACCAATGACTGGACCGCGCTTTCGAACGCGATCAACGCCATGCAGCCCAACGGCAATACCAACCAGGCCATCGGCCTGCAGGTCGGCTGGCAGACGCTGACGGCGGCCCCCTTCACCGTCCCGCCCATGGATCCGCAATACAACTACACGCAGGTCATCATCCTGCTCACCGACGGCCTCAACACGCAGGACCGCTGGTACACCAGCCAATCGCTGATCGACGCGCGCCAGCAGAAGACCTGCGACAACATCAAGGCTGCTGGCCTCACCATCTACACGGTGCAGGTGAACACCGATAACGAACCGGTCTCGACGCTGCTGCAGAACTGCGCGAGCGATCCGAGCAAGTTCTTCCTGCTCACCTCCTCGACGCAGATCGTGTCGACCTTCAACCAGATCGGCACCGCGATCACCGACCTGCGGCTTGCCTATTGACCCGGGCGGCCCTTGCGGCGCGATCCGCGCTTCGCGCGGATCTGGGCGTTATGCACCCGTCGGGGCCTCTCCCGGCACGGCCGGATGCACACCGGGCGGCTTTCGCCGCGCCGGCAAACCGGCGGTTAAGGACATTGGCTAAGAACTGCGCCGGATTCGCGCCATGCACGACAAGGGCGATTAACCAGCCAAGTGTCTGATCGGACGGAAAGAGCGGCGGCGGCCCCGGCTGCTTGCTTACCCGATCTTAAGATCTTTCCGCATGGCGATATACGGGGCTTTTAATCGGCCTGCGTAAGAGGGCACGCGCATTCATCTCTTCTTTTCGGTGAGCCGCCATGCCGACGACCTTTTCCCTATTCCGTCATGCGCTGCGCCGTTTCGGCCGCGCGCGCGAGGGCAACGTCGCCATCATTTTCGGCCTCGCCGCCATTCCCCTCATCGCCTTCGTCGGCGCGGCCATCGATTACAGCCGCGCCAATTCCGTCAAGACGGCGCTGCAGGCCGCCCTCGACTCGACCGGGCTCATGCTGTCGCACGACGCGCGCACGCTCAGCGCCGACCAGCTCAAGGCCAAGGCCGACACCTATTTCAAGGCTCTGTTCACGCGCACGGACGCAAAGGACATCACCGTCAACGCCACCTATAACGGTGACAACGGCTCGGCGCTCACGGTCACGGCGACCGCCGACGTGCCGACGACCTTCATGAACATCCTGGGCATTCCCACCATGACCGTCGGCAGCACGACGGTCGCCAAATGGGGCAACAAGCGCCTGCGCGTGGCGCTGGTGCTCGACAATACCGGCTCCATGGCCGACGACGGCAAGATCGACGCGCTCAAGACCGCGACCAACAACCTGCTCGACCAGCTCAAGAACGCCGTCACCACCGACGGCGACGTCTATGTATCGATCGTTCCCTTCGTGAAGGACGTGAATGTCGGCCCGCCCAGCCCCGCCAATGCAAGCTGGGTGTCGCCCGCGTGGATCGACTGGACGGAGTGGGAGGGCGAGCCGCCGATCCTCGACACCGCAAACGGCGGCTCCAAGCCGAACAACTGGTACAACGTCGGGCCGGGCTCCTCCTGCCCGTTCAGCACCAACAGCCAGGGATTCCGGTGCACGAACGGGCCGGCGACCAGCGGGGCATCCAACATCTCCACCATTCCCTCGAGCGGCAACTACAGGGGCTTGATCTGTCCCGGCATCGACAACGGAAATAGGCGCCCGCTCAAGGCCAGCGACTATTACAACGGCTGCTACAACAGCTGGACGAAATGCGTCGGAGCCAATTGCCGGTGCACGACCACGAACACCTCCATCTGCAGCTGCACGGGCAGCGGCGCGAGCAAAACCTGCACGGTCAGCGCCAACCATTACGAGCACACCTGGCGTCCGGCCGCGAGCGAGACCTATACGCCCGCGCTCGTCCTCAATTCCTCCGGTCTCCCCTACGCGACGCCGGGCCGCTACACCTGGAACGGCTGCGTGACCGACCGGGGCTTTCGCAACGCTCCCGACACCGTCAACAATTACGACACCAACGCCGTGGCGCCGGATCCGATCACGCCGCGTCCGTCGTCGCTCTATCCCGCGGAGCAGTACAGCGCCTGCCCGCAGCCGGTGGCGGGCCTGAGCTATGACTGGGCGGCCATGAAGACGCTGGTCAACAACATGTCGCCCAACGGCAATACCAACCAGGCGATCGGGCTGCAGCTCGGCTGGATGTCGCTCGTCGGCGGCGGACCGTTTCCCGCGCCGCCGCCGTTGGATCCCAACTACCAGTACAAGCAAGTCATCATCCTGCTCACCGACGGCCTCAATACCGAGGACCGCTGGTACACGAGCCAGAGCTCGATCGACTCGCGCCAGAATCTCACCTGCAACAATTTCAAGGCGGCGAGCAGCGACAATGTCCTCTACACCATCCAGGTGAACACCGGCGGCGATCCGACCTCGACGCTGCTGCAGAATTGCGCGAGTTCCTTCGACACCGACCCGAAAGGGCAGAAGTTCTTCCTGCTTACGTCGGCGGACCAGATCGTCCAGGTGTTCAACCAGATCGGCACCGCCCTGACGCAGCTGCGTCTTGCGCAATAGCGCGCGACGCGAGCGCGCGATGCACGCGGTGTGACCGCCGTGCCCTGCCGATGCCCTGCACGCGCATGACCGTTTCCGAAAAGCGGTTCCCGCTTTTCGACATCAGGCGCCCATGCAAAGGGCCGCCGACGGCGGCCCATGTTCTCCTGTCGGCTCGCGCTCGCCTGGATGCGCGGAGAGCCGCGGCCGCTCACGTCGCCTTGGCGATCAGCGTCTCGTAAGGCTTGTAGGTTTCCTTGGCGAGGTCGACATAAAGCTCGCCGATCCGGGAAATCCTGGCCACGAAGCCGTCATAGGCATTGCGGGCATATTCGCTCTGCACCTCGATCGCCTTGTCGAAGGATCTGGCGTCGAGCAGCTTCTCCACAAAAGCGGCCCCGTCCTCAAACGTCTTCTTGGAATAGTCGACCACCTCGGTCGCGATGGCTTGCACGCCTTTCGACAGCGCGGTCAGGGATTTCAGCGTCACCTCGATATTGTCCCTGCCCGCCTTCTCGAAGTCTTCGAATGTCCTGATCATCATCCGCCCTTTCCGGCCCGCATTGCGGGCGCCATCGGCTGCGCGTCCCCGCCTCATGCGGGACCGTCACGAGCCAGATATATTGCACCGCACAATTTGTCAAGGCGGATTATTGCGGTGCAATAAAGAGGGAAATTTCGGTGAATTTGCCTTAACTTCTTGTAAACCCCGCTCCCCTAGCGTGGGAAATTGTGGCGCTGCGGGAACGCCACGAATCGGCCCTCTCGGGCCGGTAACGCGGCGTTCTGCGAAAATTCGGGCGGGGAGGAGTTCTTGTCGCGTTCGCGGATTGCTGGCGCACTGCGCTGCGGCGCTCTCTTCATGGCAGGCATCATGGCCGCGAGCGCGATTTCCGGCGCCGCCGACGCGCGCGGCCGTCGCCACCATCACCACCGCGTTCACCGCCTCGTCGGCCATCTCTCCTACACGCCGGCCTATGCCTCGATCGTGGTCGACGTAAATACGGGCCGCGTGATGGAGGAGACCAATGCCGACAGCCCGCGCCATCCCGCCTCGCTCACCAAGATGATGACGCTCTATCTGCTGTTCGAGCGCCTGGAGCAGGGCCGCATCCAGCTGTCGACCGCGATGAAGGTCTCGGCCCACGCGGCCGATCAAGCTCCTTCCAAGCTCGGGCTCGCGGCGGGCGATTCCATCGACGTGGAGAGCGCGATCAAGGCCATCGTCACCAAGTCGGCGAACGACGTGGCGGTCGTCGTCGCCGAAGCGCTCGGCGGCAGCGAGAGCGAGTTTGCCCGGCTGATGACGGCCAAAGCGCGCGAACTCGGGATGATGCACACGAACTACCACAACGCCTCCGGCCTGCCCGACGACGCGCAGATCACGACCGCGCGCGACCAGGCCATTCTCGCGCGCGCGCTGCAGGACCGATTCCCGCAATATTTCCACTATTTCTCGACGCGCCGCTTCGTCTATCACGGCAGGGTGATGCGCAATCACAATCACCTGCTCGACCGCGTCGCGGGCGTCGACGGCATCAAGACCGGCTATATCCACGACTCCGGCTTCAACATCGTCACCTCGGTGCACCGCGGCGATCGCCGCATCGTGGCGGTGGTGTTCGGCGGCCGCACCGCGGCCTGGCGCGACGCGCGGGTGCGCAGTCTGATCGAGGAACATATCGGCGAAGCGGCGACCAAACGCACCGCGCCCTTGGTGGTGGAAGGCTGGAGCAGCCGCAGTCTCGCCGCGGCGACGAACGCGCCGCCACTGCCCGCACCGGCCCCGCCGGCCGCGCGCGATCCTGCGCCGTCGCCCCGGGCCCTGCCGGCCTCCGCCGCCACGGCGCCGATCCGGCCCCACCCGGTCAAGACCGTGACCGTCATTCCCGACGCGGCCGCGCGGTCGGCGGCGACCGGCCGCGTCGAGGACCGCCCGGCCGCGGCGCCGGAACAGGAGGCAACGGTCATCCCCGCCGCGGTCGGAGCCGACCTGCCGGCTCCCCCGGCGCGACCGGCGGCGTCGACCGACGAGGCGGCGATCACCGGCAATACGCCGCCGGCCGCCGAACTCCCCGCGCGGCCGCGCGGACCCTATATGATCCAGGTCGGCGCGCTTGACGACGAGAGTGACGCGAAAGAGCGCCTCGCCCGCGCGCGTGCCAAGGCGCACGGCCTGCTCCGCGAGGCCATCCCCTTCACCGAGAAGATCGCCAGGGGCGACAGGGCGCTCTATCGCGCCCGTTTCGCCGGTCTTGAGAAGTCGCAGGCGGAGGCCGCGTGCAGAAGCCTCAAGCGCAGCGAGATCCCGTGTTTCCTGCTGCGGAATTGACCAAGATCACGACATCCCGGGAGCAGGCGCCAAGCATCGAGTCGAGGAGTCGCTGATGATGTTGCGTAAGGAGTACCTCAGCGATGGCGGCGAAGAAGAAGGTCTTTGGCTTCGTTGATACGGGCCGCAAGATAGGTGGTCCCTCCCTGATCGGGATGAAATTTCTTCATCAGGGCGCGGTGCGCCTTGGCGATCGCATCGGCGCTCGCGCCGGGCTGCAGGCCAAGGATCTGATAGGCCTCCTCTTCCGTCATTTTTCCGGACGCGGCCGCACGCGGCGCTGCCGCATCGTCCTGCGCGTGTTCACGCCAGCGGGGCTCCCGGCGGTCAAGATACGCCATCAATAGCGCGCGGCTCTCCTCGTCGTAGTCGGCAAGCAGGCTCACCAGCGTCCCGACGTCGAGCCGCTCGAGCGCGAGACCTTGACAGCGGCCGGAGAGAATGCGCCCGCGCATGGCGCCTGTATCATGGTCGAGCTCCATCTCGACATAGGCCGTGCGGACGCGCGAGACCTGCCCCGCGCTCCTGTGCGTGCGATCGAAGAAGCCTGCCGGACCGAAGGGCAGCCAGCCGAGCAGGCCGAGACCGAAGGCACCGAGGGGGATCGCCACGCCGATCTCGCCGCGCAGGCCGAGAAAGACCGCCAGGCCGAGCGCGACGAGCCC
>Ga0209061_1004239_pt1 | contig 14062 bp, 13 predicted proteins | sample Coa_R1_10_FD_187157 | JGI IMG/M metagenome (GOLD analysis project Ga0209061, IMG submission 187157) | Surface soil microbial communities from Centralia Pennsylvania, which are recovering from an underground coalmine fire - Coalmine... | ecosystem: Environmental > Terrestrial > Soil >...
CCAGCTGGGCAACGAGTGCAACCTCGGCAACATCCCCCCGGAGGAGGTCATCGCCCTCGAGACCTTGCGGCTCGGTCTGCGCTCGGAGACCGTCGGCCGGTTTGCCGGATGAGCGGCCTTGGCGCAAAGGCGATCGGCCGCGCGCCGCGGCTGCAGGGCGGACCGTTGCGGGACGGCACGATCGGCCTGGTGGTCGTGCTCACCCTTGGCGGCCTGCTTCTCGCCCAACGGCTCAAGCACCTTCCCGCGCCGGTTGAGGCCGTTGTGATCAAGCCGGCGATCCTTGCCCTCGGCCCCGGCTCCCGCCAGCCCCTGGAGATCTCCTTCCACCTGGACAAGGCGCGGCGGATCACCGTCGAGATCGTCTCCAGCGAGGGCCACACGATCGCCACCCTCGTCCGCAACCTCCCCTGGCCGGCCGAACGGCCGCTTTGCCTGGTGTGGTACGGCAACCGCGGCGTCGGCCCGCTGGTCGGCAAGGCTCTGCCGCCGCTTCGCCCCCTTGACGGCTGCCCGGCCGCCCCGCTCCTCAGCCAGCCGGTCGGCCGCCCCGTCCCCCCCGGCGAATACCACCTGCGGATCCTCTTCGCCGGCAGCCAACAGCCGCTGCCGCTGCCCCAGACCTTTGTGGTGGAGCGATGAGCGGGATGATCGCCGCCGTCTCCGGCGCCTCCGGGCCGGTTGAGAAGGTTGGCCTTGTGGCGCTCCTTGCCGCCTGCGGCGGCCTGCTGATCGCCCTGGAGCGGCCCCGGCCGCGCGCCGTCCTGGCGGCCTTTGTCCTGGCCGTTGCGCCGGCGCTGCTTTTGGTTGACGTCTGGCACTCGGCGGCGCTCTCCAGCCTCCGCAACCACCCGCTGCGCGGCGCGCTGGCCGGCGTGGTGGTCGTTGGCGCCGCCGCAGCCCTCGCCCTCCTCCTGCACCGCGCGCCCAACCTCTTTGCGCCCCTTGCCCTGCTCGTCCTGCCGTTCCGGCTGCCGATTGCAAGCGGCGGGACCGTCGCCAACCTGCTCGTCCCCCTTTACGTCGTCGTCGGCGGGGCAACGGTTGGCCTGCTGATCCGCCCCCCCGCCGGCTTCGGGAAGGAGCCCCGGGGCCGGCCGCTGCGCCTGGCGCTTGCCGGCTACCTCCTCCTCTACGGTCTCCAGGCCCTCTACTCCGCCGACTTCCCGAAGGCGCTGCAGACCGCCACCTTCTTCGACGCCCCCTTCGCCCTCCTCTTCGCCGTGCTTGCCCTGCTGCGCTGGGAGCGCAAAACGGTTGAGCGCACCTTTTCCGTGCTGATCGGCCTTGCCTGCGTGCTGGTTGCCGTCGGCTTTGCGGAGTACGCCAGGGGCAAGCTGTTCCTCAACCCGCGGCTGATCGCCGACAACACCTACACCTCCTTCTTCCGGGTCAACTCGCTGTTCTTCGACCCAAACGTCTTCGGCCGGTTCCTGGCGATCGCAATCGTCGTCGCAACCGTCGCCCTTTACGCCGCCAGGCGGCAGAAGCTTGCGATCGCCCTGGCCGCTGCGATCCTCTTCCTCTGGGGCGGCCTGCTCACCACCTACTCCCAGTCCTCGATGATCGCCCTGCTGGTCGGCCTGGCGGTGATCGTCGCCTACCGCTACGACCCGCCAAGCGCCCTTGCCGGCCTTGCTTTGGTCGGGGTGATCGGCCTTATGGTCCTCCTCCTCGCCCCGGCCTCGGCCCGATTTGGCCTCTTTGAAAAGGAAGGGTCGGCAAACGGCGCGACAAGCGGCCGGGTCGGCCTCCTCTCCGGCGGCCTGCGCCTCTTTGCAAAACGGCCGCTGGTCGGCTTCGGCTCAGGCTCCTTTGCAACGGAGTTCCGCCGCCAGGAGAGCCAGGCAAGCGGCGCGGTCGCCAGCCACACCACGCCGGTGACCGTTGCCGCCGAGCAGGGGCTGATCGGCCTCCTCGCCTACCTTGCCCTGGTGGCGAGCAGCCTCTGGCTGCTGGTCAAGGAGGCCGGCCGCTCCCCGCCAAAGCTTGCCCTCCTTGCCGCCTATGCGGCCCTGCTCGTCCACACCCTCGGCTACGCCGACTTCCTGGAAGACCCAACCAGCTGGTTCCTGCTTGGCGCCGCCGTCGGCCTGGCCGCGCTGGGGCGCCGGGAGGCGCCCCCCCTGCCGGCGGCGGCGAAGACCACTGCCTCCTAGCGGTGGGCGGCTACCTGAAGCGGCTGCTGAAGGCTGGGGCAAGCTACCAGGCAGCCGAACTGGCGGCCAAGGCCCTTGCCCTGCTCACCCTCCCGCTCTACACCCGCCACGTCTCGGCAGCCGGCTACGGCGCCTACCAGGCGCTGTTCACCGCCGTGATCCTCGGCTCGATCCTGCTGCGCGCCGGCCTTGGCGAAGCCTTTGTCCGCCTTTACTTCAACCACCCGCCGCAGCGGCGGCTGCTCCTTGCCAGGACGCTTAGCGCAACGGTGCTGATCGCCACCACGGCCGTCTGCGCAGCGCTGATCCCGGTGGCCGGCCCGGTGTCCCGGCTGCTCCTCGGCCACGCCCAGCCCACCCTCTTCGGCGGGGCGATCCTTGGCCTTTGGGCCTTCACCAACCTTGAGGTCGCCTACGCCCAGCTGCGGGTCGAGGAACGGACGGGTGTCTACCTCCGCGCCTCGGCGGCAAACGTCGCCCTGACGATCGCCGCGACGATCCCCCTCGTCGTCTTCTTTGGCGCCGGCGCCAAGGGGCTGATCTACGGCAACTTCGGCGCTTCGGCCCTCGTCGTCGCCTGCCTCTGGGCAACGGCCCTGCGCGGCCAGCTCGGCCTCCTGCCCGAGCGCTCCGCGCTGCGCGCCCTTGCCGGCTTCGGCCTGCCGACGGTGCCGGCCGAGGCGCTCCTCTACGGCCTCCAGGTGGCCGACCGCTTCTACCTCTACCGCGCCTACAGCCCAACGGCAGCCGGCCGCTACTCCGTCGCCCTGCAGCTGGCAACGGTGGTCTTTGTGGTCGTCAGGGGGTTTCAGTACGCGTGGCCGCCCCTTGCCTACTCGATCGCCGGCGAGGCGGAGGCCGCCTCCCTCTACGCCCGCGTCACCACCTACCTGGTGCTGACAACGGGCGCCGTGGTCTGCGCGGTCGCCCTGCTCGGCCGCTACCTGGTGGAGGTCTTCGCCGCCCACCGGTTCTTCGCCGCCCACAAGGCGCTGCCTTACCTCGCCCTCGCCTGGTCCCTTTACGGCCTCTACATGGCCGTCCTGGTGATCCCCGGCAGGGCGCAGAAGACGATCAGGCTGCTGCCGGCCGCGGCTGCCGGCCTGGCGGCAAACGTGGTGGGCCTGGTGGTGCTTGTCCCGAGGAGCGGCCTCGGCCTTGGCCTTGCCGGCGCCGGCATCGCCCTCTGCCTTGGCTACGCCGCCCTCCTTGCCACCCTCCTGCTCAGCGGCCGCAACCTGCTTGCCGTCCCCTTCGAATGGCGGCGGATCGGCCTGACCGTCGCCCTCTACGCCGCCGTCGCCCTCTCCGGCAACCTCCTTTTGCCGACCGGCGGGGCCGTTGGGCCGCTTTCGCGGCTGGCCTGGCTTGCCCTCCTTTTGCCCGGCCTCCTTGCCCTACGCCTCTTCACCGTCGAGGAGCGCCGCCAGCTGCGCCGCCTGCTTGCCTTGGCCGGCGGCCTCTTTCGCTAGCCGCCGGCGACGGAGCGCCCGCCGCAGCGGCCCGGCAACCAGGTAGGAGCCGAGGACGACGATCACCGCAGCGGCTTGGCCGATCACGGTCTGGTAGTTGGGGAAGACCGAGAGCCAGGTGCCAAGCCAACCGGGCGGATGAAAGCCGGCGATCGCCGTCCTGCCAACCCAGCCGGCTTCCTGCAGCTCCGCCACCTCCTCGCCAACGGAGACGGCGAGGACGACCAGCAGAAGGAGGCCGGTTGCGATCAGCAGCCGTTTGTAGGGGAGGCGGCTGTGCAGCTGGAAGGTGAGCAGGCCGGCGGCGGCGGTGAAGGAAAGGCCGAGGACGACGCCGCGCGCCACCAGCGCCGAGCCGTAAAGCTCCCTGAGGTTCTGGAGGAAGAGCACCACCTCGAAGCACTCCCGGTAGACGGAGGTGAAGCCGAGCAGGACCAGGCCAAGCCAAAGCCGCCTGCCCCCGCCGGCAAGCAGCCGGCGGCGGCGGCGATGGTGGTGGGAGATCCAGCCGGTCCAGTAGAGGTCGTGGAAGAACCAGTTCATCACCGCCAAAAGGACGATCAGGGCGACCAGGCCGGTTGCCGCCTGGAGCGCAAGCTCCTGGCCGTGGACGCGGCCAAGCAGCCAGACGACCAAAAACCAGGTGGCCACCCCGGCAAGCAGGGCGAGCAGGCCGCCGACGGCAACCGGCCGGCGCAGCGGCCGGCCGTCGGCGCGCATCGCCGCGGTGACCGCGGCAAGGACAAGGATCGTCTCAAGCCCCTCCCTGAAGACAAGGATCGCCGCATCGACGGTGACGGCCGTCGGGTTGAGCCGCCGGGAGGGGGGCAGCGCCGCCGGGTTGGGGACCCCGCCGCTTGCATGCCAGCCAAGCAGGACGGCCGTCGTTGCCACGGCAAGCAGGACGGCAACCCAAAGGAGGGTGGCCAGATCGGTGGAACGGCTCCTGCCGGTCGACATAGGGTGGCCTAACTTCTAGCACAGCGGTCGGGATTAGGTAGGTATCCCTAATGGCCTTCTTCAAGGCGGCGGTTGTAGGCCTCGGCAAGCTCCCTGATCCCCTCCCCCCGGCCTGGCAGGAGGGAGGCGCCGACGTGGATCAGGTAGCGGCGGGGGGAGCGGCCCGGCAGAAAGAGGGCGGCAACGGCCCGCAGGAGGTAGCCGAAGGCGGAGATCAGGCGGACGGCAAGGGCGGCAAGGGGGCCGTGGTGGAGGCGGATGTAGAGGTCGCGGTTGCGGCTCAGTTCAACGATCCGCCGCCTGGCGTTGGGGTCGGAGGAGAGCTGCTCGTGGTGGATCGCCCGGGCGGCCGGGACGTAGAGGTTGTGGTAGCCGGCGGCGGTGAGCCGCTTGGCGAAGTCGACCTCGTCCGAGTAGACGAAGAACCGCTTGTCCAGGTAGCCGATCCGGGCTGCGGCCGCCCGGCGGACAAGCAGGGCCGAGGACTGGCACCAGTCGACCCGGCGGGTCCGGCTCCCCTTGCTTTGCACGACCAGCAGGTCGGCAAGGCCAAGGGCGGCAAGGAGGGCGGTGAGCGGGGTGGGGAACCGCCAGGCGCAGGGGACGGGGCGGCCGTCCGGCGCAAGCAGCTGGGCGCCGGCCGTGGCCGCCCCCGGATCGGCCCGCAGCGCCTCGAGCAGCGCCTCGCTTGCCCCCGGCAGCAGCTCGGCGTCCTCGTTGAGCAGCAGGCAGAACTCCCCCCGCGCCTCCTCCAGGAGGGTTGAGTCGCAGGCAGCCTTGCCGATCCGCCGCCTTGAGGCGATCACCCGATCGACGGCGGGGTGGGATTCGGCAAGCTCCCGGGAGCCGTCGGCGGAGGCGTTGTCGAAGACGATCGTCTCGGTGGGGATGGCAAGCCGGTTGCGCTCCGCCGCCACCGCCTCCAGACAGCGGGCAAGCAGCGCTCGCTTTTCGGTGTTGACGATGCAGTAGGAGAGCAGCGGGTTGGCTGCAGCCACCCTGCGGATTGTCGCCGAAGCCGGCCCGGTTGGCCCTTCCATATCTTCTAGCGGCGATGGTCGTCCACGTCCTCGACCCCGCCGCCTACACCCTCCCCTACGACCACCTGCTCTGCGAGCAGCTTGGCAGGGCCGGCCTTGCCGTCCACCTCTTCACCTGCCCGTACCGGTACGGTCCGCCGCCGCTGCCAACCGGCTACCTGCGCCACGACCGCTTCTACCGCCACGCCCCGGGCCGCGCCGCCAGGTTGGCAAGCCACCTTCCCCAGCTGGCCGCCTACCTCCGCCAGGCAAGGCCGGACCTGCTCCACATCCAGTGGCTGGTCGTCCAGCCGCTCGACCTGCTCGCCCTCTCCCTCTGGCGGCGATCGGCCGACCGGCCGCCCCTCGTCCTCACCGCCCACGACATCCTGCCCCGGGAAGGGCTGCCCGGCCAAGCGAGCGCCCAACGGCTTGCCTACGCCCTCCCCGAGGCGATCGTCGTCCACTCCCGGTGGGGGGAGCGGGAGCTGCGCAGGATCGGCCCGCCGAAGGCCCGGGTGGTGATGATCCGCCACCCGGTCCTGCAGCCAAACCTCGCCCCGGGGGAAACGGTCCGCCTGCCCCCGGAGCTCCCCAAGCCCCGGGGGCCGGTTGTCCTCTTCGCCGGGATCCTCCGCCCCTACAAGGGCCTTGAGGTGCTGATCGCCGCCTGGCGGCGGCTGACCGGCCTTGCCAGGCGGCTTGAGGCCGAGCTTTGGATCTGCGGCCATCCCCGCCTGGCGGTCGAGCAGCTCCAGGCCGCCCTGCCGCCCCGCGCCCGGCTGGTGGCAAGGTTCCTTGCCGAGGGGGAGCTTGCCGGCCTGCTTGAGGCGGCAGCGGTTGTCGTCCTCCCCTACCGCCGCCTTGACTCCTCCGGCCTCGCCCTCCTTGCAATTGGGATGGGCAAGCCGCTTGTCCTCTCCGACGCCGGCTCCTTCCCCGAGCTTGCCGCCCTTGGCGCCGCCCGCTGCGCGGCGGCCGGCGCGGTCGAGCCGCTTGCCGCGGCGATCGAGGAGCTGCTCGGCGACGAGCGGGCGCGCGCCCAGCTTGCCGAGGGGGCCAGGAGGGCGGCAGGGGGGCCGCTCTCGCCGCAGCGGTTTGGGCAAGCCCACCTGGAGCTCTACGCATCTTTGGTGCAAGGCCGATGACCGCCCTCGCAATCGCCACCTACGCCCTCCTTGGGCTGATCCTCTACACTCAGGTCGGCTACCCGCTCCTCCTCTACCCCTTCTGGCGGCTCCTCGGCAGGCCGCTGCCGCCTGCCCCGCCGGCGCCTGCCCCCTTTGTCTCGGTGATCGTCGCCGCCCACAACGAGGAGGAGGTGATCGCCAAGCGGGTTGTCAACCTGAAGGCGCTTGCCTATCCAAGGGACCGCCTGGAGGTGATCGTCAGCTGCGACGGCTGCACCGACGGCACCGCCGCGGAGGCCCGCCGCGCCGGCGCCGACCTGGTCTTGGAGGGTCCCCGGGAGGGGAAGGTGCGGGCCCAGGACCGGGCGGTGGAGCGGGCAAGGGGGGAGCTGCTTGCCTTCAGCGATGCGAACACGAGCTGGCAGCCGGACGCCCTCCTTGAGCTGCTGCGGCCGTTTGCCGACCCCCGGGTCGGCTACGCCTGCGGCCAGGTCCGCTACCTCACCCCCCAGGGGGCGACCAGCAGGGAGGGCCTCTACTGGCGGCTTGAGCTGTTCATCCGCAGGATGGAGTCGGAGCTTTGCTCGGTGACCGGCGGCAACGGCGGGATCTACGCCGTGCGCCGTGACGCCTACCTGGTCGTCGACCCGGTGATGGGCCACGACCTCTCCTTCCCCTTCAACATGGTCAAGCGGGGGTGGCGGGCCCTTTACGTGCCGACGGCCGTCGCCCTGGAGCCGATGGTGCCCACGGTCGAGGGCGAGTTCGCCCGCAAGCGGCGGATGTTGTCCCACACCTGGGCGATCGTGCTGCGCGGCGGGATGCTCGATCCTCGCGGCTACCCGCCCCGCTACCTGGCGATGGTCATCTCCCACCGGCTGCTGCGCTACCTCTGCCCGTTCCTCCACCTCCTCGCCCTGGCCTGCTGCGCGGCGGCGGCGGCAACCGGCGGCGGGGCGCCGGTGCTCGTGCTGCTCTGGCTGCAGGGGCTGGCGATCGTCGGCTTTTTGGTCGGCCGGTTTGCGCCGATCAACACCCTCCTTTTGATCCGCCACTACCTGCTTGGCCAGGCGGCGATCCTGCTTGGCCTCTACGACCACCTCCGCCACGGCACCCCGGCGACCTGGACGCCCCCTGCGGAGACGCGGTGATCAGGCGGGCGATCGACATCGTCGTCGCGGCGACGGCGCTCCTGCTGACCGCCCCCCTTCTGCTGATCTGCGCGGTGGCGATCAAGCTCGACTCCCCGGGGCCGGTCTTCTACAGCCAGCTGCGGGTCGGCAAGGACGGCAGGACCTTCTGGCTGCTCAAGCTGCGGACGATGGTTGAGGGGGCGGAGCGGATCGGCGCCGGGCTGCGGGTGGAGGAGGGGGACCCGCGGATCACCAGGGTCGGCCGGATCCTGCGGCGGACCTCCCTCGACGAGCTGCCCAACCTGATCAACGTCCTGCGCGGCGAGATGACCTTGATCGGGCCGCGGCCGACGATCCCCGAGCAGGTCGTCCAATACACCCCCCGCCAACGGCTGCGCCTTACCGTCAAGCCGGGGATCACCGGCTGGGCGCAGGTCAACGGCCGGGCCTCCCTGCCCTGGAGCGAGCGGATCGAGCTCGACCTCTACTACATCGAACACCGCTCCCTCGCCCTCGACCTTGAGATCCTTTGGCGGACGGTGGCGATGGTGATGGCCGGCAAGGGGATCTACAAGGGGCCGCGGGGCGGCTGGGAGGGGGAGCTTTGAGCCGCCCCGCCGTCCTGCTCACCGGGGTGGGCAAGCGGTACGACATCGTCTCCTGCTTCGCCCAGCTCACCTACACGATCGCCGTCGACCCAAACCCGCTTGCCCCCGCCCGCTACGCCGCCCACCGCCGGGAGCAGGCGCCGCCCTTTGACGACCCCCGCTACATCCCCCGCCTCCAGGAGCTGTGCGGCCGGTTTGCGGTTGGGGCCGTCCTCCCCCTCACCGACCTCGACATCGAGCTTTTGGCGATCGCCCGCGCCGAAGGGCGCTTGCCGGCCTTTGTCCCCGACCCGGAGGTGGCCCGCGCCACCTACGACAAGTACCTTGCCCACCTGGAGCTGACCAAGCGGGGCTTCCCCTCGCCGCCGACGGCGCTGCCCGACGGGCCGCTTGAGGAGCTCCGCTACCCGGTGGTGGTGAAGCCGCGGAGGGGCTCCGGGGCGCGGTCCGTCCACCTCGCCCGCTCCCCGCAGGAGGCCCGCTTCTTCATCGACTACCTGGAAGGCCGCAGCCACTTCGGCGAGCCCCCGGCCGCCCTGCCCTCCCACCTAAACGCCGACGTGCGGGCGCCGGCCGGGGAGCCGGTGATGGTCCAGACTGCGTTGGACGGCGAGGAGCTGGCGATCGACTGCCTCGGCGACCTTCAGGGCAGGTGCCTGAACGCGATCCCCCGGCGGATGCTTGAGTCCAGGGGAGGGGAGTCGATCAAGGGGACGGTGATCGCCGACCGGGAGCTTGTCGAGCTCGGCAAGGAGCTCGTCGAGGCCTTCCGGATCAGGGGTCCGGCGACGATCCAGCTGTTCCGCGACCCCCAGCTCGGGCTGCGGATCACCGACTTCAACCCCCGCTTCGGCGGCGCCTTCCCCGCCCCCGCCTACGCCGCCCACCCCGGCCTCACCTACCCGGAGCTGATCGTCAGGCTTGCCGGCGGCGAGCCGGTCCAGCCCCATCCCGGCCACTTCCGCGCCCCCCTCTCCTTCACCCGCTACTACTGGCAGCTGGAGCTTGACGGCCAGCTCAAGCCAACCGGCAGGGAGCTGGTTGCCGGCGGCCCGCCGCCGCCGCGATGCAACAATGAGGCGGGATGAAGCTGCTGCCAAAAAAAGGGCGGAGCAAGCCGCAGGAGCGGCGCTGCCCCCACTGCCAGGCGCCCCTCGACGAGGAGCAGGACTGGTGCGTCCAGTGCGGCGACCACATAAGCGGGGGGCTGCGCGCCCGGGCCGGCTGGTTCTCGGCCGGACTGCTGGCGGCCACCTCGGTGACCGTTGTCAGCGGCGCCGCTGCCGCCGGGATCGCCGCCCTCAGCCAGTCGCCGACCAGGGAACCGCCCCACAAGCTGCTGATCGTCAAGCGGCTGCCGGTGGGGAGCGGCGCCCCCGAACCGGGCCAGCCGGAAACGATCTCCCCCGCAACCGGGGAAGCAGGCGAACCTCCTGAAACGGGCGGTCCGGCCACGACCTCGCCGCCGCCAACCAGCTCGAGCGCCCTGGGCACGGCCGGCACCCACGCCGCAAGGTCGCGGTCAAGCGCAGGCGGCAGCTCGACGGCAACCCAGACGCGGTCGGCCAGCGGGCCGAGAGCGGCCGAACCCCTTGAACTGCAGGGGTTCATGCTTGCCAACTACAACCCCCAGGAAGCCTATCCCCCCGAAGACCTCTCCAACCCGCGGCTTGCCTTTGAAGAAGGCTCGCCAACCCTTTGGAGCCTCACCGTCCACCCCGGCGGCGCCAGAAAGCTTGGCGTCGGCTTGGTTGTCGACCTTGGCAGGCCGCAGCGGGTGGCAGCCGTTGAACTGCGCACCCCCACGCCCGGCTTTGCGGCCGAAATCCTTGGCGCCGGGGAAGGGCCGCTGCCGCCCCGCCGCTCCTCCAACCGCTGGACGTTGCTTGCCAAGGTCAACCGCGTCGGCTCGGCGGCAACGATCGACCTCGCCCACGCCAACCAGCCCTTCCGCTACATCCTCCTCTGGCTGACGAGCGTCCCGCAAAGCCTCGCCGGCAGCCGCTCCCGGCCGGGGAAGGTGCGGATCGAAGAATTCGCCCTCTACCCGCCCGCCTAGGCGGCGACGGGGGCGGCGCTGAGGCGCGGCGCAGCCCAGGCCTCCTTCAGGAAGGCGTTCACCTCGCCGAGCAGCCTTGCCGGCAGGAGGCGGAGCTCAAGCGGGGTGCGGGCCTCAAGGAGGCGGCCGGCCGGCAGCTCGCCGGCAAGCCGCTTGGCGTCGGCGTAGGGGTGAAGGGGATCGAACCGGTGGCCGATCACAAGGGTTGGCACCTGGAGGGCGGACCGTTGCGCCGCGGTCGGGCCAAGGGCGCCGTAGAAGAGGCCGTGGAGGACGACGGCCCGCTCGCTGGGACGGTCGCGGAGCGGGTCGAGCAGTGCGTTGAGGTAGTGGGGGGCAAGCCGCTGCGGCAGCAGCCGCAGCCCCTGGGCAAGGGCGTCGAAGGCAAAGCCGGCGCGGCGCAGCGCAAGGAGGACGGGGGTGAGCAGCGTCGCCCCGCCGATCAGCGCCTGCTCGAGGACCGGCATCTCCAAAACGAGCGCCCGCGCACGGGCCTCCTCCTTGAGGGCGAAGGCAAGGCAGGCGTTCGCCCCCATCGAGGTGCCGAAGAAGGCCGCCTCCGGAAGGTCGAGGTGGTCGAGCAGCTCCTTGAGCTGGTCGGCGAAGCAGTCGATCGAGTAAAGCGCCGGCTCCTGCGGCCGCTCGGAGCGGCCGTGGCCAAGCAGATCGACGGTGATCACCCGGTGGCCCTTGGCGGCAAGCTCGCGGGCAAGGGGCCAGTAGAGGCGCTGGGAGAGCAGCACGCCGTGGACGACGATCAGCGGGTAGGCGGACCGCCGCCTGCCGCGGCCTGGCGCCTGGGCTGGGAACTCGCTGTAGTGGAGCCGCCAGCCGCGAAAGGAGAAGGTAGCCATCCGTTTCACTATTTGACATTACCGGTCCCCCTTCCTGCACGCCGCCAGCCGCCGCTGCGGCACAAGCCCTTGCGCCCACCTGGAAAAGAGGAGGCCAGCGGCGTTACCCTCGCCACCCTGGGGGGTAGAGGGTAAGTAACCGCAAGCAGAGGGCGTTGCGGCCCCAGCGGCCACTCGCTAACGTTTGTTATCGAAAACTTTTTCGAGGAAGGAGCGCAAGATGGCCAAGCAACCACGGAACCTTGCCGGCAAGGTGATCGCGATCACCGGTGGCGCCAGGGGGATCGGCAGGGAGACGGCAGCCGCCGCCCTGCGCGCCGGGATGAAGGTGGCGATTGGCGACGTCGACTACCAAGCCGCCCAGGAAACGGCAAACCAGCTTGGCGGCAACGTCCTCGCCCTCCATCTCGACGTCACCGACCGCTCCTCCTTCCGTTCCTTTCTCGACTCGATCGACGAGCGGATCGGCCCCGTTGACGTGCTGGTCAACAACGCCGGGATCATGCCGCTTGGTCCCTTCATCGAGGAGGACGATGCAACGGCCCGGCGGATCATCGACATCAACGTCCACGGCGTGATCCACGGGATGAAGGAGGCGCTGCCGCGGATGATCGCCCGCCGCAGCGGCCACATCGTGAACATCGCCTCCCAGGCGGGGAAGTACGGCCTGCCGGGGGGCGCCACCTACTGCGCCAGCAAGGCGGCGGTGATCAACCTCTCCCGGGCGGTGCGCAAGGAGGTCCGCTGGGCCGGGATCGAGATCTCGGTGATCAGCCCGGTGGCGGTGAACACCGAACTCGCCCTCGGCCTCGCCGAACCGCGCCAGCGGCAGTTCCGCAAGGTGGAGCCCTACCAGGTCGCCGAGGCGGTGATTGAAACGCTGCGGGAACCGACCTTTGACGTCCACGTGCCGAAGGCGCTGAAGGTGACGGAGCGGATGAACGCGCTTTTGCCGATCTCCTGGCAGGACGCCTTCGCCCGCCTCTCCCGCGCCGACGCCGTCCTCTCCCAGATCGACCGCAAGGCCAGGGAGAACTACGAGCTGCGCGCCGCCCGCTCCGAGCCGGCCCTGGAAGCCGGCGAGGGCGAGCGGGCAGCGCTCAGCGAGCGGACCTCAACCGGCTCCTAGCCCTCGGCCAGCCACTCGCGGATCCGCCTGCCGAGCTCCTCGCCGGCGTCCTCCTGAAGGAAGTGGCCGGCCCCCTCGATCGGCAGCGGCGGCTGGCGGCCGATCGCCTTGGCAAAGGCCTCGCCGGTGGCAAAGGGAAGCACCCGGTCCTCGGTGGCCCAGAGCATCAGCGTCGGCCGCTTGTCGGCGCGCAGCGCCTCAAGTACCTTGGCGCCCTCCGCGGCCCCCGGCGCCTCCGGGGAGAGGGGGATCAGTGCCGGGAAGGCGCGGGCGCCGGCCTTTGCCGCCGGGGTTGGGAAGGGGAGGTTGTAGGCTTCGACGACCTCGGCGGGCGGGGGGTTGTGGCAGGCCCGTTCGATCAGCATCCCCACCGGCAGGTCCTCGGTGCGGGCGACGAAGTCGCGGAAGGCAAGCCAGGCCTCGCTCATCCGCTGGCGGCCGGTGAACAGGCCGGTGTCCATGATCACCAGCCTGCTGAAGGCCCGCGGCTCTTCAACGGCAACCCGCAGGCCGATCGGTCCGCCCCAGTCGTGGACGACCAGGGTGGCGTCCCGCAACTTCAGGCGGCGGACCAGCTCCCCGATCGCCGCCGCGTGGCGGTCGTAGGTGTACCAGCCCAGCGCGGTCACCTTGTCGGAGCAGCCGAAGCCGATCAGGTCGGGGGCGATCGTCCGCAGCCCGGCCTCCCGGAGGGGATCGATCACCTTCCGCCACAGGAATGACCAGGTCGGCTCGCCGTGGAGGAGGAAGACGGCCTCCCCCTCCCCCTCGTCGACGTAGGAGAGGGAAAGGCCTTCGAACTCGATTGCATCGCGGGCGCGGGTGAAGCCGGTCCGCGCGCAGAGCCGGTCCGGTTCCCCCTTGACCACCTCCGGGCTCACGCCGCCGTCCGCTCCAGCCGACGGCGCTCGACGGCCTCCCGCAGCGCCTCCCAGTCGACGTTGCGGAAGTTGTGCATCGGGCAGTACTTCGGCCCGCACATCGAGCAGAACTCGGCCGTCTTGAAGTAGTCGTCGGCAAGCGTCTCGTCGTGCATCGCCTGGGCGGTCTCGGGGTCGAGGGCAAGCTCGAACTGGCGCCGCCAGTCGAAGGCAAACCGCGCTTCGGAGAGTTCCCGATCCCACTGGGCGGCCCGCCTGTTGCCCCGCGCCAGGTCGGCTGCATGGGCGGCGATCCGGTAGGCGATCAGCCCCTGCTTGACGTCCTCCTTGTTGGGCAGGCCAAGGTGCTCCTTGGGGGTGACGTAGCAGAGCAGGGAGGTGCCGTGCCAACCGACGATCGCCGCCCCGATCGCCGAGGTGATGTGGTCGTAGCCGGGGGCGATGTCGGTGACCAGCGGGCCAAGGGTGTAGAAGGGGGCTTCATGGCAAAGCTCCTGCTGGCGGCGGACGTTCATCTCCAGCTGGTGCATCGGGATATGGCCGGGCCCCTCGATCATCACCTGGACGTCCTTCTCCCAGGCCCGCTCCGTCAGCTCGCCAAGCGTCTTCAGCTCGGCGAACTGGGCTGCGTCGGAGGCGTCGGCGATGCAGCCCGGTC
>Ga0209061_1004242_pt1 | contig 14054 bp, 10 predicted proteins | sample Coa_R1_10_FD_187157 | JGI IMG/M metagenome (GOLD analysis project Ga0209061, IMG submission 187157) | Surface soil microbial communities from Centralia Pennsylvania, which are recovering from an underground coalmine fire - Coalmine... | ecosystem: Environmental > Terrestrial > Soil >...
GCATGCGTTGCCCCATTCTATCGTGCGCAGCTTGGAATGGATTACGCACCTATGCTAGGATAGCGCGACTTTTTTTGTGCCAGGAGTGAGGAGAGATCATGGACAACTTTCTTTGTAGGCGCGTTGCCTGCGCGACAATTCTAGCCATATTGGCCGTCCTGCTAATCCAGCCGGCGCTGGCGCAAACCTACAGCCTGCTCTACAAACTCAACGGCGGATCGGATGGCAATGGCACCGGCGGTCTGGTCGCGGACCAGGCAGGAAACCTATATGGCGTAGCTGTCGCGGGCGGAAACCAGGACTGCAGTTACGGCGGGCTCAATGGTTGCGGCACGGTGTTCCGGCTGTCGCACCGTGGAAGTGGCTGGATTTTCAGCGTGCTTTATAGCTTCACCGGAGGAAGCGATGGATGGTGGCCAAACCAGGTAGTCTTCGGGCCCGATGGTAGCCTGTATGGCACCACCAGTTTTGTTGCCGGCGGTTACGGCACTGTCTTTCGACTTCAACCGCCGCCAACCTTTTGCCCCACCGTATCCTGTCCCTGGAGAATAACCACCTTGTACACCTTCACCAATTTTGCTGACGGCCGCTACCCCAACGGACCAGCGCTCGATGCGGCAGGAAACCTTTACGGCACCAGCAATGAAGGCGGCAACGGTGTGGGCAACATCTGGGAGCTATCACCGTCCGGAAACGGTTGGAGTTATAGCGTTCTATATGATTTCTCGGTCAATAATGGTAGCAGTCCAGTACACGGCGTGGCCATCGACGCGGCCGGCAACCTTTGGGGTTCAGGCGACGGTGGCGGCTCCTGCGGTCCTCTGGGCGAGACCTGCGGGCTGATTTGGGAATTGGCGCGTTCGGGATCCGGCTGGAACTTTCAGGCCGTTTTCGGCCTCGAACCAACTACCGGAAGCGCCCCCTCCGGGGTTTTCAGTTTTGATCCGGCAGGGAACCTGTACGGCACGCTCCAGGGTAACGGCCCAGCCGGAAATGGCGGCGTTTTCCAATTGGTCCCGTCCACCGGCCAATTCACTCTCCTCTACGCTGTCCCGGGAAATCCGGATGACCCCTTCGGTCCGCTGGGCGGCGTGACGATAGACCGCGCAGGGAATCTCTACGGCGCCGATACTGCCAATGGCGCCGATGGGCTTGGCTATGTCTTCAAGCTGGCGCCCTCCAACGGTAGCTGGATCCCCACCGACCTTTACGATTTCACCGGCAGCCCGACTGATGGGTCGTCACCGATTGGGCCGCTGGTGGTGGACGCGCAGGGAAACGTGTATGGAGCGACCACACAAGGTAATGACATCTTTGAGATCACGCCGTAGATTTCGCCTGCTGCTCCACCGCTGTCACTGCCAGCCACGGCGAAATCACGAAAACAAACGTTCCTGATGAGCCCTCGCGTACAGCCGGCCCTTAGGGAAGATTAATCCAGTCGCCAAGGCTCAAGTGAAGACCCATCTCCCCGCCCGAGCGAGTCTGTGATATGCCATGAAAAACCCAGCGAGAGGGCGCCCCGGCGGTTCAGAGGCCTCGCCGGCCACCACTAGGGTGCTCTTGCCCCTCCTCTTTTTTTTTGTGGTAGGAATCGCGCCTAGGAGGGTAAGAAGCCCATGCCCTTCATCCCCAAAACAGCGATGTTTTCGACGCTCGCGGCCGTCGCGGCGCGCCAGAACCATGCGCCAATGGTAAGCCAAGGCCTGTAGGGTTGACTTATGTGGAAACTTTGGCAGTGGGCTATTTGTTTCTTGACGTCAGCCCTTTTCGCTGCTTCCTTCTCTGCATTCGGAAGTACTGAAAAGCAAAAACCTCCGGCATCGCTCTCTTCCAGCTCACCGCTAGCGTTGCTGGAAGAGGCTGAAGTGCTTTCTCGAGGATTTATTCCTGACGACCGTTCAGGGTTGCTGCTGGAGGCCGCGAAGGCTGCGCTCTCCATCGACCGCGCCAAGGCCGAAGCATGGGCGAGCCAGTTGTTTACTTTTTCACAAGCGTCGTTGGAGCCAGGGCGTTATCGGCTAGCCATGGAGAAGAACGCCCTAACCATAGTGGCCCAAGTCGATCCGGTCCGCGCTGCACGATTGTTCCGCCAGCAGGATGTGCCCGACGTGAAAGACTCTCCTGCCGAGGACGTACGAACGACCGCGGCGACGGTCCTCTTTGCGGAACTCTGGTCAAAGCGCGGGCGGGCCGCGCTACCGCAAATCCAAAGCCTCGCCGCCTGGCTGGGATCGACCGGCCAGTATCCGTACACCGCCATCGCCTCGGTGATAGTGGATGACCTGAAGTCGGACCCTAAAACCGCGGCACTGCTTTTTGGGGATGCAATTACGTACTTCCCCCGTGATCCTGGTTATCGCACCAGCAATTGGGGTTTCACGAACCTAATCCTGCGTGTGGCGCCCGTTGCTCCTTCATCCTTGCTGCAGCAGGCCATCACGGAGGACGTCGCGGCGATTAAGCGCTCGCAGCAATCGGGTGGCACTGCACGTTATCAGATGAAGACTGCGAACCGGACCTATACCTTCGACTCAGAGGGAAAGCTGCTGGTTTATAGGCTGATGCCGTTGCTCCAGCAGATGGATCCGGACTGGGCCGCGCAGCTCGCCAATGAATTTGGTCTGGTGAGACTCCCTCCTGTTACGGCTGGCGAGCCGGTTAGCATTGCGGGCGCCGTCACACCACCCGACCAGCAGGATCCTGCGTCCAATGCGGCGCTGCAGGCGGCCCTGAACGCCCACTGGCTAATGCAATCCCAGCAGCAATCGGTAACCGATCCGAGCACCGCGGCGCAGGTGGCGATGCAGATCACGGACCCCGTCATGCGCTCTGTCGCGCTGGTATCCACCGCCCCCGCTTACTCCGCGCTTGATGCGGCTAAAGCGGATGACTGGGTGTCCGCCGCGCGGCAGCAACTCACGGACCTCCCGCCGAGCGTCAACAAGCTCCGCCTAGAAATTGCTTTGGCAAAGGTGGACATTGCCAATGGGCGCCGTCCTGAGGCGCAGGCGGAGGTTGCGCGGGCCTACGACTTTGGCGGAGAGCTCTTCCAAGAAGACGTGGAAGCCAATCCAGGTAAGTTTTCGGAGATGGCTGACGGATTTGCCGAACTTGTCGATTTAACCCAAACGGCGGCGCGCCAGCCGTGGCTTTCGCCCATGACCCTCGCGCACATACGTGAACTGCACAACGACGTCCTTCGGGCGCGATTGCTGGTTGAACAGGCCAAGGGAATGACGGAGAGCAAGGGGCGCGGATAGGGCGTAACCGTTGCCGATGGCCGGAACCAAACCTGTCTCGAGTGGTGTCTCATCGTCGCGGTCACGGCCCAAATGGTTTGGCTATTTTTGCTGCCCATCGGGAAGGCCCGCCCGCTCCAACCCAAACGCAAAACTGCTTTGCCCAAACAGCGCTAGCTGTTCTTCTTCCGCCGGCGGATGAGCGTTGCGGCTGCGCCGGCTGAATTCGCGCCTGATCCCATACTTCTTGCGCAGCCGCGCCATCAGCTCCGAAATCCGCTTGCTGTACGCCTTGCTGACAAAGGCGCGCCGAGTGAAGCGCTCGCGATAGGTCGCAGCGAGAGGGGGAAATTCCTTCTCCAGAAACGGCAGAAACACGCTCGCCGAGCACGGCTTCAGAAACAGCGGATTGGCAAAGATGTACTTGCCGCCGGCTTCTTTCGTCGCCCGCACCAGCGCCTCCAGCGCTGCGGGCGAATCGGTGATGCCGGGCAGCACCGGCGCGCAAATCACGCCCGCATTTATGCCGGCAGCGCAGAGTTCGCGCACGGCATGCAGGCGCAGATCGGGACGCGGCGCGCGCGGCTCCAGAATCCGCGCCAGCCTTGCATCGAGCGTGGTGACCGTCAGGTTCACGAACAGCGAATTGTGTTCGGCAATCGCTCGCAGCAGGTCCACGTCGCGCACGATCAGGTCGGACTTGGTGACGATGCCAATCTCCAGGCCGTGATGCTGCGCCAGCTCCTCCAGAATGCCGCGCGTCACCTGGTAGCGCTTCTCGGCCGGTTGATAAGGATCGGTAGCGGAGCCGATGGCGATCTCTTCTCCGCGTTTGACCTTCTTCAACTCCTGCCGCAGCAGCCAAGCCGCCTGCTGCTTGACATAGATCTTGCGCTCGAAGTCGATGCCGTCGCGCATCTCCATGAACTCGTGGGTATAGCGCGCGTAGCAGTATTTGCAGGCGAACTCGCAGCCGCGATAGGGATTGATGGTCCAGGCAAAGGGCACGCGAACGGAGTGGCAGCGGTTCAGCAGGCTGCGCGAAGGCAGGGTGAAATATTCGACCAGGTGACCTTGGCGGACGGACGCGCTTTGCGCGGCGAGCCTGGCGATACCGACCAGCGAGGGCGAAGGTCCCGGTTCCTCGATCTGGAGCAAGGCCGAGTGCATAGGCGTGCGGCGGGGACGGCGATATTCGTCTTTTGTTCGCCTGGCAACCCATGCTAGTCTTCCCTCCGGGAGGGCGTCAAGCACGCGGGCCGAGTTAAGGAAAGTCTAATTAAATCGGAACGAAGTCCCTCAGCGGCTAAAGCCGCATTTTTGCAGTATTTACGGACGGCCTGAAGGCCGTCCCCAAAACGCAACTTAATCAGAGCTTCCCTAATTCTTCGCGGCCCTCCACGGTAAAAAATCAACCTTCATCGATGAAACAGGCCCTCCTTATTTCAAGTTCTTGGCCAGGAATTCGTCGGTGATCTTCCCCGCCTGCTTGGCGTCGTCGGCGCGATATCCGGTTTTGTTATTCGGATTTTCGAAGGCATGTCCGGCGTCGGGGAAGATGTGAATCTCGACTTTTTTGTGCAGCGCTTTCATCTGCGCCTCAAACTTGTCAACGTCGGTGAGCGGGATGCCCAGATCCTGACCGCCGAAAATGCCCAGAATCGAGGCATGAATCTTCTTGAGGGTGGCCTTGTCGCTGGCCAGATGGCCGTAATTGATGACCGCGACCTTCAGATGTGGATCGGCAACCGCCAGATCAAGCGCGTAGCCGCCGCCCATGCACCAGCCGATGGCGCCGATGCGCCTGTCATCGACCATATTTAAGGAGCGCAGATACGTGGTTGCCGCCAGCAGGTCGCGGCGGGCGCGGTCTTCGGGCACGCCGCGCATGATCTGGTGCGCCTCATCGGGGGTGGTCGCTACTTTGCCGCGATACAGGTCGATGGCGAGCGCCACATATCCTTGGTCAGCCAGGGCGGAAGCCTGCTGCTTGACCCAGTCATTCAGGCCCCACCATTCATGGATGACCACCAGCGCGGGGAACGGCCCCTCGCCTTTCGGCGCGTAGAGCAGGGCGTGGACGGTCTCGTTTCCGCTTTGATACGACACCTCTTGCGGCTGGGCCGCAAAGGCGCTCATCGTCAGCAAACAGAACAGGGCAGTCAGTAAAGTGGCTCGCACGGAAATCCTCCGGCAACAAGGGTACCAGCTAACCGCAGTTTGTCCACAACGGCCTGCGGGTCGATGATCATGCGGCGGCGGCCTCTTCCTGGTTGTCTTCGTCGTCCGGGCGCAGGGGCACAGGGAACAGTTCCAAACGCTGGCTGGGCGCGTCTCGCTCGACGGTTTGCATGGCTGCAGCGGCGCCGCTGCCCGCGTGCGACAGCGGGCCGTTGATCGAGCAGAAGAACTGACTGACGCGGTCGCAATGGAAGGCTGGGCCGTCGTCGTCGGTCTCGTCGTCTCCCTGCTCGATGCGCTGCTGGTGAGCCTCTTCCTGCTTCTGGTGAGCTTCTTCCTCAGCCGCGTCCAGCCGGGCGCAGGTCTCGGCCATCTCCTTGATCTGGGCGACTTCGGCGGCGTGCTGCTTTTCGTCGTTCGCTTCCTCGGCCTTTAACTCGGGCGCATCGCCGCCCAGTTCAAAATCCTCTTCGAAATCCGGGTAGCGTCCGGCGACGGTCGCGCCCGCCATCGGCTGGAAGTTGGCGCCGTTGGCCAGATTGGAGCTGGCGGTCTGCAAGGCGTAGAGGACCAGTCCGGCGCGCTTGGGGTCGAGGCGGTTGCGCAGGAGGGCGTCGATGACCTGCATGAGCGCGAGCTGGATGGAGTTGGCGTCTTCCAGCGGCGGCAGCTCCAGCACAGGTTCGGGGACGGCGAGGGGACGGGCGGCGTGCGCGGCGTGAAGGCGCTCGGCACGAATGCGGCGGCCGATGTGGGTGAGATGAAAGTAGCAATGACGGCGACCGCGCAAGGCGGGCGAGCCGCAGAATTCGCCGTTGGCCTTGATGTGCTGGCACTGGCGCGCGCGTTTTAGCCGGAGGAGCCTAGCCTGCGTAGCCGCACGGGCTGCGTTTTGCTCGATTTGTTGTTGGGCCAATCGTTCGGATGATTCCATGGGGTTGGTTTCTCCTGGTGGATGGCTGGTTGACCATCCGTAAAGTTGTGAGTTGGCAAGTTGACGGTAACCCGCCAGTGACCGGTGATACCCCCTCCCCCGTTTGGGCTGTAAATTCTTGAAAACACAGAAAACAGCCCACAAAATCTTGAGGGCGTGGGAGTTATATGGAAAATCTTGAGCCACAGGAAGTTACGGAAAGAAATGGGAAGACGGTGGGATGTTGCCGGGGCTTTTGCGCCCGTCCATCCTCCCGCCTGTGGCGAGAAGGATGGAGCATCGAAGTTGGACAACCGGCGACCAACAACCAGCAACGTTCCGGCTCCAGACAACACGAGGGCAGGATCGCCAGGGCGCAGGCGGATCCTACCCTAACAGATCCATGGTAGCGGGTTGAGGGAGTGAGTCAAGTTACGAAAGTACAATAAGGGTAATTGTACTTTCGTAACTTGCGAGGGTGAGGGTAACCTAGGCGGGCAATCCCCAGCCAAGGAAGGGAAGCTTGGGTGTCGAAAACCGCGAGATTCGGTCCACCCGGCCGGCCAGCCGACGAATGAACGTTCACTGCACACACTGTAGTGACGCCGGTCACGGCGCCAATCTCCGGCTTGCTGCAAAATTCGCGTGGCATTATTGTGCTTCCCCATAGAGGAAACCATGAAGCAACGAATGGCCGCGCTGCTCGCGTTGTCGTTCCGCTTGCCGGCTTCGCGGCTGACACCGGCTACACGGGAACTTACGACGGCGGCCCGTTACCTGGCATCAAGTGCGGGGCGGATTTCGCCGGTTGCAGGACAAAGTACGTTTTGTGCGAGATGGCAAATTGAACTATAGGAAATGGAGACGCAGCTAAGGGGAACAAGAGGAGGCGAAGATGAACCCCGACAGCAGCTTGGAGGCAGGGACCTATCGCAAGGTGGACGTGCGCGTCGTTCCGTTTCTCTTCTTATGTTACATTCTGGCGTACCTCGACCGGGTCAACGTTGGATTCGCGAAGCTGCAGATGCTGAAAGATTTGTCGCTGAGCGACGCGGCCTTTGCCACGGGCGCCGGTATTTTCTTTATCGGCTATTTCTTTTTCGAAGTGCCTAGCAACGTGCTTCTGAAGAAATACGGCGCCCGCATGTGGATTGCGAGGATCATGATCACCTGGGGCATTGTTTCGGCGTGCATGATCTTTGTGAAAGGGGAGTGGTCGTTCTATGCCATGCGCTTTCTGCTGGGGGTAGCGGAAGCCGGTTTCTTCCCCGGGGTCATCTTCTATCTGACATTGTGGTATCCCTCCCGGCTGCGGGCATCGCGAACGGCCTGGTTTGTAGCGGCGATTGCCGTTTCCGGGGTGGTCGGCAATCCGATTTCCGGCTCGATCATGGACCTGCTCTCGGGAGCGATGGGACTGAGGGGCTGGCAGTGGTTGTTTCTGGCGGAAGGCATTCCTTCGGTCATCGTCGGTTTCTGGGTGATCTACTATCTGAACAGCAGCATTCAAGAAGCAAAGTGGCTGACCGCGGAGGAGAAAGCGCTGCTGGTGCAGCAACTCGAAGCCGAAGACAAGCACAAGACGGAACACCGGCTGGCCGACGCTTTCAAAAGCGGCAAAGTGTGGGCCTTGTGCGCGATCTATTTCACTTTGATGATCGGCTTGTACGGCATTGCGTTCTGGCTGCCCACCATCGTGAAGGCCTTCGGTCTGAAGGGCTATTTTGAAGTCGGGGTGGTTACCGCTATACCGTACGGGGTCGCCGTTATCGGCATGGTCCTGCTGAGCAATCATTCCGACAAGACGGGAGAGCGGCGGCTGCATTACGTGTTCACTTGTTTAGCGGGAGCGGTTGGCCTGGTCATGAGCGGGATCACGGCGTCGAATCCGATTCTAGCCATTATCTTTCTGTCCATCAGCACCTTAGGGGTGATCGGCTCGATGCCGTTATTCTGGCCAATTCCTTCAGCCTTCCTGGCCGGGACGGCAGCCGCGGCCGGTATCGGCATCGTGAATTCCATAGGGAACTTGGGAGGATACGTGGGTCCCAATGTTCCTATTTGGGCGAAGCTTATATCCCACGACCCAGCCGCGGCGCTTTACATCATTGCGGTAATTCTGGGATTCGGGGCCCTGCTGACGTTTTTCTGTATCCCGAAGACGCTACGGGTGCGAGTGTCATGAGACGCAGCGCGCCAAAAGCGTCTTTGCCCGTTGCCGCCGCGGCATGGTATTCTTAATCGCGTAACAACAAACGATAAAAGAGTAGGAGCGCAGCCGATTCAGTGTTAGCCCGAGAGAGAAAAGCCGCCTTGATTGACCAGCACCGCACGCATGCGACCGACACCGGTTCGCCGGAGGTGCAGGTTGCCCTGCTGAGCGAGCGGATTGGTGAATTGACGGAACATTTCAAGACCCACACGAAGGACCACGCCTCCCGGCGGGGTCTTCTCATGATGGTGAGCAAGCGGCGGAGCTTGCTCGACTACCTCAGAAAGTCCGACAGCGAGCGCTACAAGGCGCTGATTCAGAAGCTGGGCATCCGCAAGTAGGGCTGCCGGCGCTGACGCGGGGGTATCGCCATTCCGGCGGCGCGGAGGTGGCGCTGCCAGGGTCGCGATGGATTCGATTGGCGCGTGGGGTGCGCCCCGATACTTCAAGTTCTCTCGGCTGACTTGTACTTCACTCCATCTCAGATATCGTGCTTGTCGCGGGCGATGGGTTTTGTTTTTGTGAACGAACCGCAGATGCCTCCGCTCGCCGCGCCGGTTCCGGCGAAGCGGCGGGCCCGGTCGGGATGACAAAGGTCAGAGATCAGTCGGTTGCGTTTAGACGGAAGGAAAAAATAGGAAATGAACGAAGAGATGACGGCCACACTGCACGGCGTCAATAAGCATGAAATCAGCGTGGAACTGCCGGGCGGCAAATCCATTCACTTTGAGACCGGAAAACTGGCGAAGCAGGCGCACGGCTCCTGCATTGTGCGCATGGGCGACAACGTGGTACTGGCGACCGCCTGCGCCAACGCCGAGCCGCGCGAGGGCGTGGATTTTTTCCCGCTCACGGTCGACTACCGCGAGTACACCTACGCAGCGGGACGCATTCCCGGCGGCTTCATCAAGCGCGAGGGGCGGCCCAGCGAGCGCGAAATTCTGACCAGCCGGCAAATTGACCGGCCGATCCGGCCGCTGTTTCCAGAGGGCTTCCGCTGCGAGACGCAGGTCATCGCCATGGTGCTCTCGGCCGACACGGAAAATGATCCGGACGTTTCCGGCATCAACGGCGCGTCGGTGGCGCTGAGCGTTTCGGACATTCCGTTTCATGGCCCGATTGGCGCGGTGCGTGTGGGGCGCGTGAACGGGCAGTTCATCATCAATCCGACCTACGCCGAGCAGCGCGACGGGGACCTGAACCTGATGGTGGTAGGGACCTCGGAAGGGATTGTGATGATCGAGTCGGGAGCGCGCGAGGTCTCGGAAGATGTGGTGGTCGAAGCCATCGAGTACGGGCACGAGCAGATCAAGAAGATTTGCGCGGCGATCCGCGAGCTGGCGCAGAGGGCCGGCAAGCCCAAGCGGGCGGTTGAGCCGGTGGTGATCGACGAGGCTTATCTCAGCGAACTGCGGGCGAAGATCGGCGAGCGGCTGGCAGACGCGGCCAACACCGAAAAACATCCCAAGAACGAGAGCTATACGCTCATCAAGCAACTGAAAGACGAAGTCAAGGAAGCCATTCCGGAAGATGACGAAGAGGGGCGCAAGAAGGCCGGCAACTACTTTGACATTTTGCGGGAGCAGATTTTCCGGGAGCAGGTGATCAAAGAGCGGCGGCGGCCGGACGGGCGGAAGTTTGACCAAATTCGCGATATCTGGATTGAGGTGGGGGTGCTGCCGCGCACGCATGGCTCGGCGATCTTCACCCGCGGCGAGACGCAGGCACTGGTGACGACCACGCTGGGTACCAGCGAGGACATGCAGCGGCTGGAGATGTTCGAAGGCGAAGCCAAGAAGCGCTTCATGCTGCACTATAACTTCCCGCCGTTTTCGGTGGGTGAAGTTGCCTTTTTGCGAGGCGCAGGGCGGCGAGAGATCGGCCACGGAGCGCTTGCTGAGCGGGCCATCTCGGCGGTGTTACCGGGCGAGGCCGATTGGCCGTATGCCATGCGCGTGGTCTCCGACATTCTGGAGTCGAACGGCTCATCTTCGATGGCGACGGTCTGCGGGGCGTCGCTGAGCATGATGGATGCGGGCGTTCCGTTGAAGGCATCGGTTGCCGGTGTGGCGATGGGGCTGGTGAAGGAGGGCGACGACTACGCCATCCTGACCGACATCGCCGGTGCAGAAGACCATTACGGCGATATGGACTTCAAGGTGGCGGGCACGCGCGACGGCATCACCGCGCTGCAGATGGACATCAAGGTGATGGGCATCACGCCGCAGATCATGCGCGAGGCGCTGCATCAGGCGCGCGCCGGGCGGCTGTTCATCCTCGACAAGATGAACGCGGTGATTGCCGAGCCGCGCACCAAGATCAGCGAATTTGCGCCGCGCTTCTACAGCCTGACGATTCCGACGGACAAGATCCGCGACCTGATCGGGCCGGGCGGCAAGGTAATTCGCGGCATCGTAGAAGCCACGGGCGTGAAGATTGACGTGGAAGACAGCGGCAAGGTAAATGTGTCGTCGGCCGACCAGCAGGCGGCGGCCAAGGCCATCCAGATGATCAATGACATCACCGCGACCGCTGAAGTAGGGAAGACCTATCTCGGGAAAGTCACGCGGCTGGCAGACTTCGGGGCGTTCGTGGAGATCCTGCCCGGCACCGACGGACTGCTGCACATCAGCGAGGTCGCGGAGCACCGCATCAATGATGTGCGCGACGAGTTGAAGGAAGGCGACCAGGTGCTGGTGAAGGTGCTGGCGGTCGATGGAAACCGGATCAAACTCTCGCGCAAGGCGATCCTGCGCGAGCAGCGGGCCAAGATGGCGCAGGCCGGGGGCGATGCCGCTCCGGAGGGCGAGGGAAGTGTGACCTTCGAGGGCGGGCACGAGCGCGCCGATGAAGCGGAGCCGAACTACAATCGCGACGCCGAGCGGCGGGAACATGCCGGAAGCTATCGCGGCGGACGCGGGGGACGACCCGGCGGGCGCGGCGATCGCGACCGGGGACCGCGGCGCGGCGGGCCAAGACGCTAGAGCGGGCTACCGAGGACGGGGGCGAATTCCTTCCGGCCCATCGTTTCAAATTGGGAAAGACAAACCTCCGGATGGCCTGTAGCGTGACGCAAAATCGAGATCGGGGCGCGTGGCGTATTGCAACACTCAGGAGACTTTGATTCAGTCGGAACGAGGTCACTCGGCAGCTAAAGTCGCGATGATCCTGCACGCTTTACGGACGGCCTAAAGGCCGTCCCCTTCAAAGGCCGGACTTGATCAGAGTTTCCTTAGCGATTAGCGATTAGCAATTAGCGGACGACCCCCTATACGAACCACCTCCTGAGGCCGGGCACGAAATCTCAAGGATCCTATAAAAGTCAGGAGACCCTGATTCAGTCGGAACGAAGTCCCGCAGCGGCTAAAGCCGTGATGATCCTGCAGGCTTTACGGACGGCCTAAATGCCGTCCCCTTCCAAGGCCGGACTTGATCAGAGTTTCCTTAGCAATTAGCGGACGACCCCCAATACGAACCACCTCCTGAGGCCGGGCACGAAATCTCAAGGATCCTATAAAAGTCAGGAGACCCTGATTCAGTCGGAACGAAGTCCATCAGCGGCTAAAGCCGTGATGATCCTGCAGGCTTTACGGACGGCCTAAAGGCCGTCCCCTTCAAAGACCGGTCTTAATCAGAGTTTCCTGAGTTTTTGAGGGGGCATGGCTGAAGCTGCGTCCAGGTCCATAAAAGCAGAGGACTTCAGCCTGAGGGAACCTGGATTCGATGGGAAAACTATTTTCAGACATACTCTAGTCAATTTGTCATATACTATCGCCGATAGTAGACCTACCTAACAATCTAACTACAAAATTTCCGCAAAACTATCGACAGAGGATGGGTCTCGTTGTATGATCTTGCTCCGAACGGGCCGCCTCGACAATTGAAGGCTGAGGGGAAGGCTTTCTAGTTTTCAACTAGAGAGAAAACGGAGAACATCTTCCTTCCATTGGCTCACGAGTGTTGATGGATCCTGTTCGACTATTGCCACGACGAACCTGTGTTCCGTCAACATTAACCCCAATTTAGACTAACAACCCTTCCGGCACAAAGAGTAATGAGGAGAATATGAAGAAGCCCAGTGTTCTGTTAGGTGGTTTGGCGGTCTTGCTTGTTGCCGCACTTCCCTTGATGGCCCAGGCGCCTTACGCGGCTCCGGGCTATGCCCACACCAACGTTATTGTTCTGGATGCCATGCATCCTATGGTTCCCACAGGTATTTTGCCGGCGCAGTATAGGTCAGCCTATGGTTTCAACCAGATCCCCAATCAGGGACAGGGCATGACGATTGCCATCGTTGACGCCTTCGATGACCCCAACATCGCATCCGACCTGGCGTTTTACGCCAATTACTTCCATCTGGGGCCCTGCAATTTCACCAAGGTGAAGCTGGGGTCCATCCAAGGGCAGGGCTGGGACCTGGAGGAATCGCTGGACGTCCAGCAGGCCTGCGCTCTCGCGCCCAAAGCCAACATCGTTCTGCTGGAAGGCGCCACCAACAGCTTTTCAGATCTATTGACGGCTGTAGCCATGGGCTCGCAGGCTCCGTATAACGGCAGCGTAGTCTCCATGAGCTGGGGCGGCGGCAGCTTCAGTGGCGAGAACCAGTATGACAGCTACTTCTGCAACATCGTGAATGGCGCCGGCCAGCCGGTTAGCAACGTCGCCGCCACCGGCGACGGCGGACACGGCACGATCTACCCCTCGACTTCACCTTGCGTGATTGCTGCCGGAGGGACCTCGTTGTATCTGAGCAGTGCGACCCCGTTGCCGACTCCGCTGGCATTAAACTACGGCCACGAGACCGCGTGGAGCGGCAGCGGCGGCGGCATCGACCCCTACGAGGCAGAGCCCTCGTTCCAGACCTCGGCGTGCGCGCCGTTTACACCGAATGGCGACCGGTGCGTGCCCGACATCGCCGCCGATGCCAATCCCGGCACCGGTGTTCCCGTATATGACACCTATAGCTACGGCGGTTGGGTGCAGGTGGGCGGCACCAGCGTGGCGACCCCCGACTGGGCTTCGTTCTTGATCCTGGTCAACTCCCAGCGCGTGCTGAATGGGCAAAATACGCTCAGCCAGGCCGACGCTGACTTTTACTCACTCTACAGCAGTGCCTACGCCACCAACTTCCATGACATCACCACCGGAAGCAACGGCGGTTGCGGATTAGATTGCAACGCTGGAACGGGCTACGACCTGGTGACCGGAATTGGCACCTATCAGGCCCAGAACCTGTGGCGGGCCATGGTGGCCATGCCCAACTAACCCTTCACCTCTTTACCTTGAAAAGGCGCGCTCTCGCAGCGCGCCTTTTGCTATTTTGCACCGTGCCGTTGGAGGTGCGAAGAACTTGCGAAACAGCTCACTGCAGCGTCGGGCTTTCCGTGGTGTCCTGAGCAAGCTTCGCCTCCAGAAAAGCTACGTGGTCATCTTCCATCTGCGCCAGTTCGCTATAAAGCCGGCGCAGCGCTCCGTCCGGGGTCCGTTTCGTCATCTCGTCGTAGAA
>Ga0209061_1004243_pt1 | contig 14053 bp, 10 predicted proteins | sample Coa_R1_10_FD_187157 | JGI IMG/M metagenome (GOLD analysis project Ga0209061, IMG submission 187157) | Surface soil microbial communities from Centralia Pennsylvania, which are recovering from an underground coalmine fire - Coalmine... | ecosystem: Environmental > Terrestrial > Soil >...
GCGAGCCGGCCAGCATGTCACCGATGACGTAGCCGATCACCGGCAGGCCAAGCGATTCGCCGAGGTTCCATCCCGCAGTCCGCATCAGCCGCCAGGGGTGCGGCAACTCGAGGTGCTCGACCATGGGCCGAGCATACGTGCTGCGGCGTGCGCGGGCGTACCTATCCGCCAAGGTGTCGCGAAACTGGCGCACGCATGCGGATGAGGTGCCAGTGCCGTGCGTTGCCTGAAAACCGCTGCTCAGCCCGCGCTGCATGCGGCTGACTGCGGGCGACGTGCGGCAGATGCCGCCGTCATCACATAATGAATGAATCTTTGAACTCGTTATTATGAGATGTAGATCACATTGCTAATTCACTAATCCTGTGAGCCGCCCCGCGCTGGCGGCCCGGCCGCCCGCGCGGGGCCGTGTGGTGCCCGGGGCAGCGGCCCGGGACGGGCCAGGAGGCCCGGCGCGCCGTGAGGCTGCGGCCGGCGCGCCGGCGCTCCGGCAGGCGGGAATGTCAGCGGCTGGCACTACATTGAGCCTGCGGGCCCGGTGCGGGCTTGCGCGGAAGACGGCGTCCCCGGGCGGTGCCGTCCCGGGGCGGCGCCGCACCGTAGCGGCATGATGGCAGGCACGGGCGGCGGGCACCGCCAGCCGAGCCCGGCGGCCCGGCACGGCTGGGCGGCAGAGCGCGGGCAACGGAGCGAGGAGTGGGCCGTGGACGGTGACTACCCCGTCAGCAGCGGTGCGTACCGCGCCGGAAGCGGGCCCGGCCGCGGGGGCGGGGAACCTGCGCGGCCTGCCAGGGCGCGGGGCAGGCTGCCGGACCCGCCCGGGCCGTGCGCCTACAGCGCGCCGTGGGGGAGGCGTGAGGGCGCGCGTACGTCCGTGGTCTGGACCGTGCTGCGCGAGGTGCTCGCCGAGCGGTCGGCTGGTACCGGCCGCTCACGGCTGGACGTGGTTGACGCGGGGGGAGGGACTGGCGGGTTCGCGGTGCCGCTTGCGGCCCTGGGGCACAACGTCACGGTCGTCGACCCGAGCCCGGATTCGCTCGCGGCGGCGCAGCGGCGGGCGGCCGAGATGAACGTGCCGCTCGGCGCCATCCAGGGGGAAGCCGCCGGCCTGGACGGGCTGGTCGGCGAGGGCGCCGCTGACCTGGTGATCTGCCACAACGTCCTGGAGTACGTCGAACTGCCTGCCGAGGCGATGGCGGCCATCGCCAGGGTGCTGCGCCCGGCTGGGGCGGTGAGCGTGCTGGCCGCCAGCGCCGTCGGCGCGGTGCTCCACCGGGCTCTCGCCGGCCGGTTCGAGGAAGCACGGGCGCTGCTCGGCCGCACCGCAGGCGGTGCGGGCGGCCCGGCAGGCGGGGGGACGCCGCGCCGGTTCACGCTGTCCGGCCTCTCCGCGCTGATCGAGGAGGCGGGGCTGCATCCCGGCGCCGCGCATGGCGTCAGGGTCTTCGCGGACCTGGTGCCGAGCACGATGGTGGACGCCGAGCCCGGCGCGGCAGCGGCGCTGTGCGCGCTCGAGGAGGCTGCTGCCTCGCACCCGGCGTTCCGTGACATCGCCGCGCACCTGCACGTGCTCGGGCGGCGGTGATCCGGTGCCTGCCGGCGGTGACAGACCCGACGACACCGGGTGTCACGTGCTCCACGTCGACATGGATGCCTTCTACGCGAGCGTGGAGGTACGGGACCGGCCGGGTCTTTCGGGCACGCCGGTCGTCGTCGCCGCCCCGGGAGGCCGCAGCGTGGTGCTCTCTGCGTCATACGAGGCGCGCGCGTCCGGCGTCCGCTCGGCGATGCCGCTCAGGCAGGCGCAGCGGCTGTGCCCGCAGGCCATGGTCATCCCGCCCCGTCATGCCACCTACGCCGCGGTCTCCCGGCAGATCATGACGCTGCTCAGCTCGGTAACCCCCGTAGTCGAGCCGCTCTCGCTCGATGAGGCCTTCCTCGATGTCTCCGGCGCGGTGCGGCGCCTCGGGCCGCCTGCCCGGATCGCCGCGATGATCAGGGCCCAGGTCCGTGACCGGCAGGGGCTCACCTGCTCGGTGGGGGTGGCCCCCTGCAAGTTCGTCGCGAAGATCGCATCCGCGCGCTGTAAGCCGGACGGGCTCCTCGTGATCCCGCGGGCCGGTGTCCTGGATTTCCTTCATCCCCTGCCCGTGGCCGCGCTCTGGGGCGTCGGCGGGCGGACGGAAGAGGTGCTGGCACGGCTCGGCCTGCGGACGGTGGGCGATATCGCGCACGCTCCCGTCGAGGCGCTGCAGCGGGGCCTGGGCTCCGCGCTTGGCGCCCATCTCGCCGCGCTCGCATGGGGCCGCGATGACCGCCCGGTGATGCCGCACGTACCGGACAAGAGCATCGGCGCGGAGGAGACCTTCCCCAGCGATGTCGGTGACCCGGATCTCATCCGCCGTGAACTGCTCAGGCTGGCAGAGCGGACCGCGCGGAGCTTGCGCGAGTCTGGCTGCGTCGCGCGGACGGTCGTGGTGAAGCTGCGGCTGGCCAGCTTCACCACGATCACCCGCTCGCGGACGCTGGCCGAGCCCACCGACGTGGCCCGCGAGATCTACGCCACCGCATGCGCCCTCTATGCGGCCGCGGGGCTCGGCAGGCAGGCCCGGCTGCGCCTGGTCGGAGTGCGGGCGTCCGGGCTGGTACCGGCCGCCCGCACGGCCCGCCAGCCCGCCCTGGGCGAGCGTCCGGCCGGCTGGCGGGAGGCAGAGCGTGCCGTGGACCGGATCGCCCGGCGGTTCGGCGCAGACGTGGTCGGCCCGGCCGTCCTGGCGGTCAGCGGGAAGAAGCCCTGCCCGGTTGCCGGCGTCCGGGAGCGTGATCGGCCCGCCGGCTAGCGGCCACGGGCTTTCCCGGGCCGTCCCTGGCCGTCCCGTTGCGGTGTGCGTCCCAGGTGGCGGGCGGTCTGCCCGGCTGCGATGCCGGTCATGCGCCGGGGCGCCGAGCCCGCGGGCACATAGCCTGCGCATCGCCGCATATGCGCTCTTCACGGGACATGCGCGGGCTCGTATCCTGGCAGTACCAGGAACGTGAGGCGAGGACTGCCGCGCCCCGGTTCCGTGCGCAAGGTGTCGTGGGAGGCGTCGTGCCGCTCTCTGAGCATGAGCAGCGTCAGCTCGAGCAGATCGAGCAGGCGCTCTATAGCGAAGATCCGAAGTTCGTGCACGCGGTGCGCTCCAGTGACCCGCGCGTGCATTACAGGCGCCGTGCCCTGCGCTCCACGACTGGATTCGTGCTCGGCGTCGCGCTGCTGCTGGCAGGCGTTATCTCCCGGTACATCTGGATCGGGGTGGCTGGGTTCGTTGTCATGCTCGCCTGCAGCATGTGGGCGCTGACAAGCTGGCGGCGCCTGTCTGGCATGACAGGATTCGGGCGCGGGGGAACCGCTCTGCGCCGGGGCGGCCGCATGGGCGGCGGTCCGGGCGGCCCCGCAGGATCCGGGCACCCCAGGGGACGCAGGGGGCCCAAGGGACCCAAGGGGCCCGGCATGATGGAGCGGTTCGAGGAACGGTGGCGCCGGCGGCAGGAGGGAGATCGCTGAGCGGCGTGACTTGCCGGCCGGGGAGCGTGACTGTGCCGGCCGGTGAGGATGCCGGCCCGGCAACGGCCGCCCGGATTCCGCGTGGCTGATCGCCGGGAGCGGTTCCCGCCGTTCGCCTTGTGCCCCCGCCGCCAGCTTCCCCGGGTGCCGCTGCTTTCCCTGGGCATCGCCAGCTTCCCCGGAGCCGGGCGCCTCAGCGCCCCGGTGGCCCGGTGGCGGTGAGGCGTGCCCGCTGCTGGCCGGGTCCTGGGGACCGGCCCCGGGCGCCCGCCGCTTCCTGGTGGGTCACCGGCTGCCCCGCCCCTGAGCGGGGGGTGAGGGCGGCGGCGCGCCGGGCCGCCGCGCGCACAGGGAACAGCACGGAGACGGGGAAAAGACGCGCCCGCCACCGCCTCCAGCGGCCCGCCGCTGCCGCCAGTTCCCGCCGCACGTCAGCGACGTCGCCCGGAAGGGTGCCCGACGGAGCCGGGCTGCCCGCGTAGGTGGCACGTTCCTCGGCGAGGGCGATCCTTTCCAGCGCCCCGGCCGCCGAAGGCGGCAGAGCCAGCCGTTCCGAGACCCGGCGGGCCGTCGTACGCGGTGACTCGCTGGGCCTGTGGCCCATTCCGTAATCGGTCAGGTCATCGAGGAACTCGTGCCAGGCGGCGTGCGCCCGCCGTGCGTCACGCAGCGCTTCCGCCGTGCCCGGCCGGGCTGCCGTGTCCGCCTGGGCCGCCGTGCCGCCATGGCCCGCCGCGTCTGCCGCGTGCGGGGGGCTGTCCGCGAGCCTCCAGCGCCGCCGCCGCCTCAGCGACCGGCATACCCGCGGGGCGGAGGCCGCCGCGGCCAGCGCGAGGGCGGCGATGGCCGCCGGGACCGCTGGCGAGCCGCCGCCCGGTACGCCGTGGCCAGGCCCTGACCCGCTGCCCAGATCGGCCGGGACATGCGGGATGCGTGCCGTGCCGCCGCTCGCCCCCGGCGTTCCCGCACCCTGCTGCCCGCCGCCGGCTGCCGTCCCCGTCCCGCCCGTGCCGGCCGGCCCGGCCGGGCCGGCCGGGGGTATCGAGTAGGCAGGCGGGTAGGCGGTGCCCTGCCCGCCGACGCCGGCCGGCGTCGGCTCGAAACGGAGCCAGCCGGCGCCCTGGAAGTAGAGCTCGGGCCAGGCGTGCGCGTCGCTGGTCCTGACCACCCATGTGCCGTCAGCCGCCTGGGTGCCCGAGGTGAAGCCCACCGCGACCCTGGAGGGGATGCCGAGCAGGCGGGCGAGCACCGCCATCGCGAAGGCGAACTGCTGGCAGTAGCCGCGCCTGGTGACGGTCAGGAATTGCTTCAGGGCGGCTGCGTCGTCCGGTTCCGGCGTATCGAGGCTGTAGCTGAACTGGCCCGACTGGGTGAACCATTCCTGCAGGGCGAGAGCCTTGCCATAGGCCGTTGCCGCCCCCCTCGTGACCCGCCGCGCCAGCGGTGCCAGTGAGCGGAAGGACGCGGGCACGCTGAGGTACTGCCGCCTGATGGCGGCGGGAGGCGGCGGCGCATCGTTCAGTTGCTGGGCCGATGGGTCGGGCTCCTTGCTCGTCACCGTGTAGTCAAGGCCCGCGAGCGGCGCATCAGGGGAAAACACCATGAGGGTGCCGGGATCGGCGCTCCACCGGCCAGGGACCTGGACCCGCGTTGCCGGGTAGGGCAGCGGAAGGAAGCTCAGTCCTCCGGGGCGGCCCGCCGCCGTGCCGGACACAGAGATGGCAGTCGTGACGGTGCCGCTGCCCGCCGTCGTCAGCCCTGGCGGCGCGGGCAGCACCAGGCCCCCCGGGGAGGCCGCCAGGCGGGCCGCCTCCAGGTGCGGATCCATCGTCCAGCTCGTGGCCGTGAGATCGCTGAGTACGTACATCTGGAGGTACTCCGGCTCCGGGTTCGCCGTGTGGTACGTGAGGACCACCTCTGACCGGCTCTCGCGCAGGTCCGCGTTCATCCCTGCCAGCGGGCGGGGGAACAGGCCAGGGCCGCCGGCCGCCGCAGACGATCCGAAGACGTGGCTCGTGTGCAGCCCGGGGACCGCCAGCGTGACGCACAAAGCGATGACGATGGCGGCAAGCCCCGTCCGGCGGCCTGCCGCCGCCAGGCTGTCCGTACCGGGGATGCCCCCGCGCTGCGGTGTCACGATCCGGCCCCACCGGCGGACCCGTTCCCGGCCGTCGGCGCTCAGTACGGCCAGGTATCCGGCAGCGCCGAGGCAGAAGACCACGGCGGTACCGAGAACGCCACGCGAGGCCGAGGTAGCGGCCGGCGCGCCGAACAGTGCCAGCAGCGGCAGGCCCGCAGCGGCGGGGCTGCGCAGCCGTGCCGCGAGCAGGTCCGTCACCGCGGCCACCGCCCCGATCCCGGCCGTGGCGAGCAGGAGCAGCCCTGGCGTGGCGGTGACCGGGGCCGCCTGCCTGCCGGCCGCCGCGACACCCTGCCCCGCCAGATGCCACAGGAACCCGAGTGATGAGGGGGCCGGCACGACGAGCAGCCATGAGTGCGCCGCCGCGAACACGACGTTGAGGTAGGCCAGCAGGCCGCACGCGCTGGCGGCCAGGCATACGCTGGCAGGCAGCGGGCGCAGTCTCGTGAGGGTCCCTGCGCATGCGACGACGGCGATCGCGCCCGCCCCTGCCCAGAACCACGCCTGGCCGCTGAACACGCTGTACAGGGAGACCGAGGTGAGCAGCGTCGCCACCGCGGCGGCCAGCGTCCGCCGGCCGGTCACGGGTTCACCTCCCCGGACCCGGCGCGGCCCCCGGCCCCGGCATGGCCCGCGGCCCCGGCCCGGGCCCCGGGGGCCTGCGTGCCCGGCGTGTCCGCCGGCCCGTGCGCCCCGCGGCCCGCCGCGGCGCGCTGGAATGACGTGCCGGCCTGGTAGTGAAGCTGCTGCCACGCAGCGGCGAGAGAGGTGCGCGCGGTGACGATCGCCACGCGCCAGCCGGCGTCGGCCAGGATGCGCGCGGCATCGCCCGCGTCGTGGCCGGCCTGCTCAGCCGAGCCCCAGCCGTGGACGGCCATGAGCAGTGCCAGCCCGGAGCCTGGCCCACGGCGGCTTGCGGCGAGCTGCCTGGCCTGCCCGGCAGCCAGGTGGCCGGTGATCGCTATGACCTGCCCGGGGGCACTGGCCCGCAGGGCGGCGAGGCCGCCCTCCAGATCGGCGCTGCGGGATGTGCGGATGGCTGCGAGCATGTCGAGCAGCCCGTCCGCCGGCGGGCTCACGGGTCCCGCGGCGGCGAGTTCGCCGGTGTCAGCGATCAGCCGTACCTGGGTGCCCTGGGCGGCCAGGTGGACAGCGATCGAGGCCGCCGCGCTGACGGCGGCCTCGAAGGAGGAGTCCATGCCGGTGCCCGAGTGCGCGTGGCGCCGGGTGTCGAGGAGCAGGCAGGTGCTCTCCAGCCATTGCTGCTCTTCACGGCGGACCATCAGTTCGCCGTACCGCGCCGTGGATCTCCAGTGCACCCGCCGCAGATCGTCCCCGTCGCGGTAGGCGCGGGGGGCGATGTCGTCCTCCCCGGCGACGGCTACCGCCCGCAATCCGTTCTCGCCGGAGCCCAGCCGGCTTCCCACGGCCCTGACGCTGGGCAGCGGCGTGACCGGCGGCGTGACGACCAGCGTGCTTCGCGAGGCGAAGGAACGGCCGAGCTCCACCAGGCCGAACGCGTCGGCGGTACGGATTCCGAGCGGCCCGATCGTGAACATGCCGCGCACCGGCGGGCGGAGCTGGTAGCTGACCTCGCGGCTGCCGCCCGGCGCTATCCCGCTGAGCACGAAGCGCGGCCGGCTGCCCAGGGCATGCGGCGTGGCGTCCTGCGCGAGCAGCAGGCCGATGCGCGATTTCGAGACGTTCGAGACCGTGATGCGCACCTCGACCGGGTGTCCCGCGGCCACCCGGCTGGGGACCAGATAGCGGGTGCAGGAGATGCGGTAACGCACCCGGCTCGCGGCGAGGGCCGACAGCAGCGGCAGCGCGAGGATCAGGATGCCGGCGCGGAACAGGTCAGCGTCCCCCAGGCCGAGCCCGCACACGGCGGCCACACACCCCGCGGCAAGGAAGCACTTGCCGCGTGTGGTGAGCGCGCCGGGCAGGGACCTCTGCCCGCTCAGGCCCCGCATCGCCGCGTCCCCCTGGCTCTTCGTGTCTCCCGCGCCCGCGCGCCGCGGTGGCGGCCCGGCCAGCCGTTCACCGCAGGCCGGGCACCGGAAGCCTGGCGATGATCCCGGGCAGCACCTGCTCGGGCAACTGGCGCTCGACCATGGCTTCCGGCGTGGGCAGCAGCCGGTGGGCGAGGACGGGCACCGCGAGATCCTGCACGTCGTCAGGGATCACGTAGTCACGGCCGCCGAGTGCGGCCCATGCCCGGCTTGCGCGCACCAGGTGCAGCGTGGCACGGGGAGACGCGCCGAGCCGCAGCTTCTCGCAGGAGCGGGTCGCGTTGGCCAGGTTGATGACGTACTGCTTGACGGGAGCCGACACGAACACCCCGCGGACCGCCAGCACGAGATCCTGCACGTCGCGGGCGTGGGCAACGGGCTTGAGGTCGTCAAGCGGCGATGACGACCCGTGCGTGTCCACCATCTCCAGCTCGGCGTCCGGTGTGGGATAGCCGATGGCGATGCGGGCGGTGAAGCGGTCCCGCTGCGCCTCGGGCAGCGGGTACGTGCCCTCCATCTCCATGGGGTTCTGCGTGGCGATCACCATGAACGGCGGCTCGAGCGGATAGGTCGTGCCATCCACCGTGACCTGCCGTTCCTCCATGCATTCGAGCAGCGCGGACTGTGTCTTGGGTGATGCCCTGTTGATCTCGTCACCGACGACGATGTTGGCGAAGACGGGCCCCGGCCTGAACTCGAAGTCGTGGCGTTCCTGGCTGTAGGCGCTCACCCCCGTGACGTCGCTGGGCAGCAGGTCGGGGGTGAACTGGATGCGCCTGACCGAGCAGTCGATCGCGCGGGCCAGGGCTTTCGCCAGCATGGTCTTGCCGACTCCCGGCACGTCCTCGATCAGCAGGTGGCCCTCGGCGAGCAGGACGGTAAGCGCAAGGCGAACCGCGTCCGCCTTCCCGTCGATCACCGATTCGACGGCCGCGCCGATGCGGCGAGCCACCTCAAGGAGCTCGCCGGATACCTGTCCCGCCCTGTGTCCGGCATCCCCTCCCACATGGCCTCCTCACCGGCCTCATGGCGGCACAGGCCGTGGCCCCGGCCAGGCGTCCTGGCAGGCTTTCACCTTGCCCGGGCCAGGAGCCGCGTGACGTGACCCGCCGCGGGCAGGCGCTGATACGCCCGCTCTGCGCCCTATTGCCGTTATTCTACGTAATTTCCGTTGCTACGGCGTCTTAGTCGACAGTACGTCCTCATCCATGTGTCATGCCATGTCTGACGGGCTCATTGGCCGCTGCGAGCGGAATGCCCCGTTCCATGCAATGCCGCCGGCTGGGGTACCTCTCCGCGCCGGGCGTCACCGAGCGCGCATGCGGCCGCCGGCTTTCCGTGACCCGCCGTGAGGATCGCGGGACCGCTGCCGCCCCCACGTCACCCCACCCTGCTCACCCCTTTCTGACCTGGGATTTTACGGACAGTAAGGGACCGCCGCCGGCGTTTCGGAGGTTGACGGTGGAGGAATGTGGAGTACAGTGGAGCGCTGTGGAGCAACCGTTAGCTCCACGCGCTACTCGGGGGATGGGGAGGCTGGGTGCGGTGTTTCTCGGCACTCACACGCCCCGCCTCGATGAAAAAGGTCGCTTGTTCCTGCCCGCCAAGTACCGTGAGGAACTCGCAGGGGGAGTGGTGATCACGAAGGGCCAAGAGCGGTGCCTCTACGTCTTTCCCCAGGCGGAGTTCGGCCGCATCACCGACGCCCTGCGCACCGCTCCGGTGACGGCTAAGGCCGTCAGGGACTACAGCCGCGTCTTCTTCGCGAGCGCTTCCGATGAGGTCCCCGACAGGCAGGGACGGATCACCGTGCCCGCCGCGCTCCGTGACTACGCGGGGCTGCGGCGCGACTGCGTGGTGATCGGCGCGAACACCCGCCTGGAGATCTGGGATGCCGCGGCCTGGGATGCCTACCTGAGCGGGCAGGAGGAAGCGTTCGCCGCCGCCTCCGAGGAGGTGCTGCCGGGAATCCTGTGAACTCGCACCGGGGACAGCCCGGTGTGCCATCTGTCCGGCGAGGTCTCCACCCGCGTCCGGGCCGCCAGCCATCTGACATCTCTTCCCCGGTGCCAGGCGGCGGAACGCGGCCCGCGCGGCGCGGATGGGGGCCTGGCCGGGCGCGGAGGTGAGCACGCCCGCCTCATGCGGGCAGCGGGAGCGAGACGGAGGGCGGGTCCGATGGCCGAGGCAGCCGCCGGCCATGTGCCGGTCATGGCCGGCCGCGTCGCGGCGCTCCTCGCCCCCGCGCTCCAGCGGGACGGCGCCGTCCTCGTCGACGCGACGCTGGGCCGGGCGGGCCACGCCAAAATCCTCCTCGACGCCCATCCCGGGCTCCGGCTGATCGGCGTGGACACCGATGAGGCGGCGATCGAGCAGTCGCGCGAGCTGCTCGCCCCCTACGCCGGCCGCGCGACGCTCGTGCACGCCTCCTACGACGAGATCGCAGCGGTCGCTGCCGCGCACGGCCTGCGGCACGTCCAGGGAATCCTCTTCGACCTGGGGGTCTCCTCCCCGCAGCTCGACGACCCGGGCCGCGGCTTCGCGTACTCCTATGACGCGCCGCTTGACATGCGGATGGACCGCAGGCGCGAACTCACCGCCGCCGACATCGTCAACGGATACCCGGCCGCCGCGCTCGCCCGCGTGCTGCGCGAGTACGGCGAGGAGCGCTTCGCGAAGCGGATCGCGGCCGCCGTGGTGCGGGAACGCTCCCGCACGCCCGTGACGTCCACCGGCCAGCTCACCGACATCGTCAGGGAATCGATCCCGGCTGCCGCGCGGCGCAGCGGCGGTCATCCCGCCAAGCGCACGTTCCAGGCGCTGCGGATCGAGGTGAACGGCGAGCTGGCGGCTCTGGAGCGGGCGCTGCCCGCTGCCCTGGATCTCCTGGCGCCCGGCGGGCGGATCGCCGTGCTCGCCTACCACTCACTGGAGGACCGCGCGGTCAAGCGGGCACTTGCGTCACGGGCCTCGTCCACCACACCGCCCGGCCTGCCCGTGGAACTGCCCGCCAGCGGCCCCCGGTTCCGGCTGCTCACCCGTGGGGCAGCGCGGCCCGCCGAGGAGGAGATCGCTGCCAACCCGCGCGCGGCCCCGGCCCGGCTGCGGGCCGCGGAGCGGATCCGGGCGGAGGACGCCGCGGAGGACGCCGAGGGCACACCAGACACGAAGCCACCAGAGGCAGACAACGCGAAGGGCAGGGCAGGATGAGCGGCACGAAAACCGTCCCGCGGCCGGTCCCCCGGCCCGTCCCGCCACGGCGCGCGCCCGCTGTGCCGCGCCCGGCGGGACCCTCCGCCGGGAAACCCGCGGGACCGGCAGGATACGGGGGGCGCCGCGGGACGGGGCCGGCGCGGCAAGGCTGGACCTCGGTGCGGCCCGGCCCACACCGGAGCCCGGCAGCGCAGGGCCCGCAGAAGCTGCCGTTCATCGTGCTGCTGATCGTGCTGCTGGCCGGAGCGCTCGTGTGCATCCTGGTGATCAGCACGACGCTTGCCGAGGGGTCATTCAGGATCAGCACCCTGCGGCAGGCTGACAACGCGCTGGCCAGGCAGCAGGAGCAGCTCCAGCAGCAGGTGGCCAGCGAGCAGGCGCCGGCCATGATCGCCCAGCGGGCCGAGCAGCTCGGCATGAGGCCCCCCGGCGTGCTGCGCTTCATCAACCTGCGTACCGGCCGCATCGCGACCGACACGCCCGCAGGCGCGGAACCCGCGTCTGCCGGGGCCCACGTGCCAGGGACTGCGCCATGACGGCAGGCGGCGGAGGGCGCCAGCCTCGCGGCGGTCCCCGCAGGCGCCCGCCCGGAGCCTCCGGGGCCCCCGCACCCGCACCCGCGCCCGGCCGGGCGGGCCGTGCGGGCCCGGGGCCGGGCCCGGCGGGCGGAGCACGCCGGCCAGCGGACGACGGGCGCGCCGGGCATCGGGGACGGGGCGCGCGCGGCAGCGGGGACGGCCACGGCGCGAAGGGCTGCCCCGGGCGTTCTTCGCGCCGTGCCCGGCCGGCCAGCGTGACAGACGCGGGCGGCACGGAGCCGCCCGCGCCCGGCGGCCAGAATCCGCGGCGCGGCGCCGCACCTCCTGGCCGCCTGCGGCTACGGACTGTGCCCGCTGGCAGGCCCTCCGTGCTCCCCGCGGGGTCAGGAAACCAGGGACCGTCCCGCGGCGGCCCCCGCACGCGGCCCGCAGCGCGCCAGGTGCGGGCGGGCGCCCCGCCGGCCGCGGCCGGACGCGGGAGAAGCGGGAGAAGGGGAGGAGGGCCAGGGCGCAGGGCCCGGTCGTGGCGCAGGTCCGCGAGGGCGAGCTGGGTAGCGGCCGCACGCGGCGACCCGGGCCGCAGGCTTGGCATCAGCCTGCTGTGCATCGCGGCCGTGTTCTCGCTGTTCGCCGGGCGCCTCGTGCAGCTCCAGGGGCTCGACGCGGGCACGTACCGCGGCCTGGCCAGGCAGATGCGGCTGCACACGTTCCACTTCCCCGCGCTGCGCGGCACGATCACGGCTGCGAACGGCCAGGTTCTCGCCATGACCGTGCAGACCTACCTGGTGTTCGCCGACCCGGTGGAGATGACCGCGCAGCAGATGCCGCAGGTCGCCGCCGCCCTGGCGGGCCCGCTCGGCATGCCGGCGGCGGCCATCCTGAACCTGATCCGGCATCCGACCTCGCCGCAGTACGTGGTGCTGAAACGGGGAGTGCCGCAGCAGGCCGCGAACCAGATCGCCTCGCTCAGGCTGCCCGGCTCCCGCCAGCACCACCTGGACCACCTGCCGGGCATCGCCATGACCCCGGGATACGCGCGCACCTACCCCGACGGCGATGCCGTCTCCAACCTGCTCGGCTTCACGAGCACCGATGCCGCGGGGAACCTGGTGGGCGAGGCCGGGATCGAGCGTGCCTACAACTCCCTGCTGGCCGGCCGGCCGGGTGTCGAGGAAGCCCAGGTCTCCACCGACGGCCAGCCGATCCCCCTCGCCGTGGGCAAGGACACCGCCGCCGTCAACGGGAGCGGCCTGCGGCTCACGATCATCCCCGCCCTCCAGTGGGAAGCCCAGCAGGCATGCGCCGCGAAGGTGAAGGAGGCGGACGCTGACAACTGCACGGTTGTCGTCATGCAGCCGCACACCGGCCGGATTCTCGCGATGGCGCAGTGGCCGGCCTACGACCCGGCCCACCCGTCAGGCATCGCGTCAACGTCCGACCTGGCCGTACAGGACGTCTTCACGCCCGGCAGCACCGCGAAGGTGATCACCGCGGCCGCCGCGCTCGAACGCGGCGGCCAGACGCCGGACAGCACCTACACCGTCCCCGACCAGATCACCTGGCACGGCTTTCATTTCCACGACGCGGAATACCATCCGACGGAGAAGCTGACGATCAACGGCATCCTCGCCAACTCGAGCAACGTCGGCATGGTGCAGGTCGCGCAGCACGTCACCCCCCAGACGCAGTACGGCTACTTCAGGGCGTTCGGCATCGGCGAGCCCGCGGGGCTCGGCCTGCCGGGCGCCAGCCCCGGCCTGCTCCCCCCGCCGTCCCAGTGGTGGGGCGACGAGCGCTACACGCTCGCGTTCGGCCAGGGGGTCGCGGTGAACGCCGTGCAGATGGCGAGCGTGTACGCGACGATCGCCAACGGCGGGGTCCGCGTCCAGCCGACCCTCGTCGAGGGGACCACGAACGGCGCGGGACGCTACGTCCCGGCGCCGCCGCCGCCGTCGCGGCGTGTCATCACCGCGAAGACCGCCCATGAGCTGATCGCGGCGCTCCAGCAGGTGCCGGCGGTCGACGCCCAGGCCGCCCAGCCGTGGGGCGTCATCCCCGGCTACGCCGTCGCCGCCAAGACGGGGACGTCGCAGGAGTGGGACAGCCAGCGCAAGTGCCTGTGCATGTACGGGGCGAGCTACATCGGGATGGCGCCGGGGAACGACCCGCAGCTCGTCGCCGCGGTCAACGTGCAGAACCCCCGCAAGGGCGGCTACTACGGCGACATGGTGGCCGGACCGGTGTTCAGCCAGGTCATGAAGTTCGCCCTGCAGACCATGAAGATCCCGCCGGACGGGGCTGTACCCGCGCACGTGCCGCTCACCGCGCCATAACGAGGTAATCTCTCCGCGTGTCCGTGGCTATCCGTCCCGCCCATCCGCAGCCCCGCCCGCTGAGCGGCCTTGGCGCGCTGCTCGGCGTGAAGCTGGCCGGCGGGGAGTCCCCGGCGGCGCTGCCGGAGGACCAGTGGCTGGCATCCGGCATCACGCACGACTCGCGGGCCGTGCGGCCTGGCGACATCTACGCGGCGCTCCCGGGGAGCCGCGTGCACGGTGCCGAGTTCTGCGCCGACGCGGTCGCAGCCGGGGCGGTGGCGATCCTCACC
>Ga0209061_1004245_pt1 | contig 14048 bp, 12 predicted proteins | sample Coa_R1_10_FD_187157 | JGI IMG/M metagenome (GOLD analysis project Ga0209061, IMG submission 187157) | Surface soil microbial communities from Centralia Pennsylvania, which are recovering from an underground coalmine fire - Coalmine... | ecosystem: Environmental > Terrestrial > Soil >...
TTTGAGATCGCAGTCATTATTTCGGACACCTGGGGCCGCACCTGGCGCAATGGGCAGGTGAACATGGCAATCGGCACAGCTGGCATAGAGCCTTTGACCGATTATCGTGGCCAGTACGATCCGTATGGGTACAAGTTGCAAGCCAGCGTTATTGCGGTTGCCGATGAATTGGCAGCGGCGGCAGAACTGGTCATGGGCAAGGTTGACCGCGTGCCCGTGGCGCTGATTCGCGGCTATGCTTATACGCCCGGCAGCAGCACAGCACAGGCGCTCCTGCGCGATCCCGCGACCGATATGTTCCGCTAAGAAAAAAAGCGATTGGCAGAAAGGTCAGTAGAGAGCAAGGTGACAATACATTCCCAACAGCGAACAGCAGCCCGGCCTGAACGCTCCGACAGCCTGATGGAATTAATGCGGGCGCGGCGCAGTGTTCGTCAGTATCAGGCTCTTTCGGTGCCGCGTGAACTGGTTGAGCAAGTTCTGGAGGCGGCGCGCTGGGCGCCTTCGCCTCACGGTCGCCAGCCCTGGCGCTTTGTGGTCCTGACGCGCCAGGAGAGCAAGGAGCGCCTGGCCGATTTTATGGGCGAGACCTGGCAGAAAAACCTGGCTATGGATGGACAGGCCGAGGAGATCGTCAAAATACGCCTGGAGAAATCTCGCCGGCGCATCTTGCAGGCTCCGGTACTGGTGCTGGTCTGTCTCTATCTAGAGGATCTGGATCGTTATCCAGATGAACAGCGGCAGAGCGATGAGACAACCATGGCGATTCAGAGCCTGGGCGCGGCGATCCAGAATATGCTGTTGATGGCCTACGATCTCGGCCTGGATGGCGGCTGGATGTGTGCCCCGCTCTTCTGCCCGGAGGTCGTCTGTCAGGCGCTGGACCTGGATACGCGACTGATTCCCCACGCGCTGATCACGCTGGGCTACGCGGCGGCTGATCCCAAACGCCGGGAGCGTCATTCACTGAATGAGTTGATAGTTCGTTATGATTAGAGGTGGTTATGATTGTAGTTCTGGCCGGCGGAGTAGGCGCGGCCCGTTTCTTGCAAGGTGTTGTCCAGCTTGTTCCGCAAGAGGAACTGACTGTGATTGCAAATACAGGCGATGACTGCGAATTCTATGGCCTGCATGTCTCGCCCGACGTGGATATTGTGATGTATACCCTGGCCGGCCTGGTCAATGAGACGCAGGGCTGGGGCATCCGCGACGACACCTATTATACGATGCAGCAATTGACCAGCTATGGTCACGAAGACTGGTTTCAGCTAGGAGATCGCGACCTGGCCACACATATTCACCGCACGCAGTTATTGCGCCGGGGCAAAACGCTCAGCGAGGTTATAGACGATCTGCGCATACGTCTGGGTCTAAAGCTGCGCATTTTGCCTATGAGCGACCAGCCTGTCCAGACTCACGTGAGGACGCCTGCTGGCCTGTTGCACTTCGAGGAATATTTCGTCAAGCGCCGGTGTTCTGATCCTGTACAGGATGTAGTGTTTGTGGGAGCCGACGCGGCCAAACCGGCGCCGGGCGTGCTGGATGCGATCAAGGAGGCCGAGGCTATTCTGATCGCGCCAAGCAATCCCGTTGTGAGCATTGGCAGTATTCTATCTGTGCCTGGTATTCACGATACGTTGCACGAGGCCAGCGGTATGGTAGTTGCAATCAGCCCGCTGGTTGGCGGTATGCCTATCAAAGGGCCTGCCGATAAATTGATGCGCGGCTTGCATATGGAGGTCTCGGCGGTTGGTGTTGCTCGCTATTACCGCGACTTTCTTGATGTTATGATTATCGACCAGCAGGACGCCCACTTGCTCGATGCAATCGAGGATCTGGGTATTCCTGCGCTCGCCACCAACACGATTATGCGCGATGCCGCGTCAAAAGCGGCCCTGGCTCGCAACGCGCTGGAAGCTGCCGGCCTGGATAGATTTACAGCAGAGCAAAGATAGTTGAGGGAATGACGTATTCGGCACTTGTACCAGTAAAGGCGCTAGCCCTTGCCAAGAGCCGCCTGGCCGCGCATCTCTCCGACCGCCAACGAGAAGCGCTGGCCCTGGATATGTTCCAGCATGTTCTACACACCCTCTGCGACAGCGAGCTCTTTGAGCAGGTCTATGTGGTCAGCGCCGATCCCAGAATTCTAGAGCTGGCTCAGGAATGGGACGCGGAGCCGCTGCGCGAGACGCAGCCGGGACACAACTCCGCCTTGCAGGAGGCCGCGTTGACTATTCTGGAACGTGCGGCCTGGCGGCATGGCCTGTACTCTAGCTGGACCAGGCTTACCAGGCAGGGAATAATCCGGCAGATGCACAACCCGAAAGGCATGCCGCAGGCGCTCAGCAAATTTGGGCTGCTGACCATCTCCGCCGATTTGCCGCTGATCTCCCAGACGGATATTCGCGCGCTGATCGCGCTGGCAGAGCAGCACAAGGTTGTGCTGGCTGGTTCAAGGGAGGGTACAGGGACAAACGCGGTTGTGATGCGCCCTCCGCTGGTTCTGCCCTATCTTTTTGGCCCTGGCAGCCTGCCCGCGTACATTCAGGCAGCCAGGCAACACCTGATAGACTATACCCTCCTTCCCAACGCCAATCTGGCCTTTGATATCGACACCATTGACGATGTACGAGAACTTGAACGTTCCCATACTGCCTGGTCTGGCGCGGCCAGCCTCGCTATATAGCCTCTCGTGGCTCATTTATTGCCAGGGGAGAATATACTGGATATGAGAAAGGATTTTTCTAACAATGCTATCGGATCAAGCACGCGCGTTTTTGAATGAAAAACGCTTCGCCGTTCTGGCTACCCTTAATCGAGATGGTACGGTGCAGCAAACGACGATGTGGTACTTGCTCGAAGGTGATACCATCGTGATGAACACGAAGGTCGGACGTCTGAAAGAGCGCAATCTGCGTCGTGATCCGCGCATATCGATCTGCGTAGAGGATGGTTATCGCTATGTGACGATCAGTGGCACAGTCGAGTTAATTGACGATCCTGAAACCAGCCAGCGCGATATTCATCGCCTGGCTGTCCGTTATCACGGTGATGAACAGGCGGCCCGGCAGATGGCCGAGCAGTTCTCGAAGGAGCAGCGCGTTACAATTCGTTTACGTTGCGAACGGGTCCACGAATATTTTTAGATTTCTGACCTGGCTGAATCGGCGAAGAAAGAAGGAGCAGCTCTGTGAAAGCATATGGCAGTCAAAGTATGGTCGCGCCTCTGCGCAAGGTTCTGGTAAAGCGTCCTGATGAAAACTTCGCCGTCTCCGATCCCGTCGCCTGGCACTACACCAGTCGCCCGGACCTTGCAGTAGCTCAGCGGGAGCACGACGAGCTGGTTGCGCTGATCCGCCAGGCTGGCTGCGAAGTTTTTTATCACGATGAGGTGCAGCCCGAACGCGCCGACGCTATTTTTGCTTTTGATCCAGCGCTGGTCACTGATGAGGGCGCGGTTATTCTGAACATGAGCAAACTCTTGCGGCGCGGTGAGGAGGCGGCTATGGCCCGGCGCTTTGAAGAGCTGGAGATTCCCATTCTTTACAAGCTGCACGGCCTCGCGCGCGCGGAGGGTGGCGACCTGTTCTGGCTCGACCATGATACACTGGCTGTTGGTCAGGGTTTTCGCACCAACGCCGAAGGACTTTCTCAGTTGCGCGAGGCTCTGGAACCCATCGGTGTCACGGTCATCCCGGTTGAACTGCCCTACTACACTGGCCCCGCAGCCTGCTTGCATCTGCTTTCGCTGATGAGCCTGGTTGACGAGAAACTGCTTGTTATCTACCCTCCACTGGTGGCCGTGCCATTCTGGCAGGAACTCCAGCGGCGTGGTATAGAGATCATCGAGGTGCCTGACGAAGAGTTCCTGACTATGGCGCCTAATGTCCTGGCCCTGGCCCCGCGCAAATGTATCATGCTGGAAGGCAATCCCCGCACGCAGCGCAAGCTGGAAGAGGCTGGCTGCGAGGTGGCTACCTATAAGGGCAATGAGATCTCGCTGAAAGCCGAGGGTGGTCCCACCTGTCTGACGCGGCCATTGTGGCGCGCGTAGTGATATTGCCCATTTCTTGCCAACTGTAGCAGGCACCCCCGCTGACAACCTCTAGCTGCTCCTGGAGGTGCAATCCGGCTTGAGAGAAGAGTGCTTGCCTGCAAGCGCGGCTGTGAACGCGTTTCAGGCAAAGCTCAGTTTCAGGCCGGATGAAGCCTTACAACTGTGTCCAGGCAGCAATCAGGTCAGGGGCCATACCCACGCCCCGTTGGGAGACCAATGCATCGCGCAAGCGGAATGCCAGCGTCTCTATGCCAATCTCTTCTTGCGTGGCGATACGATGCTGAAGGAGTGCCGGGAGCAGACTGCGCACTCGTCCAGCGATCAATTCATACCAGGGCCAATCGGTTCCGCCCCCGATAAAGGACTCGCACGCGATCTGTGGAGCAGGCAACCCCGCCTCCAGGAATACATGATACAGACGCAAGCCCATCTGGGTATCGATACCACTCCGACGAAAAGCCTCTTTGATCCACTCACCCACCTGCTCAAAGAGGGGAGCATGAGGGACGCAAGTTCCCAGATGCGTCAGATCCGCTTCCAGGAAGACGACGATTCCTCCTGGGCGAACATATTGGGCAAGCTGGCGCAGAGCCGTAGCTGGTTCAGGTAGATGCTGTAAGATGTACCGGCCGACCAGCGCATCGAATTCGTGCTCAACCTGGAGGCTGGTCAGATCTGCCTCCTGAAAGGACACGTGGAGAACTCCGGCAGCCTGCGCACGCTTGCGCGCAGTTTCCAAAATCCGAGGATTCTTTTCGATGCCAATGACCTGCCCTGTGGGACCAACCAGGTCCGCCGCGAGCAGAGCTACGTCTCCTGCTCCGCTCCCTACTTCCAGGACACGCATACCCTGAGTCAACCCTGCTCTTTGCAAAAAGTGCCGGGTTGCAGGAAACAAGGCGCGAGCCTGAAGTTGTAACTGCTGCGTCTCTTGAGCGGAATGCCCGAAGAGGTAGTGAGGAATCGGGTGGTCATCATTGTTTGTACTCATCTGTCTCTTCCTTTTTCGTGTTCTTTTTGACAGTAACTATCTAAGCATCAAGATCCTGAAAGAGATAGAAATAATATAGAATAGTTAGACGAATTAAGCAACTGTTAACAACTCTATTGCTTCTCGCTCATCGGCGAAGGCGGCAGATCCTTGTTCCCCCAATCGCCCGGCTGACTATCCACCTTAAAGCGTAGCACCGCGCCGTCTGCGATCTCATGATGCCTGGGAGAGTGTTTCTCTTGTGGTTATTTTAGATAGAAATACATAGATTTTCAGGCAGGCGGATCTCTATACGGGCGGTCCCTGCCAAATCCTCGCGCGCATGGCCTCAAGAGGCCAGTTGGTCCAGCTTCCCCAGCGTTCGGGCAGGATCTTCTCTACCCACCAGGTGACTCCTATCTGCTGGTAGGCGGCGGCGACCTCGCGATCATGTACCCTGTCTACCCCCGCGCTGATTCCTGAGTGGACAAATTCAAATGAAGGAATATGATCAGGCTGGGAAGCGATGTACTGGACAACTGCGCGCATTTCTTCAACGGAAAGCATGGCGGTGAGGGGCAGGTCGCGCCCGATAGGAATGGCGCCATCCCAGCGGGCCGCTCGGCGTAGAGGCGCTTTCGCGGGCCACATGCCGGCTACCCAGATGGGAATGCGCGGGAGCTGGCATGGGCGCGGCAGGAATTGTGCTTCCTTGATCTGATACGCGTTCCCTGCGTGGTGATATGGTTCTCCACTCCAAAGGCCCGTGAGCACCTCCAGGCCCTCGTCCAAAAGCGTTGCCAGCGTTTTGGGGTTCGAGGCTTCGCCCAGGGCCGCGAAATCGAAATAACCGCCTCCTGATCCCACTCCCAGGATCAACCGTCCGCCAGACAGATGATCCAGCGAGACGGTCTGGCGAGCGAGTACCCAGGGTCGGCGGCGTGGCAAGGGAGTGACGAGCGTGCCCAGGCGAATGGTGCGCGTGCGGAGGGCTATGGCAGCCAGGGCAATCCACGGATCAACCATTGGGTCAGCGCCAGGCGTCAGCGTCGTCTTCGACACCTGGTCCCACAGGAAGAAGCCGTCCCAGCCGGCTTCCTCTGCTTCATGAGCCAGGTCGGCCAGGACGCGTGCATCACTATAAGGCCCAAAATGAGGGACATAGACTCCGTAACGCATTGTTCTCGTATCCTCACACGGGGCGCTGCTCGGCCTCTACCGGATCGCCCATTTCAGCAAACAGTGTATGAAACCAGAACCGGAAAAGTCAAGGAGCCTGGCAATATGCCTCTTTCTATTTGATGATCCCGTACTCGACCTTCATCAGCAGAATCCGCGCGACAGACTGCTCAATGCGCGCCATCGTCAGCCGGCCTTCCTGCAGCGCCTGCTTGAACGCAGCGACCACGGCAGCGACCTGCGAAACGGTGTACGGCCCCTCGACCAGGTCATTCCCGGCGATAATCGCCAGCGTGGCGGCCTGGCTCAGGGACCAGCGGCTACTGATGCCATCCATGTACAGGCCATCGGTGATTACTACGCCATTGTAGCCCAGATAACCACGCAGGATGCCTGTGACAGCTTTAGGAGAAAGTTCCGCGGGAAGCGTGGGATCAATCGCGGGATCAAGTACGTCTGTATCCATGATCATCGCCGGATGGTCTTTGCCGATGAGCAGCGAATAGGGTTCCAGGTCGATCTGCTTGAGTTCGCTCAGGCTGCGATTGACTGTGGGCAGGAGAAAGTGGGGGTCGGCGTTGGTGGAAAGCGAGCCCAGGCCGGGAAAATGCTTCAGAGTTCCCACAACGCCGTTTTGTTGCAGGCCATTGAGAAAGGCTCCTGCATAGGTGGCAACGGCCTGCGGGGTGCTTCCAAACAGGCGGTCTTCCAGGAGCGGCGGATTGGCGGTCTGTACATCTACAACCGGCGCCAGATCTGTATTGATGCCTAATTGCAAGAGCCACTTTGCCGCCTGTGCCCCCTGATTAAAGACGTACTGCGGATTTCCTGTTGCTGCCATCGCGGCGGCGGAGGGCAAGGGGCCGTGGAAAGTCAGTAAACGATTGACCTGCCCGCCTTCCTGATCGGTGCCAAGCAGCAGAGGAATCTTCGCATCCCTCTGAATCTGCTGCGAGAACGCTGCCATATTCGCTATTGTATTATCGGGCGGATCAAAATTATGATTGACATATTGGTATAGAACTCCTCCTATATACTGGTTCTGCACCATATACTGCAATCCGCTGTTCTGGTAACTATTACCCAGATATTCTACCACGATCAACTGCCCTAGCATTTGGTCCAGCGACATTCCTGCCATAATATGCAGAACCTTCGCTTTGGCGCCTGCCAGGGGATCGGGTACGGGCGTAGGAGTGAAGGTGGGCGTAGGAAGCGGTGCGGTCGCCGTTGGATCGGTCGCGGGCGCTATACTCCCCAAAGGGTTTGTGCAGGATGCGAGAAAAGCGAGGAGGAAAATACTCAAGAAAACAAAGGTAGTATAGCCAAATTTTCCAGAAGTGAGTGTATGATTCTGCCAGGAAGCAGGTGATACTCTGTCTGTCCGATTCCATTGTTTGATGCCCATCAAATTATTCCTTACTGTGGCTTACGGTAGCGCCGAGGCGTGGACCGCATAAAAATGAGCAAAAGAAACTTCCGAGGATACATCCCGCTATGTGAGTCCACAGACCCCCGCTACAGTACATGCATGCTTTTATCGCTTCATTCCATATACTTACAACGATCAAGTAAGGGCAAAAACTCTCAGGCTATTTCTTCTTCCCAAATCTTTTTCCAGGAAGGTGACAAACGTATGCTATACTTAGCTCAGAACGAAAAAGAGCAGAATTGTTTGCTCCTCCATACAAAAATCGTATTCGTGAGAGGTAGCATTCTATGACAAGCACGAGGCTCGCCAATCAGCAGGCAAATACGCCACTTTTTCTGGGTATAGGATTGGGCGTCGTTCTTCTCGCGCTGATTGCGATCATTGGTCATGTGCTCTCGGTGCGGGCGAAATTGCGGCGTGCGCATCAGGCGGGGCGCACGGTTTCAGCCGATATTTCGCCGGATGGTACCCCCTTGACGACCGTCTTGCACAATGGTAAGGCGGGCGACCCGATTAACATCCAGATAGGAGGCACCAGCGGCCAGATTGGCGCGGCCTTTGCTCTGGCCGGTTGGTACCGCGCAGACGAAATCGATCTCATCACCTCGGTACGTATCAGCGTTGACTCGATACTTGGCCGTGCGTACTCTACTGCTCCGGTGAGCAATCTCTATCTCTTCGGGCGCAAAGAGGATCTGGCGTTTGAGCGGCCCGGCCATAGTGTGCGCCAGCGCGATCATATTCGCCTCTGGCAAACGACACAGCAAGGGAGTGATGGCCGACCAATCTGGATAGGCAGTGCTACAAAGGATATTAAGGTTGAGCTTTCAAAAACCAATCACCTGCCTACTCATGGCATCGCGCCCGATATAGATGACGAGCGATCTCTGGTGGTTTCTGAACTGGCTCAAACGGGCTATGTCGTGGCGGAGACAACTCGTCCTGGATTTGGCAAAGAGACGCATGGCTTCAACGGCGGAGGTGATCCCTATGTGACCGATGGCCAGGTCGCTGTGTTAACCCTGGCGAATGTCCCTACTCCTCCTCTTGTCGAGCATGTGCATAGCCCGCTACTCGCACGCCTTGCCAAACGCTTCGCTGGAGTTGTCCGTGACCGCTTGCCCAAAGAAGGCCGCGAGCGTGCTGCTCGCGAGCGAGAACGCCTGACATCGAGCACGCCGTCATAAACCGGCGCGAATATTTTGCCATGATTATTGCTCGTCATGGAAGGCCGCGCGGTAATAGGCCATTTGTGTCGGGGCCTCTTCAACCCCTACCATAATTGTCTGAAGGTTTGCGGTAGTGTAGGCAGCCAGTTCTCTGCGTAGTTCCTGGCAGATATACTCGGCCAGGCGCTCGGCGGTTGAGTTATCAATTGGTAACGGAATAACATCCTCGCGTGGGAAAACATAGCGCTTCTCGCCGAAGCGAATTTCCCAGGAGCCGGCTTGCTCATGCATCTCCAGGTGTGGATTGTGGAGCGGCAGCAGAAAGTGATGGTTGAGGCGGCGGCAAATTTCACGAGTCGTCTGTTTGAGAATCGTGAAGTCAAAGATCAGCTTATCGTCGCCGAGTGTTCCCTCCAGTTCTACCAGCACGCCGTAGTTATGCCCATGCAGGCGCTCACACTTGCCGCCAAAGGTGACGAAATGTGCCGAACTGAACCGCAGATAGCCGCCTTCCACCTTGATTTTACGTAGAATAGTTGCGTTCTCCATAAAAAAAACTTTTTCCTTTCTCCCGCGAATACTGGCACAGCAAAGCTGCGTAAACAATTTATAGTAATGTTGTGAAACACGCGTTTCACAACATTACTATAAACCAGGCGAGCACCGCAGATGCGAGCAAGCGTTTGTGATGAAAAATCAGATAGCCTCTTAGCGATGCAGAGAAAGCATACCATCAGGTAAGCCTGGGAACAAGAGAGACCCTGGTTTAAGGAAATTTTTGTTAACTGGCAACCTGGACAGTGTTTGAATTCGGCTGTTATACTTAGAGAGTGTCAACGACAGGGACCGTTCCTGCAAAAACAAGAAGGAGAAGATGATACATGACAGTTGCTGAGAGCTTTGAAACAATGGTGACACTATTTAACCCCAACGCTGCGGGCAGCATGAACAAAACGCTCCAGTGGAACATCACCGGCGAGGAGGCCGGCAAATACGCGCTGAAAGTCGCCAATGGTACTTGCGAACTTATTAAAGGCGGCGTCGAAAAGCCCGATATGACTCTTACTATGGCCGACAAAGACTGGCTGGCCATTGCCGATGGCAAATTGGATCCCATGAACGCCTTCGCTACCGGCAAACTGAAAGTCGCCGGCGATATGATGCTGGCTATGAAAATTCAGCAGCTCTTTCCGATCAAACGCTAATCCTCTTTTCCATATAGCCTATCCATAAGAACAACAGGACTGGCCTGGCTGCCTTCCCTGGAAGGGAGCCAGGCTCGTTCCAGAGCATCTCGAAAGTCCCGATTGATGTGGAAGAGGTGTGGATGATACGATACCCCTATCTCCGTTCTCTTGTCGATTACCTGATCTGACTATAACAAGTGTCACACACGACTATTGGAGGATATCATGGTATCTGATCCCAAACAGCGAAGCCGGCTGATTACAGATGGGCGTGATCGTGCCGGCGCGCGTGCCATGCTTAAAGCTATTGGTTTCACCGATGATGATCTGGCCCGCCCAATCATTGGCGTTGCCAACACCTGGACCGAAACCATGCCCTGCAATTACCATCTGCGCCGCCTGGCCGCCAGGGTGAAAGAGGGCATCCGCGCGGCTGGTGGCACGCCGATGGAGTTTAATACCATCGCCGTCAGCGATGGGGTGGTCATGGGCACCGAAGGAATGAAAGCCTCCCTGGTGAGTCGCGAGATCATTGCCGATTCGATTGAACTGGTCGGACGCGGTCATATGTTTGATGCCATGATCGCCCTGGTCGGATGCGACAAAACGATGCCAGGGGCTTCGCTGGCGTTGATCAGGCTGAATGTACCCTGCCTGATCCTCTATGGCGGCTCGATTGCGCCTGGACGTTTTCGGGGCAAAGACGTGACAGTGGGTGATGTCTACGAAGCAATTGGGGCTGCGGCGGCGGGCAAGATGAGCGATGCGGACCTACGCGAACTGGAAAATGCCGCCTGTCCCGGGGCGGGTGCATGTGGGGGCCAGTTTACCGCCAATACTATGGCGATGGTTCTGGAGTTTCTCGGTCTTTCCCCGCTGGGCACTGCAAGCGTTCCCGCCGTTGACCCACGCAAAGATGAAGTTGCGAGGAACTGTGGCCAGCTTCTGATGGATCTTCTGCGACGCGGAGTAACCCCTCGCGATATTTTAACGCGGCAGGCGTTTGAGAATGCCATCGCGGGTGTAGCGGCGTCAGGTGGCTCTACCAACGCGGTGCTGCATCTGCTGGCGATGGCCCGCGAGGCCGGTATACCCCTCAGCATTGATGATTTTGATGCGATTAGCCGGCGCACGCCGCTTCTGGCCGACTTGAAACCGGGTGGGCGCTATGTAGCAGTTGACCTTGACCGCGCTGGCGGGGTACCCCTCCTGGTCCAGCGACTTGTTACAGCCGGTCTGGTTGACGGGCAGCAGATGACGCCGAGCGGACGAACGCTTGGCGAAGAGGCAGGTATGGCTGTAGAAACGCCCGGACAGGATGTGGTGCGACCTCTTTCCAACCCTCTCAAGCCGAGCGGAGGGTTGGTTATTCTCAAGGGGAATCTCGCGTCGGAGGGGTGTGTAGTTAAGGTAGCGGGGCATGAGCGCCCGTACCATCGCGGACCCGCTCGCGTCTTCGACCGCGAGGAAGATGCTATGCGCGCCGTGACTCAAGGTGAAATCAAGTCCGGAGATGTAGTGGTCATTCGCTATGAAGGTCCACGGGGCGGGCCGGGAATGCGTGAGATGCTAGGAGTAACCGGTGCGATTGTTGGGGCCGGGCTTGGCGAAACTGTGGCATTGCTTACCGATGGTCGCTTCAGCGGGGCCACGCGAGGGTTGATGGTGGGCCATATCGCACCCGAGGCGGCAAGCGGTGGACCCCTTGCCGTACTGCAAGAGGGGGACAGTATTGTCATCGATATTCAGGAGCGTCGTCTCGATGTCGAGTTGCCTGACGCTGAGATCGCTGCTCGCCTGTCAAAGTGGCGGGAACCTGCCCCGCGCTATACCGGTGGAGTCTTTGCCAAGTATGCCGCGCTGGTTGCGTCAGCCTCGGAGGGAGCTATCACGCGACCGAGCGTTTCATCAACTTGATGAGCGCGAGATGTCAGAGACAAAGCAGCGTTGCGAGGTCGCTCGCTGTGCCATGTGTGATCCTCTGGCCAGAGGATCACACGGAACCACTTGTAGTCTCCATCCCCCTGTTAGCGAGCTGGCTTTGTATCAATCGAGCATAATATCCGTTTTTCTCCAGCAATTCCTGGTGTGAGCCGGACTCTACAATGCATCCATCGTCCAGCACGAAAATGCAATCGGCGGTACAAACGGTGCTGAGACGATGAGCGATGACAATTTGTGTGCATTTCAAGCTCCTCAAATTCTGCTCTATCATGCGTTCGGTGGCGACATCTAATGCGCTTGTTGCCTCATCAAGAAGGAGCATGCCAGGTTTATGCGCTAATGCGCGGGCGAGGGCGAGGCGCTGGCGCTGTCCACCGGAAAGTACGCTGCCGCCTTCTGCAATGAATGTTTCATACCTCATTGGCATGTGGAGAATATCATCATGCAGAGCTGCCGTTTGTGCAGCTTTAACTATCTGTTCCATCGTAATATCAGGGTGATTGAAGGCAATATTTTGTCGGATTGTTCCGCTAAAAAGGTGTACGTCTTGCATGACAGCGCCGATCTGGGCGCGTACCGCTGGCAAATCGAGTGTGTGCAATGGGATACTATCATAGAGAATCTCTCCTTCTGTTGGTATGCACAAACCCAGAAGGAGCTTTCCTAGCGTGCTCTTTCCTGATCCTGTGCGCCCCACAATCGCGATTCTCTGCCCTGGATAGATCTGTATATTGATGTTTTTGAGGACTTCTGGCGCGTGAGGATCATAGCGAAAACTCACCTGTTTAAGCTGAATGTGCCCGGTCAGGCGAGGTGGTTGGCACACAGCTTGCATGTCTTGCTCCGCTTTAGCATCTGTTACATCGCTCAAACGTTCGAGGTGAGAGCGAGCCATTTGCAAGAGTTGTCCGCTATTTGCTAGAGAGGAGAGCGGCATCAGGAATTCGCCGGCTAATGTACTCAAAGCAAGCATCGTGCCTATTTGCAGAGTGCCGTTCAGTACCTCATTTGTGCCTATCCAGAGGAGTGTGAGAGGAGCCAGGGTGTTTAACATACTTATAAATGTGCTGACGATGGATGTGGTGTAGTCCAGGCGTACTGATATATTTAGCTGTTTCAAAAAGAAATTGGACCAGCGCTGAAACGCCCTGTGCTCTGCTCCGGCGGCTTTCAGTGAGGCAATACTTGTGAGCATTTCCGTGACATACCCCTGAGATTCTCCTATGGCGTCCAACTCGCGGCGGGCCAATTTGCGAACGGGACCATGGGTTGCAACCAGCAGAATAATTTGGAGCAAACCGATAACCAGCGCAATACTCCCAAATATGAACGAGAATGAGAATAAAATCACCAGATAGATCAAGACCATACTGCCGTCGAGAATGCTCGAAACCAGTTCGCTACTGATCAGATCGCGAATGGCGGTATTACTCGCCACGCGGGCCAGAATGTCCCCGCTTGAGCGCTGCTGAAAGAAGCGCAGCGGAAGTTTGAGCAGATGCTCGAAAAAAGTAGATGTAAGTGAAACATCTATATGGGCTTGCAAGTAGATTAGCAGTGATGCGCGTGCGAGCATAGTCACCAGTTGAGCAAAAAGTATGATGAGCAGGCCCAGGCCCAGGAGAGGAAGCAGCGTAGCCATCCTGGATGGAATAGCGGTATCTACAACGAATTTGGTAAAGAGTGGGATAGTCAGACCAAATGCTTGTAACAGAAGAGAAGCGCCTATGATTTGTAGGAATAGAAAGGGAGATCGCTTGAGATACTGTGCGAGATACGCCCGTAATGAGATCGATGCTCCGGCCGTGTGCCTATCAAACTCTCTACCTGGTTCTAACATAATGACAATGCCGGTAAAACCTGCATCAAACTCTTGAGCGCTCAGTCGTCTATGCCCTGAAGCGGGATCAACAATATCAACGAAAGACGAGGACCAGCGCTCGACGACTACAAAGTGGTTAAATTCCCAATGGACAATAGCAGGCAGGGTAACGAAACGAAAATCATTGACCTGTAATGAGATGGTTCTGACCCTTAAACCATAGCGACGCGCAGTTTGAACGATGCGCAAGGCCGATAGACCATCTCGGCCGGTTCCCGCGTTTTTATA
>Ga0209061_1004246_pt1 | contig 14041 bp, 14 predicted proteins | sample Coa_R1_10_FD_187157 | JGI IMG/M metagenome (GOLD analysis project Ga0209061, IMG submission 187157) | Surface soil microbial communities from Centralia Pennsylvania, which are recovering from an underground coalmine fire - Coalmine... | ecosystem: Environmental > Terrestrial > Soil >...
GCCGATCCCGGCGGGACCCCCCAGCTTGTGCGCCGACACCGACATCAGGTCGATCCCCGAGCCGTCGAAGCTGAGCGGCACATGGCCGGCGGCGGCGGCCGCGTCGACGTGGAGCAGGGCGGACCCTCCCTGCAGCAGTCCGGCCAGCTGCTCGACCGGTTGCAGGGTGCCGACCTCGTGGTTGCCCGCCTGGCAGTTGACCAGCCCGACCCCCCCCGCGGCCACCGCCTCTTGGATTGCGGAGAGGTCGGCGCGGCCGTCGGGGCCGACCTTTGTCCAGATCACCTCCGAGGACCAGCGAAGGCAAGCTTCCCGGACGGCGCTGTGCTCCACGCCGGGCACCACCGCCCTGGTGTCGGAGCGTCCCCACAGGGCGGCGAAGACCGCTGAGTTGACGGCCTCCGTTCCGCCCGAGGTGAAGACGACCTGGCGGGGGCGCGTGCCGAAAAAAGCCGCCACCGACTCGCGGGCCTGCTCCAGGGCAGCCCGTGCCATCCGGCCCTCGGTGTGGACCCGTCCCGGGTCGGCGCAGGAGAGCCACTCGAGCATGGCGTCGCGTGCGGCGGGGCGCAGCGGCGAGGTGGACGCGTGGTCGAGGTACGCCCGCAAGCCCTAGACGATGCTCACGCAGGCCTCGTCGCCCAACGCCCGCGACGACTCCGAAGCGACCACCGCCTCCCCGTACAACCCGGCGAGCAGGCCGCGGACCATCCCCCGGTCGACGGCGCAGACAACGGGGTGCTGGCGGGCGGTGTCGAAGAACGGGCACGAGTCCTTGATGAGGGCCAGCGACCCGCCGCGCGCCTCGGCGTGCGCCTCGAAGCCGTGGGCGGTGAGCGCCTCGGCGATGGCGTGCAGCGCCGAGCGGAACGAGCGATGGCCGTCGCCGGGCGACATCTGGGCGGCCAGGCGGCGCCCGTAGTCCTCGCCGACGGCCTCGGCCATCTCCTCCGCCTCGCCTGCGGGGATGCGGGCCAGCGCCGCGCCGAGGAGGATGATCAAAAGGTCGTCACCCAACCTCGGCGCCGCGACCCCCGCCTCCCGGGCGGTGCTCCGGTAGCGCTTGGACGGCCTGCCCGCCCCGCCGCTGCTGGGCCGCAGCGCGGACACCTCCAGGTAGCCGCCGGCGGTCAGCTTGTCGAGATGGTGGCGGGCCACGTTGGAGTGGAGGGCGAACTTCTCGGCGACCTCCGAGGCGGTGACCCCCTCGGGGCGGTCCCGGACGAACAGGTAGATCTGACGGCGAGTCGGGTCGCCGAACGCGGAGGTGACCGCGGCGACCGCGGCGGAGAACTCGGCGTCGCTCAGACCCGGCTTGCTCCCGTTGGCGGAGGCGGCGCCGGCCGGGTGCGCGTCGCTGGCCGTGTGCGGACGGCTCGGAGAAGCGGGCTCTACGTCGGGAAGCCCCACACGGGTATTCTAACTATCCAGTTAGGAGAAAACCCCCCATGCCCCTCAAGCGACACGAACTGATGGACGCCCTCCGGTCGGTCGAGGACCCGGAGCTGCACATGAGCATCGTCGACCTCGGGATGGTCCGCGACGTCACGTCGAGGCGCGGCCGCGTTACGGCGACGATCGCCCTCACCGTCGCCGGATGCCCGATGCGGACCGAGGTGACCCGCCGGGTGGAGGATGCGCTGCGTCCGCTGAGCGGCGTGAAGGAAGTGCAGGTGGAGCTCACGGTCATGAGCCCGGGGGAGCTCGAGGCGGTGCGGGCACGGGTGGCGGCCGGCGCAGCGCCGGGGGCGTGGAACGGTGGCGGGGCGGCTGGCAGCGGCGGCGAACAGCAAGGGGCGGGGGGTCCCGGCGAGGGTCATGCGCACCGGGCGACGGGGCCGCTCGGGCACGAGTCGGGCAGGCCCAACCGTTTCGGCGCCCAGAGCCGCACCCGGGTGGTGGGCATAAGCTCCGGAAAGGGCGGCGTCGGCAAGTCTTCGGTGACGGTCAACCTGGCCGTTGCGCTGGCGCGCGCCGGCCACGACGTCGGCCTGCTCGACGCCGACGTGTACGGGTTCTCGGTGCCGGGCATGCTCGGCGTGCAGGAGGAGCCGACCGTCTCGGACATGAAGATGGTCCCCCCCGAGGCCCACGGGGTTCGCTGCATGTCCATGGGTTTCTTCCTCGGCGACGACCAGCCGGTCGTCTGGAGGGGCCCGATGCTCCACAAGGCGCTCGAGCAGTTCCTCGTCGACGTGGACTGGGGCGACCCGGAGTTCCTGCTCATCGACATGCCCCCCGGCACCGGCGACGTCGCCCTGTCGATGGCCCAGTACCTGCCGACCTCGGAGGTCTACGTGGTGACGACCCCCCAGCCGGCCGCCCGGCGGGTGGCGCAGCGCACCGCGTACATGGCCAAGAAGCTCAACCTCCCGACACGCGGCGTGATCGAGAACATGAGCTGGTGGACAGGTCCTGACGGGTCCCGGGTGACGCTGTTCGGGGAGGGCGGAGGGGCGCAGCTGGCCTCGGAGCTGGGTGTCCCGTTGTTGGGCCAGGTGCCGTTCGACCCGGCGCTGCGGGAGGGGGGTGACACCGGCAGGCCCGTGGTTGTCGGCGAACCGGGGTCGGAGGCGGCCGAGGCGTTCGAGGCGCTGGCGGCGGCCCTCGTCGAGCGGGGCCGGGCGAGGGTGTTCCACCCGGAGCTGACCGTCCGCTGAGCCGGGCCGTGCGTTGACCTCCCCGGTCGGCGGAGGTCGCCCTCCCGTTGGTCGACGACAGCTTCTCAGGCTGCCCGTCGGGGCAGCCTCTCGGGGGGCCAGCCGAGGAGGACCGTCGCCTGGTCGCACGCGTAACGGTCGGTCATGCCGTCGACATAGGCGACCGCGGCGCGGAGAGGGTCGCCCTCGAAGGGGGGCAGCAGCCACGGTCGGGCCGCGTAGTGCTCGACGAGGGCCCGGAGCATCTCGATGACCGCCCGGCTCTGCTCGACTGACTCCGGGCGCAGGTAGACCCGTTCGTGGTTGAAGGCGCGGAGCAGGGCGAGGGCCTCGCCCATGTCCTCCGACAGCCCGACCAGCCCGGTGGAGCCGATCGTCCCCACGGCGTCGGCGATGAACGCCCGCAGCTGCGACGAGCGGGTCGTGCCGCAGCGGTCCCGTACCGCATCGGGTAGCAGGCGAGGTTCCACCAGCCCGGCCCGCGCTGCGTCTTCGAGGTCGTGGGCGCAGTAGGCGATTCGGTCGGCGAGGCCGACCACCTGTCCCTCCGGGGTCGAGGGGGCCGGGCGGGACCAGGAGTGGTTGCGTATCCCGTCGAGGGTCTCGGCGCATAGGTTGAGCGGCGCCGCGGTGACGTCGGCGCCCCACACGGCGTGGTCGAAGCCGGGAACGAACGCCGAGAAGGCGTCCTCCGAGGCGTGCCCCCCCGGACCGTGGCCGCAGTCGTGGCCGAGGGCGATGGCTTCGGCGAGGGGCACGTTGAGCCGGCAGGCGGCGGCGATGGCGGTCGCGACCTGGGCCACCTCGATGGCGTGGGTGAGCCGGGTGCGCTGATGGTCGGCCGGGAAGATGAACACCTGGGTCTTGCCGGCGAGGCGGCGGAAAGCGGTGGAGTGCAGGATGCGGTCCCGGTCCCGCTCGAAGCAGGTACGCCAGGGATCGGGTTCCTCTGGGCGGCCACGCCGGCCAGCCCCCCGGGGCAGGGTCGCCCCCACCGCCTGCTGGGCGGCGGCCAGCGCTTCGCGGGCCTCGCGCTCGAGCGGCGGCGCCGGCCCTACCACGACCCGCGCCGCCCCGGCGTGGGCCTGGCGCACGCCGCCGGGGGAGCGATGCCCGGACATGGTCTGGGCCCAGCGCTCCGCTCGTTCGGAGATCGCTTGTCGTTCGGAGATCGCTTGTCGTTCGGAGATCACTGGTCGTTCGGAGATCACTGGGGGCAAAGGTATCCCGGAGGTGGGACGCCGCCCGGCTGATCGTGCGGGCGTGATCCTCGGGGGGTCGGCGGAGGCCCGGGCGGGTAGCGCTGGGGCGGCGGGGCCCGACGGCGATCCACCTGCGGAGGGGCGGCCCCCGCCGGCCCTGCCTTACGATTGGCTCATGGACGTTCGAATCGGGGTTGTGCAGTCTCCCAAGGAGCTGGAGGTCGAGATGCCAGACGGCACCGACGCGGAGAAGTTGGCCGAGCAGATCGAGGCCGCCCTCGGTTCCGACAACGGGGTCTTGTGGCTCACGGACCGGCGGGGCAGGCGCGTGGGAATCCCGGCGAGCCGGGTCGCCTACGTGGAGCTCAACACGGCTAGCGAGGAGCGCCGGGTCGGCTTCGGCGCCGCCCTGCGTTGAACGGCCGAGTCGCGTTGAAAGCCGGCGTCGCCGCGACCGGAAAACACCCGCCGCACCGTGGTTGACCTGCTCGACCGCCGGCTGCTCTTCGTCACGGGCAAGGGTGGGGTCGGCAAGACGACGATCTCCGCCGCCCTGGCGTGGCTGGCGGCCGAGCGGGGCAAGAAAACCCTGGTCTGCGAGGTGGACGCCAAGGGGGACCTCGCCGACTTCTACGAGACTGCGCCCACCCGCTTCGAGGAGCGGGAGGTCGCCCCGCGCCTTTGGGCCATGTCCATGGACACCGAGGCGAGCCTGAAGCAGTACCTCTCCCTCCAGCTCAAGATCCCCCTGGTCGCCAGGATCGGCCCGCTGGCGCAGATGTTCAACTTTGTCGCCTCGGCCGCCCCGGGCGTGCGCGAGATCGTCACCATCGGCAAGCTCTGCTGGGAGGTGCGCGAGCGTCACTACGACCTGGTCGTCGTGGACGCCTCGGCGGCGGGTCACATCGTCGGCCAGCTCGCCGCCCCTCAGGCGATCAACCAGCTGGTCCAGGTAGGGCTGGTCCGCCAGCAGACGGGGTGGATGCTCGACATCCTCGGCGACGCGGCCACGACGGGGCTGGTGATCGTCGCCACCCCCGCCGAGATGCCCGTCAACGAGACGCTCGAGCTGATAGACCGGGTCCGCGACGAGACCAACGTCGTCCTGGCAGGGATCGTGGTCAACCGCGTCCTCCCCGAGCTGTTCGGACGCGCCGAGGAAGAGGTCTTCGAGCGGCTGGAGCGTCCCGAGTCGAGGGAGCCTCTCGAGAAGCGGCTCGGCGGCAGCCTGGCGCCGCTGGTCGAGGCTGCCCGCCTGACGGTGACCATGCGGCGCTCGCGCGCCGAACACCTCGAGCATTTGCGCGCCGAGGTCGACCCGGCCGTGCCGATGCTCTACATGCCCTACCTGTTCTTCCGGGCCACCGGTCTGCGGGCCACCCACCAGATAGCCGACGCCCTCTCGGCGGAGCTGGGCTACTGATGGGCGGTCCCGAGACCCTGGAGGGCCTGCTCACCTCCAAGGAGATCGCCATCGCGTGCGGCTCCGGCGGGGTCGGCAAGACCACGACGGCGGCCGCCATGGCAGCCATGGCCGCCGTCCGGCACCGGGGGAAGGTGCTCGTCCTCACGGTCGACCCGGCGCGCCGGTTGGCGAGCGCCCTCGGCCTCGGGGGGTTCGGCAACGAGGAGAAGAAGGTCGACGAGGAGGCGTTCAAGGCGGCGGGCGTGAAACCGCGCGGCGAGCTGTGGGCGGCGATGCTCGACACCAAGCAGAGCTGGGACGACCTGGTGCGCCGGCACGCGCCCGACGCCACCACCAGGGACCGCATCCTGTCCAACCCGCTGTACCAGAACATCTCCGGCAAGTTCGTGCAGAGCCACGACTACATAGCCATGGAGCGCCTCTACGAGATCCACACCTCCGGCGACTACGACCTGATCGTGGTGGACACACCGCCGACGAGGAACGCCCTGGACTTCATCGAGGCCCCCCGCAGGATGGCCGACTTCTTCTCGTCGCGGCTGCTCCGCCTGCTCATCGCCCCCTACCGCAGCCGCATGGTGAACCTGGCCTCGCGGCCTTTCTACCAGGTGGCCGACCGGGTGCTCGGCTCGCAGTTCCTGGAGGACATCGCCGAGTTCTTCATCCTCTTCCAGACGATGTACGCCGGGTTCGTGGAGCGGGCCACAGCGGTGGAGAGGCTGCTTCGGGACAAAAGGACGACCTTCGTGGTGGTGAGCACCCTCGAGCCGGCGCCCGTCTCGGAGGCCGAGTTCTTCATCCAGGTGCTCACCGCCAAGCGCTTCAACCTGGGGGCGTTGGTGCTGAACAAGGTGCTGCCCGGCTACCTCCTCGACGAGGAGGCGGACGAGCTGGCCGCCCGCCTCGGCGACGAGGCCGCCGAGCTGGCGCGCATCGAGGGTCTCGCCTCGGCTCTGGACACCGACGAGGAGCAGCTGACGCGTGTGCTTCGCGAGGTCGCCGCAAACTTCCGCAACTTCGCCACGGTCGCCCGGCGCGAGGCGGGTATGAGGCGGGACCTCCAGGTGCGGCCCCAGGTGGTGGCCACGGCGCCGGAGCTGGAGGACGACATCCACGACGTCTCCGGGCTCCTCGGCCTGGGCGAGCTGATCTGGGGTTAGCCGATGGCGACGCTCGCCGACCTGGTGAACGAGCACACCGACCTCCCCGAGCCGGTGGTCACCCACCTCCAGAGGCTGGTGGCCGGTTGGGGTGTGCTGTCGGACCTGTGCTTCGCCGACCTGCTCCTGTTCGTCCCGGTCCTCGGTTCTCCCGAGTCCTTCGTCGTCGTCGGCCAGGTGCGGCCGACAACCAACCAGACGCTGCACCTCGACGACCTGGTCGGCCACGTCGTGGACACCGACGAGCGGCGCATCTTGGCGCGCGCCTGGTCGCTCGGAAGCGTGGTCGAAGACGAGGTGCTGATCGCCAGCCGCAACGAGCGGGCCCGCCTGGTGTGCATACCCGTACGGTGGCAGGGGGAGCTGGTGGCCATCATGACCCGCGAGTCGGCGCTCGCCGTGGGGCGGCGCCCCGGGGTGCTCGAAAGGGTCTACGTGGAGGTCTTCGACCGTCTGGCCCGGATGATCTCCCGCGGCGAGTACCCCTTCCCCGTGGACGAGACCCACATGACCGAGACGCCGCGCGTCGGCGACGGCGTGCTGGTGCTCGACGCCAGCGCCCGGGTGGACTACGCCTCGCCGAACGCCGTCAACGCCCTTCACCGACTGGGGTTGTACTCGGGGATCGACGGCATCCGCCTCGACGAGGCGGGCCTGGAGGAGACGGCCATATCCCTCGCCTACCAGACCCGCCTGCCCGCCGTGGAGGAGGTCGGAGAGGGCGAGACGTCGGTGCTGATCCGCTGCGTGCCCCTGCTGGACCAGGGTGCCGTCACCGGGGCGCTGGTCCTGCTGCGCGACGTGAGCGACCTGCGTCGGCGCGACCGGCTGCTCTTGTCGAAGGACGCGGCGATCCGCGAGGTTCACCACCGGGTGAAGAACAACCTGCAGACGATCTCATCGTTGCTGCGGATCCAGTACCGGCGGATGCCGCCCGGCGAGTCCCGCCACGCCCTGGAGGAGTCCGAGCGGCGGGTGCGCTCGATAGCCGTGGTACACGAGATCCTCTCGCGCGAGACGACCGACGAGGTCGACTTCGCCGACATCCTGCCCGCGCTGGCGCGCATGGCCGAGGACATGGGATCGAGCGACCGCCCGGTGAAGATCGACTACCGCGGCGAGGCGGGTCGCTTGCAGGCGGCGGTGGCGACGCCGCTGGCGGTGGTGCTCAACGAGCTGCTGCAGAACGCCGCGGAGCACGGCCCGCCCCCCGGCTGCGAGCTTCGGGTCGAGGTGGACCTGCAGCGCGACGAGGGGGAGCTGCGGGTGACCGTCCGGGACAACGGTGTGGGCCTTCCCCAGGGTTTCTCGATCTCCGACACCTCGACGCTCGGGTTGTCGATCGTCCGGGGGCTGGTCGAGACGCAGCTGGGAGGGTCCATCTCGATGAGGACCGATGGAGGGACGGTCGTCGAGTTGTGGCTTCCCCTCGACCGGGAGGCCGACGAGCTGGCGGGGGTGTGAACGGCCAGGGGCGGGCGACTCGGGCGGGACCGGTCTTTGGGGTGCTCGAAGAGGGGGGACGGTCAGGAGGCCCGGCGCTGCTGAGCCAGCCAGGCCTTGCGGAGCTTGCGGCGCTCCTCCTCGGAGGTGCCTCCCCAGATGCCCGACTCCTGGTTGGTCACCAAGGCGAACTCGAGGCAAGCCCGCTGCGCCTCGCACTGGCTGCACACCGCTTTCGCCGACTCGATCTGCTCTACCGCCGGCCCGGTGCTGCCGACGGGGAAGAAGAGGTCCGGGTCGGTGTCCCGGCACGCCGCCTGCTCACGCCAGTCGTCGACATCCCATTCGATGTTGCGGCTCCAGATCAGGGCCACGTTGGTACCTTTCGGGGGAGATTGTGAAAACGATCACGTGCCGGCTGCCATAGCGAGGTCTGCCTGCAGCGGGTGTCAATGCTAAATGCCGCGGCCGGGCGAATTCAAGGCTTTGTGGGACCAAATTCGGTCGGCTCGGCCTGGCCGGCGGGGTTGCGGGGAGCGGGGGCCACCAGCCGTAGCGAGCCCGGCTCCCATGCGAAGGCGAGGCCGTCCACGTCTCCGAGAGGCTCGCCGTCCATCTGGTAGGGCACACGACGCCGGCCGACGAGGGTGGCCGAGACCACGTCGGTGACGATGCGCGCCCGCCGCGGCGCCGCCGGGGGTCGTCCCGCCTCGGCGGAGGTGCGCAGGGCGGCGGCGGCCAGGGCGAGCACCGTCGGCGCCCCGAGCGTCTGGAGGACCACGACGGCCAGGGGTGTGTCGAGGGTGGTGCCGGGGGCCAGGTTGAAGGGACGTTCGCCGAGGAAGGTGTAGGGGTTGGTGTTCATGACGATGGCGAAGAAGCCCCCGTCGATCCGGGTCTCGGAGCCGTCGCGGCGGGTGACGAGCAGGTCGAACTGCGGGTGGCGCCGGTCGTAGCGTGCCCAGGCGGCCAGGGCCGTGTAGGCGAAGAAGGCGTGGCCGAGGTAGCGCTTGACCGTCGAGCGCCGCTCGACCTGCGAGACGACGGCGGCGTCGAAGCCCACGCCGACGTGGAACAAGAAGCGGCGGTCACCGGCCCGTCCGAGCCCCACGGGCCGAAAGGCGCCCGGGCCGGCGGCCAGAGCGGACAACAGCTCCCCGGTGGCCTCGATCGGGTCGTTGGTCATGCCTATGGTGCGGGCGAACACGTTCGTCGAGCCCCCCGGGAGCACGCCGAGGGCGCAGTCGGTCCCCGCCAGGCCGTTGGCAGCCTCGTTGAGGGTCCCGTCCCCGCCGAGGACGACGACCGCGTCGGTGCCCCTCGCCGCGGCGCTCTGGGCGAGGCGGGTGGCGTGGCCCTGCCGGCTGGTCTCGGCGACCGACAGCTCGTGGTCGGCGGACAGGGACTTCTGGATGACGACGCGGGCGCGAGCGGTGACAGAGGAGGCGGAAGCGTTGACGATGAGCAGCAGTCGCAACGGCCTACTGCTCGCCGGAGGGTTCCTTCGCCAGGGAACGCATCTGCGCCACGCTGCGGCTGAGGAGCCGGGAGACCTGCATCTGGGAAATTCCCAGCCGCCGGGCGATCTCCGACTGGGTGAGGCCCTCGAAGAAGCGCAGGTGGACGATCTGACGCTGGCGCGCCGGCAGGTGGGCGAGCATCGGGGCGAGGAGGGCCCGCTGCTCGGCGCGGGCCAGCTCGTCGTCCTCGCCGCCCATCGCCTCTCCCACCGTGTCACCCTCCCCCTCGGAGCGGGGCGCGTCCAGAGAGGCGAAACGGTAGGCCTGGCCGGCCTCGAGGGCTTCGAGTACCTCCTCCTCCGAGGCGCCGACCTCGGCGGCTAGCTCGCCGATGGTCGGCGAGCGGCCCAGCTCCTGGCCGAGGGGGTCGACCACCCTGCTCAAGGTCAGGTACAGCTCCTGCATGCGCCGGGGGGCCCGCACCGCCCAGCCCCGGTCGCGCAGGTAACGCTTGAGCTCGCCGACGATCGTCGTCGTCGCGTACGTGGAGAACTCGACCTTCAAGGACGGGTCGAACCTCTCCACCGCCTTGAGCAGGCCGAGGGCGGCGACCTGGGTCAGGTCCTCGAGCGGCTGGCCCCGGTTGGCGAAACGGCGGGCGAGGTAGGCGGCGAGGCCCATGTGCGCCTCCACCAGCTGGTCGCGAAGGGTCAGGTCGCGTGTGTCTGCGTAGCGACGGAATGTCTCGCGGAGCTGCTCGCGGTCAGCCGGCATCGGGGTCGGCGCCGCTCCGGCGCCTCTTCACCAGCCGGAAATGGGGGCCCTCCAAGTCGGAGGACAGCTCGTGCTCGTCGACGAGGGCGGAGAGGATGACAGTTGACAGCTCGGTGAGCCCGACCGGCGCGATGTCCTCCTCGAAGCGGCCCCTGCCCTTCACCGTCAGGCTGGACGGCTGGACCTCGTAGACCAGCTCGACCGTCCCGTGCTTGCCGGTCGGCCCGGTCAGGCCGAAGCACAGCTCGTCGATGGCGAGGCGCAGATCCTCGATCTCGTCGTAGCTGAACCCCAGCCGCCCGGCCAGGCCGGCGGCCGTCACCCTCGCCAGGCGCAGGTATTCGGGGCGGGCCGGGACGACCACCCGGACTTCGTCTGAGGTCACGACCCGCCGACCGTACCAGCTGGGCGCCCCACGGTCCGCCTGCCTTCCGGTTGGCGGTCCGATGAGCGCTTCTAGAACAATGAGGGCCATGAACGTTGTCGTCTGCGTCAAGCAGATCCCCGACCCGTCAGGGACGATGAAGCTCGACCCCACCAGCCACAACCTGGTCAGGGAGGGCAAGCTGATCATGGACGACTCCGACTCGTACGGGGTCGAGATGGGGCTCCAGCTGGCGGAGCAGGCCGGCGGGGGCGAGGTGACGCTGGTGTCGATGGCGCCGGGCTCGGAGACCAGCGGCCTGCGCACCGCCCTGGCGATGGGCGCCGCCAAGGCGATCCTCGTCAGCGACCCTGCGCTGGCGGGGTCCGACGCCCTCGGCACGGCGAAGGTCCTGGCGGCTGCGATCAAGAGGGCGAACCCCGACTTGATCCTGGCGGCAACGGAGTCGACCGACGGCTACACGGGCACCCTGCCGGTGCAGATAGCGGAGCTCCTCGGCCTGCCGGCGGTCACTTTTTCCAAAAAGGTGACCGTCTCGGCGGACAAGGTGGTCGTCGAACGCCAGACCGAGGAGGGCTACGACGAGGTGGAGGTGCCGCTGCCGGCGCTGGTGACAGTCACCGCCGGGGTCGTCGAGCCCCGCTACCCGTCTTTCAAGGGGATCATGGCGGCCAAGAACAAGCCCGTCGAGGAGCTGAAGGTCTCCGACTTGGGGATCGACGCCTCTCAGGTGGGCGCCGCCGGCGCCCGCCAGGAGGTCGTGTCCGTGTCGCCGGCCGAGGAGCGCAAGGCGGGCGAGATCGTCGTCGACGACGGCGAGGCCTACCAGCAGGTGATCGCTTTCCTCGAACGGCTCAAGGTCATCTAGAAGGGATCGGGAATGGCACTCGAGAAGATCTGGGTCCTCGTGGACCGCACCGGCGACAAGGTTGCCACCGCGTCGCTGGAGCTGCTCACCAAGGCCAGGGAGCTGGCCACCACGGTGGAGGGGTTCACCTGGGGTGACGCCTCGACGCTCGCCGAGGAGGCGGGCCGCTACGGCGCCGGTGTGCTGCACACCGTCGGCGACCTCGCCGGGGGCCTCCCCGGCCCGGCGGTGGCAGCCGCCGCAGCGGCGCGGATCGGTGCCGGGGAGGTCCCCGACGCGGTGTTCATCCCCCAGAGCTACAACGGGCGTGACGTGGCCGGGCGCCTCTCGGCGCGCATCGACCGGCCCGTGCTGACCAACATCGTCAACCTCGCCGCGTCCGACGGCTCGCTCGTCACCGAGCACGCCATCTTCGGCGGCACGGAGATCCTCAACGCCCGCTTCACCGCCGAACCGCCCGGCATATACGTCATCCGGGCGAAGTCCTTCGCCGCCGAGCCCGGCTCGGGCGGTGCCGCGGCGCTGGACACGTGGCAGATCCCGGACCTGGGCGCCACCGGGGCCGCCAGGGTGCTGTCCTCCCACGTGGAGGAGACCGAGGGCCCCAAGCTCGACGAGGCGGCGGTGGTCGTGTCCGGCGGGCGGGGCCTGGGGGACGCCGACAGCTACAGGCTGATCGAGGAACTGGCCAAGCTGCTCAAGGGCGCTCCGGGGGCCTCCCGGGCGATCGTCGACGCCGGCTGGGTCCCCTACTCCCACCAGGTGGGCCAGACCGGCAAGACCGTGAAGCCGACCGTCTACATCGCCGCCGGCATCTCCGGTGCGACCCAGCACATGGTCGGCATGAAAAGCTCCAAGAACATCATCGCCATCAACAAGGACCAGGAGGCGCCGATCTTCTCCATAGCCGACCTCGGCGTCGTCGGCGACGTGAAGAAGGTGCTCCCCCAGCTGATCGAGGCGTTGAAAGCCCGCAGCTGAGAGGCTGCGGACAGCTCCTCAGGTGCAGCCCTGCGTGGACACCGGTGAGGTGGCACCCACCCCGGCGTCGACGTCGGGCTCCACCTGGGCGGCGGTGAGGGCGAAGCCGGTGTCGCTCTCGGTGATCGCCTTCGCGAAGACCACCCCGTACACCGAGCCTCCCGGGGCGATCAGCGGGCCCCCGGAGTTGCCGGGTTCGACTGTCGCCCTGATGGCGTAGATCTGCCTGGTGACCTGGCCGCTCTGGTAGATGTCTGGTCCCGTCACTGTCTGCTCGGAGCGGACCCGTGCCGGATCCACCGTGAAAGGGCCGTTCTCCGGGTAGCCGAGCACGCCGGCGCCGTCGCCCGGCTGGGCGGCGGACGGCGAGAACGACAGCGCCGGCAGCCCCAGCCCGGGGACGTAGAGGATGGCTATGTCCACGTGAGGGTCGTAGAGCACGACGGCGGCCTTCGCCTCGATGAGCCGGCCCGAGCCGTTTTGCACGACGCTCACCGAACGGGCTCCGGCCACCACGTGGGCGTTGGTGAGGATGTGGTCGGGTGCTACGACGAACCCGCTGCCCTCGCTCTCGGTCGAGCACTCCGGCTCGAAGGCGTGGATCTTGACGACGCTCGGCGCGTCGGCGGCGACGACCGCCGAGGGCACGGCGTTCGGGGCGGGGGGCGCGGCGGGAGGCACCGCCTCGAAGCCGAAGTGGTTGAAGACCGGCGGGAAGGCCTTGCTCTCGGCGACGCGCAGCAGGCCGGAGAACTGCGAGGCGAAGCGGGGCGGGATCACCGAGTCGACCCCATGGAGGATGAGCGAGCCCTGGATCTCCCCCCCCAACGGCGCCGACGGGAGCTCCGAGAGCGTCAAGGCCAGCACCCACGCCACGAAGAGCACGGCGGCGGTCGATCCCGCGGCTCCGGCGAGCGAGTCCACCTTCCTCACCGTCCTGGCTGCCCTGCCCTGCCCGATCAGCGCGAGGAGGCGCCCCGCGACGGCCACCGCCAGCTCGGACACGACCACGGCGGCCAGCACCGTGACCGCCATCCCGATGGCGGCTGAGGTGAACGGGGACGAGAAGTGGCGGGCGGCGAGGGGGGCCAGCTTGGAGCCGGCGATGGCACCGACCACCAGCCCGGCCACGCCGGCGACGCTGGCGAGGAGCCCTCTCCGGTAGCCCCGCACCGCCGCCAGGAGGCCCAAAGCGGCGATGACGAGATCCACCCAGTCGCCTCTCATCGCGGCGCTGCCGCTGGTCTTCGCTCGCACACGGCTGCCGATGATGCCAGTCGGAGCCGCGTTTGCGGGATCGGAGCTCGGGTGCCGGGGGCCGGCGGTGGTGCGAGGTTCGCGCCGGCCTCCTCGGCTGCGCCCCGGGGAGGGTTCAGACCAGCGGCCAAGGGTAGGGGCGGTCGGTGCGGGGGTGGGGGAGTCGGCCGGCCTCGAGAAGCCTGCGCGCCCGGGCGAGGAGCGCCCGCCTCTCGTCGGGGTGGAGCAGCTCGTCCAGGGCGCCGGGAAGCCCGCCGGTGAGGAGGCGCCGGACCGCCTCGGCGTCGTCGTCGTCGACAGGTTCGCCGGCGAAGTCCCAGATGACCGTGCGCAGCTTCGGCTGGACGTGGAAGCACAGGCCGTGGTCGATCCCCCAGACCCGCCCGTCGGCGTCGAGGAGGCAGTGGCCTCCCTTGCGGTCGGCG
>Ga0209061_1004248_pt1 | contig 14037 bp, 9 predicted proteins | sample Coa_R1_10_FD_187157 | JGI IMG/M metagenome (GOLD analysis project Ga0209061, IMG submission 187157) | Surface soil microbial communities from Centralia Pennsylvania, which are recovering from an underground coalmine fire - Coalmine... | ecosystem: Environmental > Terrestrial > Soil > Unclassified...
CAAGACCACGGGCGGACAAGACCAAGCGCACGGGCGGACAAGACCAAGGACGTGCCATGTCAGCAGCTGACTCAGCGACCGGACGGCCCGCGGCCGCGGCCCAGGCGATGATCGTGCCGCTAGCGCTCGCGCAGTTCATCGCGAGCTACGCCGCGACCAACATGAACGTGGCGATCAGCGCCATCGCCAGGGACATCGGCACGACCGTGGTCGGCATGCAGGCCACGATCACGCTGTTCACCCTGACCATGGCGTCGCTGATGATCCCCGGCAGCAAGCTGACGGAGATCTGGGGCCGGAAACGGTGCTTCACCATCGGGATGGTGGTGTACGGCGCCGGGGCCCTGATCGCGGCCCTGGCACAAGGACTCGGGCTGATGATCTTCGGCTACTCGGCGCTGGAGGGGATCGGCTCAGCGCTGATGATCCCGCCCATCTACATCCTGGTGACCGTGGCGTTCCCCGACACCCGGTCCCGGGCGAAGAACTTCGGCATCGTCAGCGGTGCCGCCGGCCTCGGTGCCGCGGCCGGGCCGCTGGTCGGCGGCATCATCACCAGCGCGATCAGCTGGCGGGCATCGTTCATCGCGCAACTGCTCGTCGTGGTCTTGATACTCCTGCTCGTACCGCGGATATCCGACCCGGGCAGGCAGGGCCCGAGGCCGTACTTCGACGTAACCGGGGCGATCCTGTGCGCCGTCGGCCTGTTCTTCGTGGTGCTGGGGATCCTGCAAACCAGCAGGTACGGCTGGTTCGCCAGCCGCGAGGACTTCACGGTCGGCGGCACCGTCGTGATACCCAGGGGCGGCGTCTCGCCGGTCTGGCTGTTCGCCGCCGTCGGCACGGCGATCCTCGCCTGGTTCTTCCTGCACCTGCGCTCCAGGGAGCGGAAGGGCAAGCCGGTGCTGGTCCCGCTCCGGATGTTCCGCGACCGCACGGCCAACCTCGGCATGGGAACGCAGCTCATTCAGTGGCTGGCCATGCAGGGCACGTTCTTCGTCATCTCCGTCTTCCTCCAGCAGGAACTCGGGTTCAGCGCGATCAAGACGGGCCTGGTGCTCACGCCCGCGACGGCGGGGATCCTGCTCGCCTCCGCCCTCGCCGAGCGGTTCGCCAGGCGGCACACGCAGCGATGGCTTATCCAGACCGGCTTCGCGGTCACGGCAGCGGGCATGGCGCTGCTGCTGGCTCTCGTGCGCGCGACCTGGCCCATTGCCACGTCCGTGCCCGGCCTGCTGCTGATGGGCCTCGGCGTGGGGGTGATGCTGACCTCGTCGGTCAACGTGGTTCAGTCGGCCTTCCCCGAGCGCGACCAGGGGGATATATCCGGGCTGTCACGCAGCGTCTCCAACCTGGGATCGTCCCTCGGCGTTGCCCTAGCGGGGTCGGTCATAGCCTCCGCCGCGCTCCCGGGCAACAAGGTATTCGCGCTGTCCGCGGTGATCCTCCTGGTGATCACGCTGGGCGGCCTGGTCATCGCGCTGCTGCTGCCTCCTCCCCGGCAGGTCACGGCGACGGCCGCTCCGGCGGAACGGCGCGGCCCAGAAGTACTCGGGCGGGGTTAGCCCGCCCTGGCGGGGCGGTGGATGCGCACCCGGCGGCGGCGGGCGCACAGCAGGATCAGGCCGGGCGGGCGCGTCCTGCCGCCGCGGGCGCGGGGGACGATGCGGCGGGCCTGGCAGTAGCGTTGGCAGTACCACGGCCGTTCACGGCGGTGCCCTGGAGGGACTGAGCCTGGCGGATGACGAGGTGCGGTTCGCGGCTGGCCTGTACCGGGGAACCGCCGGATACTACGACCGGTACCGGCTGCCCTGCCCGGAAGCGATGATCGAGGACCTGGCCCGCACTGCCCGGGTTTCCGGGCGCGGGCGGTTGCCGGACCTGGCCTGCGGGACTGGCCAGCTCACCTTCCCGCTGCGCCAGCGGTTCGCCGACGTGTGGGCCGTCGACCAGGAACCGGACATGGTGGAGGCGGTCCGGGCCAAGGCGGCCGCCGCAGGTGCGCGCAATGTCCGGCCGATCGCGGCCAGCGCCGAGACCCTTCACGCCGCCGCGGGCCACTTCGAGCTGGCCGTCATCGGCAACGCGTTCCACCGGCTCGACCGCGATCTGGTCGCCCGCCGCGTCCACGGCTGGCTCCAGCCGGGCGGACACCTCGCGCTGTGCTGGTCTTCCACGCCATGGGTAGGCGAGGCCCGCTGGCAGCAGGCCCTGGCCGCCACCTTGGACAAGTGGAAGGCGACGCTCGGCGCCGGGCACAGAATCCCGGCCGGCTGGGACCTGGCGCGGCAGCGCAAGCCCGATTCCCGGGTACTGTCCGGTGCCGGATTCCAGCTGGCCGGACCTCGCCAGTTCGCGATCGAGCACCGGTGGACCCTGCCCGAGCTGGCCGGGTTCATCGGCCGACATCGTTCCTTCCGGCCGCGGTGCTCGGCGGCCAGGCCGCCGCATTCGACGCCGACCTTGCGGCCAGGCTCGGCCCGCACGGCAACGCCGGCACCTTCACCGAGACCGTGAGCTTCGTCTACGAGCTGGCCCAGAAGCCTTACTGACGCGGCCGGGTCCTCGATCATGCCGGCTACCGGGAGCACGGCGCGCGCTGACGTGGGCCGAGGCGGGTCACCGTTGTGGCGCTCCGGCCGGCAATCGCAGCCGGCCAAGCCCGGGCCGGGCTGTATGCCCGGGCCGTGCCCGGAGAACGGCGGGCTGGGGCGTGAAACCACCGTACGTTCGGGATAACCGGGCTGGCCGTCAGCGACGTCAGCGGACGGCGAACAGGTAGCTCTGCCCTGGGCCCATGTCGACGAACAGGCCGGGACCGGCCAGCCGGCCGCCGTCCCGCGTGAAGTCCTCCCCGGTCAGCAGGTCCCTGAAGCGCCACCGGCGGCCGGGCAGGTCCGGCCACGGCAGCCGGACCTGCCCCTGCGCCGGGGACTCCGACAGGTTGACCACGACCACATGCCGGCCGGACCGGCCGGCATCGCCGTCGCGGCTGTCGCCGGGTGTCCAGGACCACGCGACCAGGCTGGCGCAGGACTGGTTGTCAGGCCAGCCATCGATTCCGAGCAGCTGCCAGGCTCCCGTCCGCACGCCGTGGGCGGCGACCGTGAAGAGCAGATCGCGGTGCCAGGCGGCCAGGTCCTCGTCCGGCGGCTCGTCGGGACGGCGCTGGAGGAACACCGGGACCCGCGCCCGGCGCCCCTCGAACTGCCCCTCGTGCCACATGGTCGCGCCCGGCAGCGTCGCGACGGCGACCGCCGCCGCCCGTTCGAGGACGGCGGGGAGCCGGCCGGCGATGCGGGGCTCGTCGTGGTTCTCCAGGAAGCGCAGCAGGCGCGCCTGATAGCCGAGGTCGGCTTGCAGGTGCCCGTGCACGGCCGGCGGGCTCGGCTCTACGATGCGGTCGTAGAGCCGCTTGTCGTAGCAGAAGCCGAAGCCCTGCTGCTGCAACGCCCACTCCATGTCCCAGTAGGCCTCGGCGATGAGCACGGTCTGGCGGTGGCGGGGCCGCAGCCGGGCGAAGACGGCGGGCCAGAACTCCTCGTCCGGCCGCTGCCCGGCGCGGCCGCCCCAGGTCTTCCCGAAGACGTCGTTGGTCATCAGCATGGCCATGTCGCAGCGGATCCCGTCGCACTGGTCCGCGATGTCCGACAGCGTCCGCGCGGTCGCGGCGCGCAGCCGGGGCGAGAACGCGTTCAGCTGCACGACATCCGGCCAGGGCGGGAAATACGGATCGCGGCCGTGGGCGAGCACGTGCCCGCTGGCCGGCAGCCAGCCGGCCGGATCCGCCTTGATATCGTCCTCGCCCCCCTCGATGAAGAACTCCGGGTGCCCGGTCACCCACGGGTGATCGGGCGCGACATGGTTGGGCACGTAGTCGAGGATGAGCCGCACCCCGCGGGCGGCGAGCGCCGCCCGCGCCGCGGCCAGCGCGGGCGGCCCGCCGAACCGCTCGTCGGCCGCATACCGGTGCACGCAGTACGGCGATCCGATGATGTCCTGTTCCTTCAGGTCGGGCAGTGCCTCGCGGAACGAGGAGAGCAGGCCGGGGGTGGCCCTGGCCAGTTCGAGGCCGGCCGGGCTGCGCTCCCAGACGCCCATCAGCCAGACCGCGTCGGCTCCCGCGGGCGTGACGGCGTCCCAGGCCGCGTCCGGGACATCGGCCAGCGTCACCGGCCTCCCCGCCGCGCGTGACAGCTCGCCGAGCCAGACGGCGGTGTTCACCTCGTAGATGACGGGGCTTTGCGGCCAGCCGGTCATCGCGCCGCCTCCGCGGAGCGCGCCGCCTCCGCGGAGCGCGCCGCCTCCGCCGGGCTTTCCCCGGCGCGGGGAGCGGGGATCCGGCCTTCGCGGAGCGCCCGGGTATGACTGCCGCGGAAGATCAGCGGCAGCACCCCGACGGTGCCCGTCCAGCCGGTCTGGTGGCTGGCGCCGATCCCGGCGCCGTTGTCGCCGTGCAGGTACTCGTAGAACAGCACCAGATCCCGCCAGTGGGGGTCGTCTTGCAGGACCGGCTGGCCGCCGTGGACCGGGCGGCGCCCGGCGGCGTCCCTGCGGAAGGCGCCCAGCAGCCGTTCGCTGATGTCCTCCGCCACCTGGTACAGGTTCTTCTGCTGGCCGGAGCCGGCCGGGCACTCGACCGTGAACCCGTCGCCGTAGTGCGCGTAGAGGTTCATCAGGCCCCGGATCAGCATCAGGTTGACCGGGACCCACACCGGCCCGCGCCAGTTGGAGTTGCCGCCGAACATTCCGGTGTCGGACTCGGCCGGAAGGTAGCTGACGCTGTACTCCTGGCCGTCCAGCTCCAGGACGTACGGGTGCCCGGCATGGTAGCGGGATATGGCGCGTATGCCGTGCGGCCCGAGGAATTCCTGCTCGTCCAGCATCCGGGCGAGGATACGGCGCAGCCGTTCCTCGTCGAACAGGGCGAAGATCACCGTGCCCGAGGCCTGCCGCGCCTGCCGTCCCTGTTCCGGCAGCGCCGCGACCACTGCCGGGTGGCGGCCCGCGAACCCGATGGCCGCGTCCACCAGGCCGGGGAACTCGGCCCGGACGGCGGCGGGGATGACGGTGGCGGCGACGAGCGGCATCAGCCCCACGATCGAGCGCACCTTGAGCGGGACGGAGCTGCCGTCCGGCCGCCGCAGCACGTCGTAGAAGAAGCCGTCTTCCTCGTCCCACAGGCCCACCTCGTCCGGGCCGACATGGCCGGTCGCGGCGGCGATCCAGGCCCAGTTCTCCAGCAGCGCCAGCGCCTGCTCCAGGTACGCCGGGTTCTCGCGGCCGAGCTCGATGGCCATCTGCATCATGACCTGGCTGTACAGGGCCATCCACGCCGTGCCGTCCGCCTGGTCGATCCGCCCGCCGCCGGGCAGCGGCGCGCTGCGGTCGAAGACGCCGATGTTGTCCAGGCCGAGGAAGCCGCCCTGGAAGACGTTGCGGTCGTCCGCGTCCTTGCGGTTCAGCCACCAGCAGAAGTTCCGCATGAGCTTGCCGAACGCGCCTTCCAGGAAGACGCGGTCCCCCTTCCCGGTCCTGGCCCTGTCCATCTGGTACACGAACCACGTCGCCCAGGCGGTCACCGGCGGGTTGACGTCGCTGAAATTCCACTCGTACGCGGGCAGCTGTCCGTTCGGGTGCAGGTAGCGGTCCCCGAGCAGCAGCCCGAGCTGCTGCTTGGCGAAGGCCATGTCGACGACGCCGAGAGCCACCGCGTGGAAGGCGAGATCCCACGCCGCGAACCACGGGTATTCCCACGTGTCCGGCATGGAGATGATGTCCTCGGCGATGAGGTGCCGCCAGTCGCGGTTGCGCAGCCCCGGGCCGGGCAGCAGCGGGTCCGCGCCGTGCTCGGCCAGCCACCGCTCCATGTCGAGCCCGTAGTACTGCTTCGACCACAGCATGCCGGCCATCGCCTGGCGGCCGACCAGCCGCTCGTCGTCGCTGAGGTCGCCCGCGAACACGTCGGCGTAGAACTCGTCCGCCTCGCCGCGCCGCGCGTTCATCAGCTCGTCGAAATCGCTGAACGGGCGCTCGGACTGCCCGGGGGCCAGCCGCATGCGGATGGTCGCGCTGCCCCCCGCCGGAATCGCCAGCAGGAAGTCCAGCGCCGCCTTGGTTCCGGTCCCGTCCGGGCTGACCGCCCCGTCCTCACCGTGTACCACGGCCCGGCCGATGCCGTCCTTGACATAAGGCGCGTCGTTCGGCGAGCCGAACACCCGCTCGTTGTTCGTCTCGTTCCCGGTCACCAGCACGGGCACCTGCCGCTCGGCGTAGAGCCACCGGGTACCGAGCTCGCTCTGCCCGGCGCGCACGGCGCTGCCTCCCGGGCCGCCGGCGTAGGCACGCAGCTCAGGCTGCTCCGCGCCGCCGGCCCAGGACCACGTGTGCCGGAACCAGAGCGTGGGCAGCACGTGCAGCCGGGCCTCGCCCGGCCCCCGGTTATGCGCGGTGACCTGCATGAGGATGTCTTCGGGCGAGGCCTTCGCGTATTCCACGAAAACGTCGAAGTACCGGTTGCCGCCGAAGATCCCCGTGTCGATGAGCTCGTACTCGGGGTCGGTTTTCCCGCGCGCCCCGTTGGTCGCGACCAGGTCGTTATAGGGAAACTCGCGCTGCGGGTACTTGTAGAGCATCTTCAGGTACGAGGAAGTCGGCGTGGCGTCGAGGTAGTAGTAGCACTCCTTGACGTCTTCGCCGTGGTTGCCCTGGGCATTCGTGAGGCCGAACAGCCGTTCCTTGAGGATGGGGTCGCGCTCGTTCCACAACGCCACCGCCAGGCAGAGCAGCTGCTTGTCGTCGCTGATGCCGGCCAGCCCGTCCTCGCCCCAGCGGTAGGCCCTGGACCGCGCCTGGTCATGGCTGAACGCGTCCCAGGTGCTGTCGCCGCGGCCGGGATCCTCCCGGACGGTCCCCCACTGGCGCTCGCTGAGGTACGGCCCCCACCGGCGCCAGCGGACCCCCGCGTCGGCCTCTCGCAGCCGGCGCTGCTCTTCGTCGCTCATGGTCCCCGTTACCCGCTTTCCGTGGTGGAATCTGCTCTCGCGCGCGATGGCGCTCCGCCAGCCACGGTTCCAGCGGCCGGCCAGGGCGCGCATCACCCCCCGCGGATGACGTGGCCGGGGCTATCGCGCCGCCGGCGCGCGCCCGGCATCACGGTCAGCGCGCCGCGATGCCCCGCAGCAGCTCGTCCACCACCCGCGCCGCGAACCCCGGCGCCGCGGGCGTGGTGTCATGCCTGCCCCGGGCCATCACGGCGCCGGTGAGAGCGAGCATGGCGATCTCGACGTCGGTGTCCGGCCGCAGCTCGCCGCTCTCGACGCCGCGGCGGAGCACCGACCTGATCAGTTCCCGGCGCGGCTCCACCACCTGTTCTATGTAGCGGGCCACCAGCCGGGGATACCGCTGTCCCTCGCCGTGCAGCAGCGCGAACTGCCGCGCGTACCGGGGATCGTCCGCGCTCCGCGCCATGGCATCGAGCATCGCGGTCAGGTCCGCGCGCACCGATTCGCCGCGCGGCTGCGGCAGCGGCCCCTTCAGCGCGGCGAACGCCGCGATGAGCAGGTCCTCCTTAGTGGGCCAGCGCCGGTAGAGCGTCGCCTTGCCCACCCCGGCGCGCGCCGCGACGTCCTCGCAGCGCACGCCGTCGATTCCGCACTCGCCGATCGCCGCGAGCGTGGCGTCGAGGATCGCTTGCTCTGCCCGCTCGCTGCGCGGCCGCCCAGGGCGCCGTGCGGCGTCCTGGGCGGTGGCCGGGCCGGCCGTCACGTCAGCGCCGACGCGGCCGGTTTCCGTGCGCATGTCCGTATCGCCTCTCCGTTACCTTTCCGAGTCCGAGAGCGCGCGCCGCCGGGCGAGTTCGCGCTCGGCCGCCGCCACCTCGGCGGCGACCGCCTCTTCGATGTTAGGCCGCGGCCGGCCGGGCAGCCAGCGCATGACCGCGAGCCCGCCGGCGACCGCAAGCGCCGTGGCGGTCAGCGTGGTGACGTGCATCGCGTCCACGAACGCGGCGTTGGCCGGGCCGAGCAGGAAGCTGCCCGCGTGGCCGAGCTGCTGGGCCACCGCCTGGGTGGCGGAGATGGACTGCCCGGCCGCGTTCCGCGCGCCGGGAGGCAGCGCGGCCAGCGTCGGGGACATCGTCGAGCGATAGGACGCGGCGAGAATCGACCCGAGCACCGCCACGCCGAGCGCGACCGCGACCTGGCGGGCCGTGTTGGTCAGCGCGGACCCGGCCCCGGCCCGCTCGCGCGGCAGCACGTCCATGACCGCCGCGGTCGCCGCCGGCATGGCGACGCCGATGCCCGCGCCCTGGACGCCGAACAGCACCGCGAGCACCCAGACCGGCGAGGCCGTCCCGAGGAAGGCGTATCCGCCGATGGCCAGGGCGTTGAGCAGCATCCCGCCGGCACCGACGGCCCTGGCGCCGAGCCGGGTGACCAGGCTCGCGCTGCGCGGGGCCATGATGAACTGGCCCAGCGCGAACGGGACGGTCAGCAGCCCGGCGTCCAGCGGGCTGTAACCGCGCGCGTTCTGCAAGTAGAAGCTGGTGAAGAAGTAAACCCCGCCCATGCCGAAGAACAGCAGGGCGATCGCCCCGACCGAGGCGGACAGCCGCCGGTCGCGGAACAGCCGGACGTCCAGCGAGGGGTGGTCGGTGCGGGTCTCGTACCAGGCGAACAGCGCCAGGACGGCAAGGCCGCCGAGGGCGGGGCCGAGCACCGGAGCGCTGGTCCACGAGTCGCCATCGCCGCCCTGCACGATCCCGTACACCAGCAGCACCAGGCCCACGATGGAGGCCAGCACGCCGGGGTAGTCGACCTTGCCCGGGGCCGGGTTGCGCGACTCGGGCACCAGGGCGAGCACCGCGAGCGCGCCGAGCACGGTCACCGGGACGTTGATCAGGAAGACCGAGCCCCACCAGAAGTGGGCGAGCAGCAGGCCGCCGAGCACCGGGCCGATGGCCACGCCGATGCCGACGGCGGACGCCCAGATGCCGATGGCGCGGGCCCGCTCGCCGGGCTCGAACACGTTGGAGATGATGGACAGGGTCTGCGGCATGACCGCGGCGCCGCCGAGGCCCATCGCCGCACGGGCCGCGATGAGCTGGTCAGGCGACCGCGAATAGGCGGACAGCAGGGAACCGAGCCCGAACAGCGCCAGGCCGATCATGAGCATCCGCTTGCGGCCGACGCGGTCGCCGAGCACGCCGAACGTGAACAGCAGGCCGGCGAACACCAGCGTGTATGAGTTGATCGCCCACTCAAGCTGGCTCTGGCTGGCACCGAGGCCGCCGACCGGGTCCGCGATCGTCTTCAGCGCGACGTTGAGTACGGTGTTGTCGATGACGATGGCGAGCAGCCCGACGACGAGCACGCCGAGGATCACCCAGCGCCTGCGTTGAATCGTCTGTGCGTCCAATGCGCGTCCTTCCGAGGACTCGAACTTTCAACGACTCGAAGCTTGCGCGCGGGCACGGGCGCCCGCGCTATCGATACGGAACTGATCCGTATCGGAATCTATTCCGGGGCGATCCGGCCGCCCCGGCGTCAGGCACAGCGCGGCGCCGGGCAGCGCGGCGATGGACAGCGCGGCGCCGGGCAGCGCGGCGCCGGGGACGGCGATAGCCGCGGCCCGATGAGCAGGGCCTCGACGCGGGCAGGGCGCCGCCGCTAGAGGGCCACGTCCGCCTGGCGGAGTTCGCCTGTGGCGGGATTGACCTGCACGGACAGCACCACCGTGGCGTGCTCGCCGGTCAGCTCCATGCTCACCGACGCGCTGCCGTCGCCGGCGCGGCAGGCGCCGGCGACGCAGGTGCCCGCCCAGGCGGCGGCCATCCGGAGACGGCGGCCGAGCAGGCCGGGGTCGGCACCGGGGCCCACGGCGACGGACGACGGCCACTCCCTGGCGCCGCTGTTCATCCAGGCGACCAGCGATTCCAGGACCCTGGCCAGCGCCGAGCCCGCGGCCGGCGGCACGGCGAGCGTCAGCGACTGCACCCGCGGCGGCCGCTGCGGGCTGAGCTGGAGCTGCGCCTGGACCGTTCCCCGGGGGCCCGTCAGCCACCACCGGCGGTGCGCCGGGGTGTCCGACTCCGCGGGGCGGCCGCCGTCCACGCCGAAGTCGCCGATCCGCTCCCTGATCGCGGCGATGGCGTGGCGGCGCTCCGGGTAGGGGCTGTCCAGCGCGACGTTGTCGCAGAACAGGGCGTCCGCGGCCGCGTCGTCCCAGTCCTGGAGCAGCCGGTTCACGGCGTCTGCCGCCGCGATGGTCTCCGGCCACGGCCCCCCGGCCGGGGGGGCGGGCGCCGCCCCGGGGCGGGGGGCGGGCGGCGCCGGCGACAGCGCCACGTGGCCGGGGGCCGGACGCGGCACCAGTGCCCGGAGGATCAGCCCGGCCAGCGCGGACATCGGGGCGTAGCTGCTGTTCCCCAGCGCGATCACGCCGAGCCCGGTCGCCGGGTGCCACCGCATGCTGCTGCCGAACCCGGGGTAGCCGCCGCTGTGGCCGACCACCCGGCCGAGCGCCGGGTCCTCGTCGGCGAACAGCCCGAAGCCGTAGTACGCGGGCGCGCCGGGCGCGCCGCCGGGCAGCTGCCCGGCGGCGCGCCAGCCGGTCACCGCCTGCGGCAGCTGCATCTCCCGCCGCGACGCCCGCCGCAGCGGGTGCGGGCCGCCGGCGTCCGCCTCGCCGGGCGGGAACGCCGACGCGAACCCGGCCACCCACCGGGCGAGGTCGCGGACGCACGAGAACACCCCGCCCATCGGGGCGAACGCCCCGTACGGGTCGAACGGCACCTCCTCCCAGCCGGCCGGGCCGCGCCGGTACCCGCGGGCGAGGCTGGCGGCGGGGAACTCTGACGCCTCGAACCCCGTCCTGGTCATCCCCAGCGGGGCGAGCAGCCGCGTCCGGGTGAACTCGTCGTACGGCACCCCCGCCGCCTGCGCCACCACCCGCCCGAGGATCGCGTAGCCCAGGTTGGAGTACTCGAACCGGGTGCCGGGCGCCCAGGTGAACCCCACCCCGCCGGCCAGCAGCGCCGTGAAGCCGGCGGGCGGCAGCCCCTGCTGCCTGTCCCCCCACGGGTCGTCGGTGGGGAACCCCGCGGTCATCGTCAGCAGGTGCCTGATCGTCACCCGGTCGGCGTCGGGCGTCACCGGCGGCCAGCCGGCCAGCTCGGGCACGTACTTCTCCGCGACGTCGTCGAGCGCCAGCCGCCCCTCGTCCCGCAGCAGCATGATCGCCGACGCGGTGAAGCTCTTCGACATCGAGGCGATCCGGAACACCGTGTCCGCGTCCGGCGGCGGGCCTCCGGAAAAGCGCGCTCCGAACCCGGCGGAATGCACCAGGACGCCGCCGGAGACGACGCCGTAGCAGATCGCGGGCTGCGCGCCCCGGTCGAAGTACTCGCGGGCGATGGCGTCGGTCAGGGCGAAATCAACCGGGGAGTCACTGCGCATCCGATTAGTCTCGCACGCCGCGGCATGCGATCATCGACGTGTCCGGGTACGCCGCTGGGGCGCCTCGAGACGTTGGAGGTTCGACGATGCCGTCGCAAGGGTCAGAGCCGCTGTACGGCGGCAGCCGCCCGGGCCGGGTCACGGTCAGGGACATCGCCGCCGCGAAGGCGCGGGGCGAGAAGTGGCCGATGCTCACCGCCTATGACGCGCTTACCGCGGGGATCTTCGACGAGGCCGGGATCCCGGTGCTCCTGGTCGGGGATTCGGCGGGCAACGTGGTGTTCGGCTATGACACGACGATCCCCGTCACCGTGGACGACCTGATCCCGCTGACCGCCGCCGTCGTGCGCGGGACGAAGCGGGCCATGGTGGTGGCCGACCTGCCGTTCGGGTCGTACCAGGCGTCGCCGGCCGCCGCGCTGGCGGCCGCGGTCCGGTTCATGAAGGAAGCCGGCGCGCACGCGGTCAAGCTCGAGGGCGGCCTGCGGGTCGCGCACCACGTCGAAGAGCTCGCCGCCGCCGGGGTCCCGGTGATGGGCCACCTGGGGCTCACCCCGCAGTCAGTGCATGCGTTCGGCGGCTTCCGGGTGCAGGGCCGCGGCGAGGACGGCGAGCGGCTGCTGCACGACGCCAAGGCGCTGGAGGCGGCCGGCGCGTTCTCGGTGGTGCTCGAAGGCATCCCGGCGGCGCTCGGCGCGCGGATCACCGAGGCGCTGCGCATCCCGACGATCGGCATCGGCGCCGGCCCCGGCTGCGACGCGCAGGTGCTCGTCTGGCAGGACATGGCCGGCCTGTCGCCGCGGTCTCCCAAGTTCGCCAGGCGGTACGCCGACGTCGCCGGCGTGCTGCGCGCCGCCGCGGCCGAGTTCGCCTCCGACGTCGCCTCGGGCGCGTTCCCGTCGGAGGAGTACTCCTACCGCTAGCCGCCGGGGATCATATCCCGAACGTACGCGGCTGACTCCGCGGAGGATGCCGCGTACGTTCGAGATGATCGGAAGGTCAGGCAGCGGCGGCCCGCAGTTGCGGCAGGACCTCCTTGCCGATCATCTCGATCGTCGCGATCGGATCGGCGGACAGCACCTGGATGGAGACGATATCCGCGCCGACATCGGTGACCAGCGGGCGGTAGGCGGCGGCGAGGGCCGCCGCGTCCGGGACCACCGTGTAGCTGGCGAGCACCTCGCCGCGGTCCATCTCGTCCGCCTTGGCGCGGAGCTCGGCCGGGTCGGTTGCCTCAAGACGGCCCGGAACGCGCTGGCCGCGCAGGGGCGACAGCGCCCGCCACGCCTCGTCCGGCCCGTCCGCCAGGACGGTCCAGCGGGTGGCGAGGACCAGGTGTTCCCTGCCCGCCTGGGTCGCGGCGCGGCGGTACGGCTCGATCACCCTGGCCACGGTGTCCGCCGGGTCCTTCACGCTGGTGATCAGGCCGTCGGCGTGCGTGCCCGCGAAGGCGGCGGACTTCGGGCCGCCGGCCGCCATGAGCATGGGCACGGCGCCCTGCGGCGGCGAGTACAGCTTCGCGGTCTCGGTCGTGTAGTACGTGCCGCCGAACGTGAGCTTCTCGCCGGCGAACAGCCGGTGCATGATCTCCAGCGCCTCGGCCATGCGCGCCTGTCGCTCGGCGTAGCCGGGGAACGGGTAGCCGAGCGGCCGCTCGTTCAGCGCCTCCCCGGTGCCGACGCCGAGGAGCAGCCGGCCGCCGGAGAGCCGGTCGGCGGTCGCGGCCATCTGCGCCACCAGCGCGGGATGGTAGTGGAACAGCGGGCAGGTGACCGCGGTGCCGAGCTGGACGCCGCTGGTCCGCGCCGCTACCGCGCCGAGCCATGACCAGACGAACCCCGCCGCGGACTCATCGTCCACCCAGGGGTGGAAGTGGTCGCTGCCGAGGACCACGTCGAAGCCTGCCTCTTCGGCGGCGATCGCCTGGCGTACCAGGTCTTCGGGCTGGTAGGACTCGTGGCTGCACAGCCAGGCGAACTTCATCGCGCCTCCAGTGTGTCCGGGTCTGTCGAGTCGATCCTCTCATCCGCGTTGGCGTGCGGATTCGGCCGGCCGGGTGCATGCTTGGTACGTGGATGCGGATCAGGTGGCTACGCTGCGCACACTCCTGGCGGGAACGCGCTGGCTGGAGCGGATACGGGTGTTCGGGCGGGCGCTGCGGACATCGACCCGGTCGCCGGGCGGCCTGCTGGTCGTCGGCACGCCCTCCTTCGAGCCGTGGCACCTGACGGCCCACCTGGACTCCGAGTCCCGGCTGGCCGGGATCCCCACGCTGATGCCCACGCTGGTGCGCTGGTCGCCGCCGCCGGACGCGCCGCCGCACCTGCGGGTGGGGCTGTCGCGGCTGGAGGCCGCGCGGCGCGGCGAGACGCTGTTCGTGGTCTCCGCGGACAGCGCGCCGGTGCCGCTGCTGGAGCGGGTCAACGACGCGCGGCGGACCGGGGCGACGATCCTGGCGCTGGACGCCGGCGATCCCGAGCTTGACGCGCTCGCGCACGAGACGCTGACCGTGCCGGGCCCGCGCGGGCCCGGAGGGCCAGGCGGGGCGATACAGCTCTCGTTCGACTCGGCACAGCACCTA
>Ga0209061_1004249_pt1 | contig 14035 bp, 9 predicted proteins | sample Coa_R1_10_FD_187157 | JGI IMG/M metagenome (GOLD analysis project Ga0209061, IMG submission 187157) | Surface soil microbial communities from Centralia Pennsylvania, which are recovering from an underground coalmine fire - Coalmine... | ecosystem: Environmental > Terrestrial > Soil > Unclassified...
GCTGCGGGTGAGGCGTGTCAGATCAACACCTGCCACCTCGCAGCGCCCGGCGCTCGGCTCGTCCAGCCCGCCCAAGATGTTGAGTAGCGTGCTTTTGCCCGCGCCCGACGGCCCCATCAGGGCCAACATCTCGCCCTGGGGAACGCGCAGGTCAAGCCCCTGCAACGCCACCACTTCCAGGTCTGCCGCCTTATAGATTTTGACGAGGTTGTACGCCTCGACCACTATCTCCGCCACTGCCAGCTTGTCCTTTTCTCAACGATACCTCGACAACTTGTTTGAATCTGCCAGTTAGTCTTCGCCGATGCGTAGCGCCTGGCCCAGCCCTTGCCGTACTGCCGCCCGCGCCGCGACGATCAGCGCAATGCCGCACGCCACAATTAGCGCCAGGTAGAAGAGACCCAACTCTCCCCAGTTCGTCACCAAGGTATACGGTGGAATGCCCAGCTTGGCAGGATCGAGCGTGGGATCGCTGAATTGCAGGTACGGCAGGGTGGCTGTCGTCAGCACCGCGCCAAGTAGCGTGCCGCCCACCAGTCCGAAGAGATAGACAACCAACTGCTCGCCGAACAAAATGCGCGCCAGTTCTTGATTCGACAGCCCCAGCGTCCGCAGGACGGCGAACTGCGTGGCGCGCTGAGTGGCGCCCAAGAGCGTTTGCGCGGCGCTCCCAATGATCGCCAGCGCCGCCGCCATGATCGCCCCCAACAGCAGCAGTCCTTGCAACCCAACGTTGACCGGGTTCTGTAGCGCCGCCGCAAGATCGCTGTGCAGACTGTCGGCGCTCTCCACATCCAGATCAGGGCGATTTTGCAGTGTATTCAACAGCGCCGCCTCCTGCGCAGTATTGCCATTTGTGCGCAGCCAGAACTCATTTGGCCCCACAGTGTTTGGCAGGCCAGGATTCGCCACAGTGACGCTGTTATAGTAATCGGTCATCGAGATGACGATGAAGCCCGATGGGAACTCTTGTGGGTACAGCGTCGGGAACTCCTGGACGATGGCGCCCACCACCATGCTCACATTCCCCTGATTGGCGTCCGGCGCCTGGATGGAGAACTTCTGCCCGACCGACAACTGAAATTGTGAGGCGAAGCTCTGGCTGACGATTGTCCAGATGGGAGCCGGAGGAGTTCCTGCCGCCACCGGGTTCGCTTTGTGCGCTTGCATCTCGCTCATCAGGCTGTCGAGCGATTGGCTGGCGTAGTCCGACCGCCACGAGACCGGCCCCACAACCGAAGCAAACGTCGCTGGGTCTATCGCCAACATCGGCAGCGGAGCGCCACCTTGATCGAGCGAGGTAGAGGCTTGCAAACGATAGACGGGCGTTACATTCAACACCCCCGGCATACGCGCCAGTTCAGCGGAAACCGTATTGCCATAGCCGTTGACCTCCGCGCCATGCTGCGTCAGACGTATATCGGCGCCGACCTGATAGGCCACACGGTCGTAGGTGTTTTGGCGCAATGAGGCGCTGAAGCTGAACGCGAACAGCCCCAGCCCTACCGCCAACACCAGCAACAGGATGATGCGGCTGTAGCGCCCCGGACTGCGTTCCACCTGCGCCAGCGAAAGCAGCGCCGTGATCCCGCGCCCGCGCGAGGCAAGTCGTTCGCCAAACTGTGCGCCCATTGGAACCAGCCGCAGGGTGAGCAAAGCGCCCGCCAACAGCAGGAGGGTAGGCGTCAGCAAGAGCAGCAGGTTACTGGCTCCGCTGCCCAGTTGCAGACGCACACTGGCGCTGCCAAACTGCCCAAGCTCCAGGTAGCCGACGATGCAGATCACCACCAACCCCAGGTCGAGATAATAGCGCCGCCAGAATGGCTGGCCCGCAGCGCGCCCTTGCTCACGACGGAAGGCTAGCACATCGCGGCGAGCGGCCTGCCAGGAAGTCAACCCAATCACCACCACACCCAGCAGCGCCCCCACCAGCGCAGGCAGCAAGACGCTTTGCGGGCGCGCCAACTGCGCGAAGTAGGCGTTCCCCACACCTAGCGTGGCAAAGACGTTGGACGGCACAAAGAAGCGCACCAGCGCAAGGCCCGCCAGCGCCGCAATGAATGGGCTGACCACCAGCGCCAGCAAGCCAACCAGCGCGCCCTGCGTGAGGAAGACGCCAAGCAGTTGCACGCCCGATGCGCCACGGCTCTTGAGGGTGGCGATCTCGCCCGCTTGGCGGTCAATCAGCAGGCTGGCCATCGCCGCCACAAACAGCAATGCCAGCCCAACGATCTGCGCAACCACAACATAGAGCGGGAGCGCGGCAAGATTCTGCTGCGCCTGTACGTTGGCAATCAGTTGATCGAGTTGTGTATTGACTGCCGTCTGGGTGATGCCCTGCGCGCCGAGCAATGCGCCGTCCACCTGGCTGCGCATCAGTGTAATGCCTGAACTGATGGAGTCAATAGTGGAGGCGTTGATGCTGGCGTCCTGTGTGTAGTATACCCAATGCTGTTCCATGTTCAGCCCCGAAAAATGGCTGAGCGAGGAGAGCAATGTTGGTTTGCTCATCAACAACGGGAACGGTGACTGGCCGCCGGAAGTACCATGCAGGACGCTGAAGTTCAATCCATTCCAGTAGGGATCATTGGGATTACGCGGCGTCCAGACGCCGACGACGCGCGCATGAAGCTGGTTCTGATGCGCGCCGAATTGAGCAAGCGTGAGCAGCGTCCCTACGCCGATCCCCTGGATGTTTGCCATCTCTTGGGTGATGATTACTTCCGGTGTCGCGCGGTCGGGCGTCGGATGGGGAAAGCGTCCCGAAATCAGACGCATATGCGGCGCGGCGCTGCTGAGATCATTGCCGTAGTCGAACGCCTGCGGTTTCACCGTCGGTGGATTCGAGGCCGCCGGATCGTAGGTATGTTTGCCCGCCTGGATCAGCAAAAATGGGTCGGTCATCAGATAGTAGGTGATGTGCGGGCTGGTAAAGCTGCCGATCTGCTGTGCGCCAATGCGTCGCACGGCGCTATCGGCAAATTGCGTGACCGACGCAGAGACCTGCCCGCTGGTGACGACCGTCTCGACGTTGCGCGCAACGGGATCATTTGCGCTCAACGTGCTTTGCAACTGAAGGTTGGTGACAAGCCCGGTATACACCGGCACAATGCAGATCAAAATGTCGGCCACCAGCACACCCAACGCGATCAGCGCCAGCAACCCGCTGTTTCGTGAAAGACGCATCAACGCCAGGCGTGTCGCCGAGAGTACGCCTGCGCGCCTCCCACGCCAGAACGGCGCCGGAGACCGCTGGCGTCCCCTGGTGTTGCGCGTTCCACCGCGCTTGTTGGGCGCCGCGCCCTGATTGCTGCGAACCTTTACGGGCATGTCGCTGGCGCTCTGGCGCTCCTCCAGACGCATATCAACTCCCTTCAATTGCCTACCTCTATCGTGGTCTTGGCGGTGTTTGACATAGTTATGATAAGTCCATGACGTATAACGCGCCAAACCCTGAGTATTTTACGCCATCAGCGCCTTTCAGTGTACCAGGTGTGCCTACGGAGAGGAATAAGCGTACAATAGTTTGGGAGATATATCCAAAGGAGCTGCTTAGAAGATGACTATCGTTGGGTTAGCGGCCATTGGGGCAACTTTTGTCACGGCGCTGCTTGTCGGGCTGGCCTATCTTGGCGCGTGGCGCGCACGGGCCAATTTCCCTGCGCCACGCGCGCTTGCCATCTGGGCGGCACAGGTCTGGATTTTCAATCTTCTCATCGATCTGCTGATTTTGTACTTCGCGCTCCCCGCGCTGACAGGGCCATACGGTGGCTGGCAATGGGTGTTGTGGCCGCTGCTGCTCAGCGGGATTTTCGCGTTGTTCGGCGGGAGCATCCTGCGCGTGCGCGACGGCTTCGCCTCACTGAACAGTCGGCTGAACAACCAGATCAGCGGCGGCGCGATCCGCTCGTTCAGTGGCTTTTCCTCGGTGCGGAGTCGGCGGACGAATGCGAAGATCGTTGACGCCTATCCCAATGGCGGCGGATCGGGCGGCTCAGGTGGCGTGCGCTCCAGTGTGTTCGCTGGCGTCTGCGCGATTGTCATCGTGCTGCTGATCGGCGTGGTGATCAATAGCCTGATCGTTGTCTCCACCACCTGGTTTGATCCCAACGCGAAGGCGCTCGCCGCCATCCCTCACATGATCATCGAACCACCCTCGCAGGCGCTTCCGCAGACGAATGTTGACCACATCGTGCTGGTAACGCAGGATGTCGCGGCGTATCTTGGGCAGCAAACATTGGCCTCGGGCGGGCAAAACTACGGCTCGGCGTATCATACCGAGGCCAGCGAGTATACCTTGCAGGCGGTGCGCGGCCATCTGTATTGGATTGCGCCGCTGGTGTACAACAACGTCTGGGCGAACCTGGGAAACTGGCAAAGCCCCGGCTATGTGGTGGTGGACGCCGAAGACCCCAACACCCAGGCGGTTCTGCGCACGGGCTACCATCTGCGCTATCTGCCCGATGCGCTTTTCAGCCAGGACTTGCTGCGCCATGTCTATCTGAGTGGCTATACCTATGGCAACCTGCTCGATCCGACGCTCGAAGTCAATGACAACTGGCAGCCGTACTTCACCGTCTCGCTGTCGCAGCCATCGCGTGGCTTCACTGGCGATGTGGTGACGCAGGTGCTCTTGGTTGATCCGCAGAGCGGCGCGATTACCGCCTATGCGCCCAATAAGGTTCCCTCCTGGGTTGACCGTGTGATTCCCGCCTCACTGGTGGATCAATATCTGACGTGGTGGGGGTTGTACGACAAAGCGCCGTGGTTCGATCCGTCGGGCGCGGGCCAGCAGCAGCCCTCGACCGATACGCCGGAACTCGTCTACAACCAGGTGGATCAGCCGGTCTGGCTGGAGCCGATGACCAGCAGCTCCGGCTCTGATAATTCGAGCACTGGCGTCATCCTGTTCGACACACGCGACATGACGGGCCGCTTCTATCCGCTGACGGGGTTGGGTGTCACGAGCAATGTCGAAAGCACCTTCCAGTCGAATCCGTTGAATATCAAGGGCTACACGGTTGACGCAGTGCAATTGTACGAGATTTACAATGAGCCGACCTGGGTCTGTACGTTTGTGCAAAAGAACGCCTACGGGGCCAGCTTCGAATCCATCGGCATGGTGGATGCGCGACACCTCAACGGCGCGAATGTAATCATGGCGCCCGATAAGGCCGACGCGCTGGCGAACTACGCGCAATGGTTGGCCGACCACGCCACGCCCGGAACCGGCCCTGTGCCGTCGGGCAAGCTCGTCACCGTGCAGGGGCAGGTCACACGCATCTCGGCCACCACCGAGAGCGGCACGACGGTCTACTATCTGCTGATCGCCGGACACAAGCAGATATTCAAGGCCGGATTGAGCCTCAGCCCAGAGTTGCCACTGGTGCAGCCGGGCGACACCGTGCAAGTCACGTTCCTGGATACCGGGCAAAACGTGGTGACGATCAGCTCGTTTGCCGATCTCAGCCTGCCGCTGGGAACGGCTACGCCTACGCCGACAGCGCCAACGGCGACGCCATAGGCGCCATAGAGTATGCACAGGCGGGCGCGTGAACGCCCGCCTGGAAACATAGGAGCCTTTTCCCGCACACGGTTCCAGCATGTGAGTGTGAGCCATGTGCTCATGTGATATAAAGGTGAGCATGAAGTGCTATCTTCGTCTGACGCGACAACTGAGAAGAGGCTAGCATATGCAACCACCATTCCCACCCGCTCCATCTCAACCTCCAATGTCCCCTATTTCTGGTCAGCAGCCCAGGCAGGCGCCCAGTCGCAGATTGAGCCGACGGCAAGTGTTGATTGGCGCAGGCGCGCTTGGACTTGTTGGTTTGGCCACTGGCGCTGTGGCAGTGCTTCGACGTTCCTACCTGCTCCCAGAATTGGCTCCCCAGGCGACCCAACAAGTCAGCCAGACGCTGCGCTATGTCTCAGTCGGGAGGGACGCCGATTGGTGGATCTATGCGTTCAAGCCCGATACCGGTGCGATTGTCTGGCGCCGCAAGATGGCGCAGAACCCGCCGCCACTGGATCTCGAGGCGCCTGTCGTCGCTGGCGAGACAGTGATTGCACACTCGATCACCTCCAGTGGGAGCGATGAAGGGCCATTGATGGGGCTTGACCCGCAAACGGGGGCGATCAAATGGCAAACCACCGCCGATGCGGTTGTCACGATCTCTATGTATGGCTCTTTGGGTGAATTTCCCGCATTTGCCGGCGACACAGTGTTCATCATTGATCAGACCCGACACACGCTCGTTGCGTTGCGTGCGGGCGACGGCCATCGGCTCTGGAGCCAGGACGTTGGCAATCTGACGCTGGTCGGTGTGACAATCGATCAAAATACTCTGTATGTCTCCACAACCGCCAATGGTCTGGTCGCCGTGCGGATCAGCGATGGCGTGGCGCTGTGGCGCTTCAATCCACCGAACGCTCAATCGCCAAGCGGTTACGACGAAACGGTCTGGCAAAGGCAGATAGGCCAGGGCGTCGTGTATACGCTGATCACGGAAGGTGACACACGAAGTATGCTCTATGCGTTGCGAGAGGCGGATGGCTCCCAACTTTGGGCGCGTCAATTGCCAGGAGTTGTAGCGCCGAGCAACACTATCGCGGGAGACTCACCATTTGAGATTGTCGATGGGATTGCAACGCTCGACGACGCCCTCTATCTCCAGACGGAGAACGACCAATACGTTTCGGGAACACTCACAATCAACTCCTACACATTGACCGCGCTGGCCATCAGCGATGGCCAGCCGCTGTGGAGTTATCACAATAGTGAGGGTATCACTCTTCTGGGAAGTAGCCCTGGCGCCATCTACATGATGATCGGGACAATACAGCAAGACCCATCGGCGGGCGCTCTGTCGTCCACCATTCTCGCGCTTCGTTCAGGTGATGGTTCCCTATTGTGGAACCAGACCCTACCTGATGGCATAGACAACAACGAGGCGATTGTCGTCGGCGACACGCTCTACCTGGGCAAGTATGTGGCGCAGGGGACGCAGAACGCCGATGGGAGCTTTTCGTACTTCGCGGGCGTGTATGCGCTGCGAGGAACCGATGGCGCGATCCTCTGGCGCACTAAGATTGAGGAGTCTCAACTGAATCCAGAAAACTCGTCGTCTGATTTCCTCAGTTATCTTGCGTTTGACGAAGATAACGGTACGGTCTACCAGTGCCATGCGGGCGTCTATGCCTTCCGCGCCAGCGATGGCGAACTCTTATGGAAGCTACAAGATACCCAGAGTCCTGGCAGCGCGCCTGAGCAATTCGGCCCTATAGGCATACCATCATGAGTGTGGTCGCGTAGGGGAGGAGTGGCTGCAAGCCCGCCTGCCTGTTTCAGCGCCACTTGCCGTTGTGCGCTATACTGGCTATGCCAACCTGTGCGATCTAGCCAGCGGCGAATGGCTTGCTGGCTGCGTATTCCAACGGAGAGTTGAAAGGAGCCAAGCACAATGGCAGACGACGAAGAGCAGCAACCACCCGCCTCACCCGTTGACGGACTGATCGGCGGCGTTCACCAGCAGGCCGAAGACAAAATTGGCGGCATCATTGATCAGGTCGCCGGAAAAGTCCCCGGCGGCGACGCCTTCTCGCAGCAAGCCAAAGACGCCGCGTCTGGCATACTGAGCCAGGCGGAGGCTCAGGCTGCGCAACAGGTGGCCGAGCGGCTTGGCAACCTGGGCGGCCTCGGTGGCGCACTTGGCGGCCTGTTTGGCCATCACGACCAGACGCCGCCGGAAGGCAACGAGGGCCAGGGCGGCGAGGGTGGCCAGAGCTAGAGCAGCTACGGCTAATCTTCTCCCAGGCGGAGCGTCGAGCCGAGACCCCGGCGCCCCGCCAGCCACGCGCCCAACGCCAGCGAAGCAGCAAACACGGCGCACAACGCCGCCACAAAGATCGCGAGGCCCGGCAGGTTCAGCGCAATGACATAGGGTGGAACACCCAACTGCGCCGAGGTCACGCTGGCGCTGCTGTATTGTAATAGGGGCAGCGTGGCCGTAGAGAGCAGGAATCCCAGCAGCGCGCCACCGACCAGCCCAAAGGTATAGACAAAAATCTGTTCGCTCAGCAGCAAGCGTACCAACTGGTCGGAGCTTAGCCCCAGTGTGCGCAGGATGGCCATGTTTGTTGCTCTCCTTCGCCCCTCGATAATCACCTGGGTCAGGCCGCCCAGCGCGCTGAGCAGCGCCGCCGCAAGCGCGCCTACCAGCAACAGGCTGCTCATCCCGGAGGTCAGCGGATCGGCGAGCATCTGTGTGAGCAACTGCCGCCGATTTATTTCGCTCTGAACGAAGAAAAATTGTGGGCCTTGATAGTCTGTGGCGCGCCGAGCGGCGGCGCTTGCGCTTGGCGTGGTGCGGAGCAAATAGTCGGTTGGCGCGGGCGCCGTTACCCCTTCGCCGTTCAGCGCGGCGAAATAGTCGTGGATGTCAACAACGATGTACCCTGCCGCAGCCTCATCGTACATCGTAGGGAACTCATTGATGATGGCGCCTACGACAAACGAGAAACTATAATTGCCCTCCGTCGGTAACATCACAAACCGATCACCCACCCGCAGATGCTTGGCGCTGGCGAATCGCTGGTCAACCAGCGCATAGATGGAGGTCGTCACCGGTTTGTTTTCGGCTTCGAGCTGATCCACCGAGATCGGCGTCTGTTTCTGTTCATGGATGATCATCTCGTGGAGCAGGTCGCTGAGGGGTAGGCTGGCGTAATCGGAGCGCCAGATCGCCGTTTGCCCGAAGGTGCGTGGATCGATGGCGAGCGTTTGGAGTGGCTGGCTGTTTTGTTCTGCGTCGGTGATTTGGCCGTTACCCCGGTAGATCGGCGTCGCAGAAAGCACGCCGGGTTCGTGTGCGAAAAGCCCAGGCAGAGACGCCGCAAGCCCCTCGCCCTGGAAGAAGTCGGTAAAGGTAACGCGCTCATCGGCTCCCACGATATAGGCTGCGCGATCCTGCGCATTCTTGGCAAGCGACGTTTGGAAGGTCAACGCAAAGAACCCCAGCGCCACGCCAAGCGTCAGCAGCAAGGTCAGGCGACTGAAACGCCCCGGCGTGCGGGAGATCTGCGCGAACGCCAGGACGCCTATCGCGCCCCGGCGACGAGCCGCAAGCCATGCCCCCAGCCGCGCTATCACCGGGAAGAGCCGCAACACCACCAGCGCTCCCGCCAGCAAGAGCAAGCCCGGCGTGACAAGCAAGAGCGGATCAGGCCCACCCCCCTGGCTCAATCCCAATTGCGCGCGCACGCTCAGCCCGCCAAACTGGCCAAGCTCGAAGTAGCCAATCAGGCAGAGGACGATCAGTAGCACATCGAGATAGTAACGTCGCCAGAACGAGACGCCGCTACGCGCCTGGGCGCGCCGGAAGGCCAGCGCGTCGAGCCGGGTGGCGAACCCTGCCGTCAGCGTGAGCGTCGCCACACCGATCAGCGCCCCAACCGCAGCAGGCGCCAGCACAGTGGTTGGCGCGGCAATCTGCGACAGATACGACGGGCTGAGCGCGCTGACGATGGGCGTGAACGTGCGCGCCAGGAAGATACTGAGCAGCGAGGCAAGCACAGGCCCGACGACAAAGGCCAATACTCCCAGCATGATACCCTGCGCAAGATACACCCCGATCAATTGCAGTGAGCTTGCCCCGCGGCTCTTGAGGGTGGCGATCTCGCCCGCCTGCGCCTCGATCAGTTGGCTGGTCATCGCGGCGATGAAGAGCAACGCCAGCCCAATCACCTGACCGGCCACAATCTCGAGCGGTAACGCAAGCACTGTGGCCTGCTGCTGAATGCCGGTAAGCAGTGCCGAAAGCCCAGGCGTCAGTGAAACGTCCTGCACAGAGGACGCGCCAAGCACATTGCCGTCGAGATCGTTTTTAAATGTGGCCAAATCACTCTGAAGAACGCCGATGGTGTTTGTCGTGACGCTCAGATAGTTGGTGAAGGCGATATAGTGAATGACTGTTCCCCACGTCTTGCCATTCAACTGGTCGAGAGTAAAGTTGAGCGCAGTCTGAAACGTGAGGGGAGCGAAGAGGATGGGGAAAACTACCTGTAAGTTGCGGGGGGCGGCTGGCGATGGCAGATCGGTATCGAAGCTATAGCCGTTCCAGAAGGGATCATTCACATCTTTGGGAAACCAGACGCCCACCACACGTACAAGCGTCTGCGCCTGTGGCGCCCCACTCACGCTGATGGTAAGCAAGGTATCCGGCTGAATATGGAACTTGGGCGTCACCATGATCTCAGGTATTTGGCCTCTGGAGGTCTCCTGAGGTAGCCGCCCTGATAGGATGTTCATATGGGGCAGCGCTGAGGCGTAGTCAAAGGCGAAGGGCGAGAGGGAAAACGGCACTGACAGTGACGCAAGAAACGCATTTTCACTTGCAACCGGTTTTTGATTGATAGATTGCAGCGCCATCAGTTGGGTGGCTCCCTTGTATTCCCAACTGTTGCTAATAAATTGACCTACGTCCTGTTGCCCAATGCTGTTGATCTGCGCGCTGACGCTGATGGCGTCGCTCCCGTTCATGTCTTCCAATGTGATGTCGGCCTCGATGTTTGTGGCAGGGGCGGGAGCGGAGAGCAGCGTGTTCTGAATCTGGGCGTCGCCAATAATTGCGGTATAGAGTGGGGCCACGCAGACCATCATGACGGCGACGATCACGCCCACCCCAACAAGGGCCAACTGTCGCCAGGAGGGGCGCAGGCGCGTAAAGGCCAGCCAGAGCGCAGCACGACGAGCGCCGCCCCCGCCGCGCCATCCTTGCGCCTGCCGAACCTGTGGAACTTCCTCTGTTTCGGCGGTCTGCCGTTCCTGTCGTGTGAGTGTGCGCTGGGTTGTCATGCGCCGCTGCTTTCCCTTCCTGAACGTATGAACGCATGCGCCACACACAGCAGCCGGAGAAGTATTCGGCTCTGCACGACGTTCTGAGGCGCTGAGGTGATGAAATGTCGCTCCAGGTCTACAACGAACAATATCCCATCACCTTAGTGGTGCATCCGCCAAGTGTATGATACCATGAAGCCTCACAGAGCAGGAGGTGCGACATGGGCAAACGGCTGGACTTGGCGCAGGTATGCGCCCGGTTCGAGGAGGAGCGAGAGGCGATCAAGTGACTGGCGCGCTCCCGGACAGCGCCTGCGCGCAGCGTGGAGCGGGCGCGGGTCGTTCACGCCCGTTGGCGGGCCAGCCCGTCGAGGAGATCGCTGTGCAACTGGGGTTGGCGTGTGCCACCGTCTATCACTGGCTCCATCGCTTTGAGCGGCAGGGGCTGGCCGGATTGGACGGCGCACGGCGGGGTGGGCGTCCGCCGACCTACACGCGGGAGCAGGTCGGCGAGATCGTGGTAACGGCGCTGACCGACCCCCAAACGCTCGACTTGCCATTCCAGTCGTGGACACTCGACCGACTGGTCGCGTACCTGAGTGAGCACAAGGGGATCACCATGAAACGGAGTCGAGTCAACGAAGTGTTGCTGACGGAAGGGTTGCGCTGGCGGCAACAGGAGACGTGGTTTGGCAAGCGGGTCGATCCGGCCTTCGCCGCTAAAAGGGGGCGATAGAAGCGTTCTACAGAAGCGTTCTACGTGAGTCCACCGGAGGGCAGTGTCGTGGTGTGTTTGGACGAGGTGGGGCCGGAGGCGGCCAAGAGTTGGCCGGGCCAGCGCCTGGTCGTGACTGCGCCCACTGAGGAGCCAACACGACGCCCAGCGGGACGAACCCGCCAAGAGATCGACTACGGACGCCGCGAGAAAGGTTACGTGTTCGGCGCATTTCGGCCTGCCACCGGCGACGCCTTCACCGTCCCCTATCCAAGCCGCACGATTGCCAACTGGGTGGACTTCCTGGAACGAGTGGACGACTGGCTGCCGAATGCGGTCACGCGCATCTACGCGGCGCTGGACAACCTCAGTACCCACCGCGCGGGGGATGTGCTGCTCTTCCAACTGACCCATCCGCGCTGGGAGTTTGTCTTCCAACCCACCTACGCCGCCTATCTCAATCTGATTGAACCGCAGTGGAAGGTGTTACGCTCGCTGGCGCTCAAGGGGCGACGCTTCGAGAGTTGGGCCGAGATCTGTCAGGCGATTGCCGCTGCGACCGCCTACTGGCAAGCCCACAAGCACCCGTTCGTCTGGGGCCGCCGCCGACGCCACCACCCGCGACGGCAACCAGGCATCGCCCTCAAACCGGCAGTAGCGTGAACTTGGCGGATGCACCACTAACTGGTGGCCATTTGTGTACAGGGTTGGAAATGGTCGAACAAAACCGAAGAAGAACCAAACATAGACAACATCATCCAAGTGTGATAGTCTTTTTGGTATCAACGGTGGTATCAGCGTGAAGCAACGAAAGTAAAAAGAGGATTGGAGCAAAATTGTAATGACCCAAAAGACGCCCGATATTACTGTTCGGTGGGCAACCGAAAATGACCTGGACGCGGTTGAAAAACTTGATGAAACTAGCTTCCCTGTTAGTGACCCCGAAGCAGAGCGTGCAGCGCCAGGGGAGCTTTTGGCCGGAATACAAAAACATGAGTTACTTGTAGCAGAGGAATCATTGGGAGCAAAGGACAAAAGGACGCGGATTGTTGGTTATTTACAATACTCAACTCTTCGAAAGAGGCATAAATATTTCTTAGCAGGAGTAGCTGTTGAACCTGCATATCGTCGTCAGGGCATAGGCGCTCTTATGACTGCTGAGTTCCTCAGATTGTTGCGAAGAGAAACTCTAGGTGCTCCTATGATTACCTGTACAACAAATCCCAAAAACATCGCTGCCATCAGTACCTTTCTTCGAAATGGCTTTGTTGTGTCAAGGTACATACCGGAGTTTTTTGGAAAATCTAAGGATCGCCTCTATTTGGAATGGGGCATCAAGCGTAAGATGGCTTCCTCTGGGCACTCTGTTCTGGTTCCGGTGGAGAATTTAGCTTACCTCAGTTCTATTCTTGATGAGGTAGGTTTCTTTGTTACGGATATTGTAAACATGCCTCATGGCATGTACTTTCAAGTGGATGAATTGCGCGAATCAAAGCAGGAGGAGCTAGACAGCAACGAAACTTCCGTTTCCTCTAACTTCACAGGAATTCTGTTGTCAGCGACAGCTTTTCTTTTAGAGCCTGTTAGGGACTTGAGGTCAATCGGTGGTAGGATAGGAGTATGGTTACTCGCACTCCCTATCCTACCGATGTTAGAGCCTGTTATGAACTTGATATCGAGATGGCGAACGGCCCAAGAATGCACGATCAGCCAAGCGAGAACCCGCTGTCCCGCGTTCGGTTGACCCTCCCCGGCGGCGTCGCACGCTGATCTGTTGCTTGCGCCCTGCTCCATTCGAGAGGGCTGCGGCGGACTCGAATCACGTCTTGAACCAGCTCTGATGGTATCGATGTTGAGTCCCTAACAGGCTCTAAGTGGCGCATCCGCCAAGTTTGTGATACAGTGAAGCCTCTCAGAGTGAGGAGGCGCTTCATGGGCAAACGACTGGATATGGCGCAGGTGCGGGCGACGACAGTGGAGGTGCAGCAGGCAGTGGGACGGCTGGCCCGTTCACGAACCGCGCCCGCCCGCGCGGTGGAACGGGCACGGGTGGTACAGGCGGCGCTGGACGGGGAGACGGTGGAAGAGATGGCGGTTCATTTGGGCCTGGCGCGTCACACGATCTATCTCTGGCTCAACCGCTTTCAGGCGCGTGGACTCGCCGGACTGGAAGATCAGCCGCGCAGCGGGCGCCCGGCGACCTACACGCGCGAGCAGGTGGGTGAGATCGTGGCCACGGCGCTGACTGATCCCCAAACGCTCGACCAGCCCTTCTCCTCGTGGACGCTGGATCGCCTGGTCAGCTACCTGAGTGAGCAGAAAGGCATTGCGATGAAGCGCAGTCGCGTCAACGAGATCTTGCTGACGGAGGGCTTACGCTGGCGACAGCAAGAGACGTGGTTTGGCGAGCGGGTCGATCCGGCCTTCGCCGCCAAAAGGGGGCGATAGAAGCGCTCTACGTTTCCCCACCGGAGGGCAGTGCC
>Ga0209061_1004250_pt1 | contig 14028 bp, 10 predicted proteins | sample Coa_R1_10_FD_187157 | JGI IMG/M metagenome (GOLD analysis project Ga0209061, IMG submission 187157) | Surface soil microbial communities from Centralia Pennsylvania, which are recovering from an underground coalmine fire - Coalmine... | ecosystem: Environmental > Terrestrial > Soil >...
CACTCGCCTCGGATGGTTTGACGAATCCGATCAACGAGCTCGTCATCGAGCTCCTTCCCCTCAGCCAAGACGACGAACATCGGCATGACACCAATCCCTTCCTCGTCCGGGAGGTCAACCACCAGGGCATCGACGACCTCGGGCAGGGTGAGCACGGCCCGGTAGATCTCCGCTGACCCCATGCGGACGCCACCCCGGTTGATCGTGGCATCGCTGCGTCCGTACAACACCCCGCTCCCGCGCGGCGTGAGCCGCAGCCAGTCGCCATGTCGCCAGACCCCCGGGTAGACGTCGAAGTACGCAGCTCGATAGCGGCTGCCATCCTTGTCGCCCCAAAAGAAGATGGGCATTGCGGGCATCGGCTTGGTCACCACGAGCTCGCCGGTCTCGTCGACCAGCGATCGTCCGCTCTCGTCCCAGGACTCCACCGCCACGCCGAGCACCCGGGCCTGGAGCTCCCCGGCATAGACCGGCAGCCAGGGCACGCCGCATAGGAAGGGCCCGGCCACGTCGGTGCCGCCGCTGGACGAGTTCAGCCAGACGTCCGGCCCCAGCTCTCGGTACACCCATTCATACCCCTCGACCGAGAGGGCAGAACCCGTCGACCCCACGGAGCGAAGGCACGAGAGATCTCGTCCCTCCGCCGGATGCAACCCCGCTTTCATGCAGGAAACGAGGTAGCCAGCGCTCGTCCCGAACAGGGTCATTCCCGTCCGCTCGGCCAGGTCCCACAGCACCCCCAGGTCGGGGAAGGCCGGGCTCCCGTCGAAGATGATGATCGAGGCCTGGCTGAGGAGCATGCCGAGCACCACGTTCCACATCACCCAGCCAGTGGTGGTGAACCAGAAGATGCGGTCGTCAGGTTGGGCGTCGAAGTGGAAGTGGACGTACTTCAGCTGATCAACGAGCATGCCGCCATGGGAGTGCACGATGGGCTTGGGCAGCCCCGTGGTGCCCGAGGAGTACACCACCCAGAGCGGGTGCTCCGAGGGGACCAGCTCAAACGAGAGCTCCGTCCCGGCTCGTTCGAACTCCCCCCAATCGACGGTGTCACGGAGCCCAGAGACGGCCGCCTCAGGGTCGAGGTAGCGCAGCAGCACCGTCTGGCGAACCGACGGCAGCGATCGCTGGAGTGCCTGAACCTCGGCGAGCCGGGGAAAGTCCCGACCGCCATACCGATAGCCGTCCACGGCGAGCAGGAGCACCGGCTCGATCTGGGCGAACCGGTCCACCACGCTGCGAACGCCGAAATCCGGTGAGCAGGACGACCAGATCGCGCCCAGGCTCATGCAGGCCAGGGCGGCGGTCAGCGTCTCAGGGAGGTTCGGCAGGTACGCCGCCACCCGATCCCCTGGCCGTACCCCGGCCGCCCGCATCCCCGCGGCGAGCGCGGCGGTGCGGGCGCGTAGCTCGCCCCAGGTCCACTCCCCGCCCGTCGGTCGCAGCTCGGAGACAAACCGCACGGCGACGGCGCTCTCATCACGACCCCGGAAGATGTGCTGGGGATAGCTCAACCGAGCGCCCACGAACCATTGCGCGCCGGGCATCTCACGACGGCCCAGCACGGTCCGGTACCCAGGGTCAGCCTGGACATCAAAGTACTCCCACACCGAGGCGTAGAAGTCTTCCAAGTGGTCAACCGACCACCGCCACAGGGCTTGGTAATCGTAGTCCCCGAAATGCAGACCTCGATGCTCTGCCAACCATTGGCGGTAGCGCGTGAGCTGCGCTCGCTGCCGCCGTTGCTCGGATGGAACCCACAGCGGGGTTGGCTCGGCCCCTCGCATCGACTCAAACCGATCCAACGACCGCTGACTCCGCAAAGTGCGGAATCACCTTCTCACCAAAGAGCTTGATCGATTCCAACACCTTCTGATGAGCAGGGCCATTTGGATGACGGAAGCGCATCACGAAGTAGTCAGTGCCGAGCTCCTGGTGCCAGCGCTCGACCTGCTCGATGCAATCCTTCGGCGACCCTATGATGAAGCGGTCGGGAGCCACCCTGTCCAGGGTGAACTCGTCAGCCGAGGCGAGGTCGTTGATCCAAGGGTCGACAGCAGGGTTATAGCCACCGGCCTCGTAGTAGAAGCGGTGCGACGTCATGACGTACTCACCGTACTCCGCCACCGCCTGATCGGTTGTGGGCGCCACCCAGCATTCCCGCAGCACGACGATCCGAGGGGTTTGGCCATGGCCCAGGGCCGACTTGCGATAGATCTCAGCCCAGGCCTTGAAGGTGCCCAAGGTGTTGATGACATCCGTGATCCAGCGATCACCGATACGCCCGGCTCGCCGCAGGCCCTGTGGCGTCCAGGCCGCGCACCAAATCTCAGGCCGTGGCTTCTGCACCGGTTTGGGCGTGATGTTGACGCGCTCGAACGAGAAATGACGGCCGCGGAACGAGAGATCGTTCTCGGTCCAGGCTCGCTTGAGGAACTGGACGGCGTCCTCGAGGAGCGTACCCCGTTGCCCCATGTCGACGCCAAAGATGTTGAGGTCCTCGTGAACGTAGCCCGCGCCGAGCCCAAGCTGCATCCGGCCACCGGAGAAGATGTCGAGCAGAGCCGTATCCTCCGCCAATCGCACCGGATGATACAAAGGAGCTAGCGCCACGCAGGTTCCGACCTTGAGTCGCTTCGTCTCCCGGCTGATGGCAGCGGCAACCATCAGCGGGTTCGGGAAGTAGCCGTCTGGCTGCTGATGGTGCTCTGTGATCATGCAGGAGTCGAAGCCGACCTCCTCCGCCATCCGAGCCTCGGCCACGATCTCTTCAATGACCCGCACCATGTTGTGACCGTCGGGCCAATCCTCAGTGCACGGGAAGATCCCAAACTTAATGCTGGCCATCTGCTCTCCTCCTGGCGGAAAATCGACCCGAGCCCAGGTGCCAAGAATCGTAAAGGCAGCCCTGGCCTCCTTCAATGGAGGTCGACACAAGCGCACCGTGATTTGATTGTGCGGTTCTACAAGCGCACCCCAGGGTCGCTCTCAGAGACATCCCGGACGCTGTGGGGTCTTTGGGCGATCCGCCACCGACAACGTGGCGCATCGGTGGATCGTGATGTGGGGGCACATCCCGATCGTGATCGACTCTGCGAGACGGGCGATCCCCTTGCGCTGGACACAGGCGTTGCCAAGGCCGGGCCACGACCTGGACGGCAGCGCGCGTCCATACGGCCCAGACACGAAGAGACACCTGGCGCCTCCTGCTCGAGGCGATCGAGAGGTGATGACCTTCCTCGGGGCACCCGGCGACGGGCGAGCCAGAGATCTCGACGCCACAGGTCCGGCGGCGACGTTCCTGCGTGAGGCGCCCTCGACGGGGGAGGACAACGGGATCGGGCGCTGAGGGCGCCGATCGTCGGCGGCTGGACGCGGAGGCGGTCCGATCAGGGATCCCAAGCGCCCAGCGGGGAGGTGAGCGATACCGGGCTCCTAACCCACTGAGGCCGGCAGGGTCCCCGGGCGCCCCCCCAGGACGCTTTCGATCAGGAAAGCGAACTGGAACTGCAGGAGCGTCTGCGCGTCGTCGCTGTCGACGCCCAAGATCTCCTCGATCCGCCTCAGCCGATAGCCGACGGTATTCGGATGAACGGCCAATGCCTTGGCCGTCGCCACCGTGCTGAAGCCGCAGCGCAAGAAGGCTCGGAGGGTCTCGGTGAGCGTCGTGCCGTGGTGTCGATCGTACTCGTAGAGGGGCTGGAGCACGCTGCGCATGAACTCGATGAGCTCTTCGGGCCGCTTGACCTGGAGCAGCGGCCGGTAGATGCCGAGCTCCTCCAAGGTCACCACCCGCTCGCGACCGCCGGCGCGGTGAACGAGGTCCAACGCCCCCACCGCCAGCCGATAGGCGGTGGCATACTCCGCGACGTCGCGACACAGCGGGCCCAAGCCAACCGAGACCGACCCGGTGTACACACGGATCTGGCGCCGAAGCAGCTCGGCGAACTCGACCGCCTCGGTCTGGCGCTCGCACTGTGGCCACAGCACGACGACGTCCTCAGCTCGAGCAGCCACCAGCGCGGAGCTCCCTGCCCCTCGGGCGTTGACCACCCGCTGCACTTGAGTGAGCAACGATCGCTTCAGGCGGGCCGTGCCCGGGGTGACGGGGACGCTTGGGACGGGATCGGGTCGAACCAGGAGGAGGGTGTAGGGAAGCGTCAGATCCAGGCCCAATTGTCGAGCGCGGGCGATCGTGGACTCCCGGTTGCCCTTGACGTCGGCGGCGAGCAGATCGTCCAAGAACTCCCCCGAGAGGCGCCACTCAACCTCCTGGGCGACCCGCATCCTCGAGAGGGCGAGCGCCACGACCAGCGCGCCCCGCTCGAGGATCCCTCGCTCAAGCGCTCCGAAGCGCTGCCGGGGGTTGAAGGCCCAGACCTGGCCGGCCACCTCATCGTCGAGGATGACCGGGGCCACCAAGACCGCTGGCGAGCCATCGCCCTTGCGCAGCTCAACCGCTCGGTGCTCCATGTGGGCCTGGCGAAGCTGCGCCTCGATCACCGGATCCTGATAGACAGCCGCCGCTGAGGTCTCATCGAGATGCCCAGACACGACCGCGGTGCTCAGCGAGTGCCCAGTTGGATCCCGGACCAAGACATCGCTCTTCAGGACCGCAGCCAACCGCCGGGTGATCGGCTCCAGGCCTTCCCCGGCAAGCAGCATCCGCATCAGCTCGTGGTACACCTCCTCGCTCTGCCGGCTGATCCGGTGCTCCTCCTCCAGAGATGCGATACGCTCTTGGAGGCGGCTGATCCTTGCTCGCTCGCGCCCCCGGCGGAGGCTGGACTCGATGGCCAGTGCCGCATGGCTCGCGACCGCCTCCATGAAGACGAGCTCTTGGGTGGTGAACTCCCGACGCTCCCGCGTATAGCAGGTCAGGACACCCAGGGACCCCTCCGAGGCGACCAAGGGCAGTGAGAGGATCGAGCGATAGCCTTGCTTACGGGCGATCGCCTCCCACTGCGCACAGGTGGGATCGTCCCGAATGTCGGTCAAGACCACCGGACGCTGGGTTCGGAAAGCCCGACTCGATGGCCCCTCGGCGAGCTCCCCGGGACGGATGAGGGGTGACCAGCCTGCATTGACCTCGGCCACATAGGATGGGCTCAACCCATAGAAACCACGAATCAAAAGACGTTCGCCGAGCTCGTCAGGGAGCATCACCGAACAGAAGTCATACGAGGTTAGTTGAACGACGGTGCCAGCAATCAAGTTGAGCAAGTCATCGAAAGGCAAGTTGCCGTTGACGGCCCTGACGAACTCGCACGTAGCATCCAGCCAGGCCTGAGGCTCAGGTGCTGATGCCAGGTCCGGTGATCGACGGCCATCTTTGCCGCCCACTACGGTTACCGCGGTCATGGGTCCTCTTTCCTCCGCTTCCTCCGAAACGGGCGAGACACACCCCCACAGCGGGAGGGAGCCTACGGCCTGTGGCGGGGCCGAGATGGAGCTTTGCGTAAGTTGGCGATGGCGTCTGGGGCCGGATGCCGTACCGCTGGCGCAAGAGAAAGGTGAACCGTGCAGCTGGGGACGCGCGACCGCCTTTGCCGTTGGGGTCCTCGGGGTGGAACCCACCAACACAGCGAGTCGAGCCCCAACGTCGCCGAGGGCCAGCTCGGCTCGGTGGAGCACGACGAGCGGCCACGGCGGACGCGTTCCCGAAGCCATCCATCTCGCTACCTCAACGCCTGCTCGTCTCAACGGAGGGAGAGAGGGCCATCACCAGTCCCAGAGGCGGCTCAGCTCATCGTCCGAGCGAGCGCGGAGGTCGGCGGCGACCTTCTTGCGCATGACGGCGTTGGTCCCATCGGAGTGCAGGAAGATGGTGGCGTCCCGCAGCAGTTTCTCCATGCCGTTCTCCCGCATGACCCCGGCCCCACCGACTTGGGGGCGGCCGCCAGCTTGGGATCGAACCCCTCGGCGTGGTCCGCCGCCCACGCGGCCCGGAAGACGTAGGTGCGAGCCATGTCGAGCTGAGCATAGAGCTCTCCCAGCTGGGCCGCAATGTCGTCGTGCTCGATCACCGGCTTCCCGCCCTGCACACGGCTTCGCGTATAGCGCAAGGCACGGGTGAGCGCGGTCCGGGCCACCCCCAGCACGCAAGCCGCGGCGTAGGCGTTTGAGCCACGGAGGAGCCGCGCCACGTCCGCAAGCGCTGCGTTCTCCTGCCCGAGCACGTCCCGATCAGGGACGAACACCTCGTCGTAGAAGATCTCGGCGTTGTTCGCCAGGCGCTCCCCCATCTTGTCGTGGACGGAACCGAAGCTGACGCCTGGGGTGTCGGCAGAGAGCAAGAAGCAGGTCACGCCCTGCCGCACCGGCAGATCGGGGCGGGTGCGGGCGAAGGCCAGGATGACATCAGCCCGGTTGGCATTCGAGATGTACCGTTTCTCACCCCTGAGCACCCAGCCTCCCTCGACGCGCCGGGCCCTGGTTTGCAGGCCCCCTTGGACGCCATCGTAGGGAAGGAGGTTGTCGGAACCCGCTTGCGGCTCGGTGAGCGACGCCGCCACCAACCCCCGCCGGTTGGCGGCCAGACGACGGAGCCAACGCTCGTGCTGGTCGGGGGTGCCCAGCTCCATCACCAGCTGCGCGAACTTCCAGGTCTGGGCCAGGACGACCGCGGCGCCGAGGTCGGCCGCAGCGATCTCCTCCAGCATCACCGCGTTGGTGAGGAAATCGGTGCGAGCGCCACCGAAGGCCCCAGGCAACGGTGCCAGCCGCAGGCCACGGTCGGAGGCGGCCTCCACCAGCTCCCACGAGAAGGCCATGGCGGGATCGACCTGAGCGTCGAGCCCTGCGGCGCGAGGTGCCACCACCTCAACGGCATAGGTCCGGGCGATCTCACGCCACCGCCGCTGCTCCGGCCCCAGCACCCAGTCCATCGTCCCCCCTACTTCACCGCCAGCGCGTTCACCGGGGCCCCGGCCGCGCCCGTGATCGGCAGGGGCGCAGCCGACAACATGAACTCGTAGACCCCGTCCTCAGCGCAATCCGCCGCGATCGCCTCCAGATCCCAAATCTCTCCGATGAGCACGCCCATGTGCACCAAGGCCACGACGTGGAAGGGCTGGAACAGCTCGATCTCGTTCGGTCGAACCTCTGCCCCCCACGTATCGGTCGCGACCGCCGCCACCCGGTGCTCGGCCAGCCAGGGCACCGTGTGCAGCGACAGGCCCGGTGCCGGGCCGCCACAGTAGTCGCCCCAGTTGCCACGGCGCTGCCCGAGCTGGCCCGTCCGCACGATCAGGCAGTCACCGGCGCGGACCTGAACCCTCTCCCTCGCCGCCGTGGCGTCGAGGTCCTGGGCGGTGATGGCGTAGCCCGGCGCGAGCGCCTCCACCCCTTTGGCTCGCGCCACGTCGAGCAACACCCCCCGCATCACGAGCCGCTCGCGGAGGACCTCGACGCCGCAGCGCTGCGCCCCTTTCGTGGTGACCAGCGCCGCGTCGTGGCGGTTGAACATCTTGCCTTCGAAGAAGATGTGTGAGAGCGCGTCCCAATGGGTGCCCGCCTGGTTGGGCATGACCACGACGTCATCGGCAAAGCCAAAGCCATGGGCTGGCCCCCAGCCGGCCGGCAGCGGATCCTGGACGCCTTGGAGGTAGTCGGTCCCCGTGGCGGTCATCAGGTTGAGCGGGTTGGCGCGGAACCCACCGCTCTGTGGCCCGCGCAGGTCATACGGCAACGTCATCGAGATGACCTTGCCCTGACGCACCAGCTTGGCTGCGGCGGCCACCTGCTCCGGCCCCACCAAGTTCAGGGCTCCAAGCTGATCGTCGTCCCCCCAGCGGCCCCAGTTCGAGTACCTGGCGATGTAGTCGCGAACGACCTCCTCGCCTCGGAACCTGGCGCGTGCGCTCACCGAGGCCTGGCTCATGCGACCGCCCCCTGTCGCTCGAAGTCCGCGGTGAGCTCATCCAGCGCCGGCTTGACGTGCTCCATGAACAAGCTCATGTTCTCGATCACCGACTCCATCGGCTGCTGAGCGAAGTGATAGATCAGGATCACGTACTCGGCAGGGACTCTCCTCCACATCTCCACGTACTGGTCTCGAACCTGCTCGGGGGTGCCAATCACCCATAGGCCACTGGCCAGCACGGAATCGACCGGGTTGCTGGGGTCGAAGCTCATGGGCGTGGTGCCGGCGTAGAGGTCACGGAAGATGTCGACGTCCCAGGCCTCGACATTCCGCCGCGCCTGCTCCATCGACGGCGCGATGTGACCCCACCGAACCAGGGCCTGGTTCTGGCCCAGCCGATATCGACGCCCGGCGGCCGCAGCAGCGTTCACGTAGGCTCGTGCATACTCAGCTGCTCGCTCGATCTTGGAGAAGTAAGCTGGGATGAAGCCCCGCGGGGCACAGTACTCGACCGTCTCGCGGCTCGCGTTGCTCGACACGAAGATTGGCGGATGGGGTCTCGTAAAAGGAGCTGGGACGACGCTCACCCGACGGATGCGGCCGTGATCGTCCATCTCGCCCGGGGCCCCGAGCTCGCGAGTGGCGGTCATGGTCCACTCCACTCCCTCGTCCCGCGGATAGGGTATTTGCCAGCGACCGTCCGATTCGATGCTCTCCTCGGCCCAGGCACGCAGCACGAGGTCCACTTGCTCCTCGAAGATCTCTCGGTTGATCCGGTCGTCGGCGAAGCGAGCCGCTTGCTGCTCAGGAGTCCAAGCTGCCCGCTTCTCCTCCGGAAGCCCCGAGGGCGACAGCGTGGCCCGAGCTCCCAGGTGCTGACCAAGGATGTTGGTCCAGCGAGCCTGGTAGCCACGGGCGAAGCCGATGAAGCATCGGCCATTGGTGAGGTGATCGAGGATCGCGGCCTCCTCGGCCACCCTAATCGGGTTCTGAGCGCTCATGACGTACCCGAGCTGGCCGATGCGAACTTGCTCGGTGATGGCAGCCCAATACGCGTTGAGGACACCGGGGTTAGGGCCTACCTCATAGCCTTCGGAGTGAAAGTGGTGCTCAATCGTGGAAACGCCCCAGAACCCAAGCCGGTCTGCGGCACGCACGATCTCATGCCACCCTCCTAGCAGCTGGTGGTAGCGTTCCGCATCACGTCCGATCGGCCGCCGATCGATACGCTCCTGTCGGGTGGCCGGAATCACGGGATAGATCTGGAGAATTGGCTTCACCATCGCAACTTCCTCATCCTGCTGCTCGCTTCTCCCATACGGACTGAGGTATGGGCCGAGGATACGTAGGCACGATTGAGGAGGCTATGGGAAGAAAAACAAGCACATCGACAACCCTTTGTGAGTTGCCACTACAGGCCACGTCCGCTCCAAAGCGCGGACGAACGGCCACGCGTCATCCGGCCTCACGAGCTGACTTGGGGAGCTCCGATGCCACCTCCGTCGGCTGGATCACAGACCAGGTGATCTCGAGCGACCCTCCCCCAGATGGGGACCACCGTTCCCCCCGCCGTGGCCGCCGGCCAGCACGACCCTGATCGGACGGATCGTGCCCCGTCGAGGCGTCTAGCGGCCTCCTCGAGGCGCTCCTGGAGCAGCCCCACCAGCCGCCGGGGCAGGTCTGAGCTGCGCCGACCCCGACCGCGCTCCCAGCCGACCAGGGCAGGAGCGCCGCGACGGCGCGCTTGGGGCCCAGGCACGCCGAGGGCTAGCTCGACCCTGCTGCCTTGGCCACCAGGCCGCATCGGAAGCTGGTCCAGCTGGCCCGTCCTCGGCCGTGATCCCCACCCAGGGGCTCACGCTCCCCCTCGCGGGCCACGCCGGTGGCGATGGCGGCCATCCACCGGGGTCCATCCCAAGGGCGCCCGGAAAGGGCGGGCCCCGGCCGAGGTGCGGGAGGGCCGGCTCCACGAGCTCAGGTCCCCACATCCGCTCGCCGTGGCGGCCCCTCCCTGCCTTGGGCTGCGCTCGCCGTCGCCGGCCCCGCAGCGGGCACCAACCTCAGCCTCCATCAGCATCCCGATCATGCTCTGCCGCAGGCCGCGGAGCCGGTCGGGGGAGCCTCGAGGTTTTCACGGACCTGGTGCTGGGGATCCATCCTGGGCGTGGCCATCGTCCCTCCTTCGTTGGAGAGACCTCCGAAGGATGACCCGGTGGCCGTCGTCTCGACGGGCTGCCCCACCCCCTCCTTCTCCACCACGTCCGTTGACGCTAATCACTCACCACGGACGCCAACCTTGGCCGACACAGCGACGGGATTCATCCTTGTGGTCGCGCTAGATCATGTGAATGCGAACCGGCCCCGAGCCAGGCTTGATGCAGGGATGCGAGAACGTTGTGACCCTCACAGAGCAGAGACCCAAAGGGAAGCCAGGGTCGTGGCTACATCCTCGGATCGGACTGAGTTCGCAGTACTGCCTCCCGCCAGGATTCCCGATCGGGCTACTACCGCTTAGACGGCGGTGACCTGGCGGCAGAAGTCGATGATCAGCGGCGCGGCCAGCGGCCAGAAATCGAAGGTATGGGGCTCCCCCGTCTGGAAGGTTTTGACCCCTGCCTGCTCCCACGCGTCTTCCGGCCACGGCGGCTCCACCAGGCGGGATCCTTTGATGAGCGCATGAACCTCGAACGACGTCCGTTTGGGGTGATCGTCGTCGTTTTCGCCGCTCCTGATGATGACGGTCGGCACCTTGATACGATCGAAGTCGTCATCGGGAACCCCCGGGATAGTCTGTCCTGCCTTGGGCACATACGCATTGAGCCAGAGCTTCATCAGGCGGATGAACTCTTCTCTTGGGATCGAGAGTAGCCGTTCCCTGTTGCGGGGATTCTGTGCGATTCGTTCCTTCCACTCTGGCATCTCGATCACCGCCTCCATCCCGCCCCGCTTCGCCGTGGTGATGTTGGGCATCACGTAGTAGCAGCCGAGCGAGAAGGAGCTATAGACGCCGCCGACGATATGCCAGACGAAGAGCCCGCTGGTGACCTCCGGGTACTCGATGGCGGTGATGATGGAAACCCGGGCCCCGCCGGAACCCCCGGCGATGACGGTGGGGCCCCATCCCAGGTGCTTGATCAGTTGCTGGAGGGTGTCGGCATACATATGTGACTCCGAAGGCCAACGGTCCGAGAACTGGACATCAGAGGCACCGCAGTTGGGACGGTCCCAGAGGAGGACCTTGACCCCGCCCTCGGCCAGCCGCTCAGCCAGGGGCCTGACACCCGGGAAGTCCTTCGAGAAGCGCCCACCAGGCGTCAACGCTAGTGGAATCCCATCCTGCCCGCCAAGGGTCTCATAGACGACCCGTCCACCGTTGATCTCCACCGAAGGCATCTGTTCTCTTCTCCAACTTCAAGCTGGCCCGGCCTTACGAGCGCTTGCGCTTCTTGGCTCCCATGCTCACACGGCCGGAACGTCGGCTACGGAGTTGACACCACCTGGCTCTTGACAGTAGATGGACTTACAGTAGGAGGACGTGCGATGAGCGCCAGGACAATCGAGATGACGAGTAGCGCCACGATCAGCTGCAGCGCCAGTGTGTAATGGCCCGTGACATCCACGATAATGCCTGTTACAAGGGGGCCGAAGCCGCCAAGCAACGAGTTGACGGGCGCCGCCCAGCCGTAAATCAGAGCGTAGTTGTTGGCCCCGTAGTATCTGCTGAGCGCGACGGGGACGGTGGGCACGAACGTGCCGTATCCGGCTCCGAAGATGATCACGAAGGCGAAGACCAGGGATACGGACCTGGCGAACAGGAACAACAGCGCGCCAGCTGTCATGAGAGTGGTCGAGATCAAGATCACCCAGTAGGTTCCAATGCGGTCGTTTAGCGGGCTGAGGACTATGCCCGCGACCGCTGCCACCAGCCCGGATACCCCGAGCGCCGTCGATGCCGCAAGTGGAGAGACGCCAACGGACTTGAGGTAGATGACCTGATCAACCGCATAGACACCCAGCGCCCATGACTCTATGCCGAAGATGGTTAGGATAAGCCACACCTGCGGCGTGCGGAGCGCCTGACCGACGCTCCATTGCCTTTCGACCTCCCGGCTGTTGGCGCCAGCGAGCCCCTGTGCCATTGCCACGCTACCTGTCGTCTGCTCTGGTTGGGGCTTGGGCACGACACCATCTGGATATTCGCCGCGATCCTCGGGACGATTGGTGATGAGCAGCAGAGCCGGCAGGACACCAAGGATGATGACGAAGCCGGCCAGCCCGATGAGAGCCTGACGCCAGCCGCCAAGGTGCTGGATCATCAGTTGGACCACTGGGGCAAAGACAAACCCGCCAACGCCGGCGCCCGCGTTAACGAATCCGGTCACTGTGCCACGATAACGGATGAACCAGTGGTTCACCGTTGTGAATACCGGCAGATAGGCCATGAGCCCATCCGCGGCGGCAAGCGCGACACCGAACACCAGGTAGAACCCGATGACATTGGATAGAGCGGCAGTGACCGCGAGCAGGATGGCCGTCGCGATTCCCCCCGCGACCATGACCTGCTTGGCCCCGAACCGGTGCACGAGCCACCCCCACAGCGGATAGGCGAAGCCGAGGACCGATCGCACCGTGAAAATGCCAGAGAAGACAGCGATGTTGAACTTGAGATCAGGAACGATCGCTGCGGTCAACGGCGCCGCTGTGAAGTACACCGTTCCCACCCCGACGCCGTAAACGAGGAAGCCTCCCACGGCTACGTGGTACCCATGGAAGCGCCGCCGTGCAGTCACGTCCGCCTGCATCGCCTTCTCTCTCCATAAATCTCTAATGCATCGTTCGCTAGTCGCACACATCAGCCCTACCGACTTCCGCCGGTATCGATGATGCGGGCAGCGTGCGCGGAGCGGCTCGGCTAGTGTCGCAATCGTAGGATTGGACGTCTCCATGATCAAGACACTTTCTGCGACTAGAATCCAGAAAGGCTGCAACAGAGTATGACGTCCCTGCCGAAAAGAGCCAAGCAGCGCTCGACCCTGCGCCAGGCGGCTGGCCCCGCAGATGGGACGACCGTCTCAAGTGAGCCACTTGGTCGCCCGCTCCCGTCTAGCGTCAAGAGTTGACAGGAGCCTTGCGCTTGACAGACGGGGGTAGGAGGCCCTTCTCGAAGGGGGGCCGAGGGCGAACCCGAGGCGACCAGACGGCGTTCGGGGGAGGAGCACGGACGTCACGGGCACCGATGGCCACCAGAGCAAGGTGGACGAGACGGCGAGGGTGGGGCTGCCCCGGGGCGGCGTCCGAGCTGCGGGAAGCGGGTGCGGGGCTGGCACGGGGGCCAGACCCCGGTGGTGAACCGGGTGAGCGGGGTGATGCTGGGGCTGCGGGCGCAGGCGACGGCGGTGGTGCTGCAATGGGAGCCGAGGGGAAAGCCGGCGCCTGAGGGGTGGCGGAGACGGCGGGAGGGGCCGGAGGCATCCCTGGGTCAGCCGCTGGAGCGGCGGTCGACCCGGCCGAGGGGAACCGCAAGCTCCTGGCCCACCTGACAGCGCGAGCGGCAACACCGGTTCACCCTCCTGGAGCACCCGGAGGCAGAGGCGACCAACTGGCGGGCGGGGCAGGCAGTAAGGCCGCGATCTGGTGTCGGTGCAGATGGAGCTGCTCTGCCCACCGGAGGATCGGCGGGCGGCCCTGCCCTGCTTCTCGGCGGCTGACGCCGACCACCTCCTCCGGTCGCTCTCAGCCTTCGGCTCCACCACCGTCCGTGCGCGCACGCACGTCGTCACGACGCGGCTCAACGATCACGGTCGCCTCAGCCGCTCGGTGGGCATGCCCTTGATGCGCTGGGAGTGACGTCCGGGCCCCTCCCTGCCACGACCCCCTCTTCTTTTCCCTCGGCCCGACCCAGGGCCGGTGGATGTCAGGGCTTGTCGAAGCGCCGTCACTGGCCCCCGTCCGCCTCCCCGCCGAGCCGGCAAGGCCCCCAGGGGGTGCCCGCAGCAGGGCCGGCCCGAACCGGAGCCCCCCGAGCCCGACACGCAACGCTACCGAGCACTGGTGGTCGCCTCGGGCCCTTTCCTCGGCCGCAGCGAGGGGGATCGTATGACGAGATGCCGGCCCCACCGGGGATCGACGTCGCCCCACCTCCGACGGCGTCGGCGCGCCACCTT
>Ga0209061_1004252_pt1 | contig 14025 bp, 13 predicted proteins | sample Coa_R1_10_FD_187157 | JGI IMG/M metagenome (GOLD analysis project Ga0209061, IMG submission 187157) | Surface soil microbial communities from Centralia Pennsylvania, which are recovering from an underground coalmine fire - Coalmine... | ecosystem: Environmental > Terrestrial > Soil >...
GCGATGTGCAGCGGATGTCGCCGCTTGTCGATGTCGGCAATGATCGCCTCGCGGGTCCAGTACCGGTAGGCGTCGACGACATTGCGAGCATCCCCTTCGCGCAACAACACCGGGTCATAGCGCGGGTCGCTGGGCAGCGGGCCCTGCCACGGCCCGACGCCGTCGCCTGATACGCCCCACTCGGTTGGGCCGGACTCGCTCATTTCACCGTCCACACTGCGGCATGGGTGCCCACCAGGGACACCGTGGCGTACAACACGGCCTCATTGATCTCACCCTGGGTGCACAACGACGGGCTGACGTGGACCGCGTCCAGCGACGCCTCCGGCAAAATCAACACCGACGCGCCGTAGGCGGCACACGCCGGGCTCAACCCCGGGCCGGGCAGCGTCGGCGCGACCAGCAGCATCATCGGCCCGCCGCGCGCCGCCGAGTCGTCTCGGTAGCGGGCCGCCACCGCGTCAACCGACAATCCCAGCAGCATGTAACCGTTGCCGGCGAACACCCCGGGATCACCGAGCGAGGCCTGACTGAGCTGGCTGCCGTCGGCGCGCCACGCTGACACGCTGGTCGTCTTGACCACCAGGCCGGTGTCGTTTTGGTTGGTCGGCAACATTCCCACCGGAAACGCCGCCGGATAGGCTGCCGCCGTGCCCGGGATCCGGTCGCGCGGCGAATAGGTGTACACGCCGCGCACGGCGCTGCGGTCCTGCAGCGGCCCCAGGCATACCGTGCCGGTTAGCCGATCCGGCATCGACGTCGACAATGCTTGCACCACAATGTTTTTCGCGCTGTCACAACTGCCAATGCCGCTGGCTTCCAGCGGGTGTGCCAGCGCGCCGTAGAGCCCGAAGCGGATGTCGTCGGGTTTGGCGTGCGGCGCCGCCGGCTCGCTCGGGGCCGCGTCGACGTCAACCAGCACGTAGTCGGCGCTCCAACGCAGGTTCGACACCGACATGTTCCAGCCCAACACTGCCGCCGACTGCCCGAGCTGCACGGATTGCGCGCCGTAGATCTTGTCGGGCCGGCCGGCGCCCGAGCAGCCCGCCGACCACACCACGGCCAGCGTCGTCAACATCGCAGTGAAAGCCCGCACGGCGCGCAACAAATCTAGTGCAGCCCCAGATCCGATAGGCCCAGCAGGCTGCGGTAGGGCAGACCCTCGGCTTGGATGGCTTCGGCGGCACCGGTGTCGCGGTCGACCACGGTGGCCACCCCCACCACGTCGCCGCCGGCGTCGCGCACCGCGCGCACCGCCGTCAGCGCCGACGCGCCGGTGGTGCTGGTGTCCTCGACCACCAGCACCGGCACCCCGGAGACGTCGGCTCCCTCGATAAGTCGTTGCATGCCATGGGGTTTCACCGATTTGCGCACCACGAACGCGTCGACCGGGCGACCGGGCGCGTGCATGATCGCGGTCGCGACCGGGTCGGCGCCAAGCGTCAGGCCACCGACCGCGGCATAGTCCCAGTCGGCGGTGAGCTCGCGCATCAGGCGACCTATCAGCGCGGCGGCGCGGTGATGCAGCGTCGCGCGGCGCAAATCGACGTAGTAGTCGGCCTGCTTTCCCGACGACAGGGTAAAGCGCCCGCGCCGCACTGCCAGCCGGCGCACCAGCTCGGCCAACTCCTGGCGGTCAGCCACGTCAGGTGCGGCCACGGCCCCGGCCCATCGCGTTCACCGCGGCCCGCGCCAGGGTTCGCGGCATCAGCCGCACGCCTGCGACCAGCGCCTTGTAGCGCACCCCGGGGATGCTGACCACCTTTCCGCGGGCGATGTCGGCCATGCTTTCCCGGATCACGTCGTCGACGTCGAGCCACATGAACGACGGCAGCGACGTCATGTCGATCCCGGCCCGCGAGTGGAATTCGGTGCGCACATAGCCGGGGCATATCGCATGCACGCCGACACCGGTGCCCTTCAGCCCGCCGGCCAGGCCCTCGGTGAACGACACCACCCACGCCTTCGAAGCCGAATATGTCGAGCCGCGGCCGGAGAGCAGACCGGCAACACTGGCCACATTGATCACCGTGCCGACACCGGCGGCGAGCATCGGCGGCAGCGCGGCCCGGGTCAGCTGCATCACCGCGGTCACGTTGACGTCCAGCTGGGCTTGCAGCAGGGCGGGATCCGCGGTCCAGAATTCGCCGGACGTGCCGAAGCCGGCGTTGTTGACCAGCACCTGCACCCCGGCGGTGAGCCGGTCGGCGACCTTGCCGCGGTCGGCGGCGTCGGCCAGGTCGGCGGGCAAAACCTCGACACCGCAACCGGCTTCGTCGCGCAATTCACCCGCCAGCTGCGCCAGCCGTTCGGTGTCCCGGGCCACCAGCACGAGGTCAAAACCGTCGGCGGCATAGCGTCGGGCAAACCCGGCGCCGATCCCCGACGTGGGCCCGGTGATCAGGGCGACAGGACGGGGCATGACCGACAGCGTAGCGAAGACGACGACGCGGGCCGGGCGCCCGTCACCGCTGGTAGTGCGGCGCCTGCTGGCCGTTTCGCCCGGTGGGCGGGCGCTGGAGGGGTGCCGAGCGACCCTTGTCGGGCCGCGCCGGCTCGACCGGCGTCCGACGAACCGCATCAGCACGGGCCCCAACCTCGCCGCGGCCGGCGGCAGCCAGCGGGCGGCTCGGCGCGGCGTTGCGGCGGGGCGCAGGCTGCGACAGCTGCTGGGGCACCGGCGGCAGCACCCGCAGCAAGTCGTTGAACTGGCGCACGGTGCGCAGGCCCTCGTCCCATTCGGCCCGCCCGCTGGAGATCGGCATGCTCACCAATGTCCAGTTCTGCTCATTCCACATGATCTCGGCGCAATCGGGCGCGGTGTGCGCGAAAGTGACCATCCGCCGGTCGCAGGCGCGCCGCGCGGCGTCGAGATTGGTGGAATACACCATCCGCGGCCCAATGGCCCCGAGCAGCCAAATGTCGCTTTCACGTGGCTCTTTCAGGCCTTTGAGCCGCAAGTCGACCACGACGTTGGTGCCCACCTTGCGGTGCAGCGCGATCACGGTGGCAACCTCTTCGAGGTCGAAAATGTAGACCGCCTCGCCGCGGATCTGCCCCAGCACGACATTGCGGGCCGGGACGTCACCGACGGTAGACATCACGCCGCGCGTCCAGCGCTTGGGCAGTTCGCTGTTCTCCGGTTCGTAGTCAAAGCCGTGGGAGCGCGCCCATGACCTACGCCGCCTGCCCCGCCCGCGACGCCGATCGATGTCGACGTACAGCAGCACCGCTGCACCGACGAAGCACAGCGCGGAGAGCGTAAACCACAGCGGGACCATCCCAGCTAGCGTATCTGCTGTTAGCCCCGAACCGGGAATGTCAGCAGGTCACAACCGAATGAAGGTTTGCTAGCCGCCCTCGCCGAGCAGACGCAGAATCGCACCCGCAAGGCCTTGCGGGTGCGATTCTGCGTCTTTTCGCGGTCCGGCCGTTAGCCCAGGATCAGCGAATCGCCGTCCGGGCTGACGTTGACCGGCACCGTGTCACCGTCGTGCACCTGGCCGGCGAGCAGCATCTTGGCCAGCTGGTCGCCGATGGCCTGCTGCACCAGGCGCCGCAGCGGGCGCGCCCCGTAGACCGGGTCGAACCCGCGCTGCGCGAGCCAGCGCTTGGCCTGCAGCGACACCTCCAAGGTGAGCCGCCGCTGCGCCAGCCGCTTGCCCAGCTGCTCGAGCTGGATGTCGACGATCTGCACCAGCTCCTCCGGGTTGAGCCCGTCGAAGATCAGCACGTCGTCGAGCCGGTTGATGAACTCCGGCTTGAACGTCGCCCGCACCGCGGCCATCACCTGCTCCTCGCTGCCGCCCGACCCGAGGTTGGACGTCAGGATCAGGATGGTGTTGCGGAAGTCGACCGTGCGGCCCTGACCGTCGGTCAGCCGACCCTCGTCGAGCACCTGCAGCAGCACGTCGAACACGTCCTGGTGGGCCTTCTCGATCTCGTCGAACAGCACCACCGTGTAGGGCCGTCGGCGCACCGCCTCGGTCAGCTGGCCGCCGGACTCGTAGCCGACGTAGCCGGGCGGGGCCCCGATCAGCCGGGCCACCGAGTGCCGCTCGCCGTACTCGCTCATGTCGATGCGGACCATCGCACGCTCGTCGTCGAACAGGAACTCGGCCAGCGCCTTGGCCAGCTCGGTCTTTCCGACGCCGGTCGGGCCAAGGAACATGAACGCCCCGGTCGGTCGGTTGGGGTCAGACACGCCGGCCCGGCTGCGCCGCACCGCATCCGAGACCGCCTGCACGGCCTTGCGCTGCCCGACGACCCGCTTGCCCAGCTCGTCTTCCATCCGCAGCAGCTTGGCGGTCTCGCCTTCCAGCAGCCGCCCGGCCGGGATGCCCGTCCACGCCGACACCACCTCGGCGATGTCGTCAGGGCCGACCTCTTCCTTGAGCATCATGGCCTCGCGGGCCTGCGCCTGCGGCAGCGCGGCCTCGAGCTTCTTCTCCACCTCGGGGATCCGCCCGTAGCGCAGCTCGGCGGCCTTGGCCAGGTCGCCGTCGCGCTCGGCGCGCTCGGACTCGCCGCGCAACGTCTCCAGCTGTTCCTTGAGCTCGCGGACGGCGTCGATGGCGTGCTTCTCGTTCTGCCACCTGGTAGTAAGTTCCGCGAGCTCTTCCTTCTTATCGGCCAGCTCGGAGCGCAGCTTCTCCAGCCGCTCCTTGGACGCCTCGTCCTCCTCCTTGGCCAGCGCCATCTCCTCGATCTCCAGCCGGCGGACCAGCCGCTCGACCTCGTCGATCTCGACGGGCCGGGAGTCGATCTCCATGCGTAAGCGCGAAGCGGCCTCGTCGACGAGGTCGATGGCCTTGTCCGGCAGGAACCGGGCGGTGATGTACCGGTCGGACAGCGTAGCCGCCGCGACCAGCGCCGAGTCGGTGATCCGCACACCGTGGTGCACCTCGTAGCGGTCCTTCAGGCCGCGCAGGATGCCGACGGTGTCCTCCACCGACGGCTCGCCGACGTAGACCTGCTGGAAGCGCCGCTCCAGCGCGGCGTCCTTCTCGATGTGCTTGCGGTACTCGTCGAGCGTGGTGGCGCCCACCAGCCGCAGCTCGCCGCGCGCCAGCATCGGCTTGATCATGTTGCCGGCGTCCATCGAGCCCTCGCCGGTTGCGCCGGCGCCGACGATGGTGTGCAGCTCGTCGATGAACGTGATGATCTGCCCGGCCGAGTTCTTGATGTCGTCGAGCACCGCCTTGAGGCGCTCCTCGAACTCGCCGCGGTACTTCGAACCGGCCACCATCGAGCCGAGGTCCAACGCGATGATCGTCTTGTCGCGCAGGCTTTCCGGCACGTCACCGGCGACGATGCGCTGGGCCAGGCCCTCGACGATCGCCGTCTTACCGACACCGGGCTCACCGATCAGCACCGGGTTGTTCTTGGTGCGCCGCGAGAGCACCTGCACGACGCGACGGATCTCGGTGTCGCGCCCGATGACCGGGTCGAGTTTGCCCTCGCGGGCAGCGGCGGTCAGGTCGGTGGAGTACTTCTCCAGCGCCTGGTAGGTGGCCTCAGGGTCAGGGCTGGTGACCCGCGCGCTGCCGCGGACCTTGACGAACGCCTCCCGCAGGGCCTGCGGGGACGCGCCGTGGCCGGTCAGCAGTTTGGCGACGTCGGAGTCGCCCGTCGCGAGGCCGACCATCAGATGTTCGGTGGAGACATATTCGTCGTCCATCTCGGTGGCCAGCTGCTGGGCGGTGGTGATCGCCGCCAGCGACTCGCGGGACAGCTGCGGTTGCGTGGTCGCCCCGCTGGTCTGCGGCAGCCGGTCGAGCAGGCGCTGCGCCTCGGCGCGGATGGTGGCGGGCTCGACGCCGACAGCCTCCAGCAGCGGCGCGGCGATCCCGTCGTTCTGCGTCAGCAATGCCATCAGCAGATGAGCGGGCCGGATCTCGGGGTTGCCGGCGGCCGATGCCGCCTGTAGCGCCGAGGTCAGCGCCGCCTGAGTCTTGGTTGTCGGGTTAAAAGAGTCCACGACACCTCCATTCGGTACGAGTAAAAATGCTTGTCGCGATGTTCAACGCCGTCAAGGTTGAGTCTGTTCCGCTCAAGTCTAGCGACTTCGGCGCGTCGACGGTATGGGCCTTCGCGGCGGAACGCGGGCAATGCCGCAAAATGATCGCTATGTCGAGCTACCCGCCGCCGATGCCACCGCAAGGACCACCGCCGCAGGGGCCGCCGCCAATGCCGCAGGCTCCCTACCCACCGCAGGGGCCCTACCCGCCGCAAGGCGCGTACCCGCCCCAGCCGGATTGGCAACAGCCCTCTGCATGGCCTCCGGCGCCCTCGGCCGCGCCGGACTGGATTCCCAGCCCGGCCGGATGGCGGGCCCCACCACCCGGTGTGCGCCGGCGAAACCGGATGGTGTGGATCGTGAGCGGCATCATCGCCGTCCTCGCGGCGGTGGCCGTCGCCGTCGCACTGATTGCGACGGTCGGCTCTTCCAAACCCAAGTCTGACGATGAGCAGATCCGGGCGTTGATCAGCAAGGCGGCAGCCACCACCAGCTCCGACGTGACGGCGTTTCGCGGGCTGTGGTGCACCAAGATGCAGCAGATAATCGACCAGGTGAGCCAGGCGCATCCGGACTTGAAGCCGCCCGGCGCAGGCAAGGCGCACGGACCGATCACCGTCAAATCCATTCAGGTCAACGGTGATAAGGCCACCGCCACGATCACCGGCACAGTGGATGGCAGAACCCGGGACACCCAGATGAGCTTCGCCAAAGAGAACGGCGAATGGAAGCTTTGCCTCTAGCCGCCGGGTTACGGTGCTGTCAGTGTCAGGCAGCTGGACGTCCGAGCTGACCGGCCTTTTTTCGCTGGCCCTGGTGATCGCCTTCTCGCCGCTGTCGATCATCCCCGCCGTACTGGTCTTGCATACGCCGCGACCGCGGCCGAGCGGCCTGGCGTTCCTCGGCGGTTGGCTGGTAGCCCTTGCGGCGCTGACGGCGCTGTTCGTCTCGGTACCCGGCCTGCTCGGCGGCCTGCATAAATCACCGCCGGCGTGGGCGTCGTGGCTGCGGATTGCGGTGAGCTCGGCGCTCATCGCGTTCGGCGTCGTCCGGTGGCTCACCCGTCATCGCCACACGGATACGCCTGGCTGGATGCGATCCCTCACCAACCTCACTCCCGCGCGGGCGGGAATCACCGGGGCACTGCTGGCCGTCGTGCGGCTCGAGGTGCTGTTGATTTGCGCCGCAGCCGGTTTGGCGATCGGCAGCGCCGGCCTAGGTCTCACCCGCGCCTGGATATCGGCCGCGTTCTTCGTCGCGGTCGCCGCGTCGACGGTCGCGATCCCGGTGCTGGCCTACGCCGGTGCCGGTGAACGCCTCGACGATCCGCTGGCCCGGCTCAAGGACTGGATGGAGCGGCACCATGCGGCGATGCTCGCCGTCATCCTGACTGTGGTCGGATTGTTGTTGCTGTACAAGGGAATTCACGCGCTTTAGCCGGCGGGTGCCGGTTGGTCCGGCGCAGCCTCGTGGCGGGCCGGTCTGGCGGGCTCGTGGCGTGCACCGAACAGATACGGATACGCGATGCCGACGATCGCCCCACCGGCCAGCGGCGCCAGCCAAAACACCCAAAGCTGTGCGGGCGCCCCGTCGCCGTTGAAGAAAGCGACACCGGTGGAGCGGGCCGGATTGATCGACGCGTTGGAGATCGGGATCGCCACGATGTTGGCCAGCGCCAAGGTGAACCCGATGGCCAAGCCCGCGAAGCCATTTGGCGCCCGGTCGTCGGTTGAGCCGAGGATCACGAACAGGAACACTGCCGTCAGGACGATCTCGGCAAGTATCACGGCACCAAGCGAGTAACCGCCGGGCGAGTGTTGACCGTAGCCATTCGCGGCCATGTTTCCGGTCGCGGTGAAGCCGGACGTGCCATTGGCGATGATGTAGATCACCAGACCGGCGAGCAGGCCGCCGATCACCTGAACGGCCCAATACGGCAGCAGCGCTTTCCATTCCGTCCGTCGCGCCAACACCGCTCCCAGCGTGACAGCCGGGTTGAAGTGTCCGCCGGAGATGTAGCCGAACGCGTACACCCCGGTCAACACCGTCAAACCGAACGCGAGTGCCACACCGAGATAGCCGATCCCGACCGAGATGCCGTTATCGAGAACTTCGGCGGCGAAAACCGCGCTGCCGCACCCCCCCAGGACCAGCCAGAACGTGCCGAGCAGTTCCGCCGCTAGTCGCTGGACCATGGTTGAACCAGACATGTCATACCACCTTCGCCGTTGAATTGGGTACGCCTGACAGGAGGATCACATACTTCGCCGAAGACGCGATCGACCGTGGCCGAATCGTTCTGCAATAGATGCGAACGACGTTCACGCCCGGGTGACCGCCCGGCGGATCAGCCTCGTCGGTGCAGGGGGCCGCCGAGGAGCACAAACGCGCATAAAATCGGCGCCCGTGGGCCTAGAAGACCGGGATGCGCTGCGGGTATTGCATGCCGTCTTCAACGAGGAGGCCGCACGCGACGCCAGTAGCCTGATCGGGCGGTTCTACACCCGCTGGTTTTCCCTCGACGTCGCACTGCGTGACATGTTTCCACCGGACATGGCGGGCCAGCGGGCAGCCTTCGCGCACGCGATGAACTGGGTGTACGGCGAACTCGTCGCGCAGCGCGCCCAGTCGCCGGTGGCGTTTTTGGCTCAGCTCGGCCGCGACCACCGCAAATACGGGGTGGCGCCCGAGCATTACGAGACGCTGCGCCAAGCGCTGTATGCCACGCTGCGCGACGAGCTGGCCGACGCGTGGACCGACACGGTCGACGAGGCGGCACGGCAGTCGCTGAACCTGATCACCGGGGTGATGAGCGGCGCCGCCGACGCCGAGCACGGGCCGGCGTGGTGGGACGGCACCGTGATCGAACACCTGCGGGTGTCGCGCGACCTTGCGGTGGTGCGGCTTCAGCTGGACCGCCCGCTGCACTACCACCCGGGCCAGTACGTCAACGTCGCGGTGCCGCAATGCCCGCGGCGGTGGCGCTACCTGACACCCGCCATCCCGCCCGACGAGAGCGGCGCCATCGAATTCCACGTGCGAGCCGTGCCGGGTGGCCTGGTCAGTACCGCCATCGTCGGCGAAACGCAGCCCGGTGACCGGTGGCGGCTGTCCAGTCCGCACGGCGCGCTGCAGGTCGACCGCGACGGCGGCGACGTGTTGATGGTGGCGGGCAGCACGGGCCTGGCGCCGCTGCGCTCGATCGTGATGGACCTCGCCCGCTGGGGTGAGAACCCGCGGGTGCACATGTTCTTCGGCGGTCGCTATCCGTGCGAGCTCTACGATCTGCCCACGCTGTGGCAGATTGCGGCGCACAACCCGTGGCTGTCGGTGTCGCCCGTCTCGGAGTACACCGCCGACCCGGAGTGGGCCCGCGACTACCCGGACGTGACGCCGCCGCGGGGGCTGCACGTCCGCCAGACCGGCCGGCTGCCCGAGGTGGTCACCCGATACGGCGGTTGGAGCGACCGGCAGATCCTGATCTGCGGCGGGCCGGCGATGGTGCGCGCCACCAAGGCGGCGCTGATCGCCAAAGGGGCGCCGCCCGAGCGCATTCAGCACGACCCGTTGTCCAGCTAGATTCGTCATCATGGAGATCCTCACGCTGCGCGACCCGTCATCGCCCGTCGAGGCACAGTTCGTGCCGGACGCCGGGATGATCGGCGTCTCGCTGACCGACTCCGGTGTGCAGCTCCTCGGCCAGCGCCGCGGCCTGGACGCCTACGTCGCCGACGGCAAGACGATGGGTATCCCGCTGTTGTATCCGTGGGCGAATCGGTTGAGCGACAGCACTTATGCAGTCGACGGCGAAAATGTGACTTTGGCGCCCAACACATTTCGTACCGACCCGAACGGTTTGCCGATCCACGGCTTGCTGGCCGCCTATCCACGCTGGCGCGTGGTGGCACGGTCGGACAACGAGCTGAGCGCCGAACTGGACTTCGGCAACGACCCAGACCTGTTGGCCAGCTTCCCGTTTCCGCACCTGCTGGCGATGACCGTCCGGCTATCCGAACGTACGCTGACCCTCCGCACGTCGGTGACCCCGACCGCGGGCAAGGCCGTTCCGCTATGCTACGGCTTCCATCCGTACCTGCAACTTCCCGACGTGCCGCGCAGCGAGTGGGTCATCGAGACTCCGCCGCTGCGTCACCTGGAACTCGACGGGCAAGGGCTGCCCACCGGCGAGTCGACCAGGCAGCAAGCGACCACGGAAGCATTGGGCGACAGGGCTTTTGACGACGGCTACGACCAGGTGCCCGACGGCGCGGTGTTCGCGGTGTCCGGCGGCGACCGACGCGTCGAAGTTCGCTTCGACCAGGGGTATCCGGCCGCGCAGGTCTTCGCTCCCCCGGCCGAGGAGGTGGTGTGCTTCGAGCCGATGGCCGCGCCCACCGATGCGCTCCGTCGCGGCGGTTACCGGGTGGCGCAGCCGGGCGACTCGGCCGTCGCGCAGTTCTCGATCCGGGTGTGACCCGCGAGCAGACGCAAAGTCGCATTGGCGCGGTCGATTTCGTGCGATTCTGCGTCTGCTCGCGCTTTAACGCCGGGGCCGCCAGACCACGACCGCGGTGCTCTTGGGCATCACGGCGAGGTCGCGCCGTTGGTTGGCGCGCAGCGTTTCGATCTCCGCGGCCATCTCCTTGAGCCGGGCCTGCAGCGCCTCGACCTGATTGGTCAGCTCGATGATGCGCTTGATGCCGGCCAAATTGACGCCCTCGTCCTGGGAAAGCCGCTGCACCTCGCGGAGCAATTCGACGTCGCGCTGCGAATACCGCCGTCCGCCACCGGAACTGCGCTGCGGGCTGACCAGGCCGAGCCGGTCGTAGGTGCGCAGCGTCTGCGCATGCATGCCGGCCAGCTCGGCGGCCACCGAGATCAGGAACGTTCGCGAGTCCTTTTCCTTGGAGTTCTTGGCCATCAGCGATTACCTGCCCATCCGGCCCGCGGGTCGAAGCCGCTGGCCCGCTCGGCGGCGGCATAGGCCTCCAGCGCTTCCTTCGCGGCGCCGTCCAGATTCGGTGGCACCGCGACCTTCACGGTGACCAGCAGATCGCCGTTGCCGCCGCTGCGCTTGGGCACACCGCGGCCACGCACCCGCAGGGTGCGGCCGTCGGCGGTGCCCTTGGGCACCTTGACTCCCACCCTGCCGTCCAGCGTCGGCACCGAAAGCGTTGTGCCCAAAGCCAATTCACTGAAAGTAACCGGAATGGTCACGGTCAGGTCGTCGCCGTCGCGTCCGAACACCGGGTCCGGTCGCACGTGTACGGTGACGTACAGGTCACCCGACGGGGCGCCGCGCAGCCCGGCCTCACCCTGCCCGGCCAGCCGAATCCGTTGCCCGTCCTCGACACCCGGAGGAATCCGCACGTTAATGGTGCGGGTCCGGGTGGTGACGCCCGTGCCCTTACATTCCGCGCACGGGTGCTCGATGATCGACCCGCTGCCGCGGCAGTCGGTGCACGGTTCGGAAAAGCCGAAAGCGCCCTGGTTGCGGCTGATTACACCCGAGCCGTTACAGGTGGGGCACACCTTCGGGCTGGTGCCCGGCCGCGCCCCGCTGCCATGGCAGTTGGTACACGGCGCCGGGCTGGTCAACCGCAGCGGCATTGCCACACCCTTGGTGGCCTCAACGAAGCTCAGCTCGGCTTCGGTCTCCAGGTCGTTGCCGCGCCGTGGCCGGCTGGGCCGGGGCGTCGACGCCCCGCGTCCGAACAGGCCGCCGAACAGGTCGCCGATATTGCTTCCACCGGTGCGGCCCGCGGCGTCGAACAAGTCGTTGAGGTTGAACTCGACGCCGTCGGAGCCGTAGCCGCCCATGCCGAAGCCGCCGAATCCACCGCCACCGCCGCCGTTGAATCGGCGGCCAAATCCGCCGCCCGCGAACAGCCGTCGGGTTTCGTCGTACTCCTTGCGCTTGGCCGGATCCGACAGCACGCTGTTGGCCTCGGAGACGGCCTTGAACCGGTCCGCGGCGCGCGGGTTGTTGGGGTTTCGGTCGGGATGCAGCTCGGAGGCCAGCTTGCGGTAGGCGCGCTTGATCTCGTCCTGGCTGGCGTCAGGGGAGACGCCCAGCTCCTTGTAGAAGTCTTTTTCGACCCACTCGCGTTGGGCCATTCCGCGTCACCCCCTCTCACCTTCGGAGTAGTTGTGTATGTGTGTTTATTAAACCGTCCGTCAATTCTCCGACGGTTCTGATTCTGCGTTCTGCTCACCGTTGTCGGCGTCGACGGGTGACTCGGCGTCGGCAACGCCGTCGCCGGCCTCTTCTGGAACGGTGTCGACCACGCCGACCAGCGCGTGCCGCAGGATTTGGTCGCCGAGTTTGTAGCCGTGCCGCATCACGTGCCCGATCACCGGCTTGGAGCCCTCGGCGCCGTCACCCTCGTGCTGGACGGCCTCGTGCAGCGCCGGGTCGAAGTCGTCGCCCTCGGCGCCGAACGCCGTCAACCCCAATCCGTTCAGCGCACTGGTCAGCTTGTCGGCGACCGACTTCAGCGGACCCGACTCCAAGTCACCGTGACTGCGCGCCCGGTCGAGATCGTCGAGCACGCCCAGCAATTGGCTGACCACGGTGGCCTTGGCCCGATCGGCCGCCGCCTGCTGGTCGCGCAGCGCACGCTTGCGGTAGTTGGCGAAGTCAGCGTGCACGCGCTGCAGGTCGGCAGTCAGCTCGGCGACCTTGTCGGCGGTGTCGGGAGCCGCCGAGGCCGTCGCAGCCTCCGGAGCCGGCCCGCTGGGGGCCGGCTCGGAAGCTGCGTGACGCACCTCGCCGGTTTCCGGATCAATCCGCCGCTTGTCGGTGACCGTTACCTGTTCGCGTGGATTGCCTTCCGTCACTTGGCCTCCCGGTCATCGTCGACCACCTCCGCGTCAACCACGTCGTCGGCACCGCCGCTGGACCCGTCACCGCCACTGGGGCCGCCGGCGGCCTGCGCGGCCTGGGTGGCCTCGTAGATGGCCTGACCCAACGCCTGCGACTCCTGGCCCAGCTTCTCCATGGCCGACTTGATGGCACCAATGTCGGTGCCCTCCAACGCCTTCTTGGCGTCGGCGACCGCGGCGTCAACCTTGTTCAGGGTGTCCTCGGGCACCTTCGAGCCGCCCTCGGCCTCACGCTGCTCCTTGACGAACTTCTCCGTCTGGTAGACCAGCGTCTCGGCTTGGTTGCGGACGTCGGCCTCCTCGCGACGCTTGCGGTCCTCCTCGGCGTGCGCCTCGGCGTCCTTGATCATGCGGTCGATCTCTTCCTTGGACAGGCCGGAGCCCTCCTGGATCTTGATCGTGTTCTCCTTACCGGTGCCCTTGTCCTTGGCGGTGACGTGCACGATGCCGTTGGCGTCGATGTCGAAGGTGACCTCGATCTGCGGCACGCCACGCGGCGCCGGGGGAATACCGGTCAGCTCGAAAGAACCGAGCAGCTTGTTGTGCGCGGCGATCTCGCGCTCACCCTGATAGACCTGGATCTGCACCGACGGCTGGTTGTCGTCGGCCGTGGTGAACGTCTCGCTGCGCTTGGTCGGGATCGTGGTGTTGCGCTCGATCAGCTTGGTCATCACGCCACCCTTGGTCTCGATACCCAAGCTCAGCGGCGTAACGTCAAGCAGCAGAACATCTTTCACCTCGCCCTTCAGCACACCGGCCTGCAGCGCGGCACCCACCGCGACAACCTCGTCTGGGTTGACGCCCTTGTTGGGCTCCTTGCCGCCGGTGAGCTCCTTGACCAGGTCGGTGACCGCCGGCATGCGGGTCGAACCACCGACGAGCACCACGTGGTCGATCTGGGACACCGAGATGCCGGCGTCCTTGATCACCTGCTGGAATGGGTTGCGGGTGCGGTCCAGCAGGTCCTGGGTGATGCGCTGGAACTCCGCGCGGGTCAGCTGCTCGTCGAGGAACAACGGGTTCTTGTCCGCGTCGACGGTGATGTACGGCAGGTTGATCGAAGTGCTGGCCGACGACGACAGCTCGATCTTGGCCTTCTCGGCCGCTTCACGCAGCCGCTG
>Ga0209061_1004254_pt1 | contig 14025 bp, 11 predicted proteins | sample Coa_R1_10_FD_187157 | JGI IMG/M metagenome (GOLD analysis project Ga0209061, IMG submission 187157) | Surface soil microbial communities from Centralia Pennsylvania, which are recovering from an underground coalmine fire - Coalmine... | ecosystem: Environmental > Terrestrial > Soil >...
GGCGGCACGCTGGTAGCGGCTCCAGGCGGCATAGGTGACGAGTGTCAGCGTGATGACGGGGAGCGCGGCGTGTTCCGCCGAGTCGGCGATCACGTTCATGGTGCCGGTGGTACCGGGGGTGCTCTCGCCGATCGTGTAGAGCACCGTGTGGCCGACGGCGTTGTTGACGTTGACCGCGAGGAAGTCCTTGAGCAGGATCGCGACGACGAAGACCGGGGTCGAATAGAACAGGTAGGCGAGGCCCGTCGAGGTGTGGTCCACGGCGCTGTACTGCTTGACCGCGCTCACGACCCCGACGACGACGCCGATGATGACGGACAGGATGATCGCCGGGATGATCATCTTGAGCGTCACCAGCCAGCGGTGCCAGAGCTGGGGCGCCACCGGCTGCCCGGTGGTGCTGGTCCCGAAGTTGCCCTGCAGGAAATCGGTCAGCCAGGTCCAGTAGCGCTGGAGCAGCGGCTCGTTGAGATGGAGCTGCGCCCTGGCCGCGGCGATCGTGGCCTGGGAGACGTGCGGGTTCGCCTCGAGCTGGGCCAGGGGGTTCCCCGACAGGGAGACGAGGAGGAACAGCAGGAAACTGGCGACGAGCAGGACCGCGATCCCGGCGGCGACCCTGCGTATGAGGTAGGCCCCCATCATTCACCTCCGGCGAGAGCGGACGGGAGCTGGCGGGCGCCGCGCATGGCACCCGCCAGCCCATGACAACCGGTTCACGCCCCCGCTAGGACGCCCTGACCCCCCACTGGTTGGCGTTCCAGGGGATGCCGACGCTGCTGGTGTTGGGGATGACGTTGCCGTACTTGGATGACCACCCGAAGAGCTGCGGCTGCTGGAACAGCGGCAGCGTCACCATGTCCTTCCAGAGGATCCCGTCGATCTGGTTGTAGATCTTGGCCGCCTGGCTGGCGTTCACCGTGGCCAGTGCCTGGTTGAAGAGCTTGTCCACCGTGGGGTTGGCGTAGTGGTCCCAGTTCTCCCCGCAGGTGCTGGCGTTGGTGTAGGAGCAGTAAATACTCTGGGTGCCCGAGGCGAACGGCGACTGCACCCAGGCGAACTCGATGATGTCGAATTCGCCCTTCGGCCCGACCGTGCCGAACAGCGTGTTGGCCGTGTAGTTCTGGATGTTGATCTTGACCCCGATGTTCTTCATCTCGGCCTGGAAGAGCTGCTCGATCTGGGACCGCACCTCCACGCCGCTGGTGGTCGAGATTGTGAAGGTGAGGTCCTTCCCCTTCTCCGGGCCGAAAGTGGGGTGGAAGTAGCCGTCCCGGCCCATGGTCATGCCGGACTGCCTGAGCAGGGCCCTGGCCTTCGACGGGTCGAAAGCCCCGTAGCCCGCGCTGGTGTCCTGGTACTGCGGCTGGGTGGCCATGTAGATCCGGTTGCCGAGCGGCTTGGAGCCCGGGACAAGGGGATCCACGATGCGGGTGATCATCTGCTGCCGGTTGGTGCCGTAGGCGATGGCGTGGCGGACGCTGGCCCTGGCCAGGTAGGGGTTGGCCTCGTTGAAGTCGATGTGCTGGAATTCGAGGCCGGGTTTCGTCTGGACGGTGAAGTTCGAGATGCCCTTCACCGCGTCGTCGAACGAGATGGAGGCCAGCGCCGGGTTGACCATGTTGACCTCGCCGTTCTGCACGGCGGGCGGCTGCTGGCTGTCGTCGAGGATGAACCGGAAGATGATCTTGCTGAGCTTGCCCGGAGGTCCCCAGTAGTGCGGGTTGCGGACTTCGACCAGGTCCTCGCCCTTGGTGTAGCTCTGGATCTCGTAGGGACCGCCGGATACCTGGACGGCGGGCCCGAAGTTCTGGAAGCCGTTGTCGAAGCCGACCTTCTCGGCGATGTGGGCGGGGAGCAATGGGTAGCCCGCACCGAAAAGTGACTGCCAGTCGCCGAACGGCTTGGAGAAGACGACGGTCACCGTCTTGCCGTTGTTGGAGCCCGTGACCGACTTGATCTGGCTGTAACCCGTGGTGCTCACGGGTATGAACGCCTTGCCCCCGACATCCTTGTACTTCGGGTTGCCGCTTTGCGCTTCCCAGTTGTAGATGAAGTCCTTGGCGGTGATCGGCACCCCGTCGGACCAGGTGGCCTTGGGATTGATCTGGTAGACGACCGTCTGCGGGTTGGTCGTGACGACCTTGGCGCTGGTGACGAACGCGGTGTTGAGCTTGGGCTGCAGGTTGGGCGCGATGGTGAAGACCTGGGGCCAGACCTGGTCGAGAATCTCCGCGAGCACGAATTCGTTGTCGTTGGCCTGGAGGTTGTTGAACCCGGCCACGTCCTCGTCGAGCGCGAAGGTCAGCGTACCGCCGCTCTTGACCGCGCCCGTCGCGGGTGATGACGACGATGTCGTGCTCTTGCCGCCGCCGCACGCCGACAGTGAAAGGGCAGCCGCGACGGCCAGGGCCGCGGCTGCGGCGCCATAGCGGCCGACCCTGATCATCTGGCTCCCCCCCTGCCGAGAGTGATGGCCGTCTCCCTGGCTGGCTCTGTGCCGCGCGAACTGCGGATCCGTGGTCGAGTCATCGCTCGCTGCCCTTTCTCCCATAGGCCACCGTTCACTGTGGCTGGCGCCCGGGCAGTGCTGGTGCGGCCAGGCGCTGCTCTCTGGCTCGTGGCCGGGTTAGGGGCAGCGTAGAGCTAGCGTGATGAAGATCATACCCACAAAATGTCACGGTTTCTTATCAATACCCGTGAAGCTGTTACGGAGCCGTTCACCGGCCACGGCCGGCACGCCAGGTATCCCGCGACAGGGATCACGTGGCAGCCCGTCCTATGAAGGTCCTACGCTGAGCGCGATGTCTGCAGTCAGTGATGAGACCGTGGCGGGCGTTTCTGCCCGCGTGTTCGGCGAGTTCTGCACGGCCGGGCTCTGGCCGGGCGTCAGCCGCGCCATGGCGGGGAAACTGCTGGCGGCCGGGATCACCGGCCCCCGGGATGTCACGCCGGGGCGGCTCGAGCTTGTCGAGGGCATCGGGCCGAAGCGCGCGGAGAAGCTGGCGGCCTCGTTCGCCCGGGCACGGCCTGCCTACGACGCCGCGGAGCTTCTCGCCGGGTGCCGGGTTCCCGCGAGGTATGCGGGGGCCGCCGTGGCCTGCCTCGGCCCCTCGGCTGCGCGGCAGCTGCGCGAGGACCCCTGGAGGCTGCTCTCGCTCCCGCAGATCCGCCCCGACCAGGCCGACTGGTTCGCCCGCGCGCTGCTCGGCGCTGACGCGCATCCGCAGGACGTCAGGCGCGGGCGGGCGCTCGTCGCGCACCTGCTGGCCAGGGCCGCCCGTGAGGGCCACACCGTCGTCAGGGCCGCCGCAGTCGCCGCAGCGCTGGGCAGGTTCGGCATCGAGGACCCCGGTGCCGCGGTGACCGCGGCCATCGACGACGGCTCGGTGCTCCCGTTCGAGGCGCCGGAGCCAGGCGAGGGCAGCGATGACGGTACGGGCCGGGGCGGGGCGCTGCTCGCGCTCACCAGGTACGCCATCGCCGAGGAGGCGGTAGCCGACGGGCTCCAGCGGCTTGCCGCCACCGCCGAGCCGCTGCCCGGCGGGCCTACGGCAAGCGCCGGGGGCGGCGCGACGCCGGCGCCCCCGGCGCAGGAGGACGTCCCGCGGGCAGCCGGCGGCGGGGAACTCGACGGCCGGCAGCGCGCCGCCGTCGCTGCCGCCGCCGAGCACGGCGTCTGCGTGCTGACCGGCGGGCCGGGCACGGGCAAGAGCCGCACGGTCGCGGCCGTCGTGTCGCTGGCAGCGGCCCATGGCCTGCGGGTGGCGCTCGCGGCGCCGACCGGCCGGGCGGCCAAGCGCCTGGAGGAGCTGACGGGAGCCCCCGCCACGACCCTGCACAAGCTGCTCGGCGCCCAGGGCAGGGGCATCCAGCGCCCCGCAGCCCCCGGTCAGGAAGGCGCCGCGCCGGCCGGCGCGTCAGGGCAGGACGGCGGGACCGTGGCAGGCGGCGGCGCACCGGAGGGCGCCGGGGAGCACAGCGTTCCTGATGACATGATCCTGGACGCCGGCCCGGGCGGTGCCGCGGATGCGGGGAGCGCACCCGGCGCGGCGGGCCCTGCGGACGCGCCAGCGGGGGAAGGGAGCTGGGTCTTCACGCGCGGTGAGGACTGGCCGCTCGACGCCGACCTGGTCGTCGTGGACGAGAGTTCCATGCTCGACGTGGAGCTCGCTGCGGCACTCGTCGAGGCGTGCGCGGACGGCACCAGGCTGCTGCTCGTGGGCGACCCCGCGCAGTTGCCCTCGATCGGGCCGGGCCGGGTCCTCGCCGACATCATCGATTCCGGCGCCGTCCCCGTGACGGAGCTGACGACCCTGTACCGGCAGCGTGACGGCGGGGTCATCGCGAAGCTGGCTGCGGCGGTGCGCGGCGGCGAGCTGCCGCCCGTGCAATCCCCCGAACGCGAGGTGGTGATCGTGCCTGCCCGCAGCAGTGCCGATGCCGCCCGCCGCGTGGTGCAGCTCGTCACCGGCTCCATCCCCAGGGCGCTCGGCATCACGGCCGCGGACATCCAGGTCGTCACCCCCGTGCACCGGGGACCCGCGGGGACGGCCGAGCTGAACAGGGTGCTCAAGGAACGGCTCAACCCGGGGCCGGGGACCTACCGGGGGTTCGACCCCGGCGACCGCGTGGTGGCCATCGCCAACCACGCCGAGGAGGGGTTCGCCAACGGCGAGGTCGGCACGGTGACCGGGCCGGACGGCGACGGCCTCACCGTCTCGTTCAGCGGGGTGCCGGTCACCGTGCCCGCGAAGCTGCTCGCCGACCTGCGGCACGGCTGGGCGCTGACCGTGCACAGGGCGCAGGGCTCGGAGTGGCCGGCGGTGGTCGCGGTCTTCCCCGCGGAGGCGTCGGGGATGCTGTCCCGGCCGCTCGTCTACACCGCGCTCACCCGGGCGCAGCGGCACCTGTCCGTGGTTCACGGGGCGGGCCCCGCGCTGGCCAGGGCGGTGCGGACCATCGGCGAGCGCCCCCGCCTGACCCGCCTCACCGCCCTCCTCCGCGACGCCTGACAGCGCAACCAGATTCGCCAGGCATCACCAGACCCGGGTTTGCGGCCGCGGGAACGACACCAGGCCCCGGATCCGCGGTCACTGGCGGGGGCGGGTCCGGTGCTGCGGCAAGCGGCGGCGGGCTCAGGCGCCGATGGCGTGCAGGCCGCCGTCCACGTGCACGATCTCGCCCGTCGTGGCGGGGAACCAGTCGGACAGCAGGGCCGCGCAGGCGCGGGCGACGGGTTCCGGGTTGGTGATGCTCCAGCCGAGCGGGGCCCGCTGCCCCCACAGTCCCTCCCAGCGCTCGAAGCCCGGGATGCTGCTGGCCGCCATCGTGCGCAGCGGCCCCGCGGACACCAGGTTCACCCTGATCCGTTTCCCGCCGAGGTCCCGCGCGAGATACCGGGCGCACGACTCGAGGCCCGCCTTGGCGACGCCCATCCAGTCGTAGCCCGGCCATGCCACGCTCGCGTCGAAGTCAAGGCCCACGATCGAGCCGCCGCCGCTCATCATCGGCAGCGCCGCCACGGCGAGCGCCTTCAGCGAGTAGGCGGAGACATGCACGGCAGTCGCCACATCCTCCCACCCGGTGTTCAGGAAGTTGCCGCCGAGCGCCTCCTGCGGCGCGAACGCGATCGCGTGGACCACCCCGTCCAGCCCGTCCACGTGGGCGGACACCCGCTCGGCCAGCGAGGCGAGGTGACCGGGATCGGTCACGTCGAGCTCGACGACGGGCGGCGGGTCGGGCAGCCGCTTCGCGATCCGCTGCACGAGGCTGATGCGGCCGAACCCGGTCAGCACCACGGCCGCGCCCTCCTGCTGCGCCACCCGCGCCACGTGGAACGCGATCGAGGAGTCGGTGAGCACGCCGGTCACAAGGATCCGCTTGCCGTCAAGAATTCCTGTCATGAGTCCCCAGCCTGGGTGAGGGTGCCTGATAGATAGTGCCAGGGGCAGCATGCCATGGGCCCCGCCGGGCCGTGATGACCAGGCCCGCCCGGCGGGGCGCTGAACGTGCCATGGCGCGGCCTCAGCAGCGCCCGCCTGTCACGGGCTCATGTCGCCTCGGCGAACAGGACGACAGGAACGTGCGGCCGCTGGACGGGCACGGCGATGCCGACCTCACCGAGGACCGCACCCGATGCCACGGCCCGGCTGACCGCCGGTGCCGTGTCAGCCCCGCCGCCGCGGGGCGTCACATCGGTGACCCGGTAACGCCGGGCCCGGCTGAGGCCGGGAATGCGCAGCGCCACCGCCTGGTCGCGCGCGGGCTCATCGAGCTGGACGTAGCTCATCAGCGCGGAAGCGCCGTCACCGGCGACGACACCGTAGACGCAGGCACCTCCGCCGGGGACGTCCGCGCGGATCACCGTGCCGGAGTGGATCAGCTCCCTGTGGGTCTTGTACAGGCCGATCCAGTCCGCCAGCTCGGTCAGCTCATCCCGGTCAGCCGTGGTGAGGTCCCACTCGATGCCGAAGTGGCCGAACAGCGCCGTGGCGGCGCGCAGCGACAGCGGCAGGTGACGGCCGGTCTGGTGCGAGACCGGCGCCGACACGTGCGCGCCGCAGTACTCAGGCGGCACGAGCTGGGCGGTCCACCGCTGGATGGCCTGCCTGGCGAGGGCGTCGGTCATGTCGGACACCCAGATGCGCTGGACCCGCTCCAGGACCGCCAGGTCGGCTCGGCCGCCGCCGCCGGCGCAGCTCTCCCACTCCACCCGCGGGTGCCGGCGGCGCAGCTCGTCGAGCAGCGCATAGAAGGCGATCGTCTGCTGGTGCACGGCGGGCGCACCGCAGCGCGCCGCTGTTCCCGCGTCGACCAGATCACGGTTGTGGTCCCACTTGACATAGCTGATGTCGTATTCGGACAGCAGGGCGCTGATGCGCTCCAGCAGGTAGCCGCTCACCTCCGGGCGGGTCAGGTCCAGCACGAGCTGGTTGCGCTGCAGGGGCGGCACCCGCCCGCCGGTGGCGAGGATCCAGTCGGGGTGCGCACGGTACAGATCCGAGTCGGGGTTGACCATCTCCGGCTCGATCCAGATCCCGAACTGCATGCCACGGGCACGCACGTGATCGACCAGGGCGTGCAGGCCGCCGGGCCAGACCGTCTCGTCGACCCACCAGTCACCCAGCCCCGCGGTGTCGTTCCTGCGGGCATGGAACCACCCGTCGTCCAGGACGAACCGTTCCACCGATCGTGGACATGCCGGTCCGCAGCCGCTCGATGCGGTGAACCGTGTTGCCGCTCCAGGCGACGTGCAGCCCCCACACCTCGCCGCTGCCGAAGGTGAAGCCGGGCACCCCGGCAACCAGCACGGTCGCGGAGTCGTGGCCGGTCTTGCCGCGGCGCCCCTCGCGCAGCCACAGCCCGTCCCCGATGGGGCGGCGCTGCGGAACCCGTTCCCGCGCATGCCGGCCGGTGAAATCGAGGGTCTCCCCCGCCCTGCCGGGAAGCGGGAAGACAACCTCCAGGCTGTCCACGACGTACGGCAGCTCGCCGGTGTTGGTGAGCGTGTGGCGGCACCGGATCGCGCCGCCGGGCACCGCCTCGGCCTCGGTGACCACCCGCAGGCCCGCCGCCTCGTCCTCGCCGACGGCGCGTGCCCGCCCGTCATCGTGCTCGACGGCCACCGGGCGGAATCGCGGCGACCAGTCGCGTCCCGCCGGTGCCGCGCCGTCTGGCCCGTCCAGCCGGTGGCCGGACAGCCCGGGCCTGCCGAACCAGCCGGCACTGTGCTCGGGCAGCAGCGCGCAGTGCCAGCTCGCGTCCGCGGCATCGCTGACCTCGCCGGCGTCGATCCCCTCGCCGGGCACCGGGCCGGCCCACACCGTGGTGGGGAGCATGTCCGGATGCGGGACAACGATGATCCCGGTGCCCTGCGCGGCGCCGGCCTGGGTCACCAGGAAGGGCGGCGGGGTGCCCGGTGCTGATCCGGTGCCGCCGGGCTGCGCAGAACCTGCCGCCGCCACGGGCATTCGGTCACTCGCCGTCATGGATCTCCTTCATTCTCTGCGGTCGCGCCTGGCGCGGACCGCCACTGGCGCTGGTCTTGCCTGGCTCGTCCCGCGCCGCCGGAAGCGCGCGCTGCTGACCCCGCCGCGCTGTGAGGTGCACGTGGCCGCTCAGGCAGACCGTTTCGAACGTGCCGAACGGGAGCGGGCGGGTCGGCGCGGACACCCGGGTCCGGGTGCTGGCGACCGTGGAGTCGCCCGGCTACCGGCCGCATCACGGTGCGCGCGCCCTCCGCTCCCGCCGCACCTGGCAGCTCGGCTACCTGATGCCGCGTTCGCACCTGGAGCCGGACAGCTTCATCATGACGCAGTTCCTGCAATCGCTGGTGCGGGCGAGCGCGCGCCGCGACTACTACGTCATCGTGGTCGCGCCGGAAGCCGGCACCCTCGGCCGTATCCGCCGGCTGGTGGCCAGCCGGGCCGTGGACGCGTTCGTGCTGTCGGAGATGCAGGCCGATGACGCCCGCGCAGAGCTGCTGTGCGAACTGGGCATGCCGTTCGCGTGCATGGGCAGGATCGCCCCGGTCTGCCGCAGCACTGGGTCGACATCGACAACAAGTCGGCGGTGGAGGCCGTCGTGGATCACGTGGTGGCCAGGGGCTTCACCCGGCTCGCCTATGTCGGCTACCGGTCGCCGCAGTACTCGGACGTGGAGCGGGCCGCGGGATTCCGTTCAGGACTTGCGCGCAACGGTCTCGGCAGCGACGGGGCCGGCGTGCTGCTGGTCGACGACGCGTGCGCGCACGAGCAGATCGAGTCCCTCATCGCGTCGGCGGGCCCGACGGCGATCCTGGCGGGCACCGACAAGCTCGCGGCGATCGTGCACAGCATCGCCGCTGACGCCGGGCTCCGTATCGGCAGGGACCTCGCCGTCACCGGCTTCGACGGCAGCGTGCTCAGCCGGCTGCTCAGCCCGCGCCTGACCACGGTCACGATCCCGGTGGCGGACATCGCGGAACGGGTCGTCGACCGGGCACTCCATCATATGAACCACGGCCCGGACGGCCGCCCGGGTGAGATTGTTCCCGCCACGCTCCGCCTGGGCGAGAGCACGTAACGGCGACGACGGCAACGCGGATATCCAGCGGATATCCAACTGTGTGTCAGATCTCGAACGGGGCAGTGAGCCCGGGGAACATGGGGAAATGCCGCACGTTCAGGGTGGAGAGTTCAAGGCCCTGCACATCGGCGGTCGCCGCGATGAGGTAGTCACCGAGCCCGATGCCTGAGTGCGACCGCCGGTACGTGCGCATGAACTCCGCGGCCCGCCACCCCACCCGCTCACTGACCTGATAGCAGTGCATGCTCGTCAGCAGGCGCGTCACCTCGCGGCGTTCGCCCGACCGCATCCCGCCTGCGATCTCTGCCACGGTGACCACGCTGATGGCCAGGGGGCCGGACTCCCTGCGTGTGCGCGCGAGCCATTCCCTGGCCGCCGGCACGCCCCGCAGGTGCGCGATGAGAATGTCGCTGCCGACGAGCTTCAACGGCCGGCGATCCGGTCCAGGTGGCGCGCGCGGTCATCAGGCTCGCGCACGAGGAAGTCGTCCTGGCGGGAGAGGATGCCGAACGCCTCGTCGATGGCGGACAGGTCGTTGGCGAGGTCATCCTGCTGACCGCCGCCAAGGGCCGAGTCGACGAGCTGGCGGATCAGCTCCGCCTTGGATATGCCCCGGGCGCGGGACGCCTGCTCAAGTGCCGCGCACTGCGTCTCGGGCAGGTAGATGTTCGTCCGCTTCATACATCACATCATACATCAGAATCGTTCCGGCTCGTGAGATCGCCGGTATGCCGTGAGGCCGGTCAGTGGCGCTCAGTGGCCCATGCCGAGGCCACCGTCGACGGGGATGATGGCACCGGTGATGTAGGCGGCGTCCTCGCCCGCGAGGAACGCCACCACCCCGGCGACCTCGTCGGCGGAGGCGTACCTGCCGAGCGGCACGGCTTCGAGGATCGCCTTCTTCCGCTCGTCCGGCAGCGCGGCCGTCATGTCGCTGTCCACGAATCCGGGAGCCACCACGTTCGAGGTGATGCCGCGTGACCCCAGTTCCCTGGCCAGCGACCGCGCGAGCCCGACCAGACCCGCCTTGGACGCCGCGTAGTTGGTCTGCCCGGCCGACCCGTACATGCCGACGACCGAGGAGATGAAGATGATCCGGCCGCGGCGCATCCGGATCATCGGCCGCACCGCGCGCCTGACGACCCGGTAGGCCCCCGTCAGGTTGGTGTCGAGCACGCCGGCGAAATCGTCCTCGCTCATCAGCGCGAGCAACTGGTCGCGGTTGACGCCGGCGTTGGCGACGAGCACCTCCACCGGCCCCTGGGCCGCCTCCACCTCCTTGAACGCCGCCTCGACCGCATCTGCGTCCCGCACGTCGCAGCGCACCACGGGCAGCCCCTCGACGGGGTCACCGCTCCGCGACGTCACCGTGACACTGTCCCCGCCGGCTGCGAGCCGGCGGGCGATGGCAAGCCCGATACCCCGGTTCCCCCCGGTCACCAGCACGGAACGCCCCATGATCACTTCCTCCTCGCAGGCCGCACGCTGAGATCAATCCAGGTGAGCGTACCGGCCAGCGTCCTGTCCACGCTGCCCGGCTGTCTCTGTAGACGCGATGGCACCTATATCTCTCCTGGGATGCAGGCGATGGCGCCAGCACCGTCCTTATGCGGGACGGAAGCTGGGCGCGCGGATCCCAGAGGTGCCTTCGGGGCCGCTAGAGTGCCCCGTTGACGTATCCGGGGCCACGGGACGGAACTGGCGAGGGCTGCAGCGGGGCAGTATGAGCTGGTGCGATAGTGCGATAGGTTGCATGCCGTGACTGGAAGCACATCCGGGCCCGGGCGCCACCAGATCAACCCCGAGTTCGCGCAGCTCCCGCTGCGCGACCTGGCCGGCGCGGCGCTGCAGCAGGCGGCCGATCTCGGCGCCCAGCACGCCGACTTCCGCGCCGAGCAGATCCGCGGCCAGCAGATCGCGCTGTCCGATGGGAAGCTGGAAACGCTCTTCGACGCCGACGACACCGGCCTCGCCGTCCGTGTGGTCGTGGACGGCACCTGGGGCTTCGCCTCGGCGGTGGACCTCACCACCGACGCGGCGGCCCGCGCCGCCCGGCAGGCGGTCGAGGTCGCGAAGGTCGCCGCCGCGATGAACACCGAGCGGATCGAGCTGGCCGGCGAGCCCCCGCACGGCGACGTCACCTGGGTCTCCGCCTATGAAACCGACCCGTTCGACGTCAGCGTCGCCGACAAGGTGGCGCTGCTGGCCGACTGGAGCGGACGCCTGCTCGCTCACGAGCGGGTTGATCACGTGGACGCTGCCCTGCAGCAGGTCAGGGAGTGCAAGTTCTACTGCGACGGCGCCACCACCGCCACCCAGCAGCGCGTCCGCGTGCACCCGGCGCTCACCGCCGTCGCCGTGGAAGACGACGGCCGGTTCGAGACCATGCGCACGCTGGCCCCGCCAGCCGGGCGGGGATATGAGTACCTCATGGGGACGGGCTGGGACTTCCCCGCCGAGCTGGCGGAGATACCCGAGCTGCTCGCCGAGAAGGCCGCCGCCCCGACGGTGCGGCCCGGGCGCTACGACCTGGTCATCCACCCGTCGAACCTGTGGCTCACCATTCACGAGTCGATCGGCCACGCCACCGAGCTTGACCGCGCCCTCGGCTACGAGGCCGCCTACGCCGGCACCTCGTTCGCCACCCCGGACAAGCTCGGGAGCCTCCAGTACGGCTCGCCCATCATGCGCGTCACCGGGGACCGGACCACCGTCCACGGGCTCGCCACGATCGGCTACGACGACGAGGGCGTCGCCGGGCAGTCATGGGACCTGATCTCTGGCGGCGTGCTCACCGGCTACCAGCTCGACCGCCGGATGGCGGCGATGAAGGGGTTCGGCCGGTCGAACGGCTGCGCGTTCGCGGACTCGCCCGGCCACATGCCGCTGCAGCGGATGGCCAACGTCTCCCTCCAGCCGGCCGAGGGCGGTCCGTCCACGCAGGAGCTGATCGCCGGAGTGGAGGACGGGATCTACATCATGGGCGACAAGAGCTGGTCGATCGACATGCAGCGGTACAACTTCCAGTTCACCGGCCAGCGGTTCTACAAGATCACCGGCGGGCGGCTGGCCGGGCAGCTCCGCGACGCCGCCTACCAGGCGACCACCACCGACTTCTGGAACTCGATGGAGGCTGTGGGCGGCCCGCAGACCTACGTGCTCGGCGGCGCGTTCAACTGCGGCAAGGGGCAGCCGGGCCAGGTCGCGCCGGTCAGCCATGGCTGCCCTTCGGTCCTCATGCGCGGCGTCCGGATCCTCAACACCGCGGAGGAGGCACGATGAGCACGCGCCCCCAGGAGACCGTCGAGCGCGCCCTGTCGGCCGCCCGGTGCGACGACTGCATCGTGATCGCCGACGAGACCTCCACCGCGAACCTGCGCTGGGCAGGCAACACGCTCACCACGAACGGCGTCGCGCAGTCCCGCCGCCTCACCGTCATCGCGGTCGACCGCCGCGCCGGCGGCACCTGCGCCGGCGTCGTCTCCAGGGCCGGCGTCCGTGACGACCAGGTCGAAGATGTGGTACGCGCCGCGGAGAAGGCCGCGGCGGACGGCTCCCCGGCCGAAGACGCGAACGACCTTGTCGGGCCGGGAACCGCCCACCCGTCCGGGGGGACAACGGAAGGGCAGCCGGGCTGGGACGATCCGGCGGCCAGCACCAGCATCGGGGTCCTCGCGGGCTTTGCCGCAGGGCTCGGCGACACGCTCCGCGCGGCGTCCGCAGCCGGGCGGAAACTGTACGGCTTCGCCGAGCACGAGCTGACCAGCACCTTCCTCGGCAGCTCCACGGGGCTCCGGCTGCGGCACGACCAGCCGTCGGGCAAGGTCGAGCTCAACGCCAAGTCCGCCGACCTGGAGCGTTCCGCGTGGACGGGCGTCGCGACCCGCGACTTCGCCGACGTGGACGCGGCGGCGCTGGACGCCGGCCTTGCCGAGCGCCTGGACTGGGCACGGCGCAGCGTCGACCTGCCCGCGGGGCGTTACGAGACGCTCCTGCCGCCCACGGCCGTGGCGGACCTGCTCACCTACATGTACTGGTCGGCGGGAGCGAAGGACGCGGTCGAGGGGCGGAGCGTCTTCAGCAAGCCGGGCGGCGGGACGAGGGTCGGGGAGCGGCTCACCGGCCAGCCGGTGACGCTGCGCAGCGACCCGGCCGCGCCGGGCCTGGCCTGCGCGCCGTTCGTGATCGCGCACGCCTCCGGGCGTGAGATGTCGGTGTTCGACAACGGCCTCCCGCTCGGCCCGACCGAATGGATCCGCGGCGGCGAGCTCGCCGCCCTCATCCAGACCAGGCACACCGCCGCTCTGTCCCAGCTCCCGGTCACGCCCGCCATCGGGAACCTCATCTTCTCCACGAGCCAGCCGGACGCGCCAGGGATACGTGACATGATCGCGCGGACAAAGCGCGGGCTGCTGCTCACCAGCCTGTGGTACATCCGCGAGGTCGACCCGCAGACGCTGCTGCTCACCGGCCTCACCAGGGATGGCGTCTACCTGGTGGAAAACGGCGAGGTCACCGGCGCGGTGAACAACTTCAGGTTCAACGAGAGCCCGGTCGGCATGCTCGGCCGCCTCGCGGAGACCGGTGCCACCGAGCCCACCCTGCCCCGCGAATGGGGTGACTACTTCAGCCGCGTCGCCATGCCCCCGCTCCGCGTCGAGGGCTTCAACATGTCCTCGGTCAGCCAGGCCCGCTGACAGCGTCGTCCTCTGTCCCGGTCTCCGCTACCGCGGCTGTCCCGGCGATGACGGGCGGGAGGCACCGGGCCGGGCGCCGGTTCCCGCGTTCGCCAGGGAAACGGGCAGGGAATACCTTGGAGTTGTGAGGATCGGGCACGGCCCCCGCCGTCAGACAGTGCATGTGGTCACGCAGGCACGGCGGCCGATGTCGGAGGACATTGCCAGCCGTCAGCGCAGGTACCTGTACATGATGGGGTTCCGTGCCGTCTGCTTCGGGATC
>Ga0209061_1004259_pt1 | contig 13988 bp, 8 predicted proteins | sample Coa_R1_10_FD_187157 | JGI IMG/M metagenome (GOLD analysis project Ga0209061, IMG submission 187157) | Surface soil microbial communities from Centralia Pennsylvania, which are recovering from an underground coalmine fire - Coalmine... | ecosystem: Environmental > Terrestrial > Soil > Unclassified...
CCAGCATGGCTGAGTCGCTGCCTCCCGGTGTGATAATCGGCATCAGCTTCTTGATGTCGTCTCCAAAAAGCGGCGAAGCCAGCACCGATTGCCGGGCGTGCATCCAGTTGATGTTGCCGCGCAGCGTGTTGATTTCACCATTGTGGCAAATGTAGCGATAGGGGTGCGCCAGATGCCACGTAGGGAAAGTGTTGGTGGAAAAGCGCTGGTGGACAAGGCAAAGCGCGCTCATTACTTCAGGATCAGACAATTCCTTGTAGAAATGTGCGATCTGTGGCGCTAGCAGCAAGCCCTTGTAAACAATCGTCCGTGCAGAAAGCGATGGAACGTAGAAGAAACCCTTTTCTTTGAAATCGCTCTTGGCAATTTCGTTCTCCGTGCGTTTGCGGATGACGTAAAGCTTGCGTTCGAGAGCGTCCGCATCCATGCCGGGGGCGCGCCGGATGAAAATCTGTTCAATATAGGGTTGGGTGCTGCGGGCCAGACGGCCAATCGAACGGGCGTCAATCGGTGTATCTCGCCAGCCCAGGACGGAGAGACCTTCTTCACGCACAATCTTTTCAAGAATGCCTTCGAACAACGCCCGTTCTTGCGGAGCGACGGGTAGGAAGACCATTCCGACGCCGTATTCCCCCGGCGCGGGAAGCGTAAAGCCCAGGCGCGAGCATTCGCGCTCAAAGAAGACGTGAGGAATCTGAATCAGAATGCCCGCGCCATCGCCGGTTTCCGGATCGCAGCCGCAGGCCCCCCGATGGGTCAGATTGATAAGAATCTGGATGCCCTTGCTGATAATTTCATGAGACTTCCGCCCCTCGATATTGGCTACAAACCCGATGCCGCAGGCATCGCGCTCATTTTGAGGGTCGTAGAGCCCCTGAGCAGGGGGTAAACCGCGAGTGAGAGTACGAGGGTAGTGAGCCTCCGCGGTGCTACAGTTTGCGTCTGATCCTTTAACCATAAGAGACACCTATCCCCTCGCGATCTTAATCATTATGCAGGCTTTGGCAGCATTTTCAAAATCAATGTTTTTTATTCCTGCTATAAATTCAAATAGGGGAATATAACGCTAAAATCACGTCATTTGTTTCCAGATTCACTTGTGAGTGCTTGATCCTCAATGAAGAGGGGATTGAAATTAAGCAAATCCTAAATTTCAAAGTCAAATTTTCAGAATTTGAGGGACACCCTCAATGAAGAAGGGGCTGAAACGCAGGGTCGAGTTGGCGGGCGGCACTAGCAGCGTTGTTTGAAAGGCTTCTCTGACGAAGAGATGAATGAAATTGCAGCTCAATGGATGGATTCTTGACCTCTACCCTCATTGGGGTAAGCCTGCCTCAGGAGTCCTGTTTAGAGTCCTTCCATCAAAACTTCCGAAGCCGCTGTCCCTTATGAATGGTTCTGGAAACTATCCCCTCTTACTGGTACAATCACCCGCAGCAATTCGTTTTATCCCCAGGTAGAAGAAACGGTCTTGAAAAATTTGAAATTCACGCCATGGAAGGAGCGCCCGCATGTCAAATTTGGAGGTTACAAACTGGTTTGGGGACTTAGTCTCGCATCCACAGGTGCTGGTAGAAACTAACTCGGTTCAGGACATCATCGCGGTTTTGAAAGATCCGGGCAAGTATCCGTCGCCCGTTCGGGCTGTGGGTTCCAACCATTCCACGGCGCGATGCTCGGTGGCGGACGGAGGAACCCTCATCAAAATGCGCAACATGAATCGCATCTTGAACATCACATCTGACACGATCACAGCTCAGGCCGGAGCCCTTTACATTGATATGGCTCAGGAGCTTGAGAAGCACCAGTTGCAATTTCACGTGAATACCGAAATTGGCAGCCTTTCGGTCGGGAGCGCGGCGTGCGCCGGAACCAAAGACGCCTCAATGCCCGGTGAGTACGGTCAGGTCGGTTCCTACGTTACAGGCGTCAAGATGGTTTTGCCCTCCGGAGAGCTTCTGGAAGCGACCGAGAAGCAGCCGGAATTGCTCCAAAAGATCCGATCGAGCTATGGAACGTTCGGGATTATCTACGAAGCCACTTTCCGCGTTCGTCCCATCCAGCCGATGGCGGTCCACCACGAAACCTTTGCCCTCGAAGAATTCTTTGCGAAGCTTCCCGAATTGAAAGCTCGCAATGAATCGATGATGTTCTACATCTTTCCATTCGACGACCTCATCACCATTGAGTTCCGAAGATACAACCCCGGCGCGTCCGGAACGCCCAATCGTCACGTCTGGCCGCTGCGCAATTATCTCTGGAAATCCGCCGGGCCGCGGTTCTGCTATGAAGTTGAACGGGATATCCCAATTCCCGAAGTGCGCTACAAGGTGATCGATGAGTTTTGCGCGTTATGGCGCTTCAAGCTGACCCACTTGATTTCCAGCGACTACACGCTGGCTCCGGACCAGATCATTCGCTATCCCGAAGTTTCCGATGAGAGCCGCTATACCTTCAGCCTGTGGGCGTTTCCAGAGGAGAACTATCCCAAGGTCCTGCCCGCCTATTTCCAATTTTGCAAGGATTACCGCCAGCAGAAAGGCTATCGAACGAATATGCTGAATGTGGGCTACCGCATTGCCAAAGATCAGAATTCTCTGTTGTCGTATTCCCACGATGGGACTGTCATGACCGTTGATCCTGTCTCGACCGCCAACCCCGGTTGGAAAGACTTCCTGCAGGCATATAACGAGTTTTGCAGCAATCACGGCGGCGTGCCGTTGCTAAATCAGACGTGGGGTGTTACACGAGCGCTGGCGCAGAAAGCTCTCGGAGAGCGCTTAAAGTTATTTGCAGAAGCCCGCAAGACGTACGATCCTGAAAATCGGCTGCTGAATGACTATTTCCAAGACCTGCTGGCTGAGTGAGGAGTTCATCTTAGCCATTGCAATGTTCACGAAATATCTGGACAGTCTGTTCGACTGGAGCGCCCGCACCTAGGCTCCAGCCATCGCCAGGGTCTGAGTTTCAACCCGCTAGGTCAACGAAAACCAGCCATTGTCTCAGATAGCTTTCCCAGTATTCTTTATCCACCGCCTGTACTTGCCCGCTTGTAGGGTTCTCCTTCTGAATCTGGAGCCCATAGCCGATTCGAGCTTGCTTGAAAGCATGCTGTTGAGAATCGAGGATAGAGCAGGGAGACGTCGGCCTCATTCACGCCGTCTGCGGCGCCGCAGAACGAAGGCAATCAGCTCGATAATCCCATAGACAAAGAGGCAGAACCAAAGATCAACGAAGGTTCCCCAATCAACCAACTTGTGATGACGAGCTCCGGGAGGCAAGTAGGGAGACAAAAGAAGATAGAGTGCGTTGCCCAGAATGACAGCAGCCAAATATTTGATCCAGAGGCGGGAACTTGCTTTCATCAGGTTATTGCAGATCGATGCAGGGATATTCAGCGACAACAAACGGCCATCACGTTCCGGCTATACTATCTATGCAGCACATTCATGGCGCTCTCAAAACTAACGCTCGACTCCGAGGTGAAATACTTAAAGGGAGTCGGCCCGCGAAGGGCTGAAACCCTGGCCGCGCGGTCTATCCGCACCATTGAAGACCTGCTCTACTATACCCCATTTCGTTACGAGGATCGGAAGCGGCTGGCGCGCGTCCGCGATCTTCTCCCCGGGCAAACAGCCACAATTCTGGTCAAGGTTCTCACCTGCGGGCTGATGCGCACGCGCAACGGCATCTACATCTACGACCTGGCTGCTGCGGATGCCAGCGGCCCGGAGCACGGCAAACTGATTCGCTGTAAATGGTTCAATGCCATTTATCTGGAAAGGAACGAAGTCTTCCATCCGGGCCAGCGCGTCTTCTTTTATGGAAAAGTGGAGCACGACCGCTACGGCGCGGGCAATCTTGTAATGATGCAGCCCAAATTTGAAATTCTCCCTGAATCGGGAGAGAGTGAGACCGAATCATTGGAGGTGGGGCGCATCACGCCGATCTATGAAGCCATTGGCAATCTCTCACCCGCCGTGTTGCGTCGTCTGATGTGGACCGCGCTCGCGGTCATGGATGGAAACATTCCTGAGTGCCTGCCTGAGTCGGTGCTGCGGAAAAACCGGCTGCCCTCTCGAGCCGAGGCGCTTCGACAGACCCACTTTCCGGAGGAAAGCCGCCCGCTTGAGAAATTGACTCAATTTCGCGCGCCGGAACAGGTGCGGCTGATTTTTGAAGAATTTTTCAACGTGGGCGTGGTTCTTGCCCTGAAGCGCCGGCAATTCAAATGGCTGCCGGGAATTCAACTCCAGATTACGGACAATGTGCGGCAGGCGATCAAACGCATTCTGCCTTTTCATCCCACCGCCGCGCAGAAACGCGTCCTGAAAGAAATCGCGGATGATATGACGTCGCCGCATCCCATGAGCCGGTTGTTGCAAGGCGATGTCGGGTCGGGCAAGACGATTGTAGCGCTCCAGGCAGCGATCATTGCTATTGAAAATGGCTATCAAGTGGCGCTGATGGCTCCCACGGAAATTTTAGCCACCCAGCATTACCTCTACTGCAAGCAACTGCTGGCGGCTTTGCCTTATGAAGCGGGCCTGCTGGTGGGCGGCCGCTCCACGAAAGAGAGGGCGGCACTCAAAAAGCGCCTTGCCGAGGGCTCCATGCAGCTTGTGGTCGGCACGCACGCCTTGATTGAGCCCGATGTTGAATTTGCCAGGCTGGCGCTCGTGATTGTGGATGAACAGCACCGCTTTGGCGTGATGCAGCGCTATGAGCTGATTCGCAAGGGGCGCGCGCCTCATGTGCTGGTCATGACGGCCACTCCCATTCCGCGCACTTACGCCCTGGCGGCTTACGGCGACTTGGATTTCTCCGTGATTGATGAGTTACCGCCCCATCGCCTACCCATCATCACCCGCGCCTATGCTGAGCGCGACCGCGCCCAGGCGTTTGACTTCATCCGTCGCAAGGTTCAGAGCGGAGAACAGGCGTACGTGGTCTACCCCTTGATTGAAGAGTCGCAAAAGCTCGACCTGAAACCTGCCGTGCGCATGTTTGAGCATCTTTCGCGGAACGTCTTCCCCGAGTTCCGTGTCGGGCTTCTTCATGGGCGGCTGCCGGCCGATGAAAAAGAAAGCGTGATGCGCCGCTTCCGCGCCGGCGAGATTCAGATTCTGGTTTCAACGACGGTAGTCGAAGTGGGTGTCGATGTGCCGAACGCCACCGTCATGCTGATCGAGCATGCGGAGCACTTCGGCCTGGCGCAGTTGCACCAGTTGCGTGGACGCATCGGCAGAGGCGCGGGCAAATCCTATTGCCTGCTCCTCGCTGGTGAATCCCGAACCGAAGCGGCCGACGAACGCCTGCGCATTCTCACTCAGACCCAGGATGGTTTCAAGATTGCCGAGATGGATCTTAAACTGCGCGGGCCAGGCGAATTTCTCGGAACGCGGCAGTGGGGAGTGCCGGCTTTTCGCATTGCCAACTTGCTGCGCGACCATGAAATCCTGGAGTGGGCGCGGCGTGAGGCCATGGAGTTCGTTGAACGACCGGAATCGTCTCAGGAACTTGCCGCCTTCACTCGCAGCCTTCGCGCTCACTGGTCGGAGCGCTATCGGCTGGCAAGCGTCGGGTGACGGGATTGAGCCGCGGGCGTCCGAACTGACGCATTCCATCATTATGCGTATCATTGCCGGAGCTTATCGCGGGCTGCGCTTAAAAACACTGAAGGGCGAAGCGTTGCGGCCCACTTCAGACCAGTTGCGTGAAACACTATTCAACGTGCTCGGGGAGAACGTTCAGGGCACAATGTTCTTGGACGCGTATGCTGGCAGCGGCGCGGTGGGCATTGAAGCGTTAAGCCGTGGCGCTCAAGAGGTGGTCTTCGTAGAACATCATCGACCCGCCGTCGAACTGATCCGGGAGAATCTACAGGCGCTGGGCATTATCTCTGGCTTTCGGATTATTCAGAGTCAGGTTCAGATGGGCCTTGAGCGAATGGCAGGCCAGGGTGAAAAATTCGATTTCGTTTTTCTCGATCCGCCTTATGCCGAAATCCGCGAGTATCATCGCTCTCTCCGCGAACTCGGGCGGTTGAAAATCCTGCGGTCTGCGTCCCTGGTCATCGCCGAGCACTCCCGCCATTGCCGGCTTGAGGAACGTTATGGGGCGCTGTCGCGCGCGCGCCTCTTGAGGCACGGAGATTCGCAATTGGCCTTCTATCGAGCTCTGTAGAGTCTGTGTGAAGAACCGCTCTTGCAGCGGCGGCGTCCCCACCGCCGGAATTTACTTTTTCAATGGTTTCGGCGATGAGGACATCGCTGCTACAGCGCATCTTTCAGCCTTTCAGGCAGACTCTGTAGCCCTTTACGAATCGCCTTCCGCGGAAGAACCCTTCGCCTTGAATTCTTTTTCCAGGCGATCGAGGTCCTGCTGCGCCTTTTCAACCGCCTGCTTTGCGGCCTGAACTTCCGTCTGCTTGGCGTTAATTCTTGCAGCCAATACGGTTCGCTGATTGGGGTCCAGCGTGCGAAGCTGCTGCAAGTTCAAAAGCTTCAATTCTTCTTCCGCGAGCTTTTCTGCTTCCTGAGCGGACGCAAGCTGCTGGCGCGCCGCATCGAGACGAGCCTGCCAGTAGGCTTTCGTCCCGGGCTTGACTCCGGGCGGGATCGCGCTTTCGGAGGTTCCCGAAGTCCCTATCGCTGATCCAAGAGATCCCTGGGTTCGCTGGATTTGATCCTGCAGGTCCTCAATCTCTTTCTGGTCGTCGGCAACCTGCCGCTGCTTTTGATGCAGTGCGTCGGTGAGCTTGTTAATATCCCGCCGGCTGTACTCCTGGAATAAGGTGTCATTGGGATTGGGATAATACTGCATGCTGCTTTGGCTCAGTTGCTGCTGTAACACTGCAACTTCCCGCTGATGCATTTGGAGTTGCTGTTGGGCCAGGTTCAGCTTATAACGAAGATAGGCTAGGTCCTGCTCCGCGCGAGCGGAACCGGCCTTTTCATTTTCGCTGGCCGAGGCAGAGGAATTGCTGGAGCCGATCAAGCCCACGCCGGCCGTCCCTTTCGGGAGATTGTCGTTGGTATAGAGCGGAACGTCTTTTAGATTCTCTTTTGCGCGTTGTTCCTGGAGCGCGCGGGCAACATCAGCCAGTGACGGCTCGGAAGACATCGTTTGCTTGGTTGCCTTCGATGACGTTTGCTGCTGTGAGCGCGGCGCGGGGAGGGCTACGAAGGCCGTCAGAAGCATGATGAGAGGAAACGTCACGAATCTCATCGTTTTAGAACCAGTTAATATCGGACTCATATAGTCCTAATCTAGGCTTGTCCGGGCTTAAAATCAAGCGAAGTCATGCGGGATGAAGATAAACAGGTCGCACGATGTTTACGTCTCACTATTGCGGCCTGTTCCGGTGAGGGAGTTGTTTGCTGCGCTTAGTGTAGCGAACGAAAGCCAACAACGGCCTGTCACCCTGAGCGAAACGAAGGGGCCTTGCATTTTTCAACGAAATACGGGGATTCTTCCGCCTCGCGGAGTTTACCGTGAGCCTCTTCACTCCGCTCAGAGCGATTCAAAAAGGAGCGAATCGGCTCGGCGTCAGAATGACATTCGAAAGGGCTCTGCATTGTAAGGTCATACTTTCTTCTTTTTTAGCAACCGTTTTGGACCTGTCATTCTGAGCGCAGCGAAGAATCCCCGTATTTTTGCTTTACAAATGCCGGGACTCTTCGCTCGTTGTGCTCGCTCAGAATGACCGTCACTTTGGCTGCGGCCACGAGACTGCACTATGCTACATCGTGTTTGCAGAACAGAGTTCACATGCAAAAAGCAACCAAAATTATTTTAATCATTGTATGCGTCGTCGTGGGCTTTGTGATCGCCGCCTTGCTCATTGCTCCCCGGCTTTTTGATGTCGATCATTACCGGCCCGATGTAATTTCCTACATCGAACAAAACACCGGCCGCCAGATCGAAATCGGCCACCTGGGGCTTTCGGTATTTCCGAGCATTAACATTCGGGTGGATCAATTCGGCATGGCCAATCCTCCCGGATTCTCCAGGGGCGACTGGCTTACCGTGCAGCATATCCACGCGCGTCTGGACCTGCATGCTCTCTGGAATCGTCAGATTGTGATCAAGCGCCTGGATCTTGACAAGCCGGTGTTAAATTTAGAGTCCGATGCGCAAGGGCGTTGGAATTATCAGATCGCCCCTCGGGCCCAGGCAAGCGTTCAGAGAATGATGCCTGTTGCGGCACTGCGCGATGATCGTGTCACGCACGCTAAATTCGAGCCTCCGTCGAGTGATCCTCCGCTTTTCTCACTCCAGGAGATCTCGAAGGTCGTCTTGAACGATGGTCAAATGACCGTCAGGAACCTCTCAGCGGCGGGTGAACCCAGCACTCCGACGCTTGAATGCCGCGGCATTTCATCCGCTCTTGAAGGCCTGAACTTTGCGGCTTTCACGGCTACGACGGGAATCGCAAAGAATCCATCCGCCAACGCAACGGGGACGTTAAGCGTCGACTCTCTGAGTACTGGCAGCATCGAGGCGACGAAGGTGGAATCGGATGTTGCAATGTCTCTCGGGCAGGTGCAATTCAATCATCTGCGCTTCAATTTTTATGACGGCCATGGAAAGGGCAATGTTCTGGTGAATCTTGCGCAGCCAGTCCTGGAATATCACGCTGAAATAGAACTTAGCGATGTAGACGTGGCCAAACTTCTGAATCAATTTCCAGCGTCGCGCGGCGCGATGACCGGCAAGCTGGACGGCCAGATGAATCTTTTCGGGAAGTCCATAAAATCGTCGAATCCCTGGGAAGGAAAGCAAGGCAACGGAACGGTCATCATCCACAAAGGACGCTGGCTGAAACTGCAACTGAACAAGAACTTATTGGAGCTGGCGCATGTGGCCCAACTGGGGCCTGCCTCCGGTGACCCCTCCGCATTTTCTTCCATCTCGGCCAGGTGGCAACTGGCCAACAGCGTGCTGACCACGCCCAGCGTTCACATCATCGGCACAGGGATTACGGTGGATGGATCAGGAAGGGTGGAGCTGAGCGGAGCAAACTCGTTGCACTATCAGGGAATTGCGGAATTTGCGGCCCGCCAGAATCCGCTGACGAATATTCTGGCCAACATTTCCGGCGCAACGTACCAGAACGGCCAGCTCAAGCTGCCTTTCGTGGTCAATGGCACCTTGCAGCGGCCGCTGTTTCAACTGGAAACCGCGCGTCAATTTTTTCAACCGCCCGCCGCGACAAGCCCCGCCGCTAATCCCAATCAGCCTCCCAACGCGCTCCAGAACTTATTCAAACTCTTCCAGCAAAAGAAGCGATAAGGCCCAATCTCGATGAGGAAAATTCAAAAGCTGAAAAGTAATCTTGCGAGCCGACCCGAATCGTAACCGGAAGAGTTGGCTTATGGCGCTGCTCCGGCAGAATCGTTTTCATCCTCATCTTCATCGAGCGTCTGCGCATGCGAAACGGCCGGTGTGCTGCTGTAGCGGGCAAGGAATTCTTCAATGATTTTCTGTTCATCCTCGCTGAGACCGTACAGGTCATAGACCTGGTGATTGAGTTCTTCTTCTTGCGACCGAATCTTGTCCTCAGTGCTGACAAGTTCCTTTCTGGTTTGGGCTAACAGATTCAGAAGCTTCTTTGCTCCTTCTGGCGTCACCGGCAGACGCCATTCAAGAATCTCTTTTACAGAGAGTGACTGTCGCGGGGCGCTGCGAAGCGCCTCGGCAAGGCAATTCGCGTGCTCTCGCCGCTCAAATTGAAAGGTATGCTGCGAACCATAGCGCACCTCAAAGCCGTAAAGTGTTTTCTCAACGGTCGCTGCGTTACGGTCGATCGTTATCTGCGCCGAGGTGGGGTGTCCCTCAGCCAATCGGCGCACAGTATCCAGTTCGTAGCGTCCTAAATCCCCATCAAAACTTCCTGGGAACAGCCGCGTCTTTTCCATGAGGCAGACACGTCTTTCAGAAGCAGCAGTAAGGTTCCTGGCAAGCGTAGCCAGTTTGCGAGTGACCGTCGCCTTGCCATCCATGATCTCAACTGCTACAGGAAGTTGCCTGAGGAATTGATCTGCATAAGAGTAGAAACGGCCGCCGTAAACCGAGCTAATCTCCTTAACGATAAAATCAGCAACGTTTGCGTTGAGAAATGCTAATAACGCCCAGATATTGGCAATAGCCTTCCCTGGCGCAATGCCATAAACACCTCCGCCTTTACCGCCAGCTTGAAAGACATATTCACCTTCCTGGTTGAGAGCGAAGGAGTTACGCCGGGAGAGAAGTTGCAAAACAAGCTTTGGTCGGAAGTAATAGTCGAGCCCTCGGGGATAAGTAGCTCCATACCACAAGTGGCTCTCTGCTCTTCCTTCAGCAAAGCGACTATCTTCGCGGGCGCGAAGCTGAGCTTCGTGCTTTCGGAGGTATTTCCAGGCTTTGGGAAATCTCTCTTCAAAAACCTGAACGCTATCGGGATTGAGCAAGTCAAACTGATCGAGGTTAGTCTTGCACGGGATCAGATTCCAATCTTTCACCGTTTCACCCTGCAAGGTCTGTTTCTTTTCGTAGCGGTCATAAGGAAACATCACCCACGTCCGTTTCCAGTTAATGGCCCATCGAGCGACGTCCTTGCCGAAAATAAACGGCTTCAAAGCGCCTTTTTCGATTTCAATCGGCTTCTTCTCACAACCGCACTTTTCACCTTCATGTCGCGGTTGGACTCTTAGCAAATGACCTTTGTCCTCGATTTCATCGAACACCAGAATGCTATCAGCGCTGGTCTGGTAGCCGGCGAAGCCGCCGCTGGAAGTTGCTGTGAGCTCGATGAGGCTTTTACCTGGCGCTTCATGCAGCCTATCAATAAGCCTCCGTTCCGGCTCAGGCATAAACCACCATCCAGGCCCCTTCAGGCGATTACGGGGAAAAGTGAAAACTTCCACTGATTTCCCGCGTTCCACACCCCTTGTTCCCAGATTTTTCCGAAGAGCCTGAAACTCAGCGTAAATTTCATTGGGATCAGCCTCGCTGGCGAAAACACGCGCAGCCTGGAGTTCGTCTTCCCTGCCGTCGCGCTGGCGTTCCGCAATCAGAATGGCCGGGTAATTGAGCGCTCCGGCAAAAACCCGCGTATCACGGAAATCGATGAGTAAATCCACGCGCAATGCGCGCGGCAGATGCTCACGCAGCTTTCCTCCATAATCTACATTCAGGAAGCGATCCGAGAGGATGAAACCCAGCCGCCCGCCATCGGCCAGCCATCCATCGCGGTAAGGGGCGCGGACCGCCCGCTCAAGAAAGGTGATGTAAAGATCGTAATTGTGCTCCGTCCATTCATACTTCTCAGCCCAATATTCCTTGACGTGTTCAGGAATCTTCTGAATTCGCACGTAGGGTGGATTGGCCACCACGAACTCGTATTGCAGGTCATGTTTAAGCGAAACGGCCAGCACCAGATCTTCAATGGCCTTCATGAAGCGGCCATCTTCGTATTTCCCCTTCAACTCGGCCACGGTTTTTTCGAGCGCAGTCAGCATAGGCTGCAAATACGTTTCCAGCTTTTCAGAGCGCTCACCAAAGCGGCTCTGCAAAAGCTGCTGAAGAGTGAAACGCGGATCCCGCACGGTCTGGAAGACGCGGGCAAGCGCTGCAACATATTCTTCCAGGTTGGAAATTAGGCCGCGCTGCCTGGCGTCAAGGTATCGCGGCACCCCTACCAGCATCTTATGGAAAGTCTTCTTCTCTTCCTGAATCGGCAGGTATACGGTGAGGTTCAACAATCCTTCAGCAAAACGCATGCTGATCTGAATCCCGCCTTTAGAGGTCCCGCTGCCATCCTCTTCGCGCTCCTCGATGCGGAGCGAATCTGTGCGGAATACAGGAAGCCGCAGAATGCGAAAGTCACGGTCCTGCTGGATGGCTTCGGCATAACGGGGAAGGATGAGCGCAGCATAGTTGATCTGCGCCATGAGCACGGCAAAAGGGTTGATATCGAAGCCCACGATCCGCAAGCCCTCGGTCAGATCAAGAAGCACATCTTTGGCATGGCGACGGCCTGCCTGCCGCAGGTATCGCTTGAGAGCCGCGGCCAGAAAGGAACCGGAGCCACAGGCAGGATCAAGCAGGCGCTGGCCCTGCTGCCCGTCATAGCCGCATTCGTTCAGGATAAATTCGATGACTTCCGCAGGTGTGTAAAACTCGCCCAAAGCCTTGCGCGTATCGCGGTCAAAATAGAGTTGGTAAAGCTCGCCCAGAAGGTCGCCCGAGAGTTCAAGAAAATTGAACTGCGTCACCGCCAGGAGGCATTCGCCCAGAGCGTAAAAAAGAGCGCGACCTTCTGCAGGCTGGCACTCAAACCACCAGTCGAAAATATCCTGAAGAAAGATGCTGCTGAAAACGGTTTCGCTGGCGCGCCTGAATGAGCGTTCGACAATCTCGCGATAATGTTCCGGGCGCAGTCGGTCGTGGACGGAGAGTTCGTTCAGACTTTCCCGGATGCGCGGGACAAAACGGACGCCGGGAAATCCCTGGTCGTCCGCCGCCTTGGCGAGCATCAGTCGTGAAACAATGGTGTAGGCTGTCTCCAGACTGAATGAAAATTGAGCAATTTCAATTGACGCCTTGCTGCCAAGGAAATCCTTCCAGCTTTCGGGAACATCCTTGTACTTGAGTTGGCGGGCATAGGTTTTGAGCCAGAATTCATAAGAGCCTTTGGCAAAGCGGGAGACATCCATCGTTTTCGGCAATAACTCTTTGAGCGCAATCACCAATCGGCCAAAAGCCGACTCGCGGCGTAGCTGGAACATCTGGAAAAAGATTCGCGCCGGCTCAGATTGCGTATCCGAGATCAGCAGTTGCTGAGCAAGGTTGAACCGAAGCCGCTCCAGCACGCTTTCCAGAAGTTCGAACTGGACTTTCCGTTTGCGCAGCCAGTTTTCAGTCTTTTGCGCTTCGTCTTCCGTCGCTTTCGCGAGCGTGAAGGCAAACTGTTCGGTGAATTCTCCATTCGCGCGGGCGTAGAAAACCAGGTCCACGCCATTGGTCAACACGCCAAAAAGCGCAAGATGCGGTTTAACGTATTTCTCGTTTAATTCAGCGGCGAATGAACGGAGGGGTTCTGATCTCGCCTTCTTGAATTCAATAACGGCATGAACGCGTCCGCCAAAACCCGTCAGGGCCACGTCGTAGCGTTTGCGCAGCTTTCCGCGCTGGGCGAGAATATCCTTGCCGAAACCCTCGTATCCCAGTTCAGTGAAAAAATCGCGCTGCTGGAAGATTTTTTCGACTTCGGCTTCGGTGAGAGATTTTGACTCGCAGTCCCTGCCGATGGCGCGCAGAATTTGATGGAACTTTGTGGGCATTGAGAACCGATTCTACCTAGATGGCAGGACTTCAGCAATCAGATTCGGCAGCCAACGAATTATTTTTCGATGGAGCGATAGTATCGAATCCGATCATAATAGGGCGCGGCGAGGCGTTGCAGGTCGTCCTGGGTGAGGTTGCCCACGTTCGAGCTCACAAAAGCGGCGGGCGGTTTTCCTTTCGCGGCGAGTTGCGCTGCCGCTTCCAAGACCACTGCATGCAGGATCGCGGCTCCTAAAATTGTCGAGAGCGGGCCCAGCCGATAAGGCATCCGGGCAATTTCGACAGCCGCATCGCCCGATGGGCAGCAATTATCGAGCACCGCATCAGCAATCTCAAAAAGCCGTTTTCCTGACGGGTGACGTGAATTGCTGGCCTGGGATTGCTGCACGTTGGTCAGCGCGATCACTTGGAGTCCTGCCGATTTCATGCGCAAGGCCATCTCCACAGGCAGCGCATTTCGGCCCGAATTCGAGATCACAATCCCGGCATCCCCGGAATGAAACCCGGCGTTTGCGGCAAGCTCCGCCGCGCCCTCTGCGTTCCGCTCAAAGGCCGTGCTTTCAAAGGCTCCGCATTCAAACCCAAGCCTCGGATCGAGAATGGGATTAACGGCCACCAGCCCGCCCGCTCGGTAAAAAAGCTCCTGCGCCAGCAGG
>Ga0209061_1004263_pt1 | contig 13984 bp, 13 predicted proteins | sample Coa_R1_10_FD_187157 | JGI IMG/M metagenome (GOLD analysis project Ga0209061, IMG submission 187157) | Surface soil microbial communities from Centralia Pennsylvania, which are recovering from an underground coalmine fire - Coalmine... | ecosystem: Environmental > Terrestrial > Soil >...
GCTCGGCCGACGGGCTCAGCGCGGCGGCGCCGTTGCGGTAACAGGCGACGGCGCGCTCGTGCGCGGCGCGCTGCTCGTCCGGGTGGTCGACGAAGACGAACTTGCCCCAGTGCCAGGCCAGGGCGGCGCGCCGCCAGGCGCCGGCGGCCGTCTCGGTATGGCCGGCGTCTTCGGCGCTCTCGGCGAGCTGCTCGTAGTGCGCGGCGGTGTTCCCCCACTCCCGGCACCAGTCGTCCCAGCGGGTGATCCTGCTCAGGGTCGCGGTGAAGTCGCCGTAGTCGGTGCCGTTCGAGGTGAACCGGAAGCCCCAGTGCGCGGCCGCGTCGGCGACGCGGGAGTCTGGTTGATCTTGTGCCATGCAGCGATCCTAGGCGGCGATCCTAGGCGGTGGCCTGCCGGGCGAGAAGGCCGAGGATCTCGTAGGCGACGCCGGCCGCGGCCAGCGCGGTCAGCTCCGCGTGGTCGTAGGCCGGCGCGACCTCCACCACGTCCGCGCCCGCGAGGTTCAGCCCGGTGAGGCCGCGCAGGATGAGCTGCAGCTCGCGCGTGGTGAGCCCGCCGGGCTCCGGCGTGCCGGTGCCCGGCGCGTGCGCCGGGTCGAGCACGTCGATGTCCACGCTCACGTACACCGGGTGGCCGCCGACCCGCTCGCGGATCCGGTCGATCGCCTCGTCGACGCCGCGCCGTGCGACGTCGGCGGCTGACACGGTGGCGAACCCGAGCCGCTTGTCCTCGGCGAGGTCGGCGGCATCGTACAGCGGCCCGCGGATCCCCACGTGCGCGCTCGCCTCCAGCGCGAGGAGCCCTTCCTCCACCGCCCGGCGGAACGGCGTGCCGTGCGTGTAGGGAGCGCCGAAGTAGGTGTCCCAGGTGTCCAGGTGCGCGTCGAAGTGGACCAGCGCGACCGGGCCGTGCCTTGCCGCGGTCGCTCGCAGCAGCGGCAGCGCGATCGTGTGGTCGCCGCCGATCGCGACCAGGTGGTCGGCCTGCCCGAGCAGAGCGCGGGCCGCCCGGTCGACGGCGGCGATGGCCTCGCGGATGTCAAAGGGGTTGACCGCGATGTCGCCGGCGTCCGCGACCTGGTGAACGTGCATCGGATGGGTTTGCAGGCCCGGGTGGTAGGGACGGAGCAGCTTCGAGCCGTTCCGCACCGCGGTGGGGCCGAACCGTGCTCCCGGGCGGTAAGAGACGCCCGAGTCGAACGGGATGCCCGCGATCGCGACGGCCGCCCGCCGCCCGCCGAGGTCCTCCAGGCGCGGCAGGCGGGCGAACGTGTCCGGGCCGGCAAACCGCGGCACCTGCCGGCCGTCCGGCGGCCCGGTCACGCCGGTGTCGTCGCTGAGATCGCTAGTCATTCGTCTGCCCTTCGTCACTTCGGTCAGCGCCTCTACTGGCATACCTCACGGGGCACGATGAGGCACTCATCCCCCCGCAGGGGAGAATTGTCCCATGACCGAGCCCCAGACCGACCCGCGGCGAGTCAGCGAGGCCGGCCCGCCCGGCGAGACCGGCCCGCCCGGCGAGACCAGCGAGGCCGGCGAGGCCGGCGAGATCAGCGAGACCGGCGAGGCCGGCGAGACCGGACGGCAGGCCGGCCGGACCTTGTGGTCGCCGCTGCGCAAGACGCCGCTGCGCCAGTTCCTGCGGACCGAGACCGGCAGCGCCGCCATCCTCGCCGGGGCCGTGCTCGCCGCCCTCGTCTGGGCGAACGTGAGCGGCGGCACCTATCAGCAGGCTTGGGGCACCGAACTGGCCGTCCGCGTCGGCGGCCACGGCATGGCGATGAACCTGCGGACATTCGTCAACTCCGGCCTGATGACCTTGTTCTTCCTCGTCGTCGGGCTCGAGGCGCGCCGCGAGTTCGACATGGGCGAACTGCGCATCCGCAGCCGGCTGACGCTGCCGTTCCTCGCCGGGCTCGGCGGCATGCTCGTCCCGATCGTGATCTTCCTCGCCATCAACGCGGGCCGGCCCAGCGCGCACGGCTGGGGCGCCTCGATGTCCACCGACACCGCGTTCGCGCTCGGCGCGCTCGCGCTCGCCGGCGGCAGCCGCCTGCCGGACCGGGTGCGCACCTACCTGCTGACGTTCTCGGTCGTCGACGACCTGGCCGGGATCGCGGTCATCGCGATCTTCTACAGCAGCCACGTGACATGGGTGCCGCTGCTCATCGGCGCCGTGCTCCTGGCGGTCAGCGGGGTCCTCAGGCGCCGCGGCGTGCGCAACGGACCGCTCTTCCTGCTCCTCGGGCTGGCCGCGTGGGGGGCGTTCTTCAACTCCGGCATCGACCCGATCGTCACCGGGCTGGTCATCGGCCTGCTGACGTGCGCGTACCCGGCCGGGCGCGCGGAACTCGAACAGGCTACCGAAACGTTCCGGCTGTTCCGCGAACAGCCCACCGCGCGGCTGGCGGCCGAAGCCCGCGAGGTGGTGCGCACCGCGATCTCGCCCAACGACCGGCTCCAGGAGCTGTTCCACCCGTGGGCCAGCTACGTGATCGTCCCGCTGTTCGCGCTGGCCAACGGCGGCATCACGATCAGCGGCTCGTTCCTGGCCGCGGCATACACCTCCCCGGCCACGCTCGGCATCATGATCGGGTACCTGGCGGGCAAGCCGGCCGGCACCGCGGGCACCGCGTGGCTGTGCAGCAAGCTGACCCGGACCAGGGTCGCTCCCCCGGTCGGCTGGGGCGCCGTCACCGGCGTCGGCGCGGTCGCCGGCATCGGGTTCACGGTCTCGCTGCTGATCGCGTCGCTCGCATTCACCGGCACCGAGCTGGCGCAGGCCAAGCTCGGTATCCTCTCCGGCGCCATCTTGTCGGCCATCCTCGGCTGGGCCATCTTCCGCGGGCTCAGCCTGCTGCCGCCGCTAGCCAGGCTCCGGGCGCTGCTCGGCACGACGTCGGCGGTCACCGACCTGGCGGTGCCCGTGGACCCGGACCGTGACCACATCCGGGGGCCAAGGGAAGACGCCCTCGTCACGCTGGTGGAGTACGGCGACTTCGAGTGCCCGTACTGCGGGCAGGCCGAACCCGCCCTGCGGGAGCTGATCAGGGAATACGGCGAGCTGCGGTTCGTCTTCCGCCACTTGCCGCTCACCGACGTGCACCCGCACGCGCAGCTGGCCGCCGAAGCCGCCGAGGCCGCCAGCTCGCAGGGCAAGTTCTGGGAGATGCACGACATGCTCATGGACCACCAGGGCGCGCTCGGCACCGCCGACCTGCTCCGCTACGCCGGCGAGATCGGCCTCGACACCGCCAGGTTCGCCGCTGACCTGCGCAGGCACGCCGGCGCCCCCCGGGTCGCCGAGGACGTGGACTCCGCGGACCTGGCGACCGTCTCCGGCACCCCGACGTTCTTCGTCAACGGCATCCGGCACTACGGCGCGTACGACCTGGCCACGCTGAAGGAGGCGGTGCGCACCGCCAAGGGCCGCGCGGTCATCGGCGCGGCGTGAATACACGTGAATACATTGGGGCGATCAAGTTCATACCGAAGGGTCAGGTGGTGGCGTGGCCGGCAGCAGCATCGCGATCACGGGCGGCTATGTGGTTCCCATCGAGGGCGATCCCGTCGAGAACGGAACGGTCCTGCTGACAGACGGCAAGATCGCGGCTGTAGCGGACTCCAGCTTCAAGCCGCCGCCCGGCACGGAGATCGTCGACGCGGCCGGCAAGTGGGTGCTGCCCGGCTTCATCGACGCGCACGCCCACCTCGGCGCGTACGAGGAGGGCACCGGCTGGGCGGGCTCGGACACCAACGAGCTCACCGGCCCGGTGCAGGCCCAGGTCCGGGCACTGGACGCGATCAACCCGGCGGACCAGGGGTTCCGCGACGCGATCGCCGGCGGCGTGCTGGCGGTGAACGTCAACCCGGGGTCGGGCAACCCGATCGGCGGGCAGACGGTGGCTATCCGCTGCTGGGGGCGCACCGTCGACGACATGGTGCTGCGCGAGCCCGCCGGCCTGAAGTCGGCGCTCGGCGAGAACCCCAAGCGCGTCTACGGCGAGAGGAAGGAAGCTCCCTCCACCCGGCTCGGCACGGCGGCCGTGATCAGGTCGGCCTTTGTCGAGGCGAGCAACTATCTCGCCAGGCAGCGGTCTGCGGATCAGCCTTCCGAACGTACCGAGCCGACTCCCCGCGACCTGAAGCTCGAAGCGCTGGCCCGCGTGCTGCGCCGGGAGATCCCCTGGCGGCAGCACTGCCACCGTGCCGACGACATAGCGACGGCGATGCGGATCGCCGCGGAGTTCGGGTATGACCTGGTGATCGACCACGGCACCGAGGCATACCTGATCGCCGACAAGATCGCCGCCGCCGGCATCCCGGTCGTCATCGGCCCGCTGCTCACGTCGCGGTCCAAGGTGGAACTGCGGAACCGGTCGCTGGCCAGCCCCGGGCGGCTGGCCGCGGCCGGCGTCACGATCGCGATCACGACCGACCACCCGGTGGTGCCGGTCCACTTCCTGATCCACCAGGTGACGCTGGCGGTCAAGGAGGGCCTCGACCGCCAGACGGCGCTGCGCTCGGTGACGATCAACCCCGCGCGGATCATCGGCGTGGCGGACCGCCTCGGCTCGCTGACCGAGGGCAAGGACGCGGACCTGGTCATCTGGTCAGGCGACCCGCTGGACGTGATGTCACGCGCCGAGGTCGCGTTCATCGGCGGCCGCGAGGTCTACCGGTACGACTATGCGCTGCGCGAGGGCGTCCACGTGACCCCATGAGGGTCTCAGCCGGGAGCCTCCAGTCCGCCAACGGCGCCAACGGCCCGGCAAAAAGCCCGGCAAGAACATGCCGATGGCGCCATCGGCCCGGCAAGAACATGCCGATGGCGCCATCGGCAGACAGCCCCCGGGGGCTATGCGGGCTGCGGCCAGGTGTGGACCGGTTCGTTCGTGTGCATGTGGTCGATGTAGCGCAAGGTCATCTGGCGGAGGGCCTCTCCGCGGCCCAGGCCGCTTTCTTCGAGGCGCTTGACGGCGGCGATCTGCCATGCCGCGCCGTTCTGGCCGGTCAGGGCACGTTGCCCGATGATGCCCAGCAGACGGTCGGCATGCGGCTGGCTGACGCCCCAGCGGGACAGGCCCTCGCGGGCCAGCGGCAGCAGGCGGCGCAGCACGAGCTCTGCGGGCGGCACCTCGCCGACGCCGGGCCAGTACAAGCGCGCGTCCAAGCCGCGGCGCGCCGCCTCCTGAAGGTTCTCCGCGGCCGCGGTGAACGACATCTGGCTCCAGATCGGGCGCCGCGCCTCGGCGAGGACGCGGACCAGCCCGTAGTAGAAGGCCGCGTTGGCCAGGGTGTCGGCGACCGTCGGCCCGGCCGGCAGCACCCTGTTCTCCACCCGCAGGTGCGGGACGCCGTCGGCCACGGCGTAGACGGGGCGGTTCCAGCGGTAGATGGTGCCGTTGTGCAGGCACATCTCGGCCAGCTGCGGGATCCCCCCGCTGCCGAGGACCGCGACGGGATCCTCCTGCTCACAGACCGGAAGCAGCGCGGGGAAGTACCTGATGTTCTCTTCGAACAGGTCGAACACCGAGGTGATCCAGCGCTCGCCGAACCAGACCCGTGGCCGCACACCCTGTTCCTTGAGTTCCTCCGGCCGGGTGTCCGTAGCCTGCTCGAACAGGGTGAGCCTGGTTTCGTGCCATAGCTGCCTCTGGAACAGGAACGGGGAGTTGGCGGCCAGCGCGACCTGCACCGCCGCTATCGCCTGGGCGGCGTTCCAGTAGTTCGCGAAGTCCCCGGGAGTGACCTGCAGGTGAAGCTGCGCGCTGGTGCAGGCGGCCTCGGGCGTGATGCTGTCGCAGTAGGTCAGGACCTCCTCGGCGCCGCGGATGGCGATCCGCATGTCTTCGCCGCGCACCGCGAAGACCTGCTCGTTGAGCACCCGGTAGCGCTCGTTGGCCGACATGAAGATGCCGTCCACGTCCTGCTCGCGCAGCGTCGGCAGGATGCCGGTCATGACCAGGCGGCTGCCGACGGTCCTGGCCCGCGCGTCCGCCGCGTTCAGGCTCGCCCGGATCTCCCGTTCGAGGCAGGCCAGGCCGTCGCCGTCCAGCCGCCGCGGCGGCACGTTGATCTCGAGGTTGAACTGACCAAGCTCGGTTGCCCAGGCAGGGCTGGCGATCGCCTTCAGCACGTCGGCGTTGCGCATGGAGGGCGTACCGCGGGAGTCGACGAGGTTCAGCTCGATCTCCAGGCCGGCCTGCGACGGACTGGCGTCGAACATGCCCTGGCGCAGCATGCAGGCGAACGCGCCCAGCGAGCGGCGCACCTTGTCCCGGTACGTGCGCCGGTCCTCGCGGCTGACGCTGATCGCGCGGATGTCACGGCCCATGGCCGCGTTGTGCCCCTGCCTGGCGCCATTACACGTCGGCGGTGAAGGAGCCAGGGCCATGTCCCATGCCGGCGCGGGCGTATCGCCCATGCCGGCGCGGGCGTATCGCCCGCGGCGGGGATGGCGCCCCGGCGATCTTCGGCCGCTGGGCTGTGGACGCTCGGGGCGGGTTTTCACGCGACGGGCGGCTGCCGTACCGGGTGAGGGGGCCGGATCCCTGACACGGCTATCGATGTCACTTGCCCGGGCTGGGCAGGGGCACGGAAACTGGGCGGTGAGCACGGCGCCCGGCCTCGCATCCCCGGACGGGCCGGGGAGATCGGCCGCCGCAGCACGCCACCGGAGGACTAGATGCCGCAGGAGACAGCGCGGTTCCCGACCGGCGCGTGGAGAGTCAAGACGGCGGGCCGCCGCCGCCGGTGCCGGAAAGACTGGCGCCATCACAGGATCGAGAAAGGCCAGTTGCTCCTGGAAGTCACCAACTCGGGCACGGGGGCGGCATGGGTCTACTGCCGGCCATGCGCGGTCGCGCTGCTCGAGCGGGCAGCGGCGGGCATCGGAGAGCTTCGCAGTCAGCTGGATGCCCAGCCCCCGGGCCAGGCGGGCGCAGGGGCATGACGCCAGATCGTCCCCAGGGTGCTCGCCGGGCCCGCACGCCCGGCCGGGCGTGCGGGCCCGGCGGCGGGTACTGCGCCCGGTCAGTCCCCCGGCACGGGCATGGGCTCAGGCCGCGATGCCCGCGGCCGCCCGGAGCTCGCCGAACGCCGCCACGATGCGGGGCAAGGGCCACGACGCGTTGAGGCCGCTGGGGTTCGGGAGGACCCACAGGCGCGCGGTGCCGAGCCTCTCGTCCTGCGGGCCGATGGCCGCGCGGGGGCGGCCGAACGCGGTGCGGTACGCGGTCACGCCGGCCACCGCGACGAAGCGCGGGCGGCGGCTGCCGGCCAGCGCCTGGAGCCGGACGGCACCGTCGCGGAGTTCGTCATCGGTGAGTTCGGCGGCTTGCGCGGTGGCTCGCGGCGCGATGTTGGTGATGCCCATGCCGTAGCGTGCCAGCTCCGCCTGCTCGCCGGGGGCTAGCCGGCGCGGGGTGAACCCGGACAGGTGCAGGGCCGGCCAGAACCGGTTGCCCGGCCGCGCGAAGTGCCAGCCGGTCGCCGCCGAGTACAGGCCCGGGTTGATCCCGCAGAACAGCACGTGAAACGGCTCCCCCTCGGCCGGCAGGACGTCAGGGATCGTGCGGTGCCGCGCCGCGGCCAGGTCCAGCTTCATGGACCGATATTCTCGCCGGCCCGGCCATTTAGGAACGAATCTGACCGCTATAGCCGCTAGCGTGGCTCGTGAACCGGTAGCCGGATGAGGAGATGGCCGACCATGACCGACGAGACTATGGGTACCGAGCGGGCCGACCTGCTCACCGAGCTGGCCGGACGCCGGCACTTCCTGCGGTTCACCATCCGCGGCCTGACCGACGACCAGGCCCGGATGCGCACCACCGCCAGCGAACTGTGCCTGGGCGGGCTGATCAAGCATGTCACGCTCGTCGAGCGGAACTGGGCCAGCTTCATCACGGAGGGCCCGACGGCGCTGGGCGACTACGGCACCATGACCGAGAGCGACTTCGCGGCGTGGGCCGAGCAGTTCCGGCTGCTGCCCGGCGAGACGCTGGACGGCGTGCTGTGCGAGTACGCGCGGGTAGCGGAACGGACCGACGAGCTGGTCCGCACCCTGCCCGACCTGAACGTGACGCAGCCGCTGCCGAACGCCCCGTGGTTCAAGGCCGGGGAGCGGTGGTCGGCCCGGCGCGTGCTCTTGCACATCATCTCCGAGACCGCGCAGCACGCCGGGCACGCCGACATCATCCGGGAATCGCTCGACGGCGCCACGTCCATGGGCTGAGCCGGGCGTCCGGTCAGCCGGCGGCTGCCGCCTCCGCCATCCGGCGGACGATCTCGGCGAGGATGGGCCGCGGCGTCGCGAAGTTCAGCCGGACGTGGCCGCGGCCCGCCTCGCCGCAGGCCGCGCCGTCGGTCAGCAGTACCCGGGCCTTGGCCAGGAAGAACTCGGCAGGGCTGTCATCGAGGCCGAGGTCACGGCAGTCGAGCCAGGCCAGGTAGGTGCCTTCGGGCGGCTGGTACCTGACGGCGGGCAGCTGGCGGGCAAGCCACTGCGCCAGGAGCCTGCGGCTGCCGTCGAGGTAGCCGACGACGTCGGCGAGCCAGGCACCGCCGTCGCGGTACGCGGCCGCGGTGACCCAGACCCCGGGGGTGCTCGCGCCGTGCTCGAACATGAACCCGTGCTCGGCCCAGGCGGCCGCGTCGGCGTCGCTGGTCAAGATGAGCTGCGCGCACTTGAGGCCGGGCAGGTTCCATCCCTTGGACGCGGCCGTCGCCGTCACCGCGTGCGCCGCCGCCTGCTCCGAGACGGAGGCGTACGGGACATGCGTGCCGCCCGGGTAGACCAGCGGCGCGTGGATCTCGTCGGCGAACACCCGGCCGCCGTTGCGGTCCACGACCTCCGCCACCGCGGCCAGCTCCGCTGCGGTGTAGACCCGGCCGACAGGGTTGCACGGGTTGCAGAGGACCAGCAGGTGGCCGCCTTGCCTGAAAGCGCTTTCGATCCCGTCCAGGTCGAGGACGAACCGGCCGCCGTCGGCGGCCATCGGGACCTGGATGATCTGGCGGCCGAGCCACGGCGGCACGGTGAGGAACGGCATGTACGCGGGGGTCGGCAGGATCACCGGGCTGCCTGGCCGGGAGAACACGGTGATCGCCGCCTCCAGGCCCTTGAGCACGTCGGGCAGCGGGCGGATCCGCGCCGGGTCCACCGTCCACCCGTATCGTTCTTGCTGCCAGGCCCCGCACGCCTGCGCCATCTCGGCCACCGCGTGCTCGCTGAGGTAGCCGAAGTCGCTGCGCGCGATCACCTCGCGCAGCGCCGCCTCGACCGCGGGCGCGGCACCGAAGTCCATCTCCGCTACGAACGCGCCGATGACGTCCGGGGCGCCGCGCGTCCACTTCACGCTCCCCCGGCGGCGCAGTTCCGCCATGGTGATCTGGTCGGCCATCTCGGCGAACGTGGGCATGACACCTGCAATGTGCTGTTGTGGTCGGGCGGCTTCGCTTCCACTGTAACGGGCCGGCGCGCTCGTGATCAGATGGTGCGCGGCGCCCCGGCGGGCGACAGCCGGGCGGCACGGATCGCCGCAGGGCCGCCAGGCCCGGGCGCGCGCGCAGCGTCTCGATCATCCAGTGCCCGGGGCCGCGACCGCGGTGGCCGGGGAGCACGAACACGTCGCGGACCCGGGCGAACGTCGCCCGGTCGGTGACGGCGCGGGTGAAGCCGACCTGGTTCCCGCCGCGGCGAAGGCCGAGGTTCAGCGAGTTCGCCACCGAGCGCGCCACCACATCGCGGGGTGCCCCTGCGGCCCAGTACGAGCCGGCGATGAACCCGTGCACCACGTCGAGGTCGAGCCGCGCGGGGTCGTCGTCGATCTCGTATTCGCCCCTGGCGACCAGCATGGGACACAGCCCAGGGGTAAGCCCTGCCAATCCGAGGGGACAACCCCGCACCCCCGATAGCATAGGAAAATGGCGTTCAGCGGGTGGCCAGAACAGGCGCTGGAGTTCTACGAGGGCCTCGAGGCGGATAACTCGAAGTCGTACTGGACGAAAAACAAGGCGATCTACGAGGACAAGGTCCTGCGCCCGATGACGGAGCTGGCCGAGCAGCTGGCACCAGAATTCGGTGAGCCGAAGATCTTCCGGCCCTACCGCGACATCCGGTTTAGCGCGGATAAGACCCTTTACACAACGCATATCGGCGCCGCGATAGGCTCGCGCAACTACGTTCGGTTCTCCGCCGACGGGCTCGCCGCCGGGGCGGGCATGTGGCACATGGACCCCGGGCAGCTCACCCGCTATCGCGCGGCGGTCGCCGCCGACAGCACCGGAGCCGAGGTCGAGGCGATCATCGCCGAACTGGGGAAGTCCGGCATCGAGGTCCACGGCCACGGCACGCTGAAGTCCGCCCCGCGCGGGTACCCGCCCGGCCATCCCCGGATCGGGCTGCTGCGGCACAAGGGCCTGACCTCATGGCAGCACTGGGAACCGGGACCATGGCTGCATACACCGTCTGCCGCCGATCGCGTTCTTTCATTCTTCCGAACGTCCGCGGCCATTTGCGACTGGCTAACGGCGAACGTCGCCGGCTGACCGGCGGCAGCGACCGGAACTCGGACGAGCCAATGTGGCACGCCGTCGAGACGCCGGCCATCGGCCTGGGATCTCAGCTCGGCGGTTCTGCGCCCGGCTTATGACCTTTTGTCCCTGCGATTGAGATCCTGGGTGCGACGGCGGGGGACGCGGAGACACGAGGGCGCGGGGCGGCGGGGCGGAGACGGCGGCGGGGCCGCGGGGCGGCGGGGCGGCGGGGGGAGCAGCGGGACGCGGGTATCGTGCGGAAGGAAAACGGTTACCCGGGCGGAATGGGACGGAAACATAGGCGCATGCTGGTGGTGCGTGAGGTCAGTCTCGATGAGTGGGAGGTGCTGCGGGACGTTCGGCTGGCGGCGCTCAGGGAGGCGCCGTACGCGTTCGGCTCGACGTACGCGCGGGAAGCGCCGTTCACCCGGGAGCAGTGGCTGGCCAGGCTCGGCCGCGACGACGCCGTCACGTTCTTCGCGCGGCTGCCGGAACTGGCCGAGCCCGCCGGGCTCGCGGGCGTCCTGGAGGAAGCGGGCGCGGCGGACGTGGTCTCCATGTGGGTCCGGCCCGGAGCGCGCGGCCGCGGCGTCGGCGCGGCGCTCATCGACGCGGCGGCCGGCTGGGCCAAGGACCGCGGCCACGAGGCCCTGTACCTATGGGTCACCGAGTCCAACACCCCGGCCCGCAAGCTGTACGAGCGGTGCGGGTTCACGCCGGCCGGCGAGCGGCAGCCACTGCCCTCGGACCCGTCATTGCCAGAGATCCGGATGCGCCTGCCGCTCTAGTCCCCGGCGTCGGCGAACTCGGCGCGGACGCCGAGCAGGCGCACCGGGCGGCCGGGAGTGAACCACGCCAGCGCCGTCCGGGCGGCTTCCGCCACGTCGCCGGCCAGCGCCACCCCGTGGGTAACCGTGTCGAACGGCGCGTAGCGGACCTTGACCACGACGCGTGCCACCGGGCGGCCAGTCTCCGCGACCTCGGCGGCGACCTGCCGGGCGAGCCGGGCCACCTCAGCTTCCACTAGCGTCCAGTCCCTGACGTCCTGCTGATACGTGACTTCGCGGCCGTGCGTGCGGGCGGCGTAGGGCGTGGGGTCCACCTCGGTGTCGCCGCGGCCGCGGCCGATCAGCACCAGCCAGGGGCCGGTCGTCGGGCCGAGCTCCCCCGCCAGCCGGTCCGGGTCGGCGGCGGCCAGCTCCCGGACAGTGGTGATGCCGAGGGCGGCGAGCTTGGCGGCGGTCTTCGCGCCGATCCCCCAGATCGCGTCCGGCGGCCGGTCGCCGAGCACGTCGTACCAGGTCCCGGAGGTAAGCCGGAACACTCCGGCTGGCTTGCCGAACCCGGTCGCGATCTTCGCCTGTAGCTTGTTCTCCCCGATCCCGATCGAGCAGTCCAGCGCCGTGGCCGCCTTGACCTCGGCGGCGAGGTTCCGGGCGAACGCCTCGGGGTCGGCCGTCTCGACGCCGACGAAGGCCTCGTCCCAGCCGAGCACCTCCACCGGGCAGCCGGTGTCCCGCAGAACCGCCATCACCTCGGCGGAGACCGCGTCGCAGGCGTCCGCGTCCACCGGCAGGAACACGCAGTCCGGGCAGCGCCTCGCCGCGGTGCGCAGCGGCATTCCGGAGTGCACGCCGACCTCGCGCGCCTCGTAGGAGGCGGTGCTGACCACGCCGCGCTTGGCCGGGTCGCCGTCGCCGCCGACCACGACCGGCTTGCCGCGCAAGTCAGGATTGCGCAATAGTTCGACCGCCGCGGTGAACTGGTCGAGGTCCACATGCAGTACCCAATGGCTCACGAGAAAGTCTTACCCGCTGCGAGGGTGACGGGGCGAGAGCGAGATGCTGAGGGTGAAGCGCGGCGCCGGCCGCAAAGCCGTGGCAGGGTTGGAAGGGTCGGCCGCGTTGCCGCGTTTCACTACGTGACTGTGGTGATTCCGAGCGGAAGTGAGGCCGGCGATGGCGCTGCCCTATGATTCAGCGGCCAAGTTCCAGGAGTACGCCCACCCGGAGATGATCGTGTCCACCGAGTGGGTGGCCGGGCACCTCGACGATCCCGGGCTGGTAGTGGCCGAGTCCGACGAGGACGTCCTGCTGTACGAGACCGGCCACATCCCCGGCGCGGTCAAGCTCGACTGGCACACCGAGCTCAACGACCCGGTCACCCGCGACTACGTCGACGGGGCCGGCTTCGCCCGGCTGATGTCGGAGAAGGGCATCAGCCGGGACACGACGCTGGTCCTCTACGGCGACAGGAACAACTGGTGGGCCGCCTACGCGCTGTGGGTGTGCTCGCTGTTCGGGCACCCCGACCTGCGGCTGATGGACGGGGGCCGGGCCAAGTGGATCGCCGAGGGCCGCCCGGTCAGCAAGGAGACGCCGGACCGCAAGCGGACCGACTACCCCGTCGTGGACCGCGACGACACGCAGATCCGGGCGTTCCGTGAGGACGTGCTCGCGCATCTGGGCAAGCCGCTGATCGACGTGCGCTCGCCGGGCGAGTACACCGGCGAGCTGCTGCACATGCCCGACTATCCGCAGGAAGGCGCCGTGCGCGGCGGCCACATCCCCGGCGCGCGCAACGTCCCGTGGGCACGGGCGGCCGCCGACGACGCCACCTTCCGCACCCGCGCGGAACTGGAGGCCATCTACCGCGACGAGGCGGGGGTGCGCCCCGAGGACGACATCGTGGTGTACTGCCGCATCGGCGAGCGCTCCAGCCACACCTGGTTCGTGCTCCAGCACCTGCTCGGCTACCCGCACGTGCGCAACTACGACGGATCGTGGACCGAGTGGGGCAACACCGTCCGGGTCCCGATCACCCGAGGAGACACCCCGTGACCGCCGCCACGCTCAACCCCCGCCTCCAGCAGATCGCCGACGACTTCGCCGCCGTGGGCGGGAAGGACCGGCTGCAATTGCTGCTGGAGTTCTCCGAGGAACTGCCCGGCCTGCCTGACCGCTACGCGCAGCACCACGGACTGCTGGAGCCGGTGCCCGAATGCCAGTCCCCGCTGTTCCTCGCCGTCGAGGTCGCCGGCGACGGCACCGTGCGCCTGTTCTTCGACGCGCCCCGGGAAGCGCCGACGACCCGCGGCTTCGCCGGCATCCTGCACGCCGGGCTGGACGGGATGCCCGCGGAGGAGGTGCTGGCCACTCCCGCGGAGTTCATCGGGAAGCTGGGGTTGCAGGACCTGGTCAGCCCGCTCCGGCTGCGCGGCATGGCCGCGATGCTGGCCAGGATCAAGCGCCAGGTCAGCGAGAAGCGAGGCGGCTAGCGGCCGGCACGGCGGCCTAGCGCGCCGGCCTGTCCAGCCACTTGCCGGCCGTCACCGGGTCCGCGAGGCGAGGGCACCGGGTCCGCGAGGCGAGACGGCCCGGCAGCGGGCCGGGGCCGGGCATGGTGCCGGCGATCGCGAGCCGGGCCGGCGACGGCGCTCGAAC